>Ga0307502_10000322_pt1 | contig 12789 bp, 6 predicted proteins | sample 16_S_MG_FD_201364 | JGI IMG/M metagenome (GOLD analysis project Ga0307502, IMG submission 201364) | Soil microbial communities from Populus trichocarpa stands in riparian zone in the Pacific Northwest, United States - 16_S | ecosystem: Environmental > Terrestrial > Soil > Riparian zone > Trees... | reverse complement strand
GTCTACCGGACCATGGGGCTGGTCAACTTCGCCCACGGTCAGGTGGTCATGATCGGGGCGTACGCGGCGTCCACCTTCTACCTGTCCGCGCACGTGCCGTTCTTCGTCTCGATCCCGGTGGCCATGGCGGTCACCGGGATCATCGGGCTCGTGATCGAGCGGGTGCTGCGGCCCTTGGAGAACAAGGACTTCGACCTCATGCTGATCGGCACGATCGGGTTCGGCATGGTGCTGGAGTCCCTGGCCACGATCATCTGGGGCGCGACGGGGCATGCCGTTCCGTCCCCTGTGGACACCGAGCCGCTCGACCTGTTCGGCATCCGGGTCCGCACGTACAGCCTCGTGGTACTCGGCATCGCCGCGCTCGCCACGGTCGCGCTCGTGCTTTTCCTCCAGCGCACCAAGCGCGGCGCGGCCATGCAGGCGGTGGCGATGGACCACGAGGCCGCGACGGCGGTCGGCATCCATGTCGGCCGCAGCAACGCGATCGCGTTCGCCATCGGCGCGGGGCTGGCCGCACTGGCCGGCGCCCTCGTGGCGCCGATGCTGTACGTGAACCCGACGCTGGGTGGATCTCTTGGCATCAAGGGGTTCGCCGCCGCGATCCTCGGCGGGTTCGGCAACATCCCGGGTGCGATCGTGGGTGGCCTCGCGATCGGCGTGCTCGACTCCTATGCCGCCGGCCGGTTCCAGGCGTACTCGGAACTGGTGGTGTTCCTGGTGTTCACGGTCATCATCATGATCAAGCCGACCGGGCTGTTCGGCGAGCGGACGGTGAACCGGGCATGAGCGGAGCTTGCGGAGCGAATCATCGGCACCCAGGCCGTCACCTCGACCGCGGAGGGCGCCGGAGTAGCGGAGCCTGCGGAGCGTTCCGGTGCCGCGGAGCGGTCGAGGTGACGGCATGAAGTACCGCGTAGGGGCTTTCGCGGTCGTCGGTGTCGCGGCCTGGTTCCTGCCGTACGGGCTGGACCTGTACGGCATCCACGTCGTCGACATCGCGATCGTGTTCGCGCTGCTGGCCGTTGGGCTCGGGCTGGCGATGGGGGTCGGCGGGCAGATCAACCTCGCGCAGGTCGCGTTCTTCGGCGTCAGCGCGTACGCGGTCGCGATCCTCACCACCAGGGCCGGCTTCGGGTTCTGGACCGCCGGGTTGCTCGCGATGGTGGCGGCCGCACTGGTCGGTGTCTTCGTCGGGATTCCCGCGCTGCGCATGCAGTCGCACTACCTCGGGATCGTCACCCTCGGGCTGGCGCTCGCGTTCACGAACTGGGTCACCAACAGCGGGCTCACCGGCGGCGCCGACGGCATCTCGGGGGTGCCGGTGCCTCCGCTGTTCGGCATCGACCTGACCAGCGAGTACCTGTACTACTACGTCGAGCTGATCGTGTTCGGCCTCGCGCTGGCGTTCGCGGGGTTCGTCGCGCACACCGGGCTGGGCAGGCGGATGCGGGCCATGCGGGACGACTCGCTCGCCGCGGGCGCGGTCGGGGCGCCGGTGCCGGTGCTGCGGATGGCCGCGTTCGTGCTCGCGAGCCTGTACGGCGGTGTCGCGGGAGTGCTGTACGCGGGGCTGATCCGGTACGTGGCGCCGGAGACGTTCAGCATCGCCAACATGTTCCTCCTGCTGGCCATGGTGATCATCGGCGGCCGGCAGAGCATCGTCGGCTGCGTCATCGGCGCGGTGGCGCTGTCGCTGCTGCGGGAGGCGCTGGTCGACTTCTCGGTGTACGCGCAGCTCGGGTTCGGCGTCGTGGTGGTGCTGATGGTCGTGTTCGCGCCGACCGGGCTGGCCGGGGTTCCCGCTCGCCTGCGTGGTTTGGTCCGCCGGCGTGCGGCGGCCGAACGGGCCACGCTCCGGCCCTTCACTTCGTCGCCGGTCGCCGAGCACCAGGTCGGCTCGAGTCTGGAGATCTCGGGCATCGGCAAGGACTTCCGCGGGCTGGTCGCGCTCACCGGTGTCTCATTGTCGGTGGCGCCCGGCGAGATCCGAGGTGTGGTGGGGCCCAACGGGTCCGGCAAGACCACGCTGTTCAACATCGTGTCCGGGATCTACCAGGTGTCCGCCGGTTCGGCGTCGGTCGACGGGCGGGTGGTGACGGGGCGACGGCCGCACCAGCTGTCCAGGCTGGGCATGGCGCGGACGTTCCAGAACCTGCGACTGTTCGGGCAGATGACCGTGCGGGACAACGTCCTCGTGGCGCTGGACCGGTCGTCGATGTGGGCGCTGTGGCGGTACGTGTTGTGGCCGGTCGGGATCTGGCGGTTCGAACGTCGGCTGCGCCGTGCGGCGGACGATCTCCTCGACCGGTTCGGCCTGGCCGACTTCGCCGACGCGGCACCGAAGTCGCTGCCGTACGGCATCCAGCGGCGGCTGGAGATCGCCCGTGCCATGGCGACGGGGCCTCGGCTGTTGCTGCTCGACGAGCCGGCCGCGGGGCTCAACGGTCAGGAGGTGGCGCAGCTGGGCGAGATCGTGCGGTCCATCAGGGACAGTGGGGTGACGGTGGTGCTGATCGAGCACAACATGGGACTCGTGATGTCGTTGTGCGACCGGGTGACCGTACTCGCGAGCGGGTCCGTGATCGCCGACGGCACGCCGGCCGAGGTGGCCGTCCGACCGGAGGTGATCGAGGCGTACCTGGGCGACTCGATGAACACCGCGGACATCGCGGCGGAGGTGGCCCAGTGACGTCGCTCGTCGTGTCGGGGTTGTCCGTCCACTACGGCGGGGTGCGGGCGGTGCACTCCGTCAGTTTCACCGTGGGGGCCGGGCAGTGCGTGGGCATCATCGGCGCCAACGGGGCGGGCAAGACGTCGACGCTGAAGGCGTTGATGGGCCTGGTGCCTCGTACGGCCGCGGAGATCCGGTTCGGGGACCAGGACCTGACGAAGGTCAAGGCGCGTGATGTCGTGCGGCACGGGATCGGGTACGTGCCGGAGGGGCGGCACGTGTTCCCCGGGCTGACGGTGGAGAAGAACCTGTTGCTGGGCGCGTATGTCCGGAAGTGGAAGGGCGAGACACTGGGGAAGCTGGCGGAGGTGTTCGAGCTGTTCCCGGTGCTGGGCGAGATGCGGCACCGGCTGGCGGGGGCGCTGTCCGGCGGGCAGCAGCAGATGCTGGCGGTGGGGCGCGCGCTGATGTCGAACCCGCGACTGATCCTGCTGGACGAGCCGTCGATGGGCCTGTCGCCCAAGCTGATCGAGGACGTCCTCGCGGTGCTGCAGCGGCTCAGCGCGGCCGGGCACGCGCTGCTGCTGGTGGAGCAGAACGCGAAGCTCACCTTCGAGGCCACGGAGTCCTGCCTGGTCATGGAGAACGGCGAGGTAGCGATGACCGGCACATCTGCCGAACTACGCGACGACCCGCGAGTCCGGCAGGTGTACCTGGGTCTCTAGCGGCAGAACGGATCCGCACCCGCCGCGGAGCGGATGCCGCCGACGATGAGTTTCTGGAAGTTGGCGGCGCCGTCCGCGGTGGGTGGGCTGGCGAAGGCGGTCGCGTCGTGGCCCAACGTCGTCACCCATGAGCGGCCGCCGTCGTAGTACTGGCACCACGCCACCGGGTGGTGGTCGCCGTGGCCGGGGTGGCCCATCGAGCCTCGCACGCCCCTCGGCAGCGTGGACTCGTCCACCTCCGCCAGGACTCGGACTTCGCTGGGGTACGGGACCAGGTTGTACCACTCGTCCGCGAACGGCCACCGGCTCGGCAGGTCCTTCGTGGACACGTCGTGGCGGTCGACCGTGCGTACCGTGCCCGGCTGGTACGGGCCGTGGTCGTAGTAGTTCGCGTTGCCCAGCAGGCCCTCGTACCACTGCCAGTTGTACTCGGTGCCGAACGCGTTGTGGATGCCCACGAAACCGCCGCCACCGCGGATGTACTGCCGCAGCGAGGTCTGCGCGGCGTCGTCGAGCGTGTCCCGCGTCGTGCTCAGGAAGATCACCGCGTTGTACGCGAACAACCTCGACGGGCTCGACAGCTGCGTGACGTCCTCGGTCCAGTCGACCGCGAAGCCGTTCTCCTGACCCAGCCGCACGATCCCCTGCTGTGCCACGTTGGCGTCCGACAGCGGCGGGTTCATCCCCGGTGCCAGCGCCGGCCCCAGGTTCGCGTGCCGCGGGCCGGCCGTGCGTGAGTACACGAGCACCCGGATCCCTTGCGACAGATCGAAGTTCCCCCAGTTGTGGTAGCACTGCGGCCGCACGCCACGGCACACGCCGTAGTCCGGATCGCCTAGTTCCCTCGCCCCGGACTGACCACCGTTCGCCGCCGCCGGGACGCCCACGGCGACGAGGGTGGCCGCCACGGCGACAGCCGCGCTCGCGATCGCGGTCATCAAAGTTGATCTGTTCACCTTGCCTCCAAAGAGGTCCGCTCTACGGACCTGTTGGACCATTCCTGACACAGCAGGCTACGCTAAACCGCCCCACAGTCCATACGGTCCGTTAGACGGACCAGGAGGTACGGCATGGCCGAGTTCCAACGCAGAGACTTGATGAAGGGCGCGGCGGCCACCGCCGTCGGCGTCGCGGTGGGCGGCGCACTCGCCACCCCCGCGGCAGCGGAGCCACAGACCTCGCGGTGTCTCACCCCGGGCGCCACGGACTTCCCGAAGGTGGGCGGCAACCTCGGCAACCAGAACTACACCGCCCTCACCGGCATCCGGCGCGGCAACGTCAACAAGCTCGGCGGCGCCTGGATGAACAGCATCGAAGGCGGGCTCGCCTCGGGCAACAGCCAGAGCACGGCCGTCGCCGTCGACGGCGTGCTCTACATCGAGTCCGCGCTGGGCAACGTGTTCGCCATCGACGGCGCCACCGGCACGACGAAATGGGTCTATCGGCAGACGCACGGCACGCTGACCCGCCGCGGCGTGGCCGTCGGCGACGGCAAGGTCTTCACCCACGGCAAGGGCAACTGGATCATCGCGCTCGACCGGGAGACCGGCTCCGTCCTGTGGGAGAAGCAGGTCAACGGGTACGGCAACATGGAGAAGGTCGCCGTCGTCCACCACGACGGCCGGCTGTTCTGCGGCACGCACGACGGCGACCGCGGCGCCGGGCTCGCCCTCGACGCGAACACCGGCGACCTCCTCTGGCACTTCTGGGGCGCGCCCGGCCCCGGCGAGATCGGCAACGACACGTGGGAGGGCGACTCCTACCTCACCGGCGGCGCCACGCCGTGGATCCACCCCGCGGTCGACCCTGAGCTCGGGCTCGTCTACTGGGCGTTCGGCAACGCCCGCGGCAACCGGTCCTCACAGGACGGTTCCGAGCGTGCCGGGCAGAACCTGTTCTCCAGCTCCATCGTCGCGACCGACATGCGCACCGGCGAGTACCGCTGGCACTTCCAGTCCATCCACCACGGCATCTGGGACATGGACAACACGATGGCGCCGGTCCTCGCTGACTTCCGCATCCACGGCCGCCCGCGCAAGATCGTGATCTACGGCAGCAAGTCCGGCATGTACTACATCCTCGACCGGGAGACCGGCGAGGCGCCGCTGGGCATCGACGAGGTCCCGGTGCCGCAGGAGGCGCGGCAGAAGACGTGGCCCACCCAACCGTTCCCGCGCCAGGGCGCGTGGACGGAGACGCACCCGGTGAACCAGCCGCTCGGCACCGCGGTGCCCGGCCATCCGGCCCGCGCGGTGCCCAACTACCGCCAGGGCGCGCTGTACGCACCGCACTGGGACGAGCCGGTACTGACGATCCCCGGCCACGGCGGCGGCGCGGACTGGAACCACCAGTCCTTCAGTCACAGCACGGGATGCGTCTACACCGGGTTCGGCTACGTCGCCGCCGCGCACTCGCTCACCGAGGCGAGCAACGGCCTGCGCCCACCCGGCGAGTACCAGACGGGCGGCGTCGTCGCGGTCGACGCGAGCACGAACCGCGTGCGGTGGAAGAAGAACATGCCGTACTCCCTCGCGCACGGCAACGGGATCCTGACCACCGCGAGCGACCTGCTGTTCATCGGGCAGCCCGACGGCAACCTGCTCTGCCTCGACGCCAGGAACGGCCACGAGCTGTGGCGGTTCCAGTGCGGCGCCGCGATCAGCAGCAGCCCCATCATGTACGAAGTGGACGGTGCGCAGTACCTGGCGGTGTACGCCGGTGGCACCAGTATCCCCTACGGCAACTCCGCACCCCGCGGCGACTTCCTGTGGGCCTTCAAGATCGGCGGACATGTCCGGCCCGCGGCCACCCCGCCGCCACCGGTCATCCGCCGGCCGGTCCAGGGCGACCCCGTCGAGGGCGGCACGGTCGGCAACACGGTCGTGATCGGCCGCACCTACGACCCGGCCACCGGCACGGTCGGCGCCACCGAGTCGACCGGCGTCAACGCCATGGCGCCGACCCACCTGCGTGTCCCGGCCGGCACCACGGTGACCTTCACCAACCACGCCGGCAACGCGGGCGTCCGCGGCGCCACCCAGTTCTTCGAGGGGCTCTTCGACGTCCGGCTCGCACCCGGCGAGTCGTACACCCACACGTTCCGGAAGAAGGGCGAGTACTTCTTCAACGATCCGGCCAGCCCACGGTCGACCGGCAAGATCGAGGTCTACTGATCACCAGCTCCTGATCACGCAGCGAAGTGTTGACGAAGCGCTCCGTCACCTCTAGCGTCGGTGACGGAAAGCGCTTTCCGGAGGCACTCCGATGTCCGAGCTGTCCCGCAGAAACCTGCTGATGGGTACCGCGATCGCCGGCGCGGCGAGCGCGTTCGGCCTGCGTGGTAGGAAGGCGGCCGCCGCGCCCGACCCCGGTGAGGCCGGTCAGGTGCGCTGGCTGGAGGGGCAGGCTCCGGCGGCCACTCCAGGCGCCACGTGGGGCATGCCGTGGCCACGAGGTCAGGTGCGGGCCGAGGCCTTCACGGTGTCCACAGTGGATGGCGCGAGGGTGCCGGCGCAGACCTGGGTGACCGCGCGCTGGCCGGACGGTTCGGTCAAGTGGACCGCCCATGCCATCGGCCCGGAGTCCACGACCGCGCAGCGCTACCAGGTCACGCCCGGTGAGCCGCTCGCACCCGCCACCCCGGTCACGGTGTCGACGAACCACGACACGATCGACGTCGACACCGGGGTGATCCGGGTCCGGCTGAACCGGCGCGGCGCCGCGCTCGTGCGCTCGATCGCGCGCGGCGACCGGGTGATCGCCCGTGACGGCGAGCTGGTCTGCCTGCGTAGCGACAACGCGGACGACGCGGCGCCCCAGGTCCGGCGGGAGTCGTTCACCAGCGCGATCCACGAGGTGCGGGTGGAGCAGCGCGGGCCGGTCCGCGCGGTCGTCAGGATCGACGGCAAGCACAAGGGGAGCCGGCGGGAGTGGCTGCCTTTCGTGGTGCGCCTGTACTTCTACGCCGGCAGCGACGGCGTGCGCATGATCCACACGTTCACCTTCGACGGCGACCACGACCGGGACTTCATCGCCGGCCTCGGGATCCGGTTCCGGGTGCCGCTGCCCGACGAGCCGTACAACCGGCACGTCCGGCTGGCCGGCGCCGGTGACGGCGTGCTCTCCGAGGCGGTGCAGGGCATCACCGGACTGCGCAGGGACCCGGGCGCCGCGGTCCGGGCCGCGCAGGTCGCCGGGCAGCGCACGCCGGACGTCGCCACCTGGGCGACCACGGTGTCCGGCCGACTCCAGTACATCCCGACCTGGGGCGACTACACGCTGCGGCAGCTGTCCGCGGACGGTTTCCAGCTCCGCAAGCGCACCAGGCCGGGCCGCGGCTGGGTCAGCGTGCACGGCGGTGGGCGTGCGTCCGGGCTCGGCTACGTCGGCGGCCCGAGCGGCGGGTTCGCCCTGGGCATGCGGGACTTCTGGCAGCTGCACCCCACCCAGCTGGACATCCGCGGCGCGGCCGGCGACGAGGCCGAGCTGACCCTGTGGCTGTGGGCGCCCGACGCGACCCCGATGGACCTGCGCTTCTACCACGACGGCCTCGGCGAGGACACGTACGCGAAGCAGTTGGAGGGTCTGGAGGTCACCTACGAGGACTACGAACCCGGCTACGACACGCCGTACGGGATCGCCCGCACCAGCGAGCTGACGTTCTGGGCGCTGCCGGCGACACCGACCGCCGAACGGTTCGCGCAGCTGGCCGCCGCGGTCCGCACTCCCCCGCAGCTCGTCGCCCCGCCGGCACATCTGCACGCGGCGGGCGTGTTCGGCGACTGGGCGCCGGTGGACCGTTCGACCGCCGCCAGGGCGCGGATCGAGGACCACCTGGACTTCCTGTTCGAGTTCCACCGCGGCCAGGTCGAGCAGCACGGCTGGTACGGGTTCTGGGACTACGGCGACATCATGCACACCTACGACAACGACCGGCACATGTGGCGGTACGACGTCGGCGGGTACGCGTGGGACAACTCCGAGCTGTCGACGGACATCTGGCTGTGGTACCAGTACCTGCGCAGCGGCCGGGCCGAGGTGTTCCGCATGGCGGAGGCGATGACCCGGCACACCGGCGAGGTGGACGTGTACCACCTGGGCCGCTACAAGGGTCTTGGCACCCGGCACGGCGTGCAGCACTGGGGCGACAGCGCGAAGCAGCTGCGGATCAGCACGGCGGCGAACCGGCGGTTCTACTACTTCCTGACCGCGGACGAGCGGGTCGGCGACCTCATGCACGCGCTGGTGGACACCGACCGCACGTTCCTGGTGGTCGACCCGATCCGCAAGATCCGCACCGAGCCGTACACACCGGACCCGCACGCCCTTGACATCGGCTTCGGCACGGACTGGGGCGCGCTGGCGGCGGCGTGGCTGACGGAGTGGGAACGCGGCGGCAGTCCCGTTGCCCGGCAGCGGTTGCTGTCGACGATGCGCACGATCGGCGCGCAGACCAACGGTTTCGTGCAGGGCAGTGCGCTGTACGACCTGGACACCGGGGAGTTCGCGGTGGCGGCCCCGCCGAGGGTGAACGTGTCGCACCTGTCGGCGGTGTTCGGGCTGGTCGAGATGTGCAGTGAGCTGGTGGGGCTGGTTGAGGTGCCGGAGTTCACCCGCGAGTGGCTGCGGTACTGCCGGTTCTACAACGCGACGGAGGCGGAGCAGGCGGCGGAGTTCGGGGTGTCGTTCGGGAACCTGAACCTGCGGCAGGCACACGCCCGGCTGACGGCGTACGCGGCGGCGAAGACCGGGGACTTCGCGTTGGCCGGGCGAGCGTGGCGGGAGTTCTACGCGGGCGCGGCCGGGTACGGCCCGTCGGTGTCATGGCGGACGTCGCGGGTCGAGCCGCCGCAGGTCCTGTCACCAGTGGACGAGACGGACTTCGTGTCGACGAACTCCTCCGCCCAGTTCGGGCTGGCCGCAATCCAGTGCCTGGCCCTGGTCGGCGACCAGCTGCCAGTTTGACGAGGAGCATCGCCCCTTCCCTCGCGCTCTCGATCGCGGTTTAATTAACTATCTAGTACGTTCATCACGAGGAGGGTCAGTGCGCGGCTACCTCGTCGGTCTGGTCGGGTCGGGGATCGGCACGTCGCTCAGCCCCGCCCTGCACGAACGCGAAGCCGACGTCCTCGGGATCCGCTACCTGTACCGGATCCTCGACCTCGACCTCCTCAACGCCACAGTCGGGGACCTGGTCGCCGCCACCAACCTGGCCGGCTACGACGGCCTCAACATCACCCACCCTGTCAAGCAGCACGTCCTCCACCACCTCGACGAGCTCTCCCCCGATGCGGAGGCCGTCGGCGCGGTGAACACTGTCACCTTCGCCGGTGGCCGCAGCGTCGGCCACAACACCGACCTCACCGGCTTCTCCCGCGCGCTGACCACCGGACTCCCCGACGCGCCCCTGGACCGCATCGTCCTCCTCGGCGCCGGCGGCGCCGGCGCCGCGATCGGGCACGCGCTCGTGTCCCTGGGCGCCAAGAACCTCTGCGTGGTCGACGTCGACCAGGCACGCGCGGACAAACTTGCCGACCGGCTCGGCGCGACCGCGGCCGGACTGGACTGGATCAAAGGCGCCGACGGGCTCGTCAACGCCACTCCCACCGGCATGGTCGGACACCCGGGTCTGCCGCTGCCCGAAGAACTCCTCCGGCCGGACCTGTGGGTCGCCGACATCGTCTACCGCCCACTCGACACAGAACTGCTCCGCACCGCCCGCGGCATCGGCTGCCGCGTGCTCGACGGCGGCCGCATGGCGGTGTTCCAGGCCGCCGACACGTTCCGGATCATCACCGGCCGCGAGCCGGACCCGGACCGGATGCTGCGCCACTTCGACGAGATCGCCAGGAGGTAGCAGTGCTCTCCCTTGCCACGATCTGCCTGTCCGGCACGCTCGAGGACAAGCTGACAGCCGCCGCGGCGGCCGGTTTCGACGGCATCGAGATCGTGCAGGACGACCTGCTCGCATCGCCGTTGTCGCCGGAGCAGGTGCGGCAGCGGTGCACGGACCTCGGCCTCACGATCACGCTGTACCAACCGTTCCACGACTTCGAGGCGGTGCCGCCGGACCTGCTGCGCGCGAACCTGCGGCGGGCCGAGCGCAAGTTCGACCTGATGCGCGGGCTGGGCACGGACACGATGCTGGTGTGCTCGACGCTGTCGGCGGACGCGGTCGACGATGACGACCTGGCCGCCGAACAGCTGCACACCCTCGCCGAGCACGCGGCGGAAAACGGCCTGCGGATCGCGTACGAAGCCCTCGCGTGGGGCCGGTTCGTGAACACCGGCGACCACGCGTGGCGGATCGTGCGGCGAGCCGACCATCCCGCGCTCGGGCTGTGTCTTGACAGCTTTCACGTGCTCGCCAAGGGAAACGACCTGACCGGCCTACGCGTCATCCCCGGCGACAAGGTGTTCGCCCTGCAGCTGGCCGACGCCCCGCCGCGGCACATGGACGTGGCGCAGTGGAGCACGCATCACCGCCTGTTCCCGGGCCAGGGCACCCTGGACGTGGCCGGCTTCGCGCGTACGATCCTCGCCACGGGCTACGCCGGGCCGCTGTCGCTTGACGTGTCCAACGACGTGTTCCGCCAGGCCGATCCCCGGCGCACGGCCGTGGACGCGATGCGCTCGCTCATCACGGTGCGGGAAAGCCTTGCCGGACAACAGGAACCGGCGCCGGACCTGACGGGTCACGCGTTCACCGAGCTGGCCGTGGACGAGGTCTCCGCGCCGGTGCTGCGGCACACGCTGACCACGCTCGGCTTCCGCCACGCCGGCCAGCACCGGTCGAAGCCGGTGGAGCTGTGGCAGCAGGGTGAGGCACGCGTGCTGCTGAACGGCACGCAACGGGCATCGGCCACCCCGGGGACCGCGGAGATCACCGCGCTCGCGTTCGACAGCCCCGATCCCACGGCGTCGGCGCGGCGGGCGGAGCGGCTCCTGGCGCCGGTCCTGCCCCGCACCCGTCAACCGCAGGAGGCCGACCTGCCGTCGGTGTCCACACCGGACGGTGTCGCGGTCTTCTTCTGTCGTGACGGTGACTGGCTGACGGACTTCACCGCGCTCGACGCCGACGCCGGCGACCTGCTCGCGGCCACCGACCACGTGTCACTCACGGAGCCGTTCGACGACTTCGACCAGTCGACCCTGTTCTACCGGACGGTGCTGGGGCTGCGGGCGCAGACGGCGACCGAGTTCGCGGCGCCGTTCGGGCTGATCCGCAGCCGAGCGGCGACGGACCCGCGGCACCGCGTGCGGATCACGCTGAACGCCGCGCTGTACCGGCGTGGGCAGTGGGCGCCCGCGGTGGTGTCGCCGCAGCACATCGCGTTCCGGACCACGGACGCCATCGCGACGGCGAAGGCGATGCGCGCGTCGGGCGCCCCGCTGCTGGAGATCCCCGCGAACTACTACGACGACCTGGACTCCCGAGTCGAGCTGCCGCCCGCGTTGCTTGCCGAGCTGCGGGCGCACTCGGTGCTGTACGACCGCGACGAGCACGGCGAGTACCTGCACTTCTGCACGGAGATGCTGGGCTCCCGGGTGTTCTTCGAGGTGGTGCAGCGCATCGGGGGCTACCACGGGTACGGCGCGGCGGCCACGACGCCGGTGCGGATGGCGGCGCACCGTCAGCGGCGCCTGGTGGCGACGACGGTCATCCCGCAACCGGCGGCGGTGCGGGGCACGCACAAGTACTCGGTGGCGCATCTGTCCGCGCTGTCGCTGTCCCCGCCGGAACTCGTGTCGGCGGCGGCGAGCGCCGGGTACGACTACGTGGGGCTCCGGCTGACGAGGGTGACACCGGACGAGCCGCACTACCCGATAGCGACGGACCCGGCGCTGCTGAGGGAAACCAAGGCACGCCTGGCCGACACCGGAGTCGGCGTCCTCGACGTCGAGCTCGCGAGGATCGGCCCACACGACGATCCACGGTCGTTCAGGCGGTTCCTGGAGGTGGGCGCGGAGTTGGGTGCCCGCCACGTGATCACCCAGTTGCCGGACGCGAACCGCGATCGGAAGACCGAACACTTCGCGCTGCTGTGCGACCTCGCGAGGCCGCTGGGCCTGACGATCGACCTGGAGTTCCCGTCGTGGACGGAGACCCCGAACCTGACGGAGGCGACGCACGTCCTGCGGGCCGCGAACCGCCCGAACGCCGGGATGCTGATCGACCTGCTCCATTTCGCGCGGTCACATTCGAGCGTCGAGGAACTGCGTGCGCTGCCAAGGGAATGGTTCCATTTCGCCCACGTCTGCGACGCCCCAGGCCGGATCCCCACGACGGTGGAGGGCCTGATCCACACGGCCCGGTATGAGCGCCTGTTCCCGGGGGAGGGCGGGATCGACGTGCGCGGCATTCTGGCCGCCCTGCCACCGGACATCCCG
>Ga0307502_10000321_pt1 | contig 12810 bp, 13 predicted proteins | sample 16_S_MG_FD_201364 | JGI IMG/M metagenome (GOLD analysis project Ga0307502, IMG submission 201364) | Soil microbial communities from Populus trichocarpa stands in riparian zone in the Pacific Northwest, United States - 16_S | ecosystem: Environmental > Terrestrial > Soil > Riparian zone > Trees... | reverse complement strand
CATCGACGGCATGCGCCCTTTGGCGTAGGCGAGTGGCACCACGAGATCGGCCAGCGAGCTTCCATAGGTGTCATGTGCGGCGCGACACTGGCCGCAGAGTGGGGGATAGCTCAGCGCGCTGGTGGGGCCGGTGCAGATGACGCACGTCAGTGGCGCCCCACGGCGGGTGTTGCAGAAGAAGGCACCCACGTTGGCGTAGAGACTGCTGATCAGGCGGTTGGCAAGTGCATCGCCCGCGAACCTGTTCATGAACCTGGGTCAGTGCTCGGTTACTGCCGCTAGCAGTTCTTCCACCGCGTTCGGACCGGCCAGGATGTCCTCAACCAGGGACATGATTTCCGCGGTGCTGCGAGCGACATGCACGCCTGGCTGGCCAATCAAGTCGTGGGGCCACTTGTTCGCGGCGACGACGAGGTCGGTGAAGATCACCGGTCGACCGTGCCCCACCGCCTTACGTGCCTGGATTCGAGCACCGCTGTGCTCGCCGGCCTCCACCACGATTGTGGCGCGACCGAATCCTGACATCACCGCGTTGCGCATCGGAAAGGAGTGCTTGGTCGGCGGTGCGTCCGGCCAGAACTGGGAAAGCACGAGCCCTTCACGCGCGATACGTGCCTGCAGTTCCCTGTTCTCGGCGGGGTAGGACTGGTTGATGCCGGTCCCGATCACCGCGACTGTGCGACCGCCGGCGTCGACCGCCGCCTGATGAGCGGCGGTGTCGATGCCCTTCGCCAGCCCGGCGATCACAGTGATGCCGCGATCCGCGAGCCCGATGGCCACCGAGTGTGCGATCGCGAGCCCTCGCGCTGATGCCTGCCGGGAACCGACGACCGAGACACCGATCTCACCGGGCATCAACTTTCCGAGCTGGAACAGCACGGGTGGCATCTCGTGGATCTCACGCAACTGTGCGGGATAGTCGTCGTCCCGAAAAGTAAGGAAGCCGAGGTTCGCCGAGCGCCAGGCAGCGATGTCCTGAGCAGCGTCGTCGAGTGCGTTGAGGTCGCCGTCATCGAACAACCCCGCGGGGTGTGACTCGTTCCAGAACGCACGCGCGCTGCCGCGAGCCGACACCTCGTCGGTGATCTCCGACCAGGTCAGCTTCGATGGGCGGGTACGCAGCAGCGCGATCAACGCCGCGCGCTCGTCCTCGTTCCATGTCGGCTCCACCCGCGCAAGCCTAGTGAAATCGTCTCGATCCCACCGGTTCTGCGCGGTGCATGTCTGATCCAACGATGTATCGATCACAAGTTCGATATTAGTAGACGTGTTGATGTGAAGTACAAGCTGGACGGCGCTTGATTGGTGATCACCGCGGCCGCGGCCCGCCGTCGTGCCCATCCGAAGATTAGGTGGGCTCGCGAAGGGCATCCCGTTCATGTTCGTCGACGACGTCTACCGGGGCCAGCCGGCCAGGCAACCCGTGGTGACCGCCTAGCCGTGCTCTTCGCGCAACGAAGCCACTTCGGCGCGTAACGCCCTGACCTCCTCGAGGATCAGGGCGTCCGAGCGTGCCTGCGCCTCCGCGTTCCGCTCCTCCGCCTCGGCCAGGTCGGCCGTCACCTGGTCCTCCATCCCGCTTACCACCACGGCGATGAACAGGTTCAGCACGGCGAAGCTCGACACCAGGATGTACAGCACGAAGAAGATCCACGCGAGCGGCGCCGCCGCCATCACCTCGCGGGCCACGTCCGGCCACGCCTCGCCGGTCATGATCTGGAACAGCGTGAACAGCGACGTCCCCAGGTCGCCGAAGTACACCGGCGCGATGCCGCCGAACAGCTTCGTCGCCATCACGCCGGCCACGAAGATCACCAGTGCCAGCAGGGACGCCACCGACGCCATGCCCGGCATCGCCGCCAGCAGGCCGCCCACCACCCGTCGCATCGACGGGACGGCCGACACCAGGCGCAGCACCCGCACCACCCGCAACGTCCGCAGCACCGAGAGCGGACCGGCCGCCGGGACCAGCGCGATGCCGATCACCAGTACGTCGAAGATGCTCCACGGGTCGCGGAAGAACCGCGGGCCGTGGCCGTAGAGCCGCAGCAGCAGCTCCACCACGAACACGGCCAGCGTCGCCCGGTCCAGCACGTGCAGCAGGGTGCCGTAGTCGGCCATCATCCTCTGCGAGGTCTCCAGCCCGAGCGTCACCGCGTTGAAGACGATCAGCACGATCACCAAGCGCTGGAAGCCCTTTGCCTCGACCAGCGCCAGGGCCTTCGCCTTCATGCCCGTTCCTTCTGCTGCTCACGCAGCTCCGCGACCTCCAGCCGCAGCGCGCGGACCTCCGCCAGGATCAGCTGGTCGGACGCGGCCTGCGCCGCCGCGTGCTCCTCCTCGGCGTGGACGAGGTCGCTCGTCACCGACTTCTCCATCCCGTTGACGATCACCGCGATGAACAGGTTGAGCACCGCGAAGCTCGAGATCAGGATGTAGATCACGAAGAAGATCCACGCGAGGGGCGCGGCCGCCATCACCTCACGTGCGATGTCCGGCCACGCCTCGCCGGTCATCGTCTGGAACAGGGTGAACAGCGTGGTCCCGAGGTCGCCGAAGTACTGCGGCGAGATGTGCCCGAACAGCTTGGTCGCCATCACGCCGGCCACGTAGATGACCAGCGCCAGCAGCGCGCCGATCGACGCCATGCCCGGCACCGCGGCCAGCAGGCCGTTCACCACCCGCCGCATGGCCGGCACCGCCGAGATCAGCCGCAGCACCCGGAGTACCCGCATCGCCCGCAGCACCGAGAACGGCCCGGCCGTCGGGATCAACGAGACGCCCACGATGAGGAAGTCGAAGACGTTCCAGGAGTCGCGGAAGAACCGCCAGCGGAACGCGTAGAGCCGCAGGCCCAGCTCGACCACGAAGATCCCGAGCATGACGCGGTCGGCGACGTGCAGCGCGCCGCCGAAGTCACGCGTCACGGCCTGTGACGTCTCGAGGCCGAGGGTGACCGCGTTCACCACGATCACCCAGATGATGAACTGCTGGAATCGCCTGTGCTCGACTAGCGCCCTTACTCGCTCCCGGTGGTTCACGTCAAGAGAGGGTAAACGTCCGGTTGGCCGCGTCTAACCCCTTTGACCGAAGGTGGGCAAGGTCTCCTGTGCTAGGCGCCAGAACGAGGACACCGGTCCGACGCCGCCGCCGAGGGGGTACGCGTGTTGGACGGCGTTGGTCACGAACTCCTTGCCGAACCGCACCGCGTCCGGCATCGAGGCGCCCCTGGCCAGCGCCGACGTGATGGCCGAGGCCATGGTGTCGCCGCCGCCGTGGGTGTGTCTGGTGTCGATCCGCCTGGCCGGCAGCTCCAGGAACGTCTCGCCGTCGTACAGGAAGTCGACGCACTCGGGGTCGTCACGCATGTGGCCGCCCTTGACGAGTGCCCACTGTGGACCCATGGCGTGCAGCGCCTTCGCGGCCTCCCTGGCCTCGTCGTGGTCGCGGACGTCGATGCCGGTCAGCAGGCGCACCTCGTCGAGGTTCGGCGTGACCAGAGTGGCCCGCGGGAACAGCTCGTTGCGCAGGGCGTCCAGCGCGTCGTCGAGCAGCAGCTGGTCACCGTGCATCGACGCGGCCACCGGGTCCACGACGAACGGGATCTCACCGTCCCGTCCGATGTGGACCCGGTCGCAGGCCTTGGCCACCGCCTCGATGATCTCGGCGGTGGCCAGCATGCCGGTCTTCGCCGCGAGCACGCCGATGTCGTCGGCCACGGTCTCGATCTGCGCGGCCACGATCTCCGGCGGGATGACCGAGACTCCGCTGACGCCAAGGGAGTTCTGCACGGTGACCGCCGTGACCGCGGTCATCCCGTGCACCCCGCACGCGAAGAACGTGCGGAGGTCGGCCTGCAGCCCCGCACCACCGCCGGAGTCGGATCCGGCGATGGTGAGGACGCGGGGTGGCGTGTTGTTCTGTGTCATCTGTTCGCTCCGCAAGCTCCGCTCAGGAGTCGACCACCGGCAGGTACACGTGGCTGCCCTGCTCCTGGAAGCGTTCGGACATCTCCGTCATGCCCTCCTCGATCGCGGCCATGTCGGTGAGGCCGTGTTCCTCAGCGTAGCGCCGGACGTCCTGGGTGATCCGCATCGAGCAGAACTTCGGGCCGCACATGGAGCAGAAGTGCGCGGTCTTGGCCGGCTCGGCGGGCAGGGTCTCGTCGTGGAAGGCGCGGGCGGTGTCCGGGTCGAGCGACAGGTTGAACTGGTCGGTCCAGCGGAACTCGAAGCGGGCCTTGGAAAGCGCGTCGTCCCGCTCCTGCGCGCGGGGGTGTCCCTTGGCCAGGTCGGCGGAGTGCGCCGCGATCTTGTAGGTGATCACGCCCGTCTTCACGTCGTCCCGGTTGGGCAGGCCGAGGTGCTCCTTCGGTGTGACGTAGCAGAGCATCGCCGTGCCGAGCCAGCCGATCTGCGCGGCGCCGATGGCGGACGTGATGTGGTCGTACGCAGGCGCGATGTCCGTCGCGAGTGGACCGAGGGTGTAGAACGGGGCCTCGCCGCAGAGTTCCTCCTCCAAGCGGACGTTCTCGGCGATCTTGTGCATGGGGACGTGGCCGGGGCCCTCGATCATCACCTGGACGTCGTGCTCGCGAGCGATGTGGGTGAGCTCCCCGAGGGTGCGGAGCTCCGCGAACTGGGCCTCGTCGTTGGCGTCCGCGATGCTGCCCGGCCGCAGCCCGTCGCCGAGCGAGAACGTCACGTCGTAGGCGCGGAGGATCTCGCACAGCTCTACGAAGTTGGTGTACAGGAAGGACTCCCGGTGGTGCGCGAGACACCAGGCGGCCATGATCGAACCGCCGCGCGACACGATGCCGGTGACCCTTTTGGCGGTCAGCGGGACGTACCGCAGCAGCACGCCCGCGTGGACGGTCATGTAGTCGACGCCCTGCTCGCACTGCTCGACGACGGTGTCCCGGTAGGCCTCCCAGGACAGCTTCGCCGGGTCGCCGCCGACCTTCTCGAGCGCCTGGTAGATGGGCACGGTCCCGATGGGGACGGGTGAGTTGCGCAGGATCCACTCGCGGGTCTCGTGAATCCGTTTGCCCGTCGAGAGATCCATGACGGTGTCGGCGCCCCAGCGGGTGGCCCACACCATCTTGTCCACCTCGTCCTCGATGGACGACGAGACGGCCGAGTTCCCGATGTTGGCGTTGATCTTGACGAGGAACTTCTTGCCGATGACGGCCGGCTCGACCTCGGGATGTTTCCTGTTGACCGGAATCACCGCGCGGCCGATGGCGACCTCGTTCCGCACGAACTCGGCGTCGACCCCCTCACGTGCCGCGACGAAGCGCATCTCCTTGGTGATGACCCCGGCTTTGGCGTACGCCAGCTGGGAAACGGCCCCGTTGACGGGTTCACGTTCGTCGATCCAGCTCTGCCGGAGCCTGTCGAGTCCACTGTGGACGTCGATGGTGACGTCGTCCGTGTATGGCCCTGAGGTGTCGTACAGGTCGACGTGCTCGCCGTTGGTGAGGTCGACCCGCCTGGCCGGCACCCTGATCCCGTCGACCTCGCGGTAGATCTTGCGGGACCCGCTGATGGGGCCGGTGGTCACACTGGGGCGCACGGAACGGTCGTCAAGTGCGGTCATGATTGTTCTCCCTACGCCGGCATTACCCGGTCAGGTTCAGGCGGTCGGCAGAACCGGGTCCGTGACTGGACACCATCTGCCCTCTCAGCCCGCCAAGGCGCGAGCTCCCGCGTTGATTGAGTTGTAGCCTCGCCCCTCGACCATAACCAGCGGTTCGGGGCGCTGCCAAGGGCTCGATGGCAGTAACGTGCAGACGTGGACACGCAGGCGCCGGGCTGGCGGGTCGATCGACCCGCGACGGCAAAGCCCTGCGTGACCTGCGGTGACCTCCTGGGCCGCGGTTACCCGTCGTGCACGGGCTGCGCCGAGACGGTCGACCGCCCGCTGCGTGCCGACTGGGCGGACCTGGCCGACCAGGACCCCGAACACGTCGCCGACGCGCCGGCGGGGGAGTACCGCTGGACGTGCGTCGACTGGGCCCTACGCCAGCTGACGTGCCAGGGCTGCGGCGGCGAGCTGGCCGCGGGAGCCCCGACGTGCGTGGGCTGCGCGGCGGCGGACTCGGCCCGCTGGGAGATCCCGGCACTGACGTCGAACGAACACGCACTGCGCACGGCGTCGGTGGTACTGCGAGCGCCGTCGTGGCGGCGCGAGTCGGTGGTCTCGACATGGCGGCTGGTGCTGCCGTTCGTGCTGACGGGTGTGTTGCTGCCGGTGACGACCCTGCGTGAGATCAGGACGCTGGTGATCGCCGGCCGATACGACGAGCTGGCCGCGTTGGATTCGTTGCCGCTGACGCTGCCAGCACTCCCGTGGCGCCGCTCAACGGTCTAGGGCGAGCTTGGCGCCGAGCCCGATGACCTTGGCGAGCAGCGCGGCGATGACGAGGAGACCCGCCCTGAACCCGCCACCGCGAGTGGGCTCCTCGACGTCGCGGCGCCGCCCGAAGAGGCACGCACCCCGAACCAGAGCAGGACGAGTTCACCGGCGACCCGCAGCGCCTGATACGCCACCTCGGAGGCGACGAGCAGGGCGGAGAGTCCGAGCCCGGCGGCCACCGCCCAGAATGCGACCCCGACCTCAAGCCCGGCCACGGTGGTGAACGCCGCCCGCCGCCCATCCCGCACGGACTGCTTGCGCCGCCAGCCGAGACCAACGATTTCGTACTACGTCGCGGGCTCCCACACCGTCACGTTGAATGTGGCCAGACTTCCGGGCGCCGCCCCCGACGGAGGCAGCGTCGTGGTGACGAGCAACGCGGTTCGGCCTTCACTCGTTCTCGCGCACAGGACGTCTCCCGGATACAGGGCGTATTTGGTGATACCTGAGCGAGACTGGCGTTGACAGTCTTCATACGTCGGTGCCGGCGATCCCCGGTCCCACTTGGCCATCCGCGATTCGCGGTCAACCGCGTACAGTGTGTTGGGAATATCGCCGGCGGTGGCGAACCAGATGTCACCGTGCACGTTGTCATGGACCACCGGTAGCGGCGGCGCTTGGTCAAGATCTTTCAGTCCGCCTTTGTTGTAGTTACCAACAGTCAGCTCCCCTTGCCACCTGACTGCTGGTGGTGAAGAAACGGATGGGGGGAGCTGTGTTGTGCCGGCGGTAGAGGTTTCCGGCTGCATGGGTGGCAAGGTTGGACTCGGTAGCGCGGTAGCCGCGGACGACGTTGACGTGGTTGAAGTTGGCATGCGTGGCGTCGGCACCGAAGCGGAGGTCGCCGGCAGGCTGACAGACGAAGAGGTGAGGTTTGGGTAGAGGGCGAGAATCAAGCTCGCCAGTGCGAGTGCGGCTCCGACCACACTGGCTTTCCCGCCGAGGATCGTCCATCTGCGTACCGCCTTCTTCTGTTGATTCTTGGCTCCCGGCACAGCCTGCCTCCGCATGAAGTTCGCAGTAGGAATTATTTCCATGGCCCCATGGGCGCGAGAACCTACCGCAAGATCATGGAAATGGCACGCGGGTGCTCTTAATGTCACAAGAAAGTCTGTGCAATGTTTTCTAGATAAAAGATAATTTGACGACATTGGACAACTCGGGTTACGGCAGGGCGACCGTCACCTTCAGGCCGCCTTTCCCGCCGGGGCTGGCGGACACCGTGCCGTTGTGGGCGGTCACGATCGAGCGGACGATCGACAGGCCGAGCCCCGCCCCGTCTCGCTGGTGGGTCCGTTCCGCCGTCAGCCTGCGGAACGGTTCGAACAGGGCCGGCACCACCTCCGGCGGCACCGGCTGCCCCGTGTTCTGGATCGACAGCGCCGGCTCGCCGGCCACCACCACCTCCACCGTGCCGCCGGGCTGGTTGTACTTGATCGCGTTGTGGACGAGGTTGCAGACCAGCCGTTCCAGCAGCAGCCGGTCCCCGGACACCGTCCGTTCCACCATCCCCCGGTTCAGTGTCACCTCGTTCTCCACCGCCAGTGCCGCGTACCGGTCCAGTACCTCGTCGACCAGCACGTCGAGCCGTACCGGTTCCGTGCCGGGTAGGCCGCGGTCACTCTCCGCCAGCACCAGCAGTCCCTCGATCAGCCGCTCGTTCCGCTCGTTCACCGCCAGCAGCTGCGCCGCCAGCCGCGACATGTCCCGCTCGCCCGTCACCATGGCCACCTCGACCAGGGTTCGTTGTACGGCAAGGGGAGTGCGCAGCTCGTGTGACGCGTTCGACGCGAACCGCCGCTGGCCTTCGTAGCCGCTCGCCACCCGGTCGAGCATCTCGTCCAGCGCGTCGGCCAGCCTGCGCATCTCGTCGCCCGGGCCGCGGTGCCGGATCCGCTGCCCGAGGTTCGCCGGCCCCAGCTGCCGCACGGTCTCCGTCATGACACCCAGCGGCCGCACCATCCGCCGCGCCACCAACCACATCAGCCCGACTCCTCCGGCGCCGCCGACCACCACCGCCGTGACCCCCAGCACCCGGGCGCTGACCGGCCATGGCGTGCACATGGTCCACACCGGGGTGCCGGGACCGCAGTTCCAGTAGTCGTCGAAGAGCGAATGCCACAGGTTGCGGACCTCCGGCGCGGCGACCCGGTACAGCACCGCCCCGGCGACGAAGCTGACGACGCACGCCAGCAGCACCCGTCCCCGCAGCGACCGCCGGATCATGCGCCGAACCGGTAGCCGGCGCCCGGCACCGTGTGGATCACCGGTGGGTCACCCAGCTTGCGCCGCAACGTCATCACCGCCATGCGCACCGCGTTCGTGAACGGGTCCGTGTGCTCATCCCATGCCTTCTCCAGCAGCTCCTCGGCGCTGACCACGGTGCCGGCGCCCCGCATCAGCACCTCCAGCACGGCGAACTCCTTCGGTGACAACAAAAGCCCGCGACCGTCACGGCTCGCGTGCCGGCGCGGGGCGTCCAGCGTCACGCCCTCGTGGTCCAGCACCGGCGGCAGCGCCGCCACCGCGCGCCGGGACACGGCGTGCACCCGCGCCACCAGCTCGGCGAACGCGAACGGCTTGGTCAGGTAGTCGTCGGCGCCGATCCCGAGCCCCTCGACCCGGTCGCGGATGCTGGCCGCGGCCGTCAACATGATCACGCGGGTCGGACCGCCTGCCGCGACGACGTGGCGGCACACCTCGTCACCATGCACCTTCGGCAGGTCGCGGTCCAGGATCACCACGTCGTACGCGTGCACGCCGACCCGCTCGGTCGCCGCGTCGCCGTCGTAGCAGACGTCGACCGCGAAGCCTAGGTGCCGCAAACCGGACACGAGCGAGTCGGCGAGCAGGCGCTCGTCCTCCGCGACGAGTATTCGCATTCCTCAGACCCCCAGGTCAGAATGGTATCGATCAGCTATGTATGGATTGGATAAACATCACGCTTAACGGGCCGAAATCCGCCGTTCCGTACCACTTGCCACATGCGCAAGATCGGCCTCGGCGTGCTGAACGCGGCGGTGCTGGCGTGGTTCCTCGTGCCAGGTCGTCTTCGCATCGACCTGAACGTGTACCGGATCGGCGCGGACGTCTGGCTCGCTGGCGGTGACCTGTACGGACGCATGCCGGCCACGCTCATCGGCAATCACCTCCCATTCACCTATCCGCCGATCGCGGCGGTTTTGTTCACGCCGTTCACGCCGCTGCCCTTCGCCGCGGCCGGCGTCGTGCTCACGCTGCTGTCCATCGCTGGACTGACGTTCGTGGTACTGGTCGTGTTGCGTGCGCTCGACGTCCGGCTCGCGTACGCCGCCGTTCTGCTGCCGCCCGCGTTGCTGCTGGAACCCGTCCGTGTGACCCTCTACTTCGGACAGATCAACGTCCTGCTGATGGCACTGGTGGCGGCGGACTGCCTGGTCCGCCGGCCACGCTGGCCGCGTGGCGCGCTGGTCGGCCTGGCCGCGGCGATCAAGCTGACGCCGATCGCGTTCGTGCTGTTCTTCCTGCTGCGTGGCGACCGGAAGGCGGCGGCGACCGCGGCCGGCTCGTTCCTCGCCGTCACCGCCGCCGGGTTCGCGCTGAACCCCGCCGGCTCGCTGAAGTACTGGACCGGCACGGTGTTCGACCCGGACCGCATCGGCAAGGCGTCGCAGGAGTCGAACCAGTCGGTCAACGGAGTGTTGGCGCGCCTCGGCATCGAGCGTGGTCTCGTCTGGCTGGTGCTCGTCACGCTCGTGGTCGCGGTCGGCACGCTGGCCGTGCGGCGCGCGACGAACGACGTGGAGGCCATGGGGCTCAATGCTTTGATCGTGCTGCTGGTCTCGCCGGTGTCCTGGTCGCACCACTGGGTGTGGGTCGTGCCGCTCCTGCTGGCGGCCTGGCGGGTGAGACCGGTGGTCGCGGCGGCCGGCGTGGTCGTGTTCTTCCTGTCCCCACACTGGTGGTGGGACGCCGACGACGGCTGGACGTGGCTCAGCGTCACGGTCGGGAACGCGTACTTCTGGTGCGCGATCGCCGTGTTGGGCTACCGCCGAGGTGCGTTCTCGATCCGCGGGATCCGCTCAGCCGACCGTCAGCTCGGTCGGCCGCGCGTAGACGTCGACCATCGCGCCGTTGCGTAGCACGGTCACCGCCAGGTCGGTGCCGATGACCTCGGCGAACAGCTGGCGCTGAATGCCTTGCGCGTCATGCACCTGCTCGCGTGCGACGGTCAGCACGAGGTCGCCCTTGCGCAGCCCGGCCCGGGCCGCGGGACCGTCCGGCACGACGTCGATCACCCGCAACCCGGCCCGCTGCCCGGTACGTGCCGCGACGTCGTCCGGCAGCGGCGCCGGCACGCCGACCACGCCGAGGTACGCACGCCGCACGCGTCCCTCCACCAGCAGTGTGTCGATGATCCGCCGCGTGGTCGGGTTGATCGGCACCGCGAGGCCGAGGCCGAAGCCCGCGACTGCCGTGTTGATGCCGACCACGTGACCGTGCGAGTCCGCGAGCGCGCCGCCGGAGTTGCCTGGGTTCAGCGCGGCGTCGGTCTGGATCACGTCCTCGATCACGCGCTGGGCCTGACCCCGGGTGACCGGCAGCGACCGGCCGAGCGCGCTGACCACACCGGCCGTGACCGACCCGGCGAGCCCGAGCGGCGAGCCGACCGCGACGACCAGCTGGCCGACGACCAGCTCGTCGGCGTTGCCGAGGGTCGCGGGCTCCGGCGCGTCGGCGGCGCGCAGCACCGCGAGGTCCGACAGCGGGTCCACGCCGACGACCCGGAACTGTGCTTCCTCGCCGTCGGAGTACGTCGCCTCGCCGTGGGACGCGGAGCCGACGACGTGCGCGTTCGTCAGCAGGTGGCCCTCGTCCGTGAACACCACGGCAGATCCGCTGCCGCGTCGCATCGCCACGCTCGCCACGTGCCGTGTCAACGTCTTCGCCACCTCGCTGACCGTGCGCGAGTAGGCGTCCAGCTCCCCGGCCATCACCATCACCGCCCCGAATTACACCGTTGCACCTTCTACAAGTGTGCGTCGGCTTTGGGTAGTTCCGTGTTCGCCGTGAGCTGACTGTTACTGCACGTCTTCCTCGTCCTGGGCGGCCGGGTCCCAGGACAGGCCCGGCTTGCCCCAGCCGTTGTGCTTGAGCATGCGCTTGGACTCCCTGTTGTACCGGCCGACGAGGCGGCTCAGGTACAGCAGTCCGTCGAGGTGGTCGGTCTCGTGCTGCAGGCAGCGGGCGAAGTAGCCGGTGCCCTCGACCTCGATCGGCTCGCCGTCGAGGTCCTGGCCGGTGACCTTGGCCCACTGGGCGCGCCCGGTCGGGAACGACTCGCCGGGCACGGACAGGCAGCCCTCCAGGTCCTTGTCCGGGTCGGGCATCGTCTCGGGGCGCTCGGAGGTCTCGAGCATCGGGTTGATGATCACACCGCGGTGCCGGTTGCCCTCGTCGTCCGGGCAGTCGTAGACGAACAGCCGGAGATCGACCCCGACCTGGTTCGCCGCGAGGCCGACGCCGGGCGCGGCGGCCATGGTGTCGAACATGTCTTCGACGAGCTCGCGCAGGTCGTCGTCGAAGGACTCGACCTTGCGGACCGGCTGGTGGAGCACGGGGTCGCCAACGATCCGGATCGGTAGAACTGCCATGTGTGGAACCCTAACCGGGTGCGTTGTCACGGCGACGATGGCGGTAGCGTGATGTAATGGCACCCGGAAATCACAAGCGTGTGATTCCGGTTCGGACCGACCTGGTGGCGAGGAGCCAGATGGACGCCGCGGAGCTGCCGGCAGAGCCAGTTCCAGCCCTGCCGTCGACCGGTGAGCTCACCCAGCGGGAACGCGAGATCCTCGCGTTCGAGAAGCAGTGGTGGAAGGCCCCGGGCTCGAAGGAACAGGCGATCCGCGAGCTGTTCGACATGTCGCCGACGCGGTACTACCAACTCGTGAACCGGCTGATCGACAAGAGCGCGGCCCTCGAGACGGATCCGATGCTGGTCAAACGCTTGCGAGGGCTGCGGTCCGGCCGTCTGCGCGCGCGATCGGCGCCAAGGCTGGGTGCCGAGCGGCAATGACAACTCCTGACTCCGGCTCGACGCGACCCGGCCGGATCGCCGGCGTCGCATTACTGGGCCTCGCCGCGGTCGCGCTGGTGATCGGCCTGATCACCGCACTCGGTGGCAACGGCGACGGCCGCGCCGACGGTGGCAAGGGGGAGCCGCCCAGCTCACGCACCACCGAGATCACCGGCCCGCCCTCCAGCACGTCCGGGCGGCCGACGACGAAGCCGCCGAGCACCAAGCCGTCCACGAGCAAGCCGCCGGCCACCACGACGACGACGGGCCAGGTCCAGCCCCCGCCGGGCGGCGACGGCAACGGCGAGCCCGCGAAGTCCGTTCCGGTGCGCGTG
>Ga0307502_10000320_pt1 | contig 12832 bp, 9 predicted proteins | sample 16_S_MG_FD_201364 | JGI IMG/M metagenome (GOLD analysis project Ga0307502, IMG submission 201364) | Soil microbial communities from Populus trichocarpa stands in riparian zone in the Pacific Northwest, United States - 16_S | ecosystem: Environmental > Terrestrial > Soil > Riparian zone > Trees... | reverse complement strand
GAGGCGCCGACGCCGACCGTCACGGACAGGTCGCCGACCGGCACCGCGGGACCGAGCACCCCGGAGTCCGGCGGGGGAGCGGTGAGCCCGACCTCGGCCGGCTGTCCGCCGGCGGTCAGGAAACGAACCCGCTCGGTGATCGCGCGGAACAGGTCCGCCAGCTCGTTCCGGCTCTCCGCGACGACATCGAACGAGGCCACAATGGACTGTTGGGCCGGCTGCCGGAGAATCCCGGCCTGTCGCCGCCCGTGGAACGGCACGGTCGACGGCTTCGCCGGCTGTTCCTGCGCGCCCGCGAACGCACCCGCACCGGCGGCGATCCCGACACCGGCTGCCGCGGTCGCGCCGGCCCCCGCGATGGCACCACGGAGGAACGACCTGCGTCCGACGTTCTCGCTCATGCCGTCCGCCTCGGCGCCGTGATCGTGGCGACCGGTGCGAGCAGCTCGGTCAGCTCGCTCACCGACGCGTTGATCTTCTGCCGCCGCGTGTGGTCCAGCTGCGTGACCGGCGTCCAGCTGCCGTCCGGCCGCTGCGCCGAGCGCAGGTCCCGGTCCGTGCGGTCCACCCAGCCGTCCAGCTCGGACAGGTTCGGCATGCGCGTCGTGAGCAGTGGCCGCAACACCGTCAACACGGCACGCGACCCGTCGAGGTTGGCGAGCGCGGTGGCGATGTTCGTGCCGCTGCCGTAGTCGGTGCGCCCGGTGAGTTCGAACTCCAGCGTGTTCTCCATGATCTCGTGCGCCCGCAACCCGAGGTCGTTCGGGTCGATCTGCTGCTGCGGGAACGAGGTCCGCAGTCCCCGCACGTCGGCGTCGAGCTGGTCGGCGACGGCGGCGAGCGACTCCATCGCCTGGCCGTGCCACAGCCCGTACTCGAGCCGGTGAAAGCCCGTGAAGTCCGGATCGGTCACCTCGGCCGCGGTCCCGTTGATCACCCCGTCACTGTCCCCGAAGGCGCCGTAGGCGGCGCCGAGCCGCTCGTAACCGAGGTGTGCGTCGAGCCAGGCGGCCTCACTGCCGGCACGGTCCCCGGACCGCACGCCGGCGCTGAGCGCGGCGGTCTTGGCGGCGAGGGAGTTCAGGCCGTCGATGACGTGGGCCCGGTAGTCCCGGATCGGCGCCAGCAGGTCGTTGGTGGTCACCGGCACGACCGCGGGCCCGGACTCGCCGTGCCCGCCGGTGACCCGCACGCTGGGTCCGACAATGGCTCCGGTGTCCTCGACCAGGCAGCGGAAGGCGTAGACCCCGTTGCCCAGCCGCACCCGCAACGTCCCGGTGGTGCCCGGCCCGAGCCCCTCGACCTCGCCGTAGACGGCCCCGGAACGCGGGTCGATCAGCTCCACCTCGGCGGTGGACACCCCGGTGTTGCGCAGCTGGAACGTCTGCGCACCCGCCTGGGGACTGTCCCACCCACGCCCACAGGCCGACCGGGAGACGGTGATCACGGGATCCGCCACCGCGGCGCTGCCATCCGAGCCTCCGCCGAGAAGCAGCAGCGTCCCGCCACCGGCGACCACCACCACGGCACCGACCGCCCACCACACCCGCGAGCGCACCACCGACCCTGCTCCCGTCGCTCAGCCCGACCTTCCGCAGCGGGAGCCTAAGCGCAGCAAAATGCCCGTCACCCCCGCGCAGGGGGATCGTAGCCGTCATTCCCCAAAAATTTGCCTCTCGTTCCTCCGCAACCCCGCCACCAGGCCTTATCCGCGACAACCTGCCCAATCAAACCCTCTCGCCGATACCGCTCAAAACGCCCACAAAGAATGCTTGGCATCAATAAGGACGTAAAGTCAAAAGGTCCGAAAATGCGGGTGCCCCGCCTCCATGGCGAGGAGGCAGGGCACCCGTGGCTCGTGGGTCAGCTCGGTACGGCGAAGAGGTGGGTCATCGCCGAGTCGTGCACGTGTGGTGACTGCGGGCCGCCGGTCTCGTCGGACAGGCCGGGTGCCAGGCCCTGGATGGCGCCGGTCGGGCCGGACGTGTACTCCGCCCGGACGTAGGCGTAGATCCGGTCGCAACCCGGCGCCAGGGTGATCGTGGTGTAGAGCGGCACCACCTTGTGGTGCGTCTGCCTCGACACGGTCACGCTCGTCTGTGCGGCTACCGCCTCCGCGCAGGTGGCGTCACCGTTCATCTGCTTCGCGTACAGGGTGAAGCGGGCCCCGGACGCCGTGCTGGACGCCGGGCACGAACCCTTCAGGAAACACGACATGTACTCCACGTCCGCGATGACGGCCACCTGGGAATGGCCCGATCCGATGGTCCGGTCGAGGATCGGCTTGTAGACCTTGCTGCCCCCGACCTCCGTGTTGCCGTTCGGCAGCGAGGTCTGCATGGCCAGACCGTCGGCGTCCTCCGCCACCTGCTGGGCCGCGAACCGCAGCGTCCCGTCCACGGTGAACGAGGACGTGTTCTTGCTCAGCGAGACGGTCCGGACGTAGATCGTGCAGGTCAGCGTGCCGGTCGAGGTCGCGGAGGCGAGGAAGCGGTTGACGATGGTGATGTCGTCACGGCCGGGTTGCGCGCTGCCGGCCGGGTCGATGTTCTCGCCGAGCACGACGTTGCTCCCGCCGGCGCCGGAGCAGCGCACCTCGCTGTCGACCAGGTTGACGTGCGCGGAGTCGTAGGCGTGCAGCGTCGAGTAGACGTACGCGGTCTGCCCTGCCGTCACCGGCGCGCTGATCTGGCCGAGCGCCTGGACCTTCTGAATCGGGTTCGGGTCGTCATCGTCGGGGGCGGGCGGCACGTTCGTGACCGCCACCGGGCCGAAGGTGATCGACGTGGCCGCCGACGCCGGGGTCGACGCCCCCACGAGCGCGGCCCCGGCGACCGCGCAGATCGCCGTCCATCTCTTCCACGACAGAGCTGAGCGCATCCTTCTCCTCCTGTAGGTCCGCTGAGCAGCGGCAGGAGTATGCGCAGAGATCGCTAACATCCTGCTAACACGCGCTTTGGGCACGCATTTGGGCGCGCTCCAATATCTCACAGACGTATTGACACGCGGAAAGCGCTTTCCTACGCTGGCGGACAGCGCAGCGTCGCGCTTTCCACTTTGGAGACTGATGATGAGAACCCTGCCTCTCATCGCCGGCACCGCTCTCGTAGCTGGTGTTTTAGGCGTACTGGCTCCCAACGCGGCGGTCGCCGCGACCACCCGCTACGAGGCCGAGACCTCCCCGGCCGTCTGCACCGGCACGATCGACAGCAACTGGCCCGGCTTCTCCGGCTCCGGATTCTGCAACGGCACCAACGCGACGGGCGCGTACGCCCAGCTCACGGTGAACGCCGCCGCGGCGGGCTCCGCGACCCTCGCGGTACGGTTCGCCAACGGCACCACCGGCACCCGCCCGACCGACCTGATCGTCAACGGCTCGACCGTGCAGTCCCCGTCGTTCGAGGTCACGGGCGCGTGGGACACCTGGGTCACGAAGACGTTGACCGTCAACCTGAACGCGGGCAACAACACGGTCCGCTTCAACCCAACGGGCTCTGGCGGGCTCGCGAACCTCGACTACGTCGACGTCACCACGGGCGGCGGCACGACACCGCCACCAGACGGCACCGCGCTCTACGTGGCGCCGGGCGGCAGCGACAGCGCGGCCGGCACCGTGGCCAACCCGACGACGCTCACCTCGGCCATCACCCGTATCGCCGCCGGTGGCACGATCTACCTGCGGGGCGGCACCTACAACTACTCGCAGACCGTCACCATCGCGCCGGGCAACAACGGCACCTCGAGCGCACGCAAGAACATCTCCGCCTACCCGGGCGAGACGCCGGTGCTGAACTTCTCGGCCATGGCCGAGGCCGACGCGAACCGCGGGCTCGCCGTGAACGGGTCGTACTGGCGTGTCTACGGCCTCACCGTCCAGCGGGCCGGGGACAACGGGATCTTCATCGGCGGCAGCAACAACATCATCGAGCGCACGGTGACGGCGTTCAACCACGACTCCGGGCTGCAGATCTCCCGGACCTCCTCGGACACCCCGCAGAGCCAGTGGCCGGCCAACAACCTCATCCTGAGCTCGGAGTCGCACGACAACGCCGACTCCGACGGCGAGGACGCCGACGGCTTCGCCGCGAAGCTCACCGCGGGGCCCGGCAACGTCTTCCGCTACACCGTGTCCCACAACAACATCGACGACGGCTGGGACCTGTACACCAAGACGGACACCGGCCCCATCGGCGTGGTGACGATCGAGGACTCCCTGTCCTACAACAACGGCACGTTGTCCGACGGCTCCCAGGCCGGCAACGGCGACCGCAACGGCTTCAAGCTCGGCGGCGAGGACATTTCGGTCAACCACGTGATCCGGCGCAACATCGCCTACCACAACGGAAAGCACGGCTTCACGTACAACCGCAACCTCGGCACGATGGCCATCTCGGACAACGTCAGCATCGACAACACCGAGCGCAACTTCTCCTTCGACGGCGGCTCGTCGGTGTTCCGCGGCAACACCTCCTGCCGCGGCGGCAGCGGGACGAACGACCGGATCGTCGGCAACTCGGACAGCTCGAACCAGTTCTGGTCCGGCTCCAACGGTTCCCGGTGCTCCTCCTACAGCGGCGCACTGCACTGGTCCTTCGCCTCGGACGGCCATCTGGTCGTGACCTTCGGCTAACGCGATGAGGGACGCCTTCCTGACGCTGGGCGTCAGGAAGGCGTCCCTCATTGTGGTAACGCTAGGCGAAGGCCTGCCAGCCGGTGCCGATCTGGGTGCCGCCGCTGTAGGGCGTGGTGTTGCTGGTGCCGTTGGCGTACAGCCAGAGCGAGCCGTCCGGCTTCGAGGCCGTCATGTCGGCGCGACCGTCACCCGTGACGTCGCCGGCCTGGATCCGGTCGAAGGACCCCCAGCCGGTGCCGATCTGCGTGCCGGTGCCGTAGGGCGCGGTGTCGCTGGTGCCGTTGGCGTACAACCACAGCGAGCCGTCGGCCTTCTCCGCCACGATGTCCGCGCGGTGGTCGCCGGTGACGTCGCCGGCCAGCACCCAGTTGAACGCCTGCCATCCGGTGCCGATCTGGACGCCGGCGCTGTAGGGCGCGGTGTTGCTGGTGCCGTTGGCGTACAGGAAGAGCGAGCCGTCCGGCAGCGCGGCCACGAGGTCGGCCCGCCCGTCACCGGTCACGTCGGCGAGGGTGATGTTGCGGAACTGCTGCCACGCCGAGCCGATCTGAATGCCCGAGTTGTACGGCGCGGTGTTGCTGGTGCCGTTGGTGTAGAGCCAGAGCGTGCCGTCCGATTTCGCGGCGACGATGTCGGCCCGGTGGTCACCGGTCACGTCACCGACCAGGAACCAGGCGAAGCCCTGCCAGCCGGTGCCGATCTGGGTGCCGCCGCTGTAGGGCGCGGTGTTGCTGGTGCCGTTGGCGTACAGCCACAGCGTGCCGTCGGACTTGCGTGCGACGAGGTCGGACCGGCCGTCGCCGGTCACGTCACCGGCGGCCACGCCGTTGGCCGAGGACCCGCCCTCGACGATGTGGTTGTAGCGGACCGGCTTGTAGTGCGACGCGTTGCTCTCGCTCCAGGTGTCCTGGACGGTGTTCCGGCTACCGGTCTGCTCAATCACGACCGGCTTGGTGTGCGCCGAGTCCTCCCACCGCACGAACAGCGCGACATGGTCCACGTCCGGGTTGCCCTCGTGACGCAGCAACGCGTCCCCCGGCTGCAGGTCGGCACGGGCGATCACGTGCGATATGTCGAGGAAGTTGCCGGTCCAGTGGTCGCTGCCCAGCCCGCCGACACCCCACGCCATCGACACGAACCCGGAGCAGTCGGTCCGGTAGTCGCCGTACTCGTTGCGGTAGCAGCGGGACTGGCTGTAGGGGATGCCGACGGACAGCCAGCTCTGCGCCCGCGTCAGCGCCTGCGCACGGGTCATGTTCTTGTCCGCGCCGTTGCTCGCGCAGGGCGTCGGGGTGGTGCTCACCGTGACGGTCGCGGCGGATCTGGTGGCCGGCAGGCCGGGGTATGAAGGCAGCGGCGCGTCGCCCATCTCCTGGGAGGAGGCGGACACGGCCGCGGCCGGCGTGGCGTGTGCGGCGGCCGGCTGGACGACGGAGAGAGTGGCCAGGGCCAGGGTGATTCCGGTGGTGAGCCGGACGATCGTCTTGTTCATGGCCGGAAGCCTGTGTGGTCCCGCTGCACGTTCTCTGCAATCACGTCCTCAGCTCGGTTACAGCGGTTCTCTGGCACAGGCGCCGGGCGTACAGTCTGCTGTGACATGTTTGGGGGAGTTGTCTAGCTGACTGAGGCGACAGATGGAGTTCCGGCTGCTCGGACCGGTCGAGGTCGCCGGTGAAAGTGGCACGCTGGCCTTGGGGGGCACGAAGATCCGCACGCTGCTGGCGGCATTGCTGCTGGCGCCGGGGCGGGTCATCGCCATGGACCGTCTCGTCGACCTCATCTGGGACGACGAACCGCCGCCCACCGCACGCGCGTTGATCCAGACCTATATCTCGACTCTGCGCCGCACGATCGGCGACACCGGCACGGACCTCATCCGCACCGAGGCGCCCGGCTACCTGGCGCGCGTCGCCGAGGACAGCATCGACCGGAACCGCTTCGAGCAGTTCGTCGCGCAGGGCCGGGCCGCCGCGGCCGACGGGCGGCATCGTGAGGCGTCGAACGCCTTCCGTGCCGCGGACACGTTGTGGCGTGGGCCGGCGCTCGGCGGTGTGCGCAGCCGCATCCTCGCGACGGAGGCCGCGCGTCTCGACGAGCAGCGGATCGCGGTCGTCGAGGCGCGGATCGCCGCCGACCTGGAGCTGGGCCGCACCGACGAGCTGATCGGCGAGCTGACCGTGCTGGTCGGGCAGCACCCGACCCGGTCGTCGCTGCGTGGCCAGCTGATGCTCGCCCTGTACCGCGCGGGCCGCAACGCCGACGCGCTGTCGGTGTTCCGCCATGGCCGCGAAGCACTCATCGACGAGCTGGGCATCGAGCCGGGCGTCGAGCTGACCCGGCTGCACGAGGCCATCCTGCGGTCGGACCCGGCACTGCTGGGCCCGCGTCCCGAGCCACCCATGCCGCCACCAGCACAGCCGCCACCCGCGCGGCCCGAACCGGCCGTCGAGCCGCCGTTCCCGGTGCCGAGACAGCTTCCGCCCGACGCGGCCGACTTCACCGGCCGGGCCGACCTGGTGGCCGAGCTGGCCGACGTGCTGACCGGCGGGCGGCAGGGGCCGGTGGTCGCGGCGCTGCTCGGCCCGGGCGGGGTCGGCAAGTCGGCGCTGACGGTCCATGTGGCGCACCAGGTGTCCTCGGCGTACCCGGACGGGCAGCTGCACGTCGACCTGCGTGGCACCACCAACCCCGCGTCGCCTGCCGAGGTGCTCGGCCGGTTCCTGCGTGCACTGCAACCGAACCAGAGCGCGATCCCGGACGCGGCGGACGAGCGCATGGACGCCTACCGCACCCTGCTTTCCGGCCGCCGCATGCTGATCGTGCTCGACGACGCCGAGAACGAGCAGCAGGTGCGTCCGCTGCTGCCCGGCACCGACACGTGCTCGGTGCTGCTGACGTCCCGCAACCGGTTGGCCGGGCTCGCCGGCGCGCACCTCGTCGAGCTGGACATGCTCTCCTCGGCCGAGGCGACCGCGCTGCTGGCCCGCATCGCCGGCGCCGACCGGATCGAGGCCGCGCCCGACGCGGTCGCCGACATCGTGGCGTCGTGCGGGCACCTGCCGCTGGCGGTCCGCGTCGCGGGGGCGCGGCTGGCCACCCGCCGGCAGTGGACGCCGCGCCTGCTCGCCAACCGGCTGACCGACGAGCGGCGCCGGCTCGACGAGCTGGCCGCGGGCGACCAGCGGATCCGCGCGAGCATCGAGCTGAGCTTCCGGGGCCTGGAACTCCCCGCGCAGACGGCGATCCGCCGGCTCGGGCACCTCGGGCTGGCCGACTTCCGGTCGTGGGTGGTGGCCTACGCCCTCGACGTCGGGATCGGCGTGGCCGAGCAGGTGGTCGAGCACCTCGTCGACAACCACCTGGTCGACTACACGTTCGTCGACGACACCGGCCAGGTCCGGTACCGGCTGCACGACCTGGTCCGCATCTACGCGCGTGAGGAGGCCGACCGGAACGAGACCCGGGCGGACCTCGTCGCGTCGACCGCGCGCGTGGTCGGTGGCTGGGCGGCGGTGCTCGACCGGCTGCGGGAACACGTCGTCGACAACGTGCACTCCGGGGCGATTCCGTTGACCACAACGGCTTTTACCGAGATTGACCCCGAGGTGCTCGGCACCGCCCTCGCCGACCCGCGGGGTTGGCTCGACATCGAGCAGGCGTCGCTGGTGACAGGCGTGGAGCGGGCCGCCGAGCTGGGCCTCGACGAGCTGGCGGTGGCGGTCGCGTCGGTGCTGTGCACGTCGAGGTATGCGCTGAACAGCGTGCAGGACCTGTGGGACCGCGCGCACGGCGTCGCGCTGGCCGCCGCCCGTGCCGCCGGCAACGCCCCTGGCGAGGCGGTCCTCCTGGCGGAGCTGGGGCAGCTGCGGTACGAGCAGGACCGGTTCGCCGACGCGCGTCAGCACCTGACCGAGGCCGTCGAGCGGTTCCGCGACCTGCGCGACCCCCGCGGCGAGGCCAGCGCGTTGAGCGCGCTTGGCATGGCGTGCCGGGATCACGGATACCTGCCGGAGGCGGAACACTTCCTGGCGCAGGCTTCCGCGGTGTGCCGGAAGCTGGCCGACGACCGTGCGACCGGCCACTGTCAGCGGCTGATCGGCTCGGTGCAGCTGGAACGCGGCAACTTCTCCTCGGCCGACACGGCGCTGGCGGAGGCACTGGCCGCGTACCGCCGCGTGGGCAGTGCGCGGGGCGAGGCGTTGACGTTGCGCACGATCGGCCTGGCGTACCGCGCCCGCGGCAGGCTCGCCGATGCCGAGGAGGCGTTCACCGGCGCACTGGCGTTGTTCCGGCAGTTGGAGGACGCGAACCTGATCGCGTTCTGCCTGCGGGGCTTGGCCAAGACGTACGTCCGCATGGGCCGCCTCGACGAGGCGCGTGAGCCGCTGGAGACCGCGCTGGCCACTGCCCGTGCCAAGCGGGACAGCTGGGCCGAGGCGATGGTGCATCGCACGATGGGGGAGCTGGACCTGGCCGCGGGCCGGCTGGACGCGGCCGCGAAGTGGCTCTCCAGCGCGCTGGACATGTTCCGTGCGCAGGACGCGGCACTGTGCTGTGCCCGCACCCTGCGCGACATCGCGCGGCTGGAGCAGGCGAGAGGCGACGAGACCGCGGCGAAGGCGGCGCTGACGGAGGCGATCGAGACGTTCCGCACGTACGGGTCGCGGGAGTACGCGGAGCTGACGGCCTCGCTGTAATCCCGTTGCAGTGATTTTGCAGGGGCGTGGGCGACTGTTTCCTGGTGGAACGCCCGCTTTCAGTAGACCCGTCGATGATCGTCCTGCTGTCCGATCCGCGCCTCGCCGAGGTCCCGATCCGGGACTCGGGCGAGACACTGGTCGACGTCCGCGCGTCGGCACCGCTGCGGGTCGCCGGGCCGACGTATCTGCGGTACGGCCTGGTCGACCGGCTGGTGACCGCCCAGAGCCTGCTGCCGCGCGACGTCCGCCTGCTGATCGTGGACGGCTACCGCCCGCTGACCTCCGCGTGCCGGCACGCGACGTGCGCGGTCGAGGAGGCGAAGCTGGGCAGGCCCGAGGTGTCCATGGAGGACCTCGACCGGCTCGTCGGGATATGCGCGACCCCGCCCGCGGTCGCCCCGCACCCGACGGGCGGCGCCGTGGACCTCACACTGTCCGATGAGGACAGTGCGGTGCGGAACACCGTGCCGCTCCCGGCCTGCTGCACCGGCCCGGTTCCCGTGCCGCCCGTGGAGACCTGGAAGCTCCTGTCCGCCGCCCTCGGCGCGGTCGGCCTGGTCAACTACCCGGCCCGCTGGTGGCACTGGTCCTACGGCGACCGCTTCTGGGCCCACGCGACCCAGACCTCCCACGCCCGCTACGGCCCCCTGCCAGAACCGGAGTGGTGAGGCCGGTCAGAGACCCGGCGTGACCTCGAAGACCGCGTACTGGAGTTCGTCCGCGTCGTGGCGCAGCCGCTCGTCGGTGGGATTGGCGTTGGCGGCGGCCGTGGCCCGGAGTGCCCTGTGGAGGAGCCCGAGCCGGCTCAGCTCGTCCGCCGGCACGTCCTCGACCCGAGGAAGAAGGTCATGGACGACCACCCCGGCGCCGAGGTAGCTCTCGTTGACCATCGTCGCGAGGTGGTGGAAACCGGCCGCCCGCTTCTCCGGCTTCGGCGAGCACAGCAGGTGGAGCAGGTAGGCGTGCGTGGTTTCCCGCAGAGGGGTGTAGGCCGGTTCGTGCCAGTGCTCGCTGAGAATCTGGTAGTGATAGCTCGCGTGGCTCCCACCGGGTCGGTCGCCTGGGTCGAACAGGCCGTCCAGCACCCATTCCGTCCACCGGCGGAAGAACGGCCCCGGGTCGTCGACCAGCCCGACCACCACGTCGAACGAGTCGACATTCTTCGGCGCCGGACCGCGGTTCGGGTGCAGCAGGTAGGCGACCATCTCGTCGCGGCACCGCTCGGCGATGACCTTCCGGTGCCGGGACAGGAAGTGGCAGTACTCGTTGTCGAGCTTGATGACGCTGGTCAACAGCCGGTGGCACCACACGACCGCGCCGGGAGTGGTGACGCCGATCATGCGCAGCGCGACGTCGGCGATCCGCCGCTCGCTCAGCCCCCCGTGCGAGAGGCAGTAGTCGAGTGCCTCGTGCCCGGCGCGGCGCCGGTCGATGTACTCCGGCAGGGACAGGGCGAGCCCGAACACGCTGGTGGGCGGCGCCTCGCGGGCGGCGAGGTCGAGGAACTCGGAGAGCTCGCGATCCGTGACCTCCACCCCGACCAGCGCGTCGGCCGTCGCGTTGCTGATGCCCCCGTCACGTAACTCGGCGAGCGCGGCAGCCAGTAGGGCGTTCGACGAACTCAACTCGGCAAGCCGGTCCCGCGAGACAACCATGGTGGGTACGTCGCCGGAACTACTCCGTTCGCTACTGTTCGCGCAGTCCCGAGATGAGCACCTCGACGAGCCGGCGGGCGTCGTAGCCGGCGTCGTTCTCCGCGCCGATGCAGAGGTTTCCGACGCCGCGCATCAGCTCGTACGCCGTCAGGTCCGACCGGATCTCGCCGGCGGCGGCCGCCGCGTCGAGCAGCTGGGTGCACACGGGCACGAGCCGGTCGAGGAAGTAGGTGTGCAGCGTCTCGAAGCCGGCGTTGTCGGACAGCACGCCGGCCAGCCCGTGCTTGGTGACCAGGAAGTCGACGAACAGGTTGACCCACAGCGCCAGCGCGGCGTGCGGCGACGCGCTCGAGGACAGCAGGGCCGGGCCCGCCTCGGCGCAGGCCTCCACCTGGTGCCGGTAGACGGCGATGATCAGGTCCGCCCGCTTCGGGAAGTGGCGGTAGATCGTGCCCACCCCGACACCGGCCTTGGCCGCGATGTCGCGTACCGGCGCGTCCACCCCGGACGTCACGAAGATCGCGGCGGCCGCGTCGAGCAGGGTCTTCTCGTTGCGGCGGGCGTCCGCCCGCCTGGACCGGGGCGCGCTTCCGTCCACCATGCTGCCTCCCTCCTTGCCAAGCGGAACAAGGTTCCGTATCGTTAACGGAGCAAGGTTCCGTTTACCCATGATAAGGACACCATGTCTGACCCACGTTTCGGGATCATGACCGCCCCCATGCAGGTCGACTACCAGGACATCCTCCGGGTCTGGCGCGAGGCGGACGAGGTGGCGGAGATCGAGCACGCGTGGCTGTTCGACCACCTCATGCCCATCGGCGGCGATCCGGACGGGCCGATCCACGAGGGCTGGACGCTGCTCGCCGCCCTCGCGGCGCAGACCCGGCGCCTGCGCCTCGGCCTGCTCGTGACCAGCAACCGCTTCCGCCCGCCGGCCATGCTGGCCAAGATCGCCACGACCGTCGACATCGTCTCCGGCGGACGGCTCGACTTCGGCATCGGCGCGGGTTCGCGACCCAGCCACCCGCTCGCCCGGCGCGAGTACGAGGCGCACGGCCTGCCGTACCACGACTTCGCGCACTCCGTGGGGAGTCTCGCCGAGGCGTGCACGATCGTCCGTCGCCTGTGGACGGAGCAGGAGCCGTTCGACTTCCACGGCACCTATCACCGGCTCGACAACGCGTTCGGCAACCCCAAGCCCGTCCAGCGTCCCCACCCGCCGATCCTGATCGGGGGCCGCTCGTCCGCGACGCTGCGCGTGGTCGCCGAGCACGCCGACGTGTGGAACATCCCGGGCGGCGACATCGACGACGTCGTGGGCCGCAGCGCGCTGCTCGACCGCTACTGCACCGAGATCGGCCGCGACCCCGCGTCGGTCACCCGCTCGATCCACCTGCCCGTCGCCTACGACCGCCCCGGCGACACCCGGGACGCGATCACCGAGGCCGTCGACGCCGGCTTCGAGCACTTCGTACTCAGCGTGCCGCCGCCGTACCCGCCCGGCGTCGCCCGGTGGCTCGCGGACGAGATCATCACGCAGAGGACGGTCTCGGTATGAGCGTGGACACGGCCATGTCCGTCGTCTCGGTGAAGCCGGTGGTGCTGCGCGCCCCGGGCCGTGACGTTCTGGTGCGGGTGTCCGCACCCACGACCGGGCACGACCTGCCGGTCATCGTGTTCTCGCACGGCTTCGGCAGCTCGTCGGACGGCTACGGCCCACTGGCCGACTACTGGGCCGCACACGGTTTCGTGGTCGTCCAGCCCACGCACCTCGACTCGCGGACGCTGAGCATTCCGCCGGACGATCCCCGCACCCCGCTGATCTGGCGGCTCCGCGTCGAGGA
>Ga0307502_10000319_pt1 | contig 12852 bp, 16 predicted proteins | sample 16_S_MG_FD_201364 | JGI IMG/M metagenome (GOLD analysis project Ga0307502, IMG submission 201364) | Soil microbial communities from Populus trichocarpa stands in riparian zone in the Pacific Northwest, United States - 16_S | ecosystem: Environmental > Terrestrial > Soil > Riparian zone > Trees... | reverse complement strand
ACGTCTTCTCCACACCCGCCGTCGCCGCCGACGCGGCGGCGGTGACCGAGGTCGTCGCGGCGCTCGAGTCGTGGCTGTACGGCCAGACGACGTTCTCGCAGGCCGATCTGGAGGAGGAGTGGTCAGACATCGATCTGGAGCAGAACGCCCGCGTCTTCCGCGACGGCGACCGCATCGTCGGCTACTGCGCGGTGCGCGGGCAAGGCGAGCGCTGGCGCGTGGAGGGGTACGTCCACCCGGACGCGCTCGGGCGCGGGATCGGAAGGCTGATCGCGACCGGGCTCGAGGAGGACGCGGCCCGCCGCGGCGCACGCAGGATCCAGAACAGCGTCCTCGAGGCCGACTCCGCCGCCCGCAGGCTGCTCGAGTCGCTCGGCTACGGCGCCGTGCGCGTCTTCCGCGAGATGCGTGTCGAGCTCGAGGCGCCGCCGCCCGCACCCGCGTGGCCGGACGGGCTGCGCGTCGTCGCGTTCGACCCGGAGCATGATGCGCTCGAGTTCCACGCCGCGCACCAGGAGGCGTTCGCCGATCACTGGGACTACGCGCCGCGCGACTTCCACGCATGGTCGAAGGACCACCTCGGCAGCGAGCGCTTCGACCCGGCGCTCTGGTGCGTCCTGCGCGCCGGCGACGAGATCGCCGCCGGGACGATCTGCACGGGCGACACGTACGGCGGCGGCTTTGTCCATGCGCTCTTCACGCGTCGCCCGTGGCGCAGGCAGGGCGTGGGCGCGGCGCTCCTCGGCGACTCGTTCGGGCGCTTCTGGGACCGCGGCGAGCACAGCGTCGGGCTCGGCGTCGACGCGGCGAGCGACACGGGCGCGTTCCGGCTCTACGAGCGCGCCGGGATGACGGCCACGCTCGGCTGGGTGGTGTACGAGAAGGAGCTGAGCGACGCCAGGGCGGATACTCGGGCGCGGTGATCTAGCGCAGTGATCGGAATGCGGCGCGGATCTCGGTGGCGAACAGTTCGGGTTCTTCCCAGGCGGCGAAGTGGCCGCCCTTGTCGACCTCGTTGTAGTAGGTGAGGCTGGGGTAGACCTTCTCGACCCATGTGCGCGGTGCGCGGAAGATCTCGCCGGGGAACGTGGTGAAGCCGACCGGGAGCGTGACGCCGGGGGGAGTGTGGCCGGCGGCGAGGGCTTGCGCTCGTGCGTTCTCCCAGTACGAGCGGGCTGCGGAGGCGCCGGTGCGCGTCAGCCAGTACAGCGTGATGTTGTCGACGATGCGGTCTGGGGTGAGATGGCCTGCGGGCTGCCCCTCAAGAAAGGCGCGCGAGATCTTCTGGTAGCTGTCGGTGTCGTGGTCGAGCATCCACGCTGCCAGGGCGATGGGTGAGTCCAGCAGGGCGTAGCCGATCGTCTGCGGCCGCGTGGCCTGCTCCAGGAAGTAGCCAAAGCCGCTCGCCCTGAACGTGGCGAGCGCGTCGAGCGCCGCGCGTTCCTGCTCGGATTGCGCGGACAGCTGGTCGGCGATGGCCAGCGCGCCCACGAGCAGGTTGATGTGGATGCCCAGCAGCCCGTCGGGTGCCTGGCGGCCGATCGCGTCGGTGACGGCGGCGCCCACGTCGCCGCCCTGCGCGACGTAGCGGGTGTAGCCGAGGCGCTGCATCAGCACTGCCCATGCTTGCGCGACGCGGCCGGGGTCCCAGCCGACCTCGGTCGGCTCGCCGGAGAAGCCGTAGCCGGGCAGCGACGGCAGCACGAGGTGGAAGGCGTCCTCCGGATGGCCGCCGTGCGCGGTCGGGTCCGTCAGCGGGCCGACGGTCTCGAGCAGCTCGACGACCGAGCCGGGCCAGCCGTGCGTCATGATCAACGGCAACGCGTCCTCGTGCGCCGAGCGCACGTGGATGAAGTGGATCTCGACCCCGTCGATCTCGGTCGTGAACTGCGGTAGTGCGTTCAGTCTGGCCTCGCACGCGCGCCAGTCATGCTCGGTCGCCCAGAAGCGCGCGAGCGCCTGGACCGTCGCCAGTTGCACGCCCTGCGAGCGATCGGCGACAAGCTCCCTGGAGGGCAAGCGCGTCGCAGCGAGCCGGCGACGCAGCTCGGCGAGCTGTTCCTCAGGAACCCCGATCCGGAACGGGCGGATCGCTGTTGCTTCGGTCGTGACGGACATGACGGCGCTCCTCGGTTCGCTGACGGCACGGAGCCTCGTCGGTCCTGTCCGCGCGTCGCGCCCGTGGACACCCTGGCCCGCTCCCTGGTCTGCGCTTCGCCCGTGACGTCGCGGTCGCACTTCTCCTTATCGATTGCGATTGGAAGGGGAGGGCGGGGAGCGCTGCGCTCAGCGCTGGACGCGGTAATGCGTGTGGGTGACGCCGTCCTCCCCCTCGAGGATCCGGGTGCGCTCCAGCTCGATGTGCTCGGGACGGAGGTTGTCGAAGAGTCGGCGCCCTTGGCCGAGGAGCACCGGGATGAGATGGATCTCGAGCTCGTCGAGGACGCCGGCGGCGAGCGCGAGCTGCGCGGTTCCGGCACCGTGGACCAGCACGTCCTTGTCGCCCGCGGCCTGCTTGGCCTCGGACATCGCGGTCCGGATGTCGCTCACATAGGTGACCAGCGGCCACTGCCCCATCTCGCTGTCGGGCTCACGGCGGCTCAGGATGAAGATCGGCACGCCGTCGTGGTGGTCGCCGCCCCAGCCGCCCGCCGGCTCGAAGGTCCCCCGGCCCGCGACGACCGCCCCGGTCGCCATGAACTCGTCGACCACCTGGCCGTTGATGCCGGCGCGGCGGCCCGAGATCGCCTTGCGGTCGGCGTCGGCACCCGCCGGCCACCACTCGTGCAGCCGGTGCCCGCCGTCGCCGAGCCCGTTGCCCGGTCCCTCGTTCGGCCCGGCGATGAATCCGTCGAGGGACATGGACATGTACAGAACGGTTGCGGACACGGCGTCTCCTTTTCCTGGTCTGCGGTCTCACTGAGACCATGGGGTGCCGCGAAACTCATCGCTCGGCTCGACGACAGCTTCTCGCGCGGAGTGCCTTGTCGTCGGTGGATCGCTATCACTACGCGCGATGAGCCACCACGCAGACGCGCTCGCCTCGGCCGGGGCGCAGGTCGCGGCCGTGCGCGACGATCCGGCGGCGCGTCTTGCGTTGATGGCGCGGGTGTTCCGCGGGCCGACGGGCCGCGCGCCGCGACACCTGCCGTTCCGGCGGGCGGCCTTGTCGTTCATGCGCTGGCAGGCGCACCGCGGTGTGCTCGATCCGCTCGACGCGTCGCCGCCCGGCAGCGCGTGGTGGCGGGCGGTCAACGAGCGACTGCTGCGGGACGGATGCGAAACGGTCGCGCTCCTCGGTGGGTTGGCCGGCGAGCCGTCATCGCAGGCCGTGCGCCTCTGGCTGGAGTTCGGCGCAAGCCCGACGGGGCGCAACTGGTACCGAGCGCACAACGCGAGCATCGTGGCCGGATACCTGGAGCACCGCACCCTCGCCGAAGCGGAGGGCGCGCCGGAGCGCTTCTTCATGAACGTCGCGCTGCTGCGCGTGCTGTACGCGCACGCACTCGCCGCGGCGCCGCGCCTGGCGCTCGGACGGTTCGCTCCGCTCGGCCGCTTGGTCGGCGACCCGAGGCTCGGGATGGCCGGAGTGTTCCTCTCATTGCACGCCGTGCTGCCAAACCGCTATCCGCTCGCACAGGACGTGGAGCGCTATATCGCCGACGAGCAGCGTCTTGGCCGGATCCTCGACTACGCGGTGATCGTGCCGCGGCTGCAATGCCTGTACGAGTGGTCAGCCGAGGAGCTCGGCGAACCATGCCTGCTCGAGCTTGTGCGCGACGGCAACCCGATCTACGCCTGGCCCTTCGAGCAGCGACACGTATGGCGCCCTCCGAAGATGAAGCTCGCAGGCCGGGTACTCGAACGCGTCACAAGGGCTCGCTGACGGTCGCAAACCGCGTGCGCTTCAGTATCAGCTCGCGAGGAAGGCTCGCGTGGAGCTTGCAAACGAGGCGGCGCCGCCTGCCTGGAGCTCGGCGTGAAGCTCGGCGGCGATGCGCGGTTCGAACGTCGGGTCTTGGCGATAGGGCCGGAGGCGCTGCTGCGGCGATGACCAGCGCTCGACTCCCCACACGACGCACTCGGGCTCCGCGCGCCACAGATATGCGAGCACCAGAAGGTCGTGGCTATCGACCGGATGGCCGACGACGAGGGCAAGCCGCAGCCCCTCACCGTCCTCCTCGTCGTCATAGCGGCGAGCGAGGCGCGCGCGAAGCTCCACCGGTGGCGGCTCGCGCGGGCTGTCCAGAGGGACGTAGTCGAACAGGTCAAGCTCGACGGTCACCGGCGGCAGGGAGCCAAGTTGCTCGAGTGTCGACACTGCGAGCAGAGGCTAGGCGGAGTGTCCTGCGAACTCGCCGGACGCCGAGCGATCGGTCGCTCGAGAGACCGCGATGACGCGGGCGCCGCCGGCCGGCGAGAATGTGACGTTGCGGTGCGCGACGCGCTCGGCCTTTCCGGACGCGGCCCGCAGGGTCCGCTGGCGCAGGATCTCCCCGAGCGCGACCCGCATCTCCATCTCGGCGAACGCGGCGCCGATGCAGCGGCGCACGCCGCCGCCGAACGGAACCCAGGCGGAGGTCGAGTGCGCGCCGTCGAGGAAGCGCTCGGGACGGAAGGCGAACGGCTCGGGATAGCGGTCGGCGCGGGTGTGGGCGAGCCAGATCGCCGGTGTCACGTCTGTCCCGGCCGGCAGCACGTGGCCGTCGACGGTGAGCGGCGATGCCAGACGGCGCCCGGCCAGCGGGACCACGGGCCGCAGCCGGAGGGACTCGCTGACGACGGCGCGCGTGTACGCCTGCTCGCCGGTGTCGACCTCGGCGACGAGGCGCTCGAGCACGGCCGGATGGCGCATCAGGAGGTCGAACGTCCAGGCCAGGCCCGTCGCCGTCGTCTCGTGCCCCGCGAGCAGGAGCGTCATGAGCTGATCGCGGATCTCTGCGGCGTCCATCGGCTCGCCACCCTCGAACCGCGCCGCCACGAGCATCGAGAGGATGTCCTCACGCGGGTCCGCGCGGCGCTCGGCGATCTCGAGGTCCAGCATCGCGTCGATCTCGCGGCGCAACCCCTGTAGGCGCGTCATCGGGTCGGGCGCACCGAAGCGCCGCGAGGCCAGCACGGCGAACTGCAGGCCGGCGGACGCGGTCCCGGCAAGCAGGCGGCCGAGCCGGTCGGCCAGCCTCGTCCGGCGTCCGGGATCGGTGACGCCGAACACCGCGCGCAGGATCACCTCGAGCGTCACGCCCTGCATGCGCGCGTGCATCGCGAACGGCTCGTCTTCCGGCCACGACGCGACGTCACGCGCGACGACCTCACGGACCGTCGACTCGTATGCGCGCATGCGCGCCCCGTGAAACGGCGGCAGCATGAGCCGCCGGCGGGCCAGGTGCTCGCGTCCCTCGAGCAGCAGGAGCGAGCGCGGGCCGACGATCGGCAGCAGGGCGAGCGTCCGGCCGGGCGGCAGGCCGTGCTGGGGGTTGCCGTAGAGGGCCCGGATCGCGTCGGGATCCGAGAGCATCACCAGCGGGCTCCGGAACCCCAGAAACCGCACGCTGAATATGTCACCGAACCGCCGGCGCGAGGCTTCCAGGAAGGAGATCGGGCGCAGCAGCCAGCGCAGCGTCTGCAGGATCGGCGGTTCGCTCGGGCCGGCAGGCAGGGCTCCGTTGGATGTCCCGTCGGGTGCGGTCATTGCTCCATCTGACGGTATACCCGCGGAGCAACCACTGCGTCCTCTGTGGCGTACTGTCGTGCGGTGACAGCGCGCGATTCACACGACCTTCCGCCGCCGGGCGTACGTCGGACGGCGATGGAGATCCGAAGCGTCGTGCGCGGGGAATCGCACACCCATCGCCTGTTGCGCAGCCGGCTGACGATCCTCGGCGTCGCGACCCTGCTGCTGGACGCGGTCGGCACCGGGCTCATGTACATCTGCGAGCACGACCGCGCGGCCTCGGGATTTCACGATCTCGGCGGCGCGTGGTTCTGGGTCTCCGCCCAGCTGACGACCGTCAGCTCCCAGATGCCCAACCCCGTCACGCCCGCGGGCCGTGTGATCGACATCGTGCTCGAAGCGTGGGCGATCTCCGTCGTAGCCTCGCTCGCGGGCGCGCTGGGCGCGTTCTTCGTGGCTCGACATCAGGAGGCGCCCCTTCCGCCCGGCAACGGAGCCGACGGACGGGGCCACCGCGACCCGTGAGTCAGGCTGGGCCATAGTGCAGGTGGTACAGGGCGTCGTCGTTGCTAAGACCAGCGTTCCGTGGGTCTCCCTCGACGATGTCGCTGTAGAGCGCGTCGCCGCCGGTCCAGTCCTGGCTCCTTTCCGGCCAGTGTCCGGCGACCGCGGGTCGCTGTGAACCTGAGGGCTCTCAGGGTGAGATGGCGAGAGATCTGCGACTCACGCCGCCGCTCATGACCTCGCGGGCCACGCGATCGAACTCACGGATCCGGTGATCGGCGGAGTCCCGGACCCAGACGAGTCCCGCCTGCAACCGCGGCATCCCGCCGAGGGGCACGAGCACGATGTTGGGATGGCCGAGGTGAACCCCGAAGGGTGGGATCGTCGGATGGACGATCACGCCGCGCGCGATCAGCGTCACGACTTCGGCGACGCTCTTCGACGGTTCGCTCATGCGGACGATCGGTCGGCCGCTCGGAGCCCGAACATCGCCACGCGGGTTGGACGTTCCAGGTTGACCACCGTCCCGGGGGCAGGCAGTTCAAGTTCGACGAGCTCGTCGAGGCCGAGGCGCAGCTCCTGGGACGCGTCACCTACGAAGGGTTCGCCGCCGCCTGGCCCGCGATCGAGGGCGCCGGCGCGTTCGGCGAGAAGATGAACAGCATGCCCAAGTACGTCGTGTCGTCGACGCTGACAACGGCCGATTGGAACAACTCGACCATCCTCGGCGGCGACCCCGCCAGGAGGTCGCAGAACTCAAAGAGCAGATCGAAGGCATCATCCTGGTCGCGGGCAGCGCCCAACTCGTGCGGACGCTGGTCGAGCACGACCTCATGGACGAGCACCGTCTCATGGTGTTCCCGGTGATCCTCGGGACCGGCAAGCGCCTCTTCGGCGAAACGAGCGACAGGAAGCCGCTACGACTCACCCGGTCGACGACGGTCGGGGGCGGCGTCAACATCCTCGTCTACACGCCACTGCGAGGCGCCATCGCGTCCTAGGGGACATCCGCCCCATGGAGCCGTACGCTCTTGGCGGGCATCGGATGAGGGCGTACGCGATGGATCTACGGCTGCGGCCTTTGCGTTCCGGTGACGAACGGGACGCGATTGCCGCCCACAAGGAGTTCGCGGGCGAGGGCTTCGATTTCCTCTTGGACTGGCGGTCCGATCAGCCGTGGTCTGCGTACCTGCATCGGCTCGAGCAGCGTCGCCGCGGACTTGACGTGCCAGATGGTCGAGTGCCGGCGACGTTGCTCGTCGCTGAAGTCGACTCAGAGCTCGTCGGCCGCATTTCGATACGTCACGAGTTGAATGCCTCCCTCATGGACCTCGGCGGTCACATCGGCTACGGCGTTCGCCCGAGCCACCGCCGCCGGGGATACGGCACCGAGATGCTCCGCCAGGCACTCGTCATCGCGCGGGCCGAGGGAGTGGACCCGATCCTTGTCACATGCGACGACGACAACACGGCGTCGACCCTCATCATCGAGAACGCGGGCGGTGTCCTCGACGACGTGCGGCTCGCGCCGAACGGGACGCACAAGCGACGCTACTGGTTGACGTGAATTCTCAGGCGCCCGGCCCCAGGGCATCCGTCTCGAAGAGACCCGTCTGGTAGGCGAGCACGACCGCCTGCACGCGGTCGCGGAGGTTGAGCTTCTGGAGAATGTGCGTGACGTGTGTCTTGACCGTGGTGTCGCTGATGTAGAGCTCTCGCCCGATCTCCGCATTGGACAGGCCGTTGACGATCAACCGCAGGATCTCTCGTTCACGCGCGGTGAGCTCGTCGAGCCCTTTCGGAGGCTCGGGACGCGCGATGCGGGCGAACTGCCTGATCACGCGTTTCGTGACCGCGGGTGAGAGCAGCGCGTCTCCCGCGGCGACCGTTCGAATGGCGGCGATCAGCTGCTCGGGCGGGTCGTCCTTGAGGACGAAGCCGCTGGCGCCCGCTCGCAGTCCTTCGTAGATGTACTCGTCGAGATCGAAGGTGGTGAGGATCAGGATCCGTGCGGCCGGATCGGCGGCGAGGATGCGGCGGGTCGCCTCGAGGCCGTCGAGCTCGGGCATGCGGATGTCCATCAGGACCACGGTCGGTGCAAAGCGCGCCGCCTTGCTCACGGCCTCCAGCCCGGTGCCGGCCTCGGCCACGACCTCGATGTCCGCTTCCACGGCCAGCAGCATGCGAAAGCCCGCGCGCACCATCGACTGGTCGTCGGCGACGAGGACGCGGATGCTCATCAGCCGTGACCCCGGAGCGGAAGGCGCGTGCTGAGGACGAAGCCGCCGCCGCTCGCCGTCGCGGCCGTCATGTCGCCACCGTAGATCTTCACGCGCTCGCGGATGCCGACGAGGCCGTGGCCGTGGCCGTCGTCCGGTGAAGCGCCGTTGCCGTTGTCGCGGACCTCGATGTGCAGCGCGTCGGTGCCGTAGCGGACGGTGACGTCGGCCTGGCTGGCGCGCGCGTGCTTCAGTGCGTTGGTCAGGCCCTCCTGCACGATCCTGTAGGCGGAGACGTCGAGAGCGTGCGGGAGCGGGTAGGGCTCGCCGTCGACGTGCAGGCGTACCGCGAGGCCGGTGCCGCCGACCTGTTCGACGAGGATGCCGAGGTTGCCGAGACCCGGCTGCGGCGCGAGCGCGAGGTCGTCGCCCTCGCGGCGCATCGCGCCCAGCAGTCGCCGCATCTCGGTGAGCGCCATGCGGCCGGTTCGCTCGACGCCCTCCAGCGCATCCCTGTCCTCCGGGAGCGCGTCCGCCAGCTTATGGCGCACGGCGCCGACCTGAAGGACCATCACGCTGACGGCGTGCGCGACGATGTCGTGCAGCTCGCGCGCGATGCGCGCGCGTTCCTCGGCGACCGCGATACGGGCAGCCGCCTCCCGCTCGCGCTCGGCGTGGGCCGCACGGACCTCCGCCGCCTCGGCCTGCTCGGCCCGTTCGCGCATCGCGAAGCCGGCGAGCCAGCCGATCGCGAACAGCAGGGGCGTGAAGATCACGTTGCCGGCGGCGTGGTTGGGGTCGTTGTAGATGACGATCGCCGATCCGCTGAGGACGATCGCCAGGCCGATCCGCGCCTGAACGGCGTCGCGGAGGTTGCCGAGCAGGAACGCGGCGGCGATCCCGGCGACGACGGCGCTCGCCGTGAACGGGACCAGCCGCCCGTCCACGAACGAGAGCGCCGCGGCCAGCAGCCAGACCGACGCCGGCGCGGCGAAGCGGAAGCGACGGCGACCGAGCAGCGCGAGCACGAGGAGCGCGATCGCCGGTGACGCGAGCCACGGCGTCGTGCGCGGCTCCTGCAGCGGGTCGTGCCGAAGAGCGACCTCGGCCGCGCTCTGGATCGCTGCGATCGCGATCAGCACGTCGAGCCCATACGTGCGTGCGAAGCGCCACACCCGGGTCACGTGAGCGAACGTACTGCACCCCCTCGAGCGCCGCCTCCTACCTGAGTAGGAGTCCGGATCGTCGGCTGGTCGGAGCACGAATGCGGCCTGGCGACGACGCTCTCGCGCCCCCGCGCTGAGAGCGTCGTGGCATGAACTCGACGAGCAAAGGACAGCGCATGCCAGCTCCGACGAACACCATCGCCGCCCCCGCCGCCGCGACCGGCTGGCAGGACCCGCCCGTCGCCGCGCGCCGATCCCCGACTGACGTCGTCGATCAGCCCGCGCGACCGGCCGACGAGCGTGCGCTGCCCCAGCTGGGGCTCCGCGGCATCATCGGCATCTGGGCCGCTGCCGCCCTGCCGATGGGTCTGCTCGCCTGGATCGTCTCCCCGCTCGTCGCCGATCAGCTGAGCGGCTCAGGCCGTCTTCCCCGGGCCCTGATCGTCACGCTGACCGCCGGGCTCGTCTGGCAGTTCGTGCTCGTGCTGACCCTCGTCGCGCGTGAGCAGGGAACCCTGCGCTGGTCGGTGCTGCGAGACGCGCTCTGGCTCCGCGCCCCGCGTGCTCCGCGCAGCGGACGCCGCGGGGGCCGGGTCTGGCTCGTCGTCGTGCCGCTGCTCGTCGCCTTTGCCGCCGAGGAGCTCGTTCCGGTCGTGGGCCTTCCCGGAGGCCGGGACATGGTCGAGTTCCTCGGCTCGAACGCCGGAGAGGATCTCCTGGCCGGATCGTGGGGCTGGTTCGCCGTCATCGCCGCGATGGTCGTCTTCAACACGGTGCTCGGCGAGGAGCTGCTGTTCCGCGGATTCCTGCTCCCCCGGATGAACGGCGTGTTCGGCCGGCGGGACTGGCTCGCAAACGGCGTGCTCTTCGCCGTCTATCACCTGCACATGCCGTGGGTCATCCCGGCCGCGCTGCTGGACACGTTCATCCTCGCGTATCCCTCCAAGCGCTACCGCAGTGCGCTCATCGGCATCGCCGTACACAGCGCACAGAGCATCGTCCTCCTTGCGCTCGTGCTCGCCCTGGTGCTCAAGGGCTGAGCCGACCCCACGCGCGCTCGTACCTCGTCGAGCCCGACCGCCCCGGAGCGCACGTCGCGCAATACGATCTGCGCTCACGGCCGAGGTCAATCCGACATGACCGGCTGTGCGACGAGGGGTGTGTCGAATACCCGTCGCCGGGCGACGACGAATCGACACACCCCCCAAAGGCCGTCACCGCGCAGACACGACGTTCGCGCCAAGCGCCACGACCCCTCACTCCTTCATCGATGCCGTACACGAGCGCGCCGCACCGCCACGACGCCCGACGCCGCTGTACAGGCTCGCGCCACGCCCGCACCACGCCTGGCGAGCCGCGGGGCGCCCACAGGCCGAGGAATCTCCACCGAGCGGCGGGGGTAGGCGGGTGTCGATGTCGCCGACCGCGGCGACCGCAGCGCGAGAACGAGGAGGTGGATCGTGTCGATCATGTCGCAGCTGTCGAAGCTCGTGCGGAGGTTGACGTCCAACGAGGCCAACACCGATGTGCCGCCGGGCACGCGCGTGCCGCCGACCGACGAAGGCGCCGTGCCACGGCCCGATCGCGAGCCGGCGGTCGGATTCGAGCCGGACCGCGAGTCCTAGCCGCGGCCCGCGGATGCCGATCGCCTGAGGTCCATCGCTCTTTCCTCGCGGTGGCGGCGGGCGGGTACCCCGCCCTCTAATAGCCCGAACGCAAGCGCGAGCAAGCGATCGGGGCGCGCGAGGTCAGTCGATCGCGAACGACATCCGCAGCCGCACGCCGATCGGGTCGCCGTCGTGCAGCTCACAGCGCTCGGCGACCCGCTCGATCAATGCCAACCCCAGGCCCATCGCGCCGCCGCCGCCGGTCGCGGGCATCCCGCGGCCGTCGTCGCTGATCACCACGATCAGCGAGCCGTCGACGATCGTGGCCTCGAGCGCCACGGCTCCCGTGGGATCGCGGCGGTGGTAGGCGTGTCGGACGACGTTGCTGACCGCCTCGGAGACACAGAGCGCGATGTCCTCGCATTGGCGCTGGGAGGCGCCGCCGTCGACGGCGAGCCCGGTGACCGCGTGACGCAGCAACGCGACGCTGTGCGGATGCGCCGGCAGGCACTCGTCCAGTCGGTCTGACCAGCGGTCGGACACATCCCTTCGTCTACCCCAGACGACCCGGTCACCGACACGCAAGTCCGGAGCGGAAGGATCGATGAAGGACTATCCGTGATTGGCTGTTGCGTCTCGCGTTCGATCCGTTCTTGCGCGCGCGTCGACTCGGCCTGAATGCGGCTGGGCACGCTCGGCGCCCGCGCGCACCTTGAGGTACGCGATCGGCACGAACTGTCTCGCCTTTCCGTAGCGCCGGGACCTGGGCGTCTCATCGGCGGCGATCTGGCCGACGTCCTCGATGACGTACTCGACGGCGTCGATGATGACGATGACGCCGGCGCGCAGCGGCCCGCTGAAGTCGCCGGCCATGCTGCCACCGTCGGGAAACCGGATCCACGTCAGCATGTCGCCGGTCCCGGCAGGGCTTCCTCGGGTGAGTCGCCGATGACCCGCTCGCGGACCCACGCGAACACCGGCCTGTTTGTGGTGGAAGCGTTCATGCGGCCACCTCTCTGTGAATCTTCGACTGGGGGGCGTCGAGATAGACCATTACTCTTCTTAATACGTGCACCTAACTATTCTGATGGTACACCCGCGCCACCCTCGGCCCAAGTGAGGAGCAGCACAACAACCGGGCCTCAGGCGAGCGGCGAGCGCGCTCTAACATAGTTGTGCAAGTAGGCCTTACATTCTGATGTAGGGTGCCCTAACCTTGTCGGAATGAGGTGTTCCTGTGGCTGCGGGCGCAAGCTCAGACTGCGAGACCGCCGCGCCAACGCCCGCGCCAGGACCGCGCGCACGCTCGTCGCGGAGATGGAGGCGCTGTCCTTCAGCGCCGACCCCGACGAGTATTGCCGCGCCTTCCTGTTCGAAGGCGTGAGCTGGCGCAACCAGTACGTGCGGGTCGTCCATGGAGCTGACCCGCGAGGAGATCCGTCACGACGCCCTGTGGATGACGTGATACAGCGGTGCGCGCCCCGCGGTCAGACAAGCGCGCCGTGAGCCTGGGCGCGCGGCGGCGGCCCCGCATCACGAAGACGTGCCCGCCGGCGCGCCGTCGACGGCGCCGGTCGTCGAGCACGCACCACCCGCGGTGGACATCGCGCCCTCCGATGAGCTGGTGCGGCGCATCAGGGAGGTCATGAGCGGTCGCGACGGTGTGACCGAAGGCAGGATGC
>Ga0307502_10000318_pt1 | contig 12878 bp, 11 predicted proteins | sample 16_S_MG_FD_201364 | JGI IMG/M metagenome (GOLD analysis project Ga0307502, IMG submission 201364) | Soil microbial communities from Populus trichocarpa stands in riparian zone in the Pacific Northwest, United States - 16_S | ecosystem: Environmental > Terrestrial > Soil > Riparian zone > Trees... | reverse complement strand
GCGGGGGAGGGCTATGGCAAGGCGGTCGGGCGTGCCGAGGACGACCCTGTCGAGCTGACGCTGAGCACAGACCTGCGGATCGGCTTCGAAGGCGGGCGCGCCCGCGCGCGCACCACCCTGCGCGACGGCGACACCGCGTTCGTCGCGCTCTCGTGGAGCGACCACGGCGGGCCTGAGACCTACGACGACGCCTATCACCGCCTCGTCTTCACGGCCGACTACTGGCACGAGTGGCTCAGCCACGGCGAGTTCCCCGACCACCCGTGGCGCACCTACCTGCAGCGCAGCGCGCTGACGCTGAAGGGGCTGACCTACGCGCCGACCGGCGCAATGATCGCCGCGGCCACCACGTCGCTGCCCGAGACCCCCGGCGGCGAGCGCAACTGGGACTACCGCTACGCGTGGATCCGCGACTCGACCTTCATGCTCTGGGGCCTCTACACGCTGGGCTTCGACGAGGAGGCCAACGACTTCTTCTACTTCATCCGCGACGTCGCCTCGCAGAACGTCAACGACGAGCTGCAGATCATGTACGGCATCGGGGGCGAGGAGACGCTGACCGAGGAGATGCTGCTGCACCTCGACGGCTACGAGCACGCCCAGCCGGTGCGCGTGGGCAACGGCGCCTTCGCGCAGAAGCAGCACGACGTGTGGGGCGCGCTGCTGGACTCGATCTACCTGCACACCAAGTCGCGCGACGGGCTGGCCGAGTCGACGTGGGAGATCCTCTGCAAGCAGGTCGACAACGCCATCGCCGCCTGGCGCGAGCCCGATCGCGGGATCTGGGAGGTGCGCGGCGAGCCCATGCACTTCACCTCCTCGAAGGTCATGTGCTGGGTCGCCTGCGACCGCGGCGCGCGCCTGGCGCGCCTGCGCGAGGACCACGAGCGCGGCGAGCGCTGGCAGCTGGAGGCCGACACGATCCACGCCGACATCTGTGAGCACGGGATCGACGAGCGCGGCGTCTTCTGCCAGCACTACGACACCGCCGCCCTCGACGCGTCGTGCCTGCTCATCCCGCTCGTACGCTTCCTGCCCCCCGACGACGAGCGCGTCATCGCCACCGTGAACGCGATCGAGCAGGAGCTCACGGTCAACGGCCTGGTGCAGCGCTACCGGGTGGAGGAGACCGATGACGGCCTGGCCGGCGAGGAGGGGACCTTCGCGATCTGCTCGTTCTGGCTCGTCAGCGCGCTGGCCGAGATCGGCCAGCACGATCGCGCCCGCGCGCTGTGCGAGAAGATGCTCGGCTTCGCGTCGGGCCTGAACCTCTACGCGGAGGAGATCGACGCGCGCTCGGGTCGGCACCTGGGCAACTTCCCGCAGGCCTTCACCCACCTGGCGCTCATCAACGCGGTCATGCACGTCATCCGCGCCGACCACGACCTCGCCGCCTCCCAGCCGCTGATGGAGTCGCGCCGCGAGGAGATCATCTCCCCATGACAGCGCGCCATTGCTCGACCGCGGCAACGCCGCATTCGGAAAGCGAGTCCTCGCGATGAGCGACCCCGTCGTCACCCGCTGCGCCGACCCCGAGGCGGTGGCGGCGCGTGTGGCCGAGGTCATGGCGGCCGCGATCGACGGAGCGCGCACGATCCGCGGCGCGGCGCACGTCGCGCTCTCGGGCGGCTCGCTCTCGCACGCCTACCAGCTGGTCGGGCCCCTGCTGCCCGACTGGCGAGACGTGCACCTGTGGTACGGCGACGAGCGCTGCGTGCCGCTCGACGACGAGGAGTCCAACCACCGCCTCGCCACCGAGCACTTCGACGCCCCCGACGCGACCTGGCACCCGGTGGCGACCCATCTGAGCTGCGACGAGGCGGCCGCTGCCTACGCGCAGGAGATCGCCGACGTCACCCTCGATGTCGCGGTCAACGGCATGGGCCCCGATGGCCACACCGCCTCGCTCTTCCCCGGCTTCCCGCAGGTCCACGCCGACGGCGTGTGCGTCGCCGTCCACGGCTCGCCCAAGCCGCCGCCCGATCGGGTGACGCTCACCCTGCCCAAGCTCAACGCCTCGCACCGGATCCTGCTCGCCGTCACGGGCTCCGCCAAGGCGCCGATGCTCGCGCGCGTACTCGTGGGACCGGACCCCGAGGTGCCCGCGTCGCTGCTCGACCGCGAGCGCCTGGAGATCGTCGCCGACGCGGCGGCCCTCGATGGCTGACGAGGTCTGGCTGCTGCGCCACGCCGAGACCGAGTGGTCGCGGACGGGCAAGCACACAGGGCGCACCGACATCCCGCTCACCGACAAGGGCCGCGAGGTCGCGAGCTCGCTGCGCGCGCGCCTGGAGGGCCACGCCTTCGCGCTCGTGCTCTGCTCGCCGCTGTCGCGCGCACGCGAGACCGCTCAGCTCGCGGGCCTCGAGCCCTCGGCCCTGAACGACGACCTGCTGGAGTGGGACTACGGCGAGTACGAGGGCCTGACCACGCCGGAGATCCGCGAGACGCGCCCGGACTGGTACCTGTGGCGCGACGGCGCGCCCGGCGGGGAGAGCCCCGAAGATGTGGCCGCCCGCTGCGACATCGCGATCGCCGCGATACGCAAGGCCGAGGGCAACGTCGCGCTCGTCGCCCACGGTCACATCCTGCGCGCACTGGCCGCACGCTGGGTCGACGCGCCCGTGGCCCTCGGCGGACACCTGCATCTCGGTACGGGCTCGATCTCCGTGCTCGCCTACGAGCGCGAGGTCGCCGTCATCAGCCGCTGGAACGGCTAGCCGATCGGTACGCGGCGCCCCGGCCAGCCGTCGGGGAGGACGCGGCCACTCGGCGAGCGATCGAGCAGCTGCCACGTCGGGTTCAGCGCATCGGTGCCGCGGTCGTAGGCCGAGTAGGTGTGATGCACGACGCCGTCGTGCATGGCGAAGCAGCTGAGGGCCATGAGCTCGGTCTCGCGCAGGTCGAGCTCGTCGGCGTGCCTGGCCGTGGCGAAGTTGAAGCCGGTGCCGGCCTCGCGCTCGGCCTCGGTGAAGGCGCCGAAGTCGCGGTTGAAGCTGCTGCCGGCCGAGGAGACCCACGGGAACGTCCAGCCCTGGCGCGCCTTGTAGGCGACGATGTCGTCGAGGCTGGCGCGCGACGCGCACAGGAAGGTCACGCCGCGCTCGGCGAGGTAGAAGACGGCGCCGCCGAAATGGTCGGCCGCGAAGGTGCAGCCGGGACAGCCGTCGGGCTCGTTGGGCCCGAACATGAAGTGGTAGACGACGAGCTCGGGACGGCCGTCGAAGAGCTCGGCGAGCGACGTGCTGCCGTCCTCGGTGTCGAAGCGGTACTCCTCCTGCACCGGGACCCACGGCAGCTCGCTGCGCAGGCGCGCGAGCTCATCGCTGCGTCGTGTCAGCTCCTTCTCCTGCTCGAGCAGGGCGACGCGCGCCGCCAGCCACTCCTCGCGGGTTCCGACTCGATGTGCGGCGCTGGGCATGGGGGCTCCTCGGGATCGCTGGCGTTCTTCGGGACGATGAAATCATGGACGCGGTGAGCGCTCAGTGGCGGTGGAACCACAACCTGCACTACCACCCGTTGATCCTCGGCGCCGTTCCGCAGGGCTGCCGGCGTAGCCTCGACGTCGGTTGCGGGGAGGGCATGCTCGCCCGCGAGCTGCGCCAGGTCGTGCCGTACGTCACGGGCATCGACCGCGACGCGGCGAGCATCGAGCTGGCCCGCCGGCAGGACGAGGACATCGAGTTCATCCTCGGCGACTTCCTGACCCACCCGTTCGAGGCGGCGTCATTCGACCTCATCGCCTCGATCGCGGTGCTCCATCACATGGACGCGACCGTGGCCCTGGAGCGGATGCGCCACCTGCTCGCGCCGGGCGGCACGCTGGCGATCGTCGGACTGGCCCGCAACCGCTACCCCGCCGACCTCCCGTTCGCGGTCGCCGGGGCCGTCGGCCACCGGATCCACCGGCTGAGCAAGCCCTGCTGGGAGGACTCTGCCCCGCGGCTGTGGCCCCCGCCCGACAGCTTCGCGCAGACCCGCCGGCTCGCCCGGCGCCTGCTGCCCGGCGTGCGCTATCGCCGGCTGCTGCTCTTTCGCTATTCGCTCGTGTGGACCAAGCCGGGGTACGCGTGCTGAAAGCCCGGGGGGTCGCTTTCGCGTGGCGGCGCACACCCCGCTGCGAACCCGCTTCCCGACCCAAGGAGACCACAGGTGCGAAGGAGCATCGTTCGAGGCGCGGCCTCATGCGCCGCCGCCCTCGCCGCCGCCGGCGCGCTCGCGGCCTGCGGCGACGACCAGGCCCCGGCCCAGCCGGCGCCAAGTCATACGGCCCAAGCCCGCGACGCCAGCAGGCGCGCCGCCGAGGCGCTCGCCGAGGCCAGGGCGACCGCCGAGACGTCGCTGTCGCGCGCGCAGGCCGTGTGCGACCGCGCGGTGCAGGCCGCGCGTGTCCACTCGCAGGAGCTCGCAGATCGCACCCAGGCGGTGTGCGAGACGAGCCTGACGGCCGGCCGTGGTGGCGCGGCCACGGGCGTGCGCGCGGGCGAGGAGGCGGCGCGGGCCGTCGGGAAGGCCCTCGACGACCTCGAGGAGGTCGGCGGGCGATGAGGAGCGCTGTCCGCGTCGCGATCCTCGCCGCCGTGGCCCTCGGCGCGACGGCGGGGCCTGCCGCAGCTGCCGTCTTCATCCGCTCTGCCGGAGGGCGCATCGACATCGGCGACGGCGGCGGCAGCGTCATCAGGTATGGCGTCAGCGCCGGCCAGTTCCTGCTCTACGCGAGCCCCGCGCCGACGCCCTCGCCAGCGTGTACGACCACGCCCGACCCCACCACCGTCAGCTGCCCGATGGCGGGCGTCGCGCTCGTGAACTTCGCGCTCGGCACCGGCTCGTCGCTCGACCGCGCCGTCGGCGACAGCGGGCCGCCGATCTCGCTCGACGTCAACGTCTCCGGGGGCGGCGGCGACACCATCGGCCTCGACGGCGGGCGCAACACGGTCAACGTCCGCAACGGGCAACCCGACACGGTCAGCTGCCGCAACGGCGGGCCCAACCTGACGAGCTTCGATCCGGGCCTGGACACCGTCAGCCCCGACTGCAACTCGACGACGCCCGCTCCGACCCCCACCCTGACGCCGACGCCGACGGTCGGCACGGTGAAGGTGGCCCGGACGCCTCGCCTGAGCGGCCGGCGACTGGCGATCGGGTTGAGCTGCCCGAGCGCGAACGGCTGCGTGGGCACGCTGCGGGTGTACGTCGCGGGGCGGCGGGTGACCGCCCGCGCCGTGTCGCTCGGCAGCTTCGGCGCCCGGACCGTCTCGGTGACGCTCGGCCGGCGCAACCGTGCCCGGCTGCGGCGCGGATCGACGCTCAAGCTCACCTACGCCGGCGCGCGGGTGTTCTCCGGCCATGCCCGCACGCGCTGACGCCCGCGTCCCCGGCGCCTTGACACCGGGCGACGCCATGGCTATCCATCAAACACTCCGTAAGAGACGGACGGCGAGCGGCTAGGGCGCCCCGTCACGACAGGGCAGGCACGGATTGGGCGCAGGCGCGCACACCCGACGACGTGGGGTGACCTGAGGGCGATGGCGGCGCATGCCGCTCCGGCCGAGCCGGAGACGCTCGACCCCGAGCGCGACTTCGTGCGCCTCCGCGCCGCTGCCCGCCGGCGCTTCCTGGCGCGCGCCCGTCGAGCCGGCCAGCACGCCTTCCACGACCTCGACCAAGCGGCCGACGACGCCTACCAGGAGGCGTGGCTGGAGGTCGCCCGGCGCCCCGAGGCCGTGCCGATCGAGGGCGACCCGGCGGGCTACCTCGCCGGGATCATGTGGCACCGCTTCTACCAGCGCGAGCTGCGCCGCGTCCAGCCGCGGTTGGTCGAGCTCAGCGAGGGCGACGACGCCCACACGGTCGAGACGCCCGAGGAGGCGGCGCTGCGCGCCGAGGCGGCGCGGGCCGTCCAGCTCGCGCTGTCCTCGCTGCCCGAGCGCGAGCGCCGCGCCCTCGTGCTGCGAGCCCTCGGCCTGCCCCATCGCGACGTGGCTGCCAGTCTCGGCGTGAGCCCGCTGCGCGCGCGCAAGCTCGCCGACGCGGGACGCCGCGAGTTCGGCGTGCGCGTAGCCGCCGGCGAGCAGGGCGAGCCGTGCACGTCGACCGCGAGCTGCCTGCGCGCGATCGCTGCCGGCTGGCACATCAGCGCTCACCGGCGCGCGCGCCTCGATGCTCATCTCTATGCCTGCCCGGCGTGCCGCGGGACGCTCGCGGCGCTGCGCCGCGAGGGCGCGCTGGCCACCGGCCCGCTCGTCATCGCCGCGCCGGGATGGTGGCAGCAGGTGCTCGCGAGCGCCCAGGAGGCCCTCCGCGGTGCGCTCGGCCGCGGCGGCGAAGGCGCCCTGACGCGCGGCGAGATCGCGACCGGCGGCGGAGCGGTCGGCGGCGGGGCGGCGCTCGTCGGCAAGCTCGCCGCCGGATGCGCGACGGTCTGCCTGATCGGGGGCGGGGTGGCCGTCGTCGCCGAGCAGACCGGCGGCCACGGACAGGACCGGGCGCGCACGACGGCCCGCTCGCCGGCCGCGGCGCCGTCGAGCGCCACGACGATCGCGGCCGCCGGCGGCGGGCCGGCCGAAATGGCGGCCGATCGGCGCATGAAGGCAGCGGCCGCCGAACAACGCGCCAAGGCCGCCGCCGAGGACGCCGCGCGCCGGGTGCAGGCAAAGGCCAGGCGCGCGGCCCGCCAGGCCGCCCGCGCCGCTCGCAAGGCCCGCGAGGCCGCGGGCAAGGCCGCGGCCGCGCGCACGAAGGCCGAGGCCGCCGCGGCGGTTGGCCAGCGGGCGGCAGCCTCCGGCCAGCAGGCAGCAGCGACCGGTCAGCAGGCCGCGCAAGCCGGCGCGGCAGCGGGCCTGCAGGCCGCCCAGAAGGTCCAGCGGGTGCTGGGGGCCCTCGGCGGCTACGGCGGCTAGCTGGGCGCGTTCGCCACGTAGGCGTAGTAGTTGCAGGCCGCGAAGAAGGTGCCGTCTTCGGCGGCGCGGCGCTGGTCGGCCAGCCAGGCGTCGACGTCGGTGGAGGGCCGCAGGCCGGTCGACGCGACCAGCGGCCCGTAGGTCTTGGCCAGGTTGAGCATGAAGCTGCTCGATCCGGCCTCCGCGTACACGTGGGCCTGCGTGGCGATCAGCCGCAGGCCGACCCTCGACAGCAGCCGCGGGAGCTCGCGCATGACGCGGGGCGAGCTCAGGATCATCGACTGGACCGCGCGCTCCATCGGCTCGCCCAGCTGCGGATCGGAGCAGTCGAAGGTCAGGGACCCGTAGTCGCCGTCGAAGATGGCCACGGACCCGCCGGGACGGACCACGCGCGCGGCCTCGGCGAGCACCGCCAGCGGATCGCGGACGTGGCTGATCAAGGTGTGCGCCACGACGGCGTCGAAGCTCGCGGCCGGGAGGTCGAGCGCGTGCACGTCGCCCACGACGTACTCGACGCGGTCGCCGACGCCGGCGTCGGCCGCCAGCCGTTGCGCGGCTGCGATGAACTCCGGGCTCTGGTCGATCCCGGTCACCGTGCCGGCGAATCCGTCGCGCGCGGCGAGCGCGCGCGTCACGACGCCCGTGCCACAGCCGAGGTCCAGGACCGCTGCGGTGGGCGGCAGGTCGACGAGCCTCAGGTACTCCTCGCGGTAGGCCACGAAGGTCGGGTCGGTGCCGCGGTACTCCAAGCGCTCGATGAACCGCTCGAGTGTCGCGGCGTTCTGCTCGTTGATGAACTGCATCGCGTCGCGCGGCTGCACCTGCGTCGCCATGGTCCCCCCTCGGGTCGCTTGTCCGGTGGGCGTGAAGTCCGGGGTCACGGCGGTGACGTCAGGCGTCCCAGGTCACGGGTGCCCTCGGATCGGGCTCGTATGAGCAGAAGGTGCCGGTGTGCACGGCGAGTGAGAGGTGGCGGCCCAGCTCGGGGATCTCATCCTCCAGGCGCTCCACCGCTCGTCGCACCGCCTTGGTCACGCTCGTCCGCGCGCGCTCGCTGGCCGAGGCGGCGCGCCGGTCGCGCCCGCCGAGGCCCAGAGCACCGGCCAGCCGGCGGGTCAGCGCATCGAGCTCGCCCTCGACGCGCGCGGTCCGCTCGACGTCGTTCCAGCGGCGTGCCTGCTCGATCTCCGTCTCCAGGTCGGCGATGCGCTCGCGGTAGGCGCGCTTGGCGGGCGCGTCCAGCACGGCGCCGGCGTCCGGTGCCGCCACCACGAGGCCGTCCTCGCGCGCCGCGTCGCTTCCGCGTGGCGCATCGCCGCCGAGCATGTCGAGCACGTGGAACTCGCGGTGGGGGTCGCGCAGGAGCCGGGCGAGGTATCCCAGTCCCTTGGCGTCGCGCATGCGAACCACGTTCCCGCCGAAGGCCACGGTCCAGTACTCCCCCTCGCGCCGGAACAGCATCGCGGGCTCCTCCACCGCCGGCTCTGGCGACACCTGCCCGGCGGAGGTGGCCAGCAGCTGCCATGAGTCGCCGACGGCGGCCAACGTGTGACTTCCGCGATCGGCGAACGCGATCCGCGCGCCCGCCACCAGGTCCGCCACCGTCCGCGAGACGAGCACCTCGCCCGGAGCGGCCCGCGCGAGGATCTCGGCGGCCACGTCCACGGCGACTCCGCGCAGCTCACGGCCGTGCGGCTCGCATTCGCCGGTGTGAAGCCCGGCCCGGCAGCGCGCACCGGACCGGTCGGTCTCGGCGACGATCGCCTCCGCGCAGCGGATGGCGCGTGCGGGCCCGTCGAAGGATGCGCCGAGGCTGTCACCGCGCGCGGCCAGCATGTCGCCTCGGAACCGGGCGACATGGCTGCTCACCACCTCGGCGAGGCGCTCCCTCGCCGGCGCGTCCTGCCCGCCGGCCACGGCGCGCGGCGCGTCGACGAACATCACGGTGGCCACGACGCGGTCGGGCTCGGGCTCGGGCCGCGTTCCCGTCAGCAGCTCCTGGATCTCGGCCACGAACGGCTCCGTGTCACCGATCCAGGGCAGATGGTCGCAGCCGGGCAACTCGACGTAGCGCGCGTCGGGCATGTGCTCGGCCATGTACCGCGAGTGCGACACGTCGACCGCGACGTCGCCGGACCGATGGAGGATCACCACGGGAACTCGGATCGACGGCAGCAGCGGTCGCACATCCACGTCGAGCATCATCCGCAGCAGTGCGCGGGCCGCGGTGGGCGTCGCCGCCAGGCGTTGTGCGCGCCCCCATGCACGCCGGGCCGCGTCGTCCCCCGCCACCGACGGCGCCATCGCCGCGAGGTCACCGCCGTCGCCCCACTCGCGCTCGAGCCGATCCAGCGCGTCGTCCACCGTCGCACCGCCCCAGTAGCGCCCGATGAAGCTCTGTCGCCAGTCGTAGTGGGCGAAGCAGCCCCACAGCAGCAGTCCCAGCGTGCGCTCGGGATAGGTGGCGGCGAACAGCAGGCACATCGGACCGGCCTCGGATGCGCCCAGCAGGGCCGCCCGCTCGGACCCGACCGCCTCCATCACGGCCCGCACGTCGTCCATCCGCTGCTCGAGCGTCGGCAGGCGATCCTCGGGCACCCGGTCGGACAGGCCCGTACCGCGCTTGTCGAACAGGACCAACCGGCAGAACGACGCCAACCGCCGATAGAACGCCGCGAGGGCCGGCGACTCCCACGCCACCTCGACATGAGAGATGTAGCCGCGGACGACGATGAGGTCGGCCGGGCCGTCGCCCACCACCTGGTAGGCGATATGCGCATCTGCGCTCTTGACGTACCGCGTCTCTGGCTCGCTGACCACACTCGGCCCCGCGCCCAAGGTAGTCGAGATCCAGCGCGGTGACGAGGCGCCGTGGCCGCTACGCGATGACTAGGTCGTCGCGTGCGGCGTGCCACTCGGCTGGCCGCGCGCTCTTCCGTTGGGCTGTCCGTGACGGGCTCACGAACACTTAGACGCCGCCGCGGCGCGGAACTCATCGGTCGGGGCGCCGCGGGTTGTCGTCCGCGCTGGGGTGGTGGCGCTGCGCTGCGCTTAAAGCAGCACCGAGGGGAAGCGGACCCGGGGTGGCGCGGCCGCGGGCGGTCGTCCTCCGCGGGGAGTGAGCTACCCCGAACGATGCTGAATTGTGCGGCTCCTGGCCGTAAAAAAGCAGCACGGTGGCCAACTGTGCTGACTAACTGTTGTCCTGCAACAGCAATCCAGCACGCTTGCCGCCGCAGCGGCCCGGCCGGGCGCCGCGGGGGGCCTCTTTCCCTCGGTGATGCCGTAAGCGCAAGCAGCGCCGCAAGCGCCGCGCGGACGATCAAAAAACCGCAGCTACCGCCGCTCGCGCGGCCCCAGGCCCGGATCGGTGAGGCTGCCCCCGCGCCGGCGGCGCATGAGGTAGACGATCAGCGTCGCCCCGGCGACCGAGACGACGATCCCGCCGGCGCTGCGCCCGCCCGTGACGAGCAGCACGAACAGGCCGCCGATGAACGAGCCCGCCAGGCCGATGAGGATCGTCATGCCGATCGACATCGGGTCGGGTCCCGGTAGCGCCAGGCGCCCGAGACCGCCGACGATGAGGCCGGACACAGCCAGGAGGATGAGGTAGACGAGCAGGCCCATCCGAGGACCGTAGCGCCTCGCACGGGCGGCGACGCTGCGGTTGCGCCGGTGACTCCCCGGGCACAACAGCGCCTTCACCCACGACGAGGAGCGCCATGAGACACCTGGGCAAGCACATGAGGATCGGACTGGCGGCGGCGCTTGCGTGCTGCGCGACAGCGCTGGCGCCCGCGATGGCCTCGGCCGACGTCTCCGACCTGCTGCCCGCCGTCTCCCCGCCCGGCGCCAACGACTTCACCTGCCGGCCCACCGCGGCGCATCCCTCGCCCGTCATCCTCGTGCACGGCACCTTCGAGGGCGCGGCCGACAACTGGGCGACCGCCTCGCCGAAGATCAAGGCCGCGGGGTACTGCGTCTTCGCGCTGGAGTACGGCGAGCGCGGCACCGGCGACATCGCCGCGTCGGCCGGCCAGCTCGAGCGCTTCGTCGACGCCGTCCTGGGCGCCACCGGAGCCCGCAAGGTCTCGATGGTCGGGCACTCCCAGGGCGGGATGATGCCGCGCTATTACCTCAAGTTCCTGGGCGGCGCCGGCAAGGTCGACGACCTCGTCGGGCTCGCGCCGTCCAACCACGGCACGGACAACCCCGGCGCGATCGTCGCCGGTGCGACCTTCTGTCCCGCGTGCGATCAGCAGCGTGCCGGCTCGGCCTTCCTCACGAACCTCAACGCGGGCGACGAGACCCCGGGCGACGTCTCCTACACGGCCATCGAGACGAGGTACGACGAGGTCGTGACGCCTTACACGTCGGCCTTCCTGGCGCCCGGTCCCAGGACGGCCAACATCCTGCTCCAGGACGCCTGTCCTGCTGAGGTCATCGACCACCACGAGATGCCCAACGACGGGCTCGCGATCCGCTGGGCCCTACAGGCCCTCGGGCGCCCCGGCCCCGCCGACCCGGCTCACCCGCCGAGCTGCGTCTAGGGAATGGACGAGCCCAGCGGGCCGGTTGGCCCGCGGGGCTCGACGTCGTCCTCGTCCTACCCGCAGGCGCTCCTAGCGAGCGGGCTCCGGGACGGGCTCGTGGGAGATGCGCGGCAGCCAGTGCAGGCCCTTGGGCAGGTACCAGTTCCAGTCGCCCAGGAGCTTCATCGTGGCCGGCAGCAGCACGGCGCGCACGAGCGTCGCGTCCAGGAGGATCGCCACCGACAGGCCGACGCCCATCTGCTTGAAGTCCAGCGAGCTCAGCGTCGCGAAGATGGCGAACACGCCCACCATCACGATCGCCGCGCTGGTCACCGTCGAGGCCGTCGCCTTGATCCCGTAGGCGACCGCGTCCTCGGTCTTCATCCCGCGATCGAACGCCTCGCGGACCCGGCTGAGGATGAACACGTGGTAGTCCATCGACAGCCCGAAGAGGATCACGAACAGGAACAGCGGCAGCCAGCTGACGATGCCCCCGTTGGACTTGTAGCCGAGCAGGCTCTGGAAGTGGCCGTCCTGGAAGATCCAGGTCAGGATCCCGTAGGACGCGCCGACCGAGAGCAGGTTCAGCACGATCGCCTTGATCGGGATGACGATCGAGCGGAAGGTCACCAGCAGCAGCAGGAAGGCCAGCGACAGCACGAAGGCGAACACGATCGGCGCGTGCGCCTTCACGAGGTCGTTGAAGTCCTTCGTGCCGGCCGCGATGCCGGTCACGTAGGCGCTCTTGACGCCCGGCGCCGATCCGACCGTCTGGTCGACGATCCCTCCGCGCAGGGCGGTGAGCGCGTTGGCCGACGCGTTGTCGGTCCCGTCGCCCTTCATCGGGATCGAGATCGACGCCACGTGCTTGTCGGCGCTGACGTCGACGGTCAGCGGGCCGTTCATCGTGCCCGTGGCGAAGGCACGGTCGCCCATCTTCTTCGTCGCGGCCTGGATCTGCGGCGTCGTCACGTCATTGGCCTCGATGGCCACGACGGCCGGGATCTGCCCGCCGGGGAAGGCGGCCTGCTCGCGGTCGTAGACCTGCATGACCTCGAGCTTGCGCGGCAGGTCGTCGGTGCCGGTGAGGACCGTGTGCATCCCGAACGCCGGAAGGGCGAGCACGATCAGGATGCCGGCCGACGCGACGGCCGAGAGCACCGGGCGCTTGAGCACCTTGCTCAGCACCCAGCCCCAGGCGCGGCTCTCCCCGGTGCTGTTGCGCCGGCCATGCAGGAACGGCACGCGCCCCTTCTCGATGCGATCGCCCAGCCACGCGAGCACGGCGGGCACGACCGTGACCGAGCCGATCATCGCGACGGCAACGACCATGATCGCGCCGACGCCGAGCGCCGTGAAGGTGCGCCCGCCGGCGAAGAACATGCCGGCCACGGCGACCATCACGGTGAAGCCGGAGACGAGCACGGCGCGACCCGACGTCGCGGCC
>Ga0307502_10000317_pt1 | contig 12885 bp, 6 predicted proteins | sample 16_S_MG_FD_201364 | JGI IMG/M metagenome (GOLD analysis project Ga0307502, IMG submission 201364) | Soil microbial communities from Populus trichocarpa stands in riparian zone in the Pacific Northwest, United States - 16_S | ecosystem: Environmental > Terrestrial > Soil > Riparian zone > Trees... | reverse complement strand
GCTGGGGCTTCTTGCGCAGCGCGATCATGCCGCCCACCGCGAAGACGACCACGATGACCGCGGCGATACCGGCGGCCGTGTGCAGCCCGCTCGTGAACGCGTCGCGTGCGGCGTCCAGCAGCGTCGGGTCGGCGGTGTTCACCGCGCCCGCCATGCTGTCGCGGGCCTCGGCCGGCGCGCCGGCCGGCAGCTGGTCGCGGTAGACGGCCGTGCCGATGCTGCCGAACAGCGCGATGCCCATCGCGATGCCGAACTCGGCGCTGGTCTCCGACATCGCCGAGGCGGCGCCGGCCTTGTTGGGTGGCACGGAGCCGATGACCATCTCCGTGCCCAGCACACCCTGCGGGCCCATGCCGAACGCGGCCACCGACAGGCCCAGCACCACCAGCACGACCCCGTTGCCGTCGTTGATCTGCGTGAACAGCACCAGCCCGACCGCGGCGAAGAGCATGCCGAACCCGAGCACGAACTCCGGCCGGAACCGCTTGGCCAGCCGCGGCGCGATCAGGGAGCCGGCCACCACGGCGCCGGCCTGGGGGACCAGCGCGATGCCGGCCTGCGCCGTCGTGAGACCCGCGACCAGCTGCAGGTACTGGCTGATCAGCAGGAACACGCCGCCCATGGTGATCGCGCCGATCAGCATGATGAACAGGGCCGCGGCGAACGTCCGGTTGCGGAACAGGGCCAGGTCCAGCATCGGGTGCACCAGGCGCCGCTGCCGCCGTGCGAACGCGGCGCCGATGCCGAGACCGGCCAGCAGCACGCCGGCGGTGCCCAGCGACATGCCGTCCTTGGCGATCTCCTTGAGCGCGAACACGACCGGCAGGATGGTGCCCAGCGACAGCGCGACGCTCGCGAGGTCGAGCCGGCCGGCGTGCTCGTCGCGGTACTCCGGCAGCAGCTTCGGCGCGGTGACCAGCAGCAGCACCATGACCGGCACGCCGAGCAGGAACACAGAACCCCACCAGGCGACGGACAGCAGCAGCCCGCCGACGACCGGCCCGATCACCATGCCGCCCATGAAGCAGCTCATCCAGATGGCGATCGCGGTGCCGCGCTGACGCGGGTCGCGGAACATGTTGCTGATCAGGGCCAGCGTGGAGGGCATCAGCGTCGCCCCGGCGACCCCCAACACCGCCCGCGCCCCGATCAACATGGCCGGACTGGTCGCGAACGCCGCCGCGACCGACGCGAGGCCGAACGCCGCACCGCCGACCATCAGCAGCTTGCGGCGCCCGATGCGGTCGCCGAGGGTGCCCATCGTGACCAGGAAGCCCGCGATCATGAACCCGTAGATGTCGATGATCCAGAGCAGCTCGGTGCTGCTGGGCCGCAGGTCGGCCGCGAGGTGCGGCACGGCGAGGTGTAGCGCGCTCATGTCCAGCGAGAGCAGCAACGTCGGCAGAGCGAGCACCGCGAGTCCGATCCACTCGCGGCGCCCGGCCAGTGTTGCCGTCTTGGTCGTCTCCGTGTTCATCGCCCTGTCCTTCATGCTCGTTCGTGGCTTCTCAACAACACGTCGAACCGGGACGTGCCACTTCGACATCGCCGGCGAAAAAACTTTCTCGCCGCTCTGCGACGGGCCTCACGGTCGCTGTAACGGGCCGGGGCGTATCGTGGTGACGTGATAGTGGACGACGAACGGGAGCGCCGCCTGCGGTTCGACGCCGGCGCGGCCTGGCTCGACCTCGTGGCCACCGTCGGGTTCGCGCACACGCCGACCCCGCTCGAGCGGCTGACCGACCTCGACCGCCTGCGTGAGTGGCTCGCGGGTGAGAACCTGCTGCCCGCCGCCGACCTCATCGACGCGGATCTCGACCTGGTCAGGTCCCTTCGGCAGGCCCTGCGCGGGCTCGCCGAGGCGGCCGTCGGCTCGGCCTCGCCGCCGAAGGAGGCGCTCGACCAGCTCAACGAGGTTCTCGCCGGTGACGTGCCGGTCGCGGTGCGGGTCAACAGGTCGGGCGCGCTGACCGTGAGCCGGCCCGCGACCGTCCGTGAGGCGCTGGCCCGCGTCGCTCGGCAGGCGGTCGAGCAGCTCACCAGTCCGGTCGCGACCACCCTGCGTACCTGCGCGGACCACGACTGCTCGATGGTCTTCATCGACCCGAACGGCCGGCGGCGCTGGTGCTCGGCCGACACCTGCGGCGTACGCAACCGGGTCCGCGCGCATCGCGAGCGGCAGCGGTCCATGTAACGGTCTGGACTGTTACAGTGGTGTTGTAACTAGCCGACCCGTTACAGGGGGGAGCGATGGCGCAGCACCTCAACCGTATGCTCCCGGCGGCCTTCGTCGTCGTGTGGAGCAGCGGCTACCTCGCCGGCACCATCGGCGCGCACAGCGGCCCGCCGCTCGCGTTGCTGTTCTGGCGGTTCCTCCTGGCGTTCGCCGTGCTCTGCGTCCTCGCCGTCGTCACCCGCGCGCCGTGGCCCACGCGGCCACGCACCTACCTGCACCTGCTGGTGACGGGCTTCCTGCTGCAGACTGTCCAGTTCGGACCGCTCTACATCGGACTCAGCATGGGCGTCACCGCCGGCATGGCCGCGATGATCATGAGTGCCTGCCCGCTCGTCGTCGCCGCCGTGGCCGTGCCGCTGCTCGGCGAGCGAATGACCGCCTGGCAGTGGATGGGGCTCACCACCGGGCTGGCCGGTGTGGTGATCTCGTTGAGCGACAAGCTGAATGGCGGCGGTTCCCTTGCCGGCTACGCGCTCGCCGGGCTCGCGTTGCTGGGGTTCGCGGCCGGCACGCTGTACCAGAAGCGGTTCGGCGGCTCGGTCGACCTGCGCACGGGCACGACCGTGCAGCTGGTGGCGGGGATGATCACCACCCTCCCGCTGGCGGCACTGCACGGCGGTGTGCTGCTGCCGATGACCGCGCCCGCCATCGGTGCCACGGTGTGGCTGGCGCTGGTCAACTCGATCGGCGGGTTCACCATGCTGTTCCTGTTGCTGCGCCTACGTTCTGGCGGCGCGGCGACGAGCGTGCTCTACCTCGTGCCGCCGGTGACCGCGTTGCTCGCGCTGGTCGTACTGGGCCAGACCATTCCGGTGACCGTCTTCGTCGGCATGGCCGTGTCCGGCGCCGGCGTGCTCATGACCGTGCTGACCACGCGAACGCCCTCGGGAAAGCGCTTACTCTCCGTGTTTCGGTTGCGCCGATCGGGTGTGGCGCTTGACAGCACCGCGCGGTAGGGTGTGCGATTCGATGGATAGGAAGACTGTCTAACCAATCGTACGTCCCCCGCAGGCCGCCCGACGCATGCTCCAGAAGCCGTGGAGCGTTCGAGAGGAGACCCCTCACGTGCGTGTCCGAAGCCTTTCCCTGATGCTGCCGGCCATACTCGCCACCGCGCTCGCGCAACCGACCCTCGCCGCCGAGCCGAAGGCGGCCACCGACTACCAGGCCGAGAACGCCACGATCTCGCGGGGAGTGGTGGAGTCCAACCACTCCGGCTTCACCGGAACCGGTTTCGTCAACTATGACAACGTAGTCGGCAGCCATGTCGAGTGGTCGGTGACCACGACGCAGGCCGGCCTGGCAACGCTCACATTCCGCTTCGCAAACGGCACCACGGCCAACCGTGCCATGGACATCACCGTCAACGGCACACTCACCGGCGACGACGTGGCGTTCGCCGGCACCGGCGCGTGGACCACCTGGCAGACCGCCACGCTGAGTGTGAGCCTCAACAGCGGCGCCAACATCGTCCGGGCCACCGCGGTCACCGCCAACGGCGGCCCGAACGTCGACCGTCTCACGGTCGACACCGGCGGCTCGACGCCGAGTGGCACGCCCGTGGAGACCAACGGGCAGCTGTCCGTGTGCGGGGTGCACCTCTGCAACCAGTACGGCAAGCCGATCCAGCTGCGTGGCATGAGCACGCACGGCCTCCAGTGGTACAGCCAGTGCGTCAACGACTCGTCGCTGGGTGCGCTGGCGACCGACTGGCACGCCGACATCGTGCGGATCTCCATGTATGTCCAGGAAGACGGCTACGAGACCGATCCGGCGCGGTTCACCAACCTGGTGAGCTCGATCATCGACAAGGTCAGCGCCCGCGGCATGTACGCGATCGTCGACTGGCACATGCTCGACCCGGGCGACCCGTACTACAACCTGTCCCGCGCGAAGACGTTCTTCACCGAGATCGCGAAACGGCACAACGCCAAGAAGAACCTGCTGTACGAGATCGCGAACGAGCCCAGCGAGGTGTCGTGGTCGCGGATCCGGAGCTACGCCGAGGAGCTGATCCCCGTGATCCGCGCCCAGGATCCGGACACGCCGATCCTCGTCGGCACCCGCGCCTGGTCCTCGCTCGGCGTGTCCGACGACGCCGACGAGACCGAGGTCGTCAACAACCCGGTGCGTGCGAGCAACATCATGTACACGTTCCACTTCTACGCCGCGTCGCACGGGAACGAGTACCTGAACGCGTTGTCGCGCGCGGCCGATCGGATTCCCATGTTCGTCACCGAGTTCGGCACGCAGACCTACACGGGCGACGGCGGCGACGACTTCACGATGTCCCAACGCTATCTGGACCTCATGGCCGCGAAGAAGATCAGCTGGACCAACTGGAACTACTCCGACGACTTCCGGTCGGGGGCCGTGTTCAAGGAGGGCGCCTGCCCGAACGGCCCCTACACGGGCACGTCACCGCTGAAGCCGGCGGGCGTGTGGGTCCGCGCCAGGATCAACACCCCGGACGACTTCCCGACGGGCTGACAGCCAGAAACACCCGACCTTCCAGCGGGGGCACCACGCGCCGCGGCCCCAGTCCAGCGGGGCCGTGGCGCGCTCGTGCGTCTATGGAAAGCGCTTGCCTCAAGAAAAAACTTCTGATGATTGACCGGTTCAGAACTTGTTGAGGCCTGGCTCTCGCGAGTAGCGTCTTGCAATCGGAGCGTATACATCCGATGTCTATGGCTCTGGGAGGCGGCAATGATGCGGCGTCGGCTTGGCAGAACTCCGGCTGTTCTGGTGGCGATCCTCGTCATTGCCGCCTCTCTTCTCTCGCCCCCCGCGAGCGCTGAGCTGGAGCATCCGCGCCAGCAGTTCCTCCGCGACTCGCAGGCGGGGCTCTTCGTCCACTGGGGCATGCGGACCTCGCCGGCGCACACCAGTTGCGGCACCTGGGAGAACGACGTCACGAACGGCGGTTGGAACGCCCAGTACTGGGTCAACGAGGCGAAGAAGCTGCACGCGCAGTACATCGTGCTCGCCACGTTCCACAGCCGGCTCGGCTACGCTCGGCCCTGGCCGTCGGCGATTCCCGGCAGCTGCCACACGAAACGCGACTTCCTCGGCGAGCTGGTCAACGCGACCAACGCCGCCGGGATGCGCACGATCCTCTACATGACCGACGATCCCCAGTGGTGGAACGAGGGCCTGTCCTCCGGGCAGAGCTGGCTCGACTCCGACGCCTACTCCGACTACAAGGGTCACGACGTCGACCTGCACACCCGCGACGGCTTCGGCGAGTTCAGCTACGACAACTTCGTCGAGGTCATGCAGCGCTACCCGAACCTCTCCGGGTTCTGGATCGACAACGACAACGCCTACTGGGAGAGCCACGGGCTCTACGAGCGCATCCGGCAGGACCGTCCCAACTGGACGTTGAGCAACAACAACGAGGACACGCCGATCATGGACATGATCAGCAACGAGCAGAAGACCGGCATGTCCCCGTCCTACGACTACCCGCAGGCCGTCTACACCGCCGCGCCGCGGCTGATCGAGGCCGACTACAAGCTGCCGGTCAGCGGCGCCTGGTGGTACGACGGCTCGAACCCGTCGGTCGACTACCGCCTGACGCTCGGCCGGTACGTCACCAACGCCGGCTCGTCGATCAAGTCGCTGATGGCCGAGACCGCGCAGGTGAACGGCCGCTTCCCCAGCAACCAGGAGGCGTTCAACAACTTCGCGAACACCTACCTCGACGCGATCTGGGGCTCGATCGGCGGTACCGAGGGCGGCGGCTACATGTTCGGCGGCCTCAAGCCGGGCTTCTGGAACGATGGCGCGCACGGCGTGACCACGGTCAGCAGGACCGATCCCGACCTGCACTTCGTCCACGTGGTGACAAAGCCGTCGGGCAGTACGCTCCGCCTGCGGGACAACGGCTACCGGGTCACGGGTGTGACGAACTACCGTACCGGTGCGCCGGTACAGTTCACCCAGGCGGCCGGCTACCTCACGCTGACCGGAGTGTCCACCTGGGACCAGTACGACACGGTGTTCCGGGTGACCACTGCCGGCCGGCAGGGCATCTACACAGGTGCGACGATGAGCGCCAGCGCCTCGGCGAGCGGCCATGCCGCGGCGGCCGCGGCGGACGGCGACTACCGGACCTACTGGGACAGCAACAAGACCACGCCCGTGTCGCTGCGGTTCGACCTCGGGTCGGCGAAGCCCGTCCGGTACATCGGGATCAACCAGCGGGAGGACTCGGTCGCCTACGCCCGTTCGGACACCGAGCAGTCCGCGCGGATCAAGGAGTACCGCGTCTATGTGAGCGCTAACGGCACCGACTGGGGTAGCCCGGTCGCCACGGGCACCCTGCCCAGCCACCGCGGCGTGGCGTTCGTCGACCTCCCGCCAACGACGACCAGGCACGTGCGGCTGGAGGTCGTGAGCACGTACGCCGCGTCCAGCGACAGCACGCGCTACAAGCGGCTGCGTGTCGACGAGGCATGGGTCGGCGGCGAGTATCCGGGCGGTGGCAGCGGATCGGCCAGTGTCGAGGCCGAGTCGGCCGCACTGTCCGGCAAGGCCGTGAGCGCGGCGTGTGCCGGTTGTTCCGGCGGCGCGAAGGTGCGGTTCATCGGCAACGGCACGGCCAACCACGCCACGTTCACCGTGCAGGCGACGGCCGGGGCGAGGCAGCTCACCTTCGACTACACGGTGGACGGTACCCGTTCGTTCTTTGTGAGCGTGAACAACGCTGCGGCAACGGAGATCCCGGTGTCCGGCACGAGTTGGGACACCCCGGCCAGCCACACGATCACCGTCACCCTGGCCGCGGGCGCCAACACCATCAGGTTCTTCAACGACGGCGCCAACGCGCCGGACCTGGACAGGATCACCCTCAACTAGTCCCCTGCGAGGAGAGCGGTGCAATGAGACGTCTGACAAGCGCGGCCTCGGCACTGGCACTGGCCTTCGGTGTGCTCGTGGTCGCGCCCGGTGCCGCAGGCGCGGCGGGCACGTTCAACGTGCGCGACTACGGCGCGACCGGCAACGGGTCGAGCAACGACACCCCGGCCATCCAGAAGGCGATCGACGCGGCGAGCGCGGCCGGCGGCGGGACGGTCCTGTTCCCCTCCGGCACCTACCAGTCCCGCAACACGATCCACATGCGCAGCGACATCACGCTCCAGCTGAACTCCGGCGCCACCCTCAAGGGCGCCAGCAACGACGACTACGACGACGCCGAGGACAACCCCAACGACGACTTCCAGGACTACGGCCACAGCCACTTCCACGACGCGATGATCTACGGGGACCGGCTGAACGACATCGCGTTCGTCGGCGAGGGCGTCATCGACGGCGGCGGCAACCTGATCACCGGCAACCCCGGCGACGGCGAGGCCGACAAGATCATCTCGTTGACCCGGTGCGACGGCCTGACCGTCGGCGACGGCCTGACCCTGCGCCGCGGCGGCCACTTCGCGATGCTGATCAACGGCTGCACCAACGTGACCTCCGACCGGCTGCGCATCGACACGGCGAGCGACCGGGACGGCTGGAACGTCATCAGCACCACCAACGTGCACATCACCAACGCGAACATCGCCGCGAACGACGACGCGCTCGCGTTCAAGAGCGACTACGCGCTGGGCGCCAAGCTGCCGAACGGGAACGTGACGGTCCACGACTCACACCTGTCCGCGAAGTGCTGCAACGCCTTGATGTTCGGCTCGGAGACCTGCGGCGACTTCACCGGCTACGACTTCGGCCGCATCACCATCGACGGCTCCGACAAGTCCGGCCTCGGCATGGTGTCGATGGACGGCACGGTGATCTCCGACGTGCACTACAAGGACATCACGATGACGAACGTGCGCGCCGCGATCACGCAGAAGATCGGCACGCGACGGCGATGCGGCAACAGTCCGGGAGTCGGCCGGATCCACGACGTCACCTACGAGAACATCACCTCGTCGGGCCAGAGCGGCAACAACTTCACGGCGACGCTGTGGGGCGAGTCCGGCGCGAACAACAAGATCAGCGACGTGACGTTCACCAACGTCAACCTGACCGTGCCCGGCGGGAGCGGTTCGGTGTCGACGGGCGTGCCGAGCAACGACCCGAACGACTACAACCCGAAGAGCATCGGCACACGGCCGGCCTACGGCTGGTACATCCGCAACGCGAACAACATCCGGTTCAACGGCGGCTCGGTGCGCTTCGAGGACGGCGACGCGCGGCCGGCTGTGATCGTTAACAACAGTACCGGCGTGACGTTCGACCCGTACGTCGCGGAACGCGGCTCGGCGTCGACGGACATGCTGTTCCAGACCGTCAGCGGCTACTGCGTGCGCAACGGCATCAACACGACCGGCGGCGCGCTGCGTGTGAGCCAGACGGGTTCGACGGAGTCGTGCGGTTCGCAACCGCCGCCGACCGGCCGGTTCGAGGCAGAGGCCGGGCTGTGCCAGGGCACGATCGACGCCAACCACGCGGGGTTCTCCGGCACCGGCTTCTGCAACACGACCAACGCGGTCGGCAGTGCCGAGGAGTGGACGGTGAACCGTGACGCGGCCGGCACCGCGACGCTGGTGTTCGGTTTCGCCAACGGAACGGCGGACGCCCGGCCGATGGACGTGAGCGTCAACGGAACGGCGGTGGGCACGCTCACATTCGGCGGGACGGGAGCGTGGACGACGTGGCAGACCGCGTCGGTCCAGGTGCCCGTGAACGCCGGCGGCAACACGGTGCGCATCACGGCGAGCACGGCCAACGGCGGTCCCAACGTGGACTACGTGGACGTGGCGTGATGCTCCGTCGACTCCTCACCGGAGCCCTCACAGGGATCGTCCTGGCCGGCGTGGTCGCGGTGGTGGCGCACCCCACGCCGGCCAGGGCACTGGAGAACGGGCTCGCCCGCACGCCACCCATGGGCTTCAACAACTGGAACTTCACCCACTGCGAGTCCAGCTTCAACGAGACCACCATCAAGGCCGTCGCCGACGCGTTCGTCGCGAAAGGACTCCGCGACGCCGGCTACACCTACGTCAACATCGACGACTGCTGGGCGCTGCCGCAACGCAACGCGCAAGGCAATCTCGTCCCCGACCCGGCCCGCTTTCCCAGTGGTGTCAAGGCACTCGCCGACTACGTGCACGCGCGTGGCATGAAGTTCGGCATCTACACCAGTGCCGGCACCAAGACCTGCAACACCGCCGGCTTCCCCGGCGGTCTCGGCCACGAGCAGCAGGACGCCAACCTGTTCGCGAGCTGGGGCGTCGACTATCTCAAGTACGACAACTGCAACAACCAGGGCGTCGACGCGGTCCAGCGCTACACGGCCATGCGCGACGCGCTCGCGGCGACCGGCCGGCCCATCGTGTTCAGCATCTGCGAGTGGGGCCAGAGCACGCCGAAGGTCTGGACCTGGGGCGCCGGCATGGGCAACCTGTGGCGCACCACAGGAGACATCAGCGACAACTGGTCGAGCATGATCTCCCGCGTCCACACCAACGACGACCTCGCCCAGTACGCGGGGCCGGGCCACTGGAACGACCCGGACATGCTCGAGGTCGGCAACGGCGGCATGACCGACACCGAGTACCGCACGCACTTCGGCCTGTGGGCCATGATGTCCGCGCCGCTGCTCATCGGCAGCGACATCCGCAACGCCTCCACGGCGACGCTGAACATCCTCCGCAACACCGACGTCGTCGCGGTCGACCAGGACGCGCTCGGCCAGCAGGCGACGATCGTGTCGTCCAGCGGCGGTCTGGTCGTCTACCGCAAGGCACTGTCCAATGGGGACCTCGCGGTCGCGCTCCTCAACGAGACCGGCTCGACCGCGACCGTCGGCACCACGACGGCCGCGGTCGGCGTGTCCGGTGGCGCCTCGCTGAAAGACCTGTGGAGCAAGCAGGTCCGCACGACCACCGGCGCGATCAGCGCCTCGGTGCCGTCCCACGGGACGGTCGTCTACCGCGTCACCCCGGCCGGCGCGAGCACCCCGCCGGCCGGGGTGAGCCAGCTCTCCGACCGCCCCATGCTGTCCTCGACCAACGGCTGGGGTCCCGTCGAGCTGGACCACAGCGTGAACGCCCAGGCCGCCGGCGACGGGCGCACGCTCACAATCGGCGGCACCACGTTCGCGAAGGGCCTCGGCGCACACGCGCCGAGCAGCGTCACCTACCACCTCGGCGGGCGATGTAGTGCGTTCACAACCGACGTCGGCGTCGACGACGAGGTCACGGCCGGCAAGGTCGTGTTCCAGGTCTGGCTGGACGGGGTGAAGGCCGCGGACAGCGGCTACGTCACCGGCAGCCAGGCCGCGAGACACCTGACCGCCGACCTGTCCGGCGCCACCACGCTGCTGCTCGCGGTGACCGACGGCGGCGACGGCATCAGCTCCGACCACGCCGACTGGGCGAACCCACAGGTCACCTGTGCCGGCAGCGGATCTCCCACGACGACGGTCGAGGCCGAGGCGGCCGGCAACACGCTCGCCGGTCAGGCCGCCTCGACCGCGTGCGCGGCGTGCTCTGGCGGCGCGAAGGTCCGCTTCATCGGCAACGGCGCCGCGAACTCGGTCACCATCCCGGTCACCGCGACGACGGCGGGCAGCCGGCAGCTGACCATCCAGTACACAGTGGACGGCACGCGGTCGTTCCTCGTGAGCGTGAACGGCGGCACGGCCACCGAGATGGCCCTGTCCGGCACGAGCTGGGCGACGCCGGCGACGAGCACGGCGACCGTCGCGCTGGCGGCCGGGAGCAACACCATCAGGTTCTACAACGACACCGGCTGGGCGCCGGATCTCGATGTGATCGCTATCAGTTAGGGAGGAGTCAATGATGAGACGTCGAGGTCCCACGGGATCATGGCGAAGGGTGTTGACGGCGGTCGCCGCGTTCGCGCTGGTGCCGACCGTCCTGTCGGTCACGCACCCGGCCGCCGCCGCACCGACCCGCTACGAGGCGGAGAGCGCGACCATCTCCCAGGGTGTCGTGGAGTCCAACCACGCCGGCTTCAGCGGCACGGGCTTCGTGAACCTGGACAACGTGGCCGGCAGCTCCGTCGAGTTCGGTGTCAACGCTCCCACCGCCGGCAACGGCACGCTGGCCATCCGGTTCGCCAACGGCACCACCGTCGACCGCCCCATGGACATCTCGGTCAACGGCTCGCCGGTCATCGCGGCGCAGTCGTTCCCCGGCACCGGCGCCTGGACCACCTGGCAGACCGTCACGATCGCGACGCCGTTGAAGGCAGGCGCCAACACGGTCCGCGCGACCTCCACCTCCGCGAACGGCGGCCCCAACCTCGACGCCCTGGACGTCGAGGTCGCGGCCACCACCGACTACCAGGCTGAGAACGCTAACATCGCGCAGGGCGTCGTGGAGTCGAACCATGCCGGCTACACCGGCACCGGCTTCGTGAACATGGACAACGTCGTCGGCAGCTCCGTCGAGTTCAGTGTGAACGCTCAAGCCGCTGGACCCGCCAGCCTCACCCTCCGGTACGCCAACGGCACCACCGCCGACCGCATGATGGACATCGCGGTCAACGGCACGGTCGTCTCCGCGGGCCGGTCGTTCCCGGGCACCGGTGACTGGGCGACCTGGGACGAGGACACGCTCAACGCCACCCTGACGGCCGGCGCCAACACGATCCGCTTCACCTCGACGACCGCCAACGGCGGCCCCAACCTCGACGTGCTGCGGGTTGGCGCGCCGGCCGACACGGAACACCCGACGGCTCCAGGACAACCCGCGTGCAGCGACATCAGCTATGACTCGCTGACCCTGTCCTGGCCCGCGTCGACCGACAACGTCGGCGTGGTCGCCTACGACATCTTCTTCCTTGGCCAGAAGGTCGCCGAGGCGCCGCAGTCGCCGTTCCGCGTGACCGGCCTGCAGCCCAACTTCGAGTACCGCTTCTCGGTGTTCGGCCGCGACGCCGCCGGCAACGAGTCCGACTCGAGCCCCGAGGTCGTGTGCACGACGACCGCCGACCCCGGCGACCCGACGCCGCCGTCCACGCCGGGCAAGCCGACGGTGTCGGCCATCGGCCAGACGGGTGCGACGGTCAGCTGGACCGCGTCGACCGACAACCGCGGCGTGGTCCGGTACGACATCGCCACCGGCAGCGCGGTGCTCGACTCGGTGACCGGCAACCCGCCCGCGACGACCAGGGCCGTGACCGGCCTGGCCTGCAACACCTCCTACACCGTGCACATCGTGGCGAAGGACGCGGCGGGCAACGCGTCGCCGTCGAGCCAGTCGACCGCGTTCACCACGTCCGCGTGCAGCGGCGGGAACAACCCGGGCACGCCGACCCAGGTGTCCAGCGGCTGGTCCATCCCGTGGGACCTGTCGTGGTCGCCGGACGGCACGTTCGGACTGGTCACCGAGCGCGACACGTTCAAGGTGTTCAAGATCAACAAGAACGGGAGCGGCAAGACGCAGGTCGGCACCGTGCCGAACAGCCAGACCACCGACGGCGAGGGCGGCCTGATGGGCGTCGCGTTCTCCCCGACCTGGAACGGCACCAGTGACCAGGAGGTGTTCTTCATGCACACCTCCAGCGAGGGCAACCGGATCGCGAAGATGAGCTTCATCGGTTCGACGCTGTCCGGCTACACCGCGATCGTCTCCGGGATCCGCAAGAGCCGCTACCACAACGGCGGCCGCATCCGGTTC
>Ga0307502_10000316_pt1 | contig 12898 bp, 8 predicted proteins | sample 16_S_MG_FD_201364 | JGI IMG/M metagenome (GOLD analysis project Ga0307502, IMG submission 201364) | Soil microbial communities from Populus trichocarpa stands in riparian zone in the Pacific Northwest, United States - 16_S | ecosystem: Environmental > Terrestrial > Soil > Riparian zone > Trees... | reverse complement strand
TCGCCGGCGGCCCGCGGTGGATGCGCTCGCGCATGGCGTCGAGCGGGCCGCGAAACCACCCGAGCGCCTCGATCCACCACGTCAGCCCGGCGTCACGGTAGGTCTCGGCCAGCGCGGCGTCCGCCGCGCGGTCCTCCCCCGCGCTGACGCTCTCCAGCGCCACGTCGAACGCAGCGCCGTCATCGGGCCGGTGCTCGCGGGTGTAGGCCACCGCCTCGGCCAGGCGCTCGGGTGAGGGCATCTCCCCGGCGGCCACGCCCTCGAAGAGCGGGAAGACGCCGTCCCAGCGCGCCGCCCGCCGGAACGGGCGGCGGTTGGGCCAGCGCCCGGCGACCCAGAGCGGTACGCGTGGCCGCTGCACCGGGCGTGGCAGGAAGTGAGCCCCGCCGATGCGGTGGTGCGCGCCCTCGAAGCTGAATGGCTCGCCGGACCACAGCCCGTCGAGGATGGCCAGTCCCTCGTCGAGGCGGTCGGCCCGCACGCGCGGGTCGGCGTCCTCGCCGAAGGCGGCGAACTCCGCCTGCGGGCCGCCGCCCAGGCCGACGCCGAGTGTGAACCGCCCGCCGCACAGCGCGTCGAGGGCGACCGCCTCCCTGGCCACCTTCCACGGCCGGCGGCGCGCGAGCGGTGTGACCATGATCCCGAGCCGCACGCGCTGCGTGCGAACCGCCATCCCCGCCACGGCGATCCAGGGATCGGTGGCGGGGACCGAAGGATCCTCCTCGCGCGCGATGTGGTCCCACACGAAGACGCCGTCCCAGCCGGCCGCCTCGGCGTCGGCGGCGATCTCCACGAGCAGCCGCGGATCGGCGTACTCGCGCACGTTCGGGAGGCCCACCGCGTAGCTCAGCACCACGCGATCATGCCAACGCGGCCGGGCGGTTGTGCCGCGGAGCGTCTGCTCTAGCCTTGGCTCATGACACGCGACGAAGCCAGCGCTCGCGCCGCGACGCTGAACGCGGACGCATCCGCCGACGAGCACTGGCTCATCCGCGAGGCGTCGCCGGGAGAGTGGGAGGTCGCCCGACTGACGGGGCCGGGCCTCGGGGCCACGCGCCCCACCGGCACGCATACCGAGTCGCGTCCGCAGTCCGAAGAGCCCGCGGATCCGCGCTCCGCCCTCTTTCGCAACATTCCGCCTTTCGGCCCGGCCTGAGTACGGCGCCGAACGTCGCGCTCACCCGAGCATCATCGCCGCCGCCCGCGCGCCGATCATCATCGACGGCGCGTTGGTGTTGCCCGTCGTCACGGACGGCATGATCGACGCGTCGGCCACCCGCAGCCCCTCGACGCCGTACACCCGCAGCGCGGGGTCGACGACCGCGTCCTCGTCGGAGCCCATCCGGCAGGTGCCGACCTGGTGGTGGTAGCTGCCGGTCACGCGACGCACGTAGCCGCGCAGCTCGGCGTCGGTGCGCACCTCGGGGCCTGGATAGAGCTCGCGCGCCGTCCAGTCCGCCAGCGCCGGCTGGCGCCCGATCTCACGGCAGAGCGCGACCGAGGCGATGAGCGCGTCGACGTCGCCGGCGGCGCTCAGCGCCCGCGGATCCATGACCGCCGGTGCCGTCGGGTCGGCCGAGCGCAACCGCAGCGTGCCGCGGCTCAGCGTGCGGATGAGCCCACCTTGGATCGTGTAGGCCTCGGGCGGTCCCGCCATCCACGTGTCGTCGTACATCGGGAAGTGGAAGCACAACGGCTGGGTGTCGGGCACCGGTAAGCCGGGGCGGCTGCGCCAGAACAGGTGCGCGTGGTGCTGGGAGAGGCCGGGCCGCACGCCGGGGATCGCGCGCGGCGAGGCGAAGATCACCGGAGCGATCAGGTGGTCGTGCAGGTTGCGCCCGACGCCGGGCGCGTCGACGCGCACCGCGATCCCGTGGCGCGCGAGCTCGTCGGCGGGCCCGATGCCGGCGAGCATGAGCAGCTTGGGCGACTCGAGCGTGCCGGCGCACAGGACGACCTCGCGGTCGGCCTCGATGACCCCGCCGGCGACCTCGACCCCCGTGCAGCGTGCGCCGGCGAAGCGCAGGCCCAGCACCTGGGCGCCGGTGTGGACCGTCAGTGCGTCGTGATCTGCGATCGGGTCGATGAAGGCGCTGGCCCCCGTCTCGCGCACGCCGTCGCGGATGGTCAGCTGCGAGTACCCGACGCCGTCGAGCGTCTCGCCGTTGTGGTCGTCGTTGAAGCGGACGCCGGCCTCCTGCGCGGCGGCCACCATCGCGGCGAGCATCGGATGCGGCTCGTAGCGCGTCATCACCCGCACTTCGCCGCCGACACCGTGCAGCTCGTCGGCCGGGCGGTCGAAGTCCTCGAGCGAGCGGAAGACCGGCAGCACCTCGTCCCAGCCCCAGCCCGCACAGCCGTGGTAGGCCCAGCCGTCGTAGTCCAGGCGATGGCCGCGGATGTAGACCATCCCGTTCAGCGCCCCCGAACCGCCCATCACCTTGCCCCGCGGCCAGTACAGGCGCCGCCCGGCGCACCCCTCCTGGGGCTCGGTGTAGTGCGCCCAGTCGACCTCGGAGAACCCGAGCTCCGGCCAGCGTCCGGGATCGTGGATCGCCGGGTTGGTGGCCGGACCGCCGGCCTCGACCAGGGCCACCGTGGCCCCGCCATCGAGCAGGCGCCGCGCGGCGACGCAGCCGGCCGAGCCGCCGCCGACGACGACGTAGTCGTGGGCGCCGAGCGCCCTCACGTGGCCCGGCGCGACAGGGAGTCGATCGCCACCGCGGTGAGGATGATCGCGCCCTGGATGATCGACTGGTAGACCGGCTCGACCTGCAGCAGGTTGAAGCCGTTGGTGATGAGGGCGAGGAAGAGGATGCCCAGCGCGGTGCGCCAGATGGCACCGCGCCCGCCCATCACGCTGGTGCCGCCGACCACGACCGCGGCGAAGGCGCCGAAGACGACGTCGATGCCGTTGCCGGCCTGGCCCGTGGCGGTGCGCGACACGACGATCGCCCCGCCGATGCCTGCGGCCAGCCCGCTGAAGGTGAAGGCGGCGACCTTCATCGCGCGCGTGTTGATGCCCGACAGCCGTGCGGCCTCGGGGTTGCCGCCCACCGCGTAGAGCCAGCGCCCGAACTTGGTGCGCGAGAGGACGAAGCCGCAGGCGAAGGCGGCGACGATGAGGATCCAGATCGAGTACTTGACCCCGAACAGCTCGTTGGTCCCCAGCGCGAAGAACCCCTGGTCGTCGACGGTGACGAGGAAGCCCTTGGTGATCACGTTGCTCAGGCCGGCGACCATGAGGCTCGTGGCCAGCGTGCACACGAACGAGTTGATGCGGGCGTAGGACACGAGCAGCCCGTTGATGAGCCCGCCGGCCGTGGCGGCGAGCGTGGCGAGCGCCAGCGCCGGCCACGTGCCGAAGTGGGGTTGGAGCTTGGCCGCGAGCACCCCGGTGAGCACGAACAGCGCGCCGCTGGAGAGGTCGAACTCGCCCACGATGAGCAGGAAGGTCAGCGCGAACGCGACCATGCCCACCGGCGCCACCTGCTGGAGCACGTTGAGCAGGTTGGTCGAGGTCAGGAAGGTGTCGCTCGTGAAGGTGAGCACGAGGAAGAGCACCACGACGCAGACCACGATCATGTACTCGCGCAGCAGCTCGACCGTGCCGGAGACCGACGCCAGCGGGCTGCGCGAGACCGCGCCGCGCAGCGGGGCGGCGCCCTGCTCAGACACTGCCGAACACCGCTCGCATGACCGTCTCCTCGTCCGCCTGGTCGCCCGCGTACTCGCCCACGATCCGTCCTGCCCGCACCGCGATGACGCGATGCGCAAGCCCGAGCACCTCACCGAGCTCGCTGGAGATGAGCAGGACCCCGAGCCCGTCGGCGGCGAGGCCGTGGATGAGGTCGTAGATGGCGCGCTTGGCCCCGACGTCGATGCCGCGTGTCGGCTCGTCGGCCAGCAGCAGCCGCGGCGTCTTCACCAGCCACTTGGCCAGGGCGGCCTTCTGCTGGTTGCCGCCCGACAGCGACGAGACCGGCAGCGACTGCGAGCCGGTGCGCGCATCGACGCTCTTCAGCGTGTCCCCCACGACCTGCTGCTCGCGGCGGCGCTGCAGCACGCCGCGGCGCGAGACCGTGCCGACGTGGGCCATCGTCACGTTCTCGTTGAGCGGGCGGACCATGACGAGCCCCTGATCCTTGCGGCTCTCAGGCAGCAGGGCCATCCCGCGGCGGATGCTCGACCGCGGCGAGCGCGTCCTGACCGCGCGCCCGTCGAGCTCGATCGTGCCCTCGCACGGGTCGGCACCGAAGATGGCGCGCGCGATCTCGGTCCGGCCGCTGCCCACGAGGCCCGCGAGGCCGACGATCTCCCCCGCCCGCACCTCGAAGGAGATGTCCTGGAAGGCCGGCGGCCGGCTCAGCCCGCGCACCGCCAGCACCACGGGCGCGTCGGCCGGCGGCGCCACCGGCGTCGGGAAGGCGACGTCCAGCGAGCGCCCCAGCATCGCCGTGACCAGGCTGTCGGAGGTCTCCTCGGAGGCCGGCGCCGTCTTGACGTGCCGGCCGTCCTTCAGCACGGTCACGGTGTCGCACAGCGCGAGCACGTCGCCAAGGATGTGCGAGACGTAGATCACGGTGACGCCGTCGTCGCGCAGCTCGCGCGTGATCTCCAGCAGCCGGTCGGCCTCGTCGCGAGTCAGCGCGGCGGTCGGCTCGTCCATCACGATGAGCCGCGTGTCGCGCACGAGCTGGCGCAGGATCTCGACCTTCTGCTGGTCGGCCGTGCGCAGCGTGCGCACCACGGCCGAGGGGCGCGGACGAAAGCCGACGCGCTCGGCCAGCTCGGCGAAGCGCTCGCGCTGCTGGGCGCGGTCGACGAGACCGCGGCGGCCGAGCTCGACGCCCAGGAAGACGTTGTCGAGCACCGACAGGTCGGGGGCGAGCGCGAACTCCTGCTCGATGATCCCGATGCCGTAGCGGATGGCGTCGCGCGGCGAGCGGTGGCTCACCGGCTCGCCGTCGACGAGGATCTCGCCCGCATCGGGCGCCACCGCGCCGGCGATGATCTTGCCGAGCGTCGACTTGCCGGCGCCGTTCTCGCCCACCAGCGCGTGGATCTCGCCCGCCGCGAACTCGAGGCTGACGCCCTGCAGTGCGATCGCGGCGCCGTAGCGCTTGTCGATGCCCCGCACCGCGCACGCGGCGCCCGCCCGCCCGACAACGGTCGACCCGCCCGGACCCGGCGTTCCAGCCGGGTCCGGGCGGGGCCGACGATCGGGCCCGGGGTCGCTCACGTCAGGCGCACTCCACGGGCGTGGCTCTCACCACTCGGGCTTGTACTTGTCGACGTTGCTGGAGTCGACGATGGTGCCGACCGGGCTGAGGTCCGCGGTCACGTCGATGGTCGTGTCGCCGACGTCCTGCTTGCGCGCCGCCTTGATCGCCATCAGCGTGGCGGCCTTGGCCTCGGTGGCGGGCAGGATGACGGTGTCGCCGAACTGCTTGCCGGCCTTGATCGCGTCCACGCCGACCTTGCTGCCGCCGGCGCCCACGGTGAGGATCTTGTCCTTGTGCAGGTCGGCGACGACCTTCTCGGTCGCCACGGCGCACGGGTCGCAGTCGTTGACGACGACGTTGACGTCCGGGTGGACCTGCAGGAGCTGGCGCGCCTGCTGGGCCGCGGTGTCGGGGTCGAAGTTGGCCGCGGCCTGGGCGACGACCTTGATGTTGGCGTATTTCGACTTGACGGTGTCGTTGAACGTCTTGCGCGTGATCGAGGCGTAGTCGAAGGCGACCGGCCCGAAGAGGTAGATCACCTTGCACGGGGTGGCGCCGGCCTTCTCGCACGCCTTGTTGGTCAGATCGGCGACGGCCACGCCGTTCGTCGTCGAGAGGGTGATCGAGGAGCCGACGATCCCCTCGACCTGCGGCTCGGTCGTCTGCTTTGGCCCGAGCGCGGTGCCCTGCACGACGACCGGGATGCCCGCCGCCATCGCGGCGCGGGCGCACGGGATGAGCGGCGGCCCCGAGACGGCCTTGAGAATGAAGGCGTCGTACTTCTTCGACGCGATCGCGTCCTGGCAGTTGGCCAGCTCGCGCTGCACGTCGTTGTTGGAGTCGAAGGTCGTGACCGTCGCGTTGTTGGCCTTGCCCGTGTCCTTGGCGCTCTTGATGATCACCTGCTCGACCGGGTTGGCCTGGATGGCGACGAAGTGCGCGATGTTCACGTGCTTGTTGGCGTCAGCGGCCTTCGCGGTGCTCGAGCCGCCGGACGACGAGCCGTCTGACGAATCGCTGCCCCCGCAGGCGGCCACGCCCACGACTGCTGCCGCCAGTACCGCACCGACCACGACGCGCCTCATGGTCCTCTCCTCCTCGTGTTCGCATAGCGCACGGATGTGCGCAAGCAGACCCTGCGCGCAACGTATCCGGCGCCCTCCAACACGTCAAGGAACCTGACATTCGCTGCGTCATGTTCGCACAGCGAACAACTGTGCGCGCTACGCTTCCGGCGTGACCGACACGGCCAGCGCGCTGCCCGAGGGCGCGAGCGAACGGCTCGAGCTCGGCAGCGGCTCGATCCACGTCCAGCGCGGTGGCGAAGGCCCCCCGCTCCTGTTCCTCCACGCGGCCGGCGGCGCCGGCGCGTGGCACCCGTTCCTCGGGCTCCTCGCCCGCCGCTTCGCCGTGGTGGCGCCCGACCATCCGGGCTTTGGGGGCTCCGACGACATGCCCGAGGTCGAGGCGATGGACGACCTCGTCTACCACTACCTCGACGTCCTCGACCGCCTCGGCCTCGAGCGCGTGCACGTCGTCGGCGGCTCGCTGGGCGGCTGGCTGGCGGCCGAGCTCGCCGTCCACTCGCCGGAGCGGATCGAGCGCCTGGCGCTGCTCGGGGCCGCCGGCCTGCGGGTCCCGGGCAACATGGCCACGGACATCTTCCTGATGACGCCCGACCAGGTGGTGACGACGCTCTTCCACGACCCGGCGGCCGCCGCCGGCATGTTCCCGGAGGAGCCCGACGTGGACTTCATCCTCGCCACCTACCGCGACCAGGCCGGCCTGGCGCGCTACGGCTGGGCCCCCTACCTCAACAACCCCAAGCTCGAGCGCCGCCTGCAGCGGATCACCGCCCCGACGCTCGTCCTGTGGGCCGACGACGATCGCGTCATCCCCATCGAGCACGGCCGCCTCTACGCCGAGCGCATCCCCGGCGCGACCCTGCAGATCGTCGAGGACTGCGGCCACGCCATGTACTTCGAGCAGACCGAGGCGTTCGCCGACGCCGTCACCGAGTTCCTCCTCAGCGGATCGGAGAGCGCGACATGAAGTTCGTCTTCTTCCACCTCATGCCGTACCCGTACCTGCCCGACGACTTCGACGAGAAGTACGCCTCGCCGTCGCTCGACTTCCCCAACAAGCACTTCGACCGCAAGCTCGGCAACAAGCTCTACCACCGCTACCTCGACGAGCTCGAGTACGCCGAGAAGCTGGGCTTCGACGGCATCGCGGTCAACGAGCACCACCAGACCGCCTACGGGTTGATGCCCGCGCCCAACATCATGGCCGCGGCCCTGTCGCGGCGCACGAGCAAGGCCAAGGTCATGGTCCTCGGCAACGCGATCGGCATCCGCGACCATCCGCTGCGCGTGGCCGAGGAGATCGCGATGCTCGACCACCTCACCGACGGGCGCCTGGTCTCGGGCTTCGTGCGCGGCATCGGCTGGGAGTACTACGCGCACTCGATCAGCCCGACGCGCTCGCGCGACCGCTTCAACGAGGCCCACGACCTGATCGTCAAGGCCTGGACCAGCGACGAGGTCTTTCAGTGGGTCAGCCCCAACTACGAGTTCCGCTACGTCAACGTGTGGCCGCGCCCGCTGCAGGAGCCCCACCCGCCGATCTACATCCCCGGCGCGGGCAGTACCGAGACGATGAAGTTCTGCGCCGAGCGCCGCTACACCTACATGTCGGTCTACGCGCCCACGCCGGTCGTCAAACGCTGGTTCGACGGCTACCGCCAGGCGGCCAACGACATCGGCTACGAGCCCGACCCCGAGAAGCTCGGGCTCTCGATCCCCGTCTACGTGGCCGAGACCGACGAGCAGGCGCACGCCGAGGGCCGCCAGCACATCGAGTGGCTCTTCCACAAGGGCCTCAAGCAGGGCCTCGAGCGCGTGATGCCGCCCGGCTACACGTCGCTGAGCTCGCTGCGCGGGATGCTCTCCGCGCGCGGGGCCAAGCCGTTCAACGAGCTCACCTACGAGGAGATCATCGACAACGGCATGGCCGTGGTCGGCAGCCCCGACACCGTCGGCGAGCGCTTCGAGGCGATGATCGACGAGCTCGGCTTCGGGCAGATCATCTCGCTCATGGGCGTCGGCGACATGCCCCACTACCGCACGGTCAAGAGCATGGAGCTCTACGCCACGCAGGTCATGCCGGCGCTGCGCCGGCGCAGCAGCGAGGCCGTCCCGGCGGCGGTCAGCTGAGCGGCGCGAGGTGCGCCAGGCCGACCGCGCCGGCCGTCGCGGTCGCCTGGGCCGCCAGCGCGTCGTCGGGCGCCAGGCGGTGCAGACGGGCCTGACTGTGCAGGCGCCAGACCGTGCAACCCAGCTCGGCGTTGCGGTCGACCGCGGCGCGCAGGTGCGCCACCGCCTCGTCGCGACGGCCGAGCAGGGCGGCGAGGCTCCCGAGGTGGCGGTCGACGGCGCCGTAGCTCACCACGGCGCGGCCCGCCGTCGCCGGGCGCCCCGCGTACGGGACGAGCCGGTCGTAGAGGACCTGCGCGTGGGTCGGGTCGCCGAGGAGGAAGACCGCGTCGGCGGCCTCCGCCTGCGCCGAGAGCCAGTTGGCGTCGAAGGCCAGCTCGCGGCGCATCCAACCGTCCAGGTGCCGTCGCGCCTCGTCTGCGCGGCCGAGGCCGGCGAGACACCAGACGAAGTAGGACGCGTAGGCCGGACCCGCCGGCGAGTTGGCGACCTTGTCCTGGAGGAAGGCCATGTCGGTGCGGTGGAACTCGAGGCGCTCGGCGTGGATCAGCTCTTGCACCATGTCGGGGAAGAGCTCGCCGTTGCCGTCGCCGGCGCGCACGCCGCGCTCACGCGCCGCGGCGATGAACCGCTCCGCCTCCGCGAAGCGCCCCGCGAGCGCCGCCTCGGTCGCTGCCCACAGCGCGCCGTACCACTGAAACGACGGCAACCGCAGCTCGTCGGCCAGCCGGACGTGGTGGGCGATCTCCTCACGGCAGGCGGGCATGTCACCGACCTCGAAGAGGTCCGTCACGCGCCAATTGCGCGCCTGCAGCTCCTGATGGGGCTCGCGGGCCTCGCGCGCCGCCGCGATCATCTCCGCCGCGGTGGCTCGGCGCTCGTCGATGCGGTCCGGGCGCCACAGTGCCACGTGGCGCGCGTTCAACGCCGAGGCGAGCGCGCTCGGGTCGCCGGACGCGCGAGCGGCCGCGACCGCGCCGGCGCTCAGTGCCTCCGAGCGCCCTCGGTCGGGCGCGTAGTAGAGCTCGACCGCGAGGCGCGCCTGCAGCCGTGAGCGCAGGACGGCGTCGCCGGGCCCGAGCGCCTCGAGCGCCTCCTCGATCCTGGCGATCGTCTCGGCGTCGACGTCGACGATCGCGATGCCCAGGCCGGCGAAGCCCAGCGCGGCCTCGGCCAGCAGCCGCGCGTCGCCGCGCTGGCGGGCGAGCCGCGCGGCCGCGGAGAAGGCCTCGCGCGCCCTCGGGGGCTCGCCCGCTCGCGACAGCGCGTCGCCGCGCGCCAGCAACACCGGTCCCGCCTCCTGCTCGGCCTCGGCGAGCTCCAGCGCCTCGAGCGCGCGCTCGAAGCGCTCTGCGGCGTCCTCGTAGGCCAGGCGGTCGACCGCCCGGCGGCCCGCCCGCAGGAGCATGTCCGCGGCCTGGCGCGCGTCCGCGGCCGAGGCCGCCTGGAAGAGGTGGGAGGCGATCTCCTCGAGGTGGCGCGCCTCGCCCAGCGTGCGCAGCTCGTCTGCGGCACGGCGGTGCAGTCGAGCGCGCCGCAGCACGTTGAGCTCGTTGTACACCGCCTCGCGGACCAGCGCGTGCGCGAACTCGAGGCGTCCGCCTCCCGACGCGGGACGCAGCAGGCGCGCGCGGAGGGCCTCGTCCAGCGCGGCCTCGGCGGCGTCGGGCTCCAGCGCCGCCGTCCCCTGGAGCGCGCGCGGGTCGAGCTCCAGGCCCAGGACCGCGGCGGCGGCGAGCAGCTCGTTGGCGTCGTCGCCCAGGCGCGACAGCCGGACGCCGACGGCATGGCGCACGCTTTCGGGCACCTCCGGGCTCTCGGCCAGCCCGCGCAGCACCTCCTCGACGAAGAAGGCGTTGCCGTCCGTGCGCGCGTGCACCCGCGCCGCGACCCGGTCGTCACCCAGCAGGGAGCGCGCCAGCGCCGCAACCTCGTCCTCAGCGAGGCCGCGCAGGCCGATGCGCTCGAGCGCGCCCTCGCCCTGCAGCTCGGCGAGCGCCCCCGTCAGCGGGCTGCGCCGGCCCAGCTCGGTGTCGCGGTAGGTCCCCAGGACGAGCAGCGGGGCCGGGCGCTCGGAGCGCAGCAGGAAGCTCGTCAGCAGCAGCGTGCCACGGTCGGCCCAGTGCAGGTCGTCGATGACGAGCAGCAGCCCGCGCTCGGCCGCGAGGTCGGCGAGCGCAGCGTCGACGGCGTCGAACAGGCGGTGGCGCGCGCCGTCGCCCGCGTCGTCGCCGGGCTGCAGGACATGGGCCGCGCCGACCTGGCGCAGGGCCTGCGCAAACGGCTCGAACGGGGCCAGCGGCTCCTCCCAGCAGCGGCCGAGCAGCACCAGCGCCCCGCCGTCGAGGGCCTCGCGCGCGAAGCGATGGGCCAGGCGGGTCTTGCCCACACCCGGCTCGCCCGCGATGAGGACGATGCGCCGGCCGCGGTGCATCTCGGCCTCGGCCCACGACACTCGCAGGCGCTCGAGCTCGGCCGCACGCCCGACGAACTCGGTGTCGTACACGCGCGTGAGGGCGGGCGCCGGCGCAGCGGCGCGCACGGTCGGCTCGCTCCGCAGCGACTCCAGCAGCGCGCGCGTCTCGCGCGACGGCGCGATCGCCAGCGTCGTGCGCAGCCGCTCGGTGAAGCGCTTCCCGGCGGCGAGCGCCGCCGCCCGGTCGCCTGCGCTCGCCAGGCGCTCGACCAGGCGCCGGTTGGCCTCCTCGGCCAGCGGATCGAGCGCGACCTGCTCGCGCGTGAGCCGCACCGCCTCGGCCGGGTCGGCGCTCGCGCGGGCGAGCGCTTCGAGCGCCTCGGCCAGACGCTCGGCGTGAGCCTGGCGCGCGGCGTGCGCCCAGTCCTCGTCGAAGCCGTCCAGGATCGGCACGCGGCAGGCCCGCAGCGCACCGGCGGGATCGCCGCGCCCGAGGGCCTCGTCGAACGCGCGGGCGTCGACCACCAGGTCGTCGCCGTCGAGCGCCACCGTGTCTCGGGTGGCGACCACATGGTCGGCCGCCGGGCCGAGCGCGCGCCTCAGCTCGCTCAGCGCGGCGCGGAGGCTCGTGCGCGCAGACTCGTCCAGGACGTCGGGCCAGAAGCGCGCGGCGAGCTGGGCGCGGACGTGCGGGCCGGGATTGAGCGCGAGGTACGCGAGCACCGCCCGCGCGCGCCGCGACGCGGGGGGCGCCAGCTCGACGTCGCCGGCGTCGAGCCGCAGACCGCCGCCCAGACGCACCCGCAACACGCCGCAACTGTCCTCGATCGCGAGACGTTCACGCAAGCCGAGCGCTGCGCGAGCGCTCGCCCGCGACGATCGCCGCCATGACGATCCCCGGCAGCCGCGACCTTCGTCTCCTGGCCGGCGCCGCCGGCCTGTCGGCCCTGGGCGACTTCCTGGCCCTCCTCCCGCTCGTCCTGCACGTCCAACAGCACACCGGTTCGGCGTTCGCGGTCTCGGCGATCTTCTTCGCGCTGTGGGCACCGGTCGTCCTGGGCGCCGGGCTCGCGGGCGCGATCGTCGACCGCTTCGAGAACCGCGCACTGCTCGTCGGGGTCTCCTTCGCCCAGGCGATCGTCGTCGTGGGCATCGCCCTCGGCGTCAACACGCTGTGGGCACTGCTGCCCCTCGTCGCACTGCTCGGCTTCGGCGTCGCGGTCAGCCAGCCGGCGGAGTTCGCGCTCGTGCCCGCCGCGGCCGGCGAGGCCGACGTCGCCCGGGCCAACGGGCTGATGGAGACCGCGCGTGGGCTCGGGTTCACGGCCGGCCCCCTGCTCGGAGGCGTGCTCGGCGCCGCCGGGCTCCTGCGGCTCGCGCTCGTCGTCGACGCGCTGTCGTTCGTCGTCGTCGGGCTCGCCGGCCTCGCCCTGCGGGCGCGCCGGCGCCCAGCCGGCGCGCGCACACCGCACGAGCCCGTCCGCGCCCGCGACGGCTTCTCGTTCCTCGCCCACGACCGGGCCCTCGCCGTCACCCTCGGCGGCGCCGTCGCCGCCCTGACCGTCTTCACCATGTCGGCGACCGCCGAGCCGTTCTTCGTGATCGACGACCTGGGCGCCGGGAGCTTCGGCTACGGGCTGCTGATCGCGGGATGGACCCTCGGGATGGCCGTCGGGGCGGCCGGTCTCGCCCACCGGGTCACGCCGTCGAGCCTGGCCACCGCCGCGCTGGTCGCGATCGTCGCGCAGGGCCTCGGGATCGTCGGCGCGGCGGTCTCCCCCGTGCTGTGGACGGCCCTGATCGGATTCGCGTTCGGCGGCGTCGCGCACGGGGTCAAGAACGTCCTGCTGCGCACGCTCATCCACGAGCGCGTCCCCGACGCGCTGCGTGGCCGCGCGTTCGCGGCCTACAACGGCGCGCGCAACGGCGCCGAGCTCGGGGCGCTCGCCCTCGGGGGCCTCGTCGTCGGGGCCTTCGGCGCCCGCGCCGGCCTGCTGGCATCGGGTCTGGGCCCGGTCGCGATCGGCCTCACCTGCCTGCTG
>Ga0307502_10000315_pt1 | contig 12932 bp, 9 predicted proteins | sample 16_S_MG_FD_201364 | JGI IMG/M metagenome (GOLD analysis project Ga0307502, IMG submission 201364) | Soil microbial communities from Populus trichocarpa stands in riparian zone in the Pacific Northwest, United States - 16_S | ecosystem: Environmental > Terrestrial > Soil > Riparian zone > Trees... | reverse complement strand
TGGCTCGACCGTCGCCCGTACGGACCGCGAACGTCGGTCCCCGCGATGAGCGTGCTGCGCTTCGAGCGGGTGACCTACCGTTACCCGCACGCGCCCGAGCCGGCGCTGCGCGACATCTCGCTGGACATCTCGGCAGGCGCGTTCGTCGTTGCGGCCGGGCTGTCGGCGTCGGGCAAGTCGACGTTCCTGCGCGCGGCCTGCGGCCTCGTGCCGCACTTCCACGGCGGTGAGTTCGCCGGGCGCGTCACGACCGGCGGCATGGACACGCGCGCTCATGGTCCCGGCGCGCTCGCCGCCGTCGCGGGGACGCTCTTTCAGGATCCCGAGACGCAGGTCGTGCTGTCGAGCGTGCGCGCCGAGCTCTCGCTGCCGCTGGAGAACCGCGGCTTCAGCCCGGGCGCCGTGGCCCGCGGCGTGGAGGAGGCGGCGCTCGCGCTGGGAATCGGCGAGCTGCTGGACCGGCCGACGCATGAGCTGTCGGGCGGCGAGCTGCAGCGTGTCGGCTTGGGCGCCGCGCTTGTCGGCCGGCCGCGGCTCGTCCTGCTCGACGAGCCGACATCCCAGCTCGATCCGGTGGCGGGCGACGAGCTCGTCTGGCTGCTGCGGCGCCTGAACGAGGAGTGGGGGATGGCGATCGTGCTCGTCGAGCACCGCCTGGAGCGCTGCCTCAGCGCGGCCGATCGCGTGCTCGCGTTCGAAGATGGCGCGCTGGCCTGCGATGCCTCGCCCCGCGGCTTCCTCGAATGGGCGGCGGAACGGGCGCCCGCGCTCGCGACGCCGGGCGCGAGGCTATTCGCGCGGGCCGGGCTGCGACCGCCGCCGAGCGGCGTCAAGGAGGCGCGGGCGACGCTGCGAGCGCACGGGTTGCTGGACCCCCGTGGCGACAAGCAACTGGGGGACCGAACCCCGAGCGCCGAGCCCGCGCCTGCGCAGCGGCGGCGCCTGCGCCGTGCTGCCCGCGAGGGCGCCGCGCCCGCACTCGCCTTCCACGGCGTCTGGCACGAGCGCTCCGGCGGCCGCGCGGTCCTGCGCGGCGTCGACCTCTCGATCGCGCCGGGTGAACGCGTCGCGCTGATGGGACGCAACGGCGCCGGAAAATCGACGCTCCTGCGCCACGCCAAAGGGCTCATGAAGCCCACGCGCGGACGCGTCGAGCGAGGCGGGCGCGTCGCGCTGTTGTTGCAGAACCCCAACGACTACTTCCTCGCCGACCGCGTCGGCGACGAGGTCGGCGCGGAGGCGCTCGAGCAGGCCGGGCTCAGCGCCGTCGCCGATCGTCACCCGCGCGACCTCTCCGGCGGCGAGCGCCAGCGCCTCGCGCTCGCGATCGTCTGCGGCGGTGACCACGGACCGCTCGCCGCGCTCTGCCTCGACGAGCCCACTAGGGGCATGGATCGCGCCGCCAAGGGCGATCTCACTTCGGACCTGCGCGGCGTCGCCGCAGCGGGCACCGCGATCCTGGTCGCGACCCACGATCCCGAGTTCGCCGCGCTGGCCGCCGATCGCGTCGTCCTGATCTCGGGCGGCCGCGTGATCGCCGACGGTCCCACCGGCGAGCTGCTCACGGGCGGCTGGTACTTCTCGACCGAGACGGCGCGGATCGTCGACGGCGCGCTGCTGGCCGAGGACGGCGCCGAGGTGCTGCGCGCCCGGATGTCGACCGAGGTCCGCCCGTGACCTGGCAGCTGGCGTCGTTCGCCCTGCTCGCCCTCGCGCTGGCGGCGGGCTTTGCCTGGTATGAGCGCGCACGACCGTCGGCGAAGGTCGTCGCGCTCGTCGCCACGCTGGCCGCGCTCGCGGCGCTCGGACGGGTCGCCTTCGCGCCGCTGCCGAGCGTGAAGCCGACGACCGACATCGTTCTGCTTGCCGGCTACGTCCTGGGCGGGGCACCCGGCTTCGTCGTCGGCGCCGTCGGCGCCCTGGCGTCGAACATCTTCTTCGGCCAGGGCACGTTCACGCCGTGGCAGATGGCCGCCTGGGGCACCGTCGGACTGTTCGGGGCGCTGCTTGCGCGTCTGTTCGGGCGCGATCTCGGGCGCTGGTCGCTCGCCGGCGCCTGCATGGTCGCCGGCCTGGCCTACGGCGCGTTCTTGGACTTCCATCTCTGGGTTCTCTTTGCCGGCCAGCACACGTGGGCCGAGTACGCGCTCCTCGCGAGCAAGGGACTGCCGTTCAATCTCGCCCACGCGGCCGGCAACGTCGTCTTCTGCTTGGCATTCGGGCCCCTGCTCGTGCGCGCGCTGCAGCGCTACCGCGATCGGCTGCAGATCGACTGGAAGCCGCTGCCGGCGGGTGGGGACCTTGCCGCGGTCGCGATCGCACTGCTGGTCGTCCTCGGGGCCAGCGCCGGCGACGCGCGAGCCGCCGATCGGGCTCAGACGCGCGCCATCTCCTACTTGCGGATGGCTCAGAACGCCGATGGCGGCTTCGGCTCGGACCGCGGTCGCGCGTCCAGCCAGCTGCAGTCAAGCTGGGCCGTGCTCGGTTTGGTCGCCTCCGGGCGCGATCCGCGCGCGGTTCGCCGCAACGGGCGCTCGGCGGTCGACTACATCGTCCGCGGGATCGGGCAGGTGCGCTCGCTCCCCGACCTCGAGCGGACGATCCTCGCGCTGGCCGCCTCACGGCGCTCACCGCGGTCGGTCGCCGGGCGCGACCTCGTCGCCGAGCTGGCCCGCAAGCGGCGCTCCAACGGCTCGTTCGGCGGCCTCGTCAACCAGACCGCGTTCGCGATCCTGGCGCTTCGCGCCGCCGGCCGGCCGAGGTCCGACCCGGCGATCCAGGCCGCGGCCCGATGGCTCGCCCGCCAGCGCAACGGCGACGGCGGCTTCAACTTCGGCGGCCGTGGCGGCCGCAGCGGCATCGACGACACCGCCGCAGCGCTCCAGGCGCTCGCTGCCGCCGGACAGCGGCGCAGCGCGACGGTCCGGCGGGCGGGGGCGTTCCTGGCCGCGCGCCAGAACTCCGACGGCGGGATGCCGCTGACGCCGGGCGACGATTCCAACGCGCAGTCGACGGCCTGGGCGATCCAGGGGCTCGTCGCGGCCGGCCGCCGACCCGCGCGGGCGCGCCGCCGCGGCGCCCGCTCGCCGCTGGCCTACCTGCGCTCGCTGCAGACCTCCGACGGCGCCGTGCGCTACTCGCGCACGAGCCGCCAGTCGCCCGTCTGGGTCACGGCGCAGGCGCTGACAGGCTTCGGGCTCAAGCCCTTCCCGCTGCCTTGATCGGCTTCCCAGACCGGCGATCGCAGATAAGATCGGATAGGTTCTCCGCCGCATGAAGGTGGGCGTTCCCAAGGAGACCGGTCAGGGCGAGTCACGGGTGGCTCTGGTGCCGGAGGTCGTGCGCAAGCTGACGGCCAAGGACTTCGAGGTCGTGGTGCAGTCGGGCGCCGGCGAGGGTTCGATGCTCGCCGACGCCGTATACGAGGACGCCGGCGCGTCGATCTCCGATGACGTCTGGACCGCCGACGTCGTCGTCAAGGTGGCGCCGCCGAGCGACGAGGAGATCGCCAAGCTCGGCAAGGACACGGTGCTGATCGGCTTTCTCGGGCCGCTCTCGAACCCGCAGACGACGACCTCGCTGGCCGAGGCGGGCGCAACCTCGTTCGCGATGGAGGCGATCCCGCGGATCTCGCGTGCGCAGTCGATGGACGCGCTGTCCTCGCAGTCCAACGTCGCGGGCTACAAGTCGGTGCTCGTCGCGACAAACCACTTCGGGCGTTTCCTGCCGATGATGATGACCGCGGCGGGCACGGTTCCGCCGGCGAAGGTGCTCGTCCTCGGTGCCGGCGTCGCGGGCCTGCAGGCGATCGCGACCGCGCGCCGCCTCGGCGCGCAGGTCACCGGCTACGACGTCCGGGCGGCGGTCGCCGAGCAGGTCAAGTCGCTCGGCGCGGCGTTCCTCGAGCTCGAGGCGGGCAAGGGCGCGGAGGGCGAGGGCGGCTACGCCCGCGAGCTCACCGACGAGGAGAAGGCCGCCCAGCAGCAGGAGCTGACGGACAAGATCGGCACCTTCGACATCGTCATCACGACGGCGCTCGTGCCGGGGCGCCCCGCGCCGCGGTTGGTGAGCGCCGAGGCGGTCGAGAAGATGAAGGCCGGCAGCGTGATCGTCGATCTCGCCGGCGAGACGGGCGGCAACTGCGAGCTCACGGAGCCCGGCGAGACCGTCGTCAAGCACGACGTCACGATCATGTCGCCGCTGAACCTGGCGTCCGAGATGGCAGAGCACTCCTCGTCGCTGTATGCGCGCAACGTGCAGTCGCTGCTCGAGCTGCTCGTGGACGAGGACGGCGCGCTGCACTTGAACTTCGACGATGAGATCATCTCGGGGGCGTGCATCACGCGCGAAGGGGAGGTCGTGCACGCGGGGGCGAAGAAGGCCGTTGAGGCGGCGGGCGGGGGGCCCGCCGCCCCGGCCGCCCCGGCCGGGGATCCCGAGCCGTCCGTGGAGGCCGCGCCCGACGACGGGGCCCCAGCTGAGCTTGCCGCACAGGCTGACGACGCGGCGGCCGACCCACCCGCGGACGAGTCCGCCACCTCAGCCGATAAGCGCAACGCCGAGTAGAAAGGGTCGCCGTGGAGCCGCTGACAAGCGCCGTCGTCGTTGCCGCCACGGAGGCCGGCGGCTCCGGCAGCCCGCTGCTGACCGAGCTTGCGATCCTCATCCTGGCGGCGTTCGTCGGCTTCCAGGTGATCTCCAAGGTCCCGAACACGCTGCACACGCCGCTGATGTCCGGCACGAATGCGATCCACGGCATCGTCCTGCTCGGCGGCCTGGTGGCGATCGCGCACGCGAACGGCTTCTTGAACAGGTTCATCCTCGTCATCGCGATCGCGTTCGGCACGATCAACGTCGTCGGTGGCTTCCTCGTCACCGACCGGATGCTGAGCATGTTCAAGCGCAAGCCCGAGCCGGCGCCGGAGCCGGAGGAGAAGTCGTGACGGCGACCGTCTTCTTTCAGGAGCCGAACTTCATCAACGCGGCGTACATCGTCGCGTTCTCGCTCTTCATCACGGGCCTGGCGAAGCTGACGAGCCCGACGACCGCGGTCCAGGGCAACAAGATCGCCGCCTTCGGCATGCTGATCGCCGTCGTCGCGACGCTGCTGAACCCGGCGCTCGACGGCGCCGACTTCCTGCTCATCGCGGTCGGCCTGGCGATCGGTACGGCCGTCGGCGTCCCGGCGGCGCGCAACGTGAAGATGACCGCGATGCCGCAGATGGTCGCGCTCTTCAACGGCGTCGGCGGTGGCGCGGTCGCGCTCATCGCGTGGGCCGAGTTCCGCCAGTCGCACGGCGACCTCGCCGCCGAGCTCGACGTCGGCATCCCGCTCGTCTTCGCGGCGATCATCGGATCGATCTCCTTCTGGGGCTCGAACATCGCCTTCGGCAAGCTGCAGGGCCTGATCTCCGGCAGCCCGGTCAAGATCCCCGGCGGCCTGTTCGTGAACATCGCGTTGCTGGCCACGGCGATCGGTGCCGGCGTCGCGATCATGCTGGGCTCCACGAGCGAGGGCCTGTTCGTCCTCCTGCTCGTCGCGTCCGCCGTGCTCGGCAACCTCGCTGTGCTGCCGATCGGCGGCGCCGACATGCCGGTCGTCATCTCGACCTTGAACGCCTTCACCGGCCTCAGCGCCGCGGCCGCCGGCATCGCGCTGAACAACACCGCGCTGATCGTCGCCGGCATGATCGTCGGCGCCTCCGGCACGATCCTCACCGACCAGATGGCGAAGGCGATGAACCGCTCGATCGGATCCGTGCTGCTCGGCGGCTTCGGCGGCACGGCGCCGGCGATCGAAGGCGGCGGCAGCAAGATCGGCGGCACGGTGCGCTCGACGAGCGCCGCCGATGTCGCGATCCTGATGGCGTACGCCCGTCAGGTCGTCGTCGTGCCCGGCTACGGCATGGCGGTCGCCCAGGCGCAGCACGCGGTTCGCGAGATGGCCAAGGCGCTCGAGCGGCGCAACATCGAGGTGAAGTACGCGATCCATCCCGTCGCGGGTCGCATGCCGGGACACATGAACGTCCTGCTGGCCGAGGCCGACGTACCGTACGACCAGCTCAAGGAGATGGACGACATCAACCCCGAGTTCGGTCGCACCGACGTGGCGATCGTCATCGGCGCCAACGACGTGACGAACCCGGACGCACGGCTCAAGCCCGACTCGCCGATCTACGGCATGCCGATCCTCAACGTCGACGAGTCCAAGCAGGTCATCGTCCTCAAGCGCTCGATGGCGTCGGGGTTCGCGGGTATCGAGAACCCGCTGTTCTACGACCCCAAGACGCAAATGCTCTTCGGCGACGCCAAGGCGAGCGTGTCGGAGATCACGTCCGAGCTGGGCCAGCTATAGCGCGCAACCGCTCCGGGTTCTCCTTTGTCATAGGGCGCCCTAACTGCTAGCGTGCCCTCGGCTTAGGGCAACCTAACAGCACGGGGGTGTACACATGTCGTTCGCGGAAACCGCGCTACTCGGCGCGCTGGCAGGCTTCACGATCTTCCTTGGGCTGCCGATCGGGCGATTGCAGCTGCTCGGGACGCGGGCGAAGGTCGCGCTGGCGATGTTCTCCGTCGGCATCCTCGTCTTCCTGCTCGTCGACGTGCTCATGCACGGCTTCGAGCTCACCGAAGAGGCGGTCAGCGCGTTCAAGGACGGCGGCGGGACGTTTGCGCACGCCGCGGGGATGGCGCTGCTTTTGACCGGCGGCTTTGCCCTGGGGAGCGCGGGCCTGGGCCTGCTGGAGAAGCGCATCCGCCCCGCAAAGCCGGTTCCGCCGCTCGCCGGCGCTGGCACCGACACGCTGACGCTCGACGATCACCAGCGCCTGGCGCTCCACGCCAGCGCGGTGCGCGCCCACGCTCTGCGCACCGGCCTGATGATCGCCGCTGCGATCGGCGTGCACAACTTCGCCGAGGGCCTCGCGATCGGCGTCTCGGCGCACGCGGGCCAGATCGGCCTGGCCACCGTCCTGATCATCGGCTTTGCCCTGCACAACTCGACCGAGGGGTTCGGGATCGTCGGGCCTCTGGGAGACGTGCGGCCATCGTGGCGCTGGCTTGGCGTCGCCGGCCTGATCGGTGGTGCGCCCACGTTCCTCGGCGCGATGATCGGCTACAACGTCACGAGCGAGCCGCTGGAGCTCGCGTTCTACGCCGTCGCCGGCGGCGCGATCTTCTACGTCATCGCCGAGATCACGAACGGCATGCGCCGGCTCGGCCATCGCGAGCTCGGTCTCGCGCTGCTCGCCGCCGGCTTTGCGATCGGCGTGCTGACGGACCTCGTCGTCGCCTACGGCGGCGGCTGAGCGCGCCTACCGCGCGATATTGAGCTTGGTGCTCTCCGAGCCCTGGTTGCGGAACACGTCGACCGAGACGGTTCCGACCGACAGCTTGGCGTTCCTCGACGTGGCCAGCGCGCGCTGGGCGGCCCGCGACAGCTGGACGGTGACCGTGAGCTTGCCCGCCTTGCGATAGCCGAGCACGATCGAGGGCACCTTGATGAGCTTGCGCGAGTGCTTGGCCTTCGCAGCCTTGCCCGCGGCGCCCTTGAGCTTGAGCAGCGCGCCGGGGCGCAGCTTGCCGGCAACCGCGATGACGCCGGGCTCGTCGGTCGTGATCTCGATGCGCATCTTGCCGTTCTTGCCGATCGCCTTGAGCTTGGAGAGGACCTTGACCGTCGAGCGCGGGGCGCTCGCGTCGAGGATCACGCCACCGGGGCCGATCTTGCCGCCCCCGAGCACGATCGGGGCGCCGGCATTGGGCCCGCCCGTGCCCGGCGTGCCCGGTGCCGCGGAGCTGTTGCCCAGCAGCGTCCCGAGCAGGGTGTCGACCGCGCCAGTTGGCAGCCCGAGCAGGTCTCCGCCGACGATGCTGCCAAGCGTGTTGCCCACAACGCCCGTGACCGCTTCTTGGACACCGCCGATGACCCCGCCGACGGTTCCGGTCACGCCCGAGACGACGCCGCCGACACCGGGCACGATGCCACCGAGCGTCTGACCCGTCTGCGTGACGATGGTCCCAAGGTTCGGCAGCAGATTGCCGAGGCCAAGTTGGGCCTGCGCGGGCGCTACGGCGACGGTCGCACCGACGCCAAGCGCCATGACGGTGAGCAGCGCCGCAGCGCGGCGCGAGGGAACGTCGGGCATGGATCCCGTATTCGGCACGCAGGCGCTCGCGCTTTAGCGTGCGAGACTGGATTTCGATGATCGCCCGCGCCGACGCGCTCCAAGCACTGGACAGCGAACACTTCGACGTCGTCGTGATCGGCGGCGGGATCACGGGCGCCGGCGTCGCCTTCGATGCCGCCACGCGCGGCTACAGCGTGGCTCTCGTCGAGCGCGCGGATTTCGCCGCCGGGACCTCGAGCCGCTCCTCCAAGCTCGTCCACGGAGGTCTGCGCTACCTGCAGAACTTCGATCTCGGCCTTGTGCGTGAGGCGCTGCTGGAGCGCCAGCTCATGGTCGCGCTGGCGCCCCACCTGGTCCACCCGCTGCCGCTCGTCGTCGCCGCCTTCGACGGCCAGCGCCCTGACCGCCTGACCGGCGTCGGTCTGAACCTCTACGACGTGATGTCGGTCGAGCGCCTGCGCGGCCGCGCGCGCGTGCCACGCCCGCGCTGGGGTGGACGTCCGTCCGATGCGGCGCGCACGGACTTCTCGGAGTGGAGCCCCGAGCGCCACCGCATGATCTCCGGCGAGGAGGTGCTCGAGCTCGTGCCGGCGCTCACGGCGCGCGCGCCGACGTCGGGCTACCTCTTCTATGACTGCCAGACCGACGACGCGCGGCTCGTGCTGACGGTTCTCTGCGAGGCGGAGCGCTTCGGCGCCGTCTGCGCCAACGGCCTCGAGGTCACCGCGCTCGTGCGCGAGGCGGGCCGCGCCGCTGGGGTGCGCGTTCGCGACCCGGCCAGCGGCGGCGATTTCGTCGTCTCCGCGTCGAACGTCGTCAACGCGACCGGCGTCTGGGCCGACCGGCTGCGCCCGCACGAATTGCACGACGAGGCCGAGGTGCCGCGCATCCGGCCCAGTCGCGGCACGCACATCACGCTGCGCCACAGCGATCTGCCGCTGATGGGCGGCGCGATCGTCCCGGCCGGCGGCGGGCGCACGATCTTCGCCCTGCCGTGGCTCGGGCGCACGCTGCTGGGAACGACCGACAACGACTACGAAGGAGACCTCGACGGCAGCCACCACGTCCCGCCTTCCGAGGAGGACATCGCGTACCTGCTGGATGCCACCAACGAGTACTTCGGCACGTCGCTGGGTCCGGAGGATTTGACGGGCGCCTACGCGGGCGTGCGGCCACTGATCCAGACGGGCGACCCGAAGAAGTCGGTCGACATCTCGCGCAAGGCGGAGCTGTATGAGACCTCCAGCGGCATGGTCACGATCACCGGCGGCAAGCTGACAACGTGGCGGCGGATGGCGAAGATGGCCGTCGACCGGCTCGTGGAGCGCGAGGCGCGCGACGCTCCGTGTCGCACGCAGCAGATCCCGCTCGGCGCGCCGGTGGAGGTCAGAGACCTCCCGCGCGTCGAAGGCGTGCCCGAGGCCGCCTACCCCGCCCTGGCGGGCCGCTACGGCCACGCGGCGCATGACGTGCTCGCCGTCGCGCGTGAGCGCGAGGAGCTCGCGCGGCCGATCGTGAGCGACATGCCCGACCTGCTCGGCGAGATCGCCTATGCGGCGCGGCGCGAGCAGGCCCGCTCGCTCGGCGACGTCCTGCTGCGGCGCACGCGCCTGGGCCTGCTGTCCGGCCGGGAGCTGCGCTCGGACGGGCCCGTGGCGGCGCGCGTCGCCAACGCGCTCGCGGTCGAGCTCGGCTGGGACGAGCGCGAGCGCGCGAGGCAACTGGAGGGCTGGGGTGCCGAGGCACGCGCCGAAGGCGTCGTGGGCACCGCGTAACTTTCGCGGTCTTCGCCGGTTCAAACAGCGCCCGCCGGCCTTCGCCGTCGTGACGTGAACGAAAGGGGCTCGCTGCTCCGATGCGCCGTCTGCTGCTCCTCATCGCCGTGTTCATCCTCGTGCCCGTCGCGCCGGCCGATGCCACCTTCTTCCTCGGCGACCCGGTCGACGGACCGAACGCGGACGTCGTGTCGCTCGGCGACGTCGACCTCGCCCGCGACGCCACGGGCGCGCTGGCCTACATCCGCCAGGAGGCCGGCGTCGATCACATCTTCGTCGCGCGCTTTCAGGACGGGGCTTTCCAGGCGCCGGAGCGCATCGACGGCGCGCTCGCGGCGGCGGGCTCGCAGCCGGTCGTCGGCGCCGCGGATGGTGGGCGCCTCGTTGTGGTCTTCGTTGCCAGCGGCACCGTCTATGGCGTCGTGCGGCCGGCTGCCGGGCAGGCCTTCTCCGCGCCGGTGCCGCTCGGCCTGGGCAAGGACCCGTCGGTGGATCTGTCGCTCAACGGCACCGCGTTTGCGAGCTTCTCCTCGGCCGGCGACGTCCGCGTCTCGCGGCTGGACCGGCGCACGAACACGTGGGCGACGCTGCCGGCCCCCGCCGATATCGATCCGGCTCGTGACGCGGGTTCGGCTGGCGCGCGCTCGCGGGTCGCGGTCTCCGCCGACGGGATCGGCGTCGTGACGTGGGGCGAGGCGGGCCATGTCTTCGCACGCAAGATGTTCGGCACGGCCTTCTCCAGCGCGCCGCAGGACCTGACGCCGCCGGACGTCGACGGACGTGTGACCGCGCTGTCGGAGCTGCCCGAGATTGAGGGCGAGGACGACTCGAGCTACGCCTGGGTCGTCTTTCGTCAGCGCTTCGCCGACGGCGGCGACGCGCGTATCCTCGCCACGCGCGAACGTGGGACCGCATTCGATGCGCCGGCGGCGATCGATCCCGGCGGCGAGGCGGTCGGCGATCCCCGCTTCGCCATGACCGGCCGCGGCGTCGGTCTCGCCATGACGGCCGGCGCCACGACCGCGATCGCGTCGGTCCTGGACAAAGACGCCTTCGCGCCGGGCCTGCGGCTGTTCACGCCAAGCGCGGCGAGGCCCGCCGTGGCGCCGGCGGTGTCGGAGAACAACGACGGGCTGATGGCGGCCGTCCTCGGCGGACCGGGGGAGACGCCATATGTGCGCGTGCGCCCGTATGAGAGCGACGGAACCGTCGGGCGTGAGCTGGTCGTGTCGCGGCCCGAGCTGGGGGCGGTGGATGGCGCGCGCGGGTTGGACGCGGCGGCCGACCGCGCGGGCGGCTTCGTCGTCGCCTGGGTCCAGGGTGGCCCGGGCAGCCGCCAGATCGTCGCCGCCTACGACGACCGCCCGCCGCTGGCCTTCACCGGCTACTCGTTCCAGCGCTGCTGCCACAGCGCGTTGCCGCGCCTGACCTGGCAGCCCGCCTTCAACCTCTGGGGCCCCTCGCGCTACCAGGTGCTCGTGGACGGCAACGTCGTGGGGGAGACGACCGACACCGCCCTGCAGCTGAGCGCGCCGCTGGCCGGGCCGACGCACCGCTGGCAGGTGCGGGCGACCGATGCGCGGGGTCAGTTCAAGCGCACGCGCTCGCGTCTGCTGCGCATCGACGACGTCAGCCCGCGCCTGACCGTGCGCTACCAGCGAAACAAGCGCAACGTCACGCTGGCCGTGCGCGCGCGCGAACCGAATCGCGCCGGGCATCGTGTGTCGGGCATGGCGCGCATCAACGTCGCGTGGGGCGACTCGACGCCGGCGGCGCGCGGGTTCTTCGAGGTTCGCGCCAGTCACCGCTACCGTGGCGGCGGCTCCTACTCGCTGGAGATCACGGCGGTCGACAAGGCCGGCAACGAGACGGTCAACAAGCGCACGGTGCGCATCGGCTAGCGACGTGCGCCTCGTTCCTGGACCGCAGCGGTGGCGAGGAGGACCGCCGGTCCTCGCTACCTTCCCCGGAGTTCCCGTGCGCCGTCATGCCGTCACAGCCGCGGGCCGCACGCTCGCGCTCGGCGAGCGACCGTGGCTCATGGGCGTCGTCAACGCCTCGCCGGACTCATTCTCGGACGCGGGTGCCTACCCGGATCTCGATGCACGCGTCGCGCTCGCGGCGGAGCTCGTGCGTGACGGGGCTGACATCGTCGATGTCGGCGGCGAGTCGGCGATCACGCTGCGCCCGCCGGTGCAGGTGGGGGAGGAGATCGCACGCGTCGTGCCGCTGGTGCAGCGTATCTGCGACGACCTAGGCGCCACCGTCGCGGTCTCGGTGGACACCTACAAGCCGGCCGTTGCAGCCGCGGCGATTCAGGCCGGGGCGTGCATCGTCAACGACGTCAGCGGCCTGCTCGATCCGGAGCTCGCGGATGTCTGCGCGGATTCCGGCGCGGCGCTCGTGCTGATGCACACGCGTGCGGCGCCCAAGCAGCGGCTGAGTGATCCGGAGTTCTACGAGGACGTGGTGGACGACGTGATGCGGTTTCTGAGCGATCGTATGGACATCGCCCGCGCTCGCGGTGTTCGCGACGAGCAGATCATCCTCGACCCGGGGCCGGACTTCGCCAAGACGCCGGCGCAGACGATCGCGCTGCTCGGGCGCCTGGAGGAGCTGCACGCGCTTGGGCGCCCGCTGCTCCTGGCGGCCTCGCGGAAGGACTTCGTCGGCGCGCTGACCGGGCGCGGGCCGCGCGACCGTCTGGCCGGGACGCTCGCGGCGGTCGGCTTCGGCGTGGACGCGGGCGCGCACGTTCTGCGGGTACACGACATCGCGGAGGTGGCCGATTACCTGTGCGTACGGGGCGCCCTGCGGGGCGAAGCGTCGATCGACCCGGCCCTGGCGCTGGATGACGCCATCCGCCACGCTCGGTAGCCTTCTTCTCACGAGTCGCCGGCCGCTGTCCAACGCGGTCGGACGCCTACCGACGATTCACAGGAGGTCCCGTATGTCCGTCATCTCTCGCTCCGCCCTGGAGTCCAGCTCGCTCGCCGACCTGCACGAGATCGCGTCAGAGCTCGGTCTC
>Ga0307502_10000314_pt1 | contig 12940 bp, 12 predicted proteins | sample 16_S_MG_FD_201364 | JGI IMG/M metagenome (GOLD analysis project Ga0307502, IMG submission 201364) | Soil microbial communities from Populus trichocarpa stands in riparian zone in the Pacific Northwest, United States - 16_S | ecosystem: Environmental > Terrestrial > Soil > Riparian zone > Trees... | reverse complement strand
GCAGCTCATCGGCGAGCGCCTTGGCGCCGGCCACCGTGCGCTGCTGGCGCTCGCGGAAGAGCTCGGTCTGCGCGATGCGGAAGGCGACCGCCTTGCCCGCGATGACGTGCTCGAGCGGGCCGCCCTGCTGGCCCGGGAAGACGGCCGAGTTGATGGCCTTGGCGTACTGCTCGCGGCAGAGGATGACGCCGCCGCGCGCGCCGCCGAGCGTCTTGTGCACGGTCGAGGTGACGACATCGGCGTAGGGCACCGGGTTGGGGTGCTCGCCCGCCGCCACGAGGCCTGCGAAGTGCGCCATGTCGACCACGAGGTAGGCGCCGACGGCGTCGGCGATCGCGCGGAAGCGCTCGAAGTCCAGGAAGCGCGGGTACGCGCTCCAGCCCGCGAGGATCAGCTTCGGCTGGCGCTCGTGGGCGATGCGCTCGACCTCGTCCATGTCGATGAGGCTCGTCTCGCGCGAGACCTCGTAGGGCGCGATGTCGTACAGGCGCCCGGACACGTTGAGCTTCATGCCGTGCGTGAGGTGGCCGCCGTGGGGCAGCGCGAGGCCCATGATCGTGTCGCCCGGCTGCAGCAGCGCGTGATAGACGGCGGCGTTGGTCTGGGCGCCGGCGTGCGGCTGCACGTTGGCGTGCTCGGCGCCGAAGACCGCCTTCGCGCGATCGATCGCCAGCTGCTCGATGACGTCGACGAACTCGCAGCCGCCGTAGTAGCGCTTGCCCGGATAGCCCTCGGCGTACTTGTTGGTCAGCACGCTGCCCTGGCAGTCGAGGATGGCCTGCGGGACGAAGTTCTCCGAGGCGATCATCTCGAGCGTGCGCTGCTGGCGCTCGAGCTCGTGCTGGATGGCGTCGGCGATCTCGGGATCGACCTCGGCCAGCGGGCGGTTGAAGAAGTCGGGGCTCAGCTCGGGCATGGGCGCCTCCTCGGCGGCTTGCGGAATGTGCCCAGGCGCTGCGGCAGATCAGGAGCGTCGCTTCCCGGTGGTCAGTTCCACCTGCGCGCCAGTCGCGACGTTGGCGACGGTAGCACGGCCGGCCGCTGTCGCCGGTTGCGGGCTGAAACAGCTCACCGAGGGGAAGCGGCCCTGGGGCGGCGCGACCGCGCGCGGTCGTCCTCCGCGGCGGGTGAGCTACCCCGAAGCGTGCTGACTTTTGCGGTCCTGGCCCAAAAGTCAGCAACGATGGTCGATTACTGTTCTCCTGCAACAGCAATCGACCACGCTAGCGCCGGAGCGGCCCGGCCGGGCGCCGCGGGGGACTCCCTTCCCTCGGTGCGGCAGTAAGCGCGCGCAGTGCCGCAAACGCTCGCGGTAGACCGCGACCGCTACGAGGACGTCGCCGCCGGCTCGCGCTCCAACTCCGCGATCTGCCCCACCCGGCGCGCGTGGCGGCCGCCTTCGAACTCCGTGCGCAGGAAGGCGCTCACGATGGCGTCGGCCTGGCTCGGCCCCAGGCGCGCGCCAGACAGCGCGACGATGTTGACGTCGTTGTGGCGGCGCGACATCTCGGCCTCCGACGGGTCGTGCGCATTGACGGCGCGCACGCCGGGGACCTTGTTGGCGACGATCGCCACGCCGACGCCCGAGCCGCAGGCCAGCACCGCGCGCGCGGCGCCGCCCTCGCTCACGAGGCGGGCGGCCTCGGCGGCGAAGCGCGGGTAGTCGACGGCGCGCGACGACCCCGTGCCGACGTCGACGATGTCGTGGCCCATGGCGGCCAGCGCCACCTTCACGTGCTCCTTGAGGTGGAACCCGGCGTGGTCGGACCCGACCGCGATCCTCATGACTGACTCAACTCCTCCAACCCATCCTCGATGGTCCTGACCGGCTCATAGCCGAGCTCGGTGCGCGCGCGTGTGATGTCGATGGTCGTCTCCAGGGCGGACACCCACACCGCGAGACGCGTCAGCGGCGGCCGACCGGGCAACGGCAGGATCCGCCAGGCCGTCTCGCCAGCCGCCGCCAGCGCGCGGGCGACGGGCGCCGGGAGCGAGCGGCCGGGCGGCGTGACTCCCTGCGTGGCGAGCAGGCGGGTGATGAAGTCGCGGAAGACGACCGGCTCGCCGTCGGTCACGAAGTAGACCCCGCCGGGGGCGCCGCGCTCGGCGCCAAGCACCAGGCCGTGGACCACGTTGTCGATGTGCGCGGTCGACGTGCGATGACGCCCGCCGCCGATCCAGGCGAAGCGTCCGGAGCGGACCATCTCGGTCATGACCGGCAGCAGCGTCGTGTCGCCGCGGCCCCACACGAAGCGCGGCCGCACCACCACCGTCTCGAGGCCGTTGCGGTTGGCCTCGAGCACCGCCTCCTCGGCCCGTGCCTTGGTCGACGAGTAGAGCGCCGGCGAGTCGAAGCGCAGCGGTGCGCGCTCGTCGACCTCGATCAGCGGCTCGCCCGCCAGCAGCGCCGCCTCGGTGCCCACGTGGACGAAGCGCCGCACCCCGGCCTCGCGGGCGGCGGCCAGGGCGTTGCGCGTGCCCTGCACGTTGCCGCGCTCGAAGTCCGCGCGCGAGCCCCAATCGCCGAGGTGGGCGGCGCAATGAAAGGCGACCTCGCAGCCGGCGGCGCCGGCCGCCATCGACGCCGTGTCGTCGAGGTCGCCGCGCACGGGCTCGGCGCCGTGCTCACGCACGGCGCCCGCCGACGCGTCGCTGCGGGCGAGCGCGCGCACGTCCCAGCCGTCAGCCACGAGCCGACGGATGAGCGCGCCACCAATGAAGCCCGAGCCGCCCGTGACGAAGGCGGAGGTCACGGCGCGGACTCTAACCGCGCGGCGATTTCCGTGGCGGAGATGGCGCCTTCGCGCGCCACCGACCAGTCTTCGTCGAGCTCGTAGCTGCGCAGGTCGACCACCGTCGACGGCGTGCCGGGCAGCTCACCGCCGTCGAGGACGAGGTCGGTGTGCTCGCGCATGTACTCGGGCACGTCCTCCAGGCGCCGGGCGTCGGATCCCCCGGCGACGTTCGCGCTGGACTGGAGCACCGGCCAGCGAACGTCGGCCAGCGCGGCCAGCGCCGGCGGCCACGACGGCACGCGCAGGCCGAGGACGTCGGGGTCGGCCCCGCACGCCAGCGCGAACCGCCTGGCTGGGTTGGGCAGCAGCAGCGTGACGGCGCCGGGCAGCAGCGCGCGCAGCGCCCCCGTCGTCCGCACTCCAAGCTCTGGCAGCGCGGCGAGCGCGAGCTCCAGGGTGAAGAACATGACCGCGGCCGGCTTGTCCGGCGACCGGCGCTTGAGCATGTACAGGCGCTCGACGGCCTCCTTGGAGTCCGGTTCGCACGCCAGGCCGTAGACCGTGTCGGCGGGGAAGACGGCGATGCCGCCCACCGCGATGCAGCGCTCGAAGGTCTGCGCGTCGGCGGCGCTCAGCGCCACGCGGCCACCACGCGGTCGATGCCGGCGAGGTCGGCGCGGCGCTCGGTGCGCGCGAAGCCCGCGGCGCGCGCGAGCTCCTCGACGGCGATCGCCTGGCCGGCGCCCACCTCCAGCGCGAGGAAGTCGATGCCGCGCTCGGCGACCTGCGCCACCAGGCGACGCACCACCGCCAGCCCGTCGAGGCCGGCGTAGAGCGCCGAGGCGGGCTCGTGACGCACGATCTCGGGCGCCAGCGGCGCGCCGTCCTCGACGTAGGGCGGGTTGGAGAGGACCGCGTCGACCTCGCCCACGCCGTCGAGCAGGTCCGCGCGCACGAAGGCGACGTCGAGCCCCAGGCGGGCGGCGTTGGCGCGCGCCACGTCCAGGGCGTCGTCGCTGACGTCGGTCGCCGTCACCGCGAGGTCGGGGCGCTCGTCCTTGAGCGCCAGCGCCACCGCGCCGCTGCCCGTGCCGACGTCGACCACGCGCGCGCCGGGCGGCAGGTCGAGGGCCGCCTCGACCAGCGTCTCGGTCTCCGGGCGCGGGATGAGCACGCGCGGATCGACGTGCAGGTCGAGGTGGCGAAAGCCCTTGACGCCGGTGATGTAGGCCACCGGCTCGCGGCCGACCGAGCGCCGGCGCACGGCGTTCTGGAAGGCGCGCACCGCCGGGCCCTCCACCGGCGCCTCGCCGTCGACCAGCAGCGTGAGGCGCTCGACGCCCAGCGCGTGGGCGAGCAGCACCTCGGCGTCCAGGCGCGGCGTGTCGACCCCGGCGGCCGTGAGCGCGATCACCGCCGAGTCGAGCGCCTCGCGCACCGGCGTGCCGGTCATCGGCGTCAGTGGGCGGCGGCCTGCGCCTCGAGCCGGCGGCGCTTCTCGTCGGCCGTCAGGCCGGCTGTGAGCTCGTCGAGCTCGCCCTCGAGCACCGCGTCGAGGTTGTGGACGGTGAGCTTGATGCGATGGTCGGTGACGCGACGCTCGCCGTAGTTGTAGGTGCGGATCTTCTCGGCGCGATCGCCGGTGCCGACCTGGGCGCGGCGATCGGCGGCCAGCTCGGCCTGCTGCTCGGCCAGGGCCTGCTCGTAGAGACGCGCGCGCAGCACGCGCATCGCCTTCTCGCGATTCTGCAACTGGCTCTTCTCGTCCTGCATCGAGACGACGATGCCGGTGGGCTTGTGCGTGATGCGCACCGCCGAGTCGGTGGTGTTGACCGACTGCCCGCCGGGCCCCGACGAGCGGTAGACGTCGATCTGCAGGTCGCTGGGGTCGACCTGGATGTCGACCTCCTCGGCCTCGGGCAGCACGGCCACCGTCGCCGTCGAGGTATGGATGCGTCCCTGCGACTCGGTGACGGGCACGCGCTGCACACGGTGGGTGCCGCCCTCGTACTTGAAGACCGAATACGCCCCGTCGCCGTTGATGGCGAAGGTGTACTTGCTGTCGCCGACCTCGAGCGGCTGGACCTTGAAGCCCAGGCGCTCGGCGTACTTGGACAGCATCCGATAGACGTCGCCGGCCCAGAGGCCGGCCTCCTCGCCGCCCGCCCCGCCCTGGATCTCGATGATGACGTCCTTGTCGTCGGCCGGGTCGCGCTCGACCATGGCCAGGCGCAGCTCCTCGTCGAGCTCCTCCTGGCGCCGGCGTGCGGTGGCCAGCATCTCGCGCAGCTCCGCGTCGTCGTCGCCGCCCTCGTCGAGCAGCTCCTGTGCTCCCGCCGCGTCGTCGGCCGCGCGGCGCCACTGCTCGGCGACCTCGGCCGGTCCCTTCAGGCGCTGGTACTCGCGCCCGACCTCGGCGTAGCGCTGGCGATCGCCGATGACCTCGGGATCGCTCATCGCGCGCGAGAGCTCGGCGAAGCGCGACTCGATCTGCTCGACGAGCGACTCGATCACGCCACGACCTCCATGCCGATCCGGTCGGCAGCGGAGACGTCACGCGGGTTCTCGACCGCGAGCACCGCCTCCATGGCGGCGATCGCCACGGCGAGCTGGTCGAGGTCGGGCTCGCGGGTCGTGAGCTTCTGCAGCTGGAGCCCGGGGAACATCACCGCGCGCACCCAGCGCCGGCGGCGGTTGCGCCCGGCGAACTTGATGATCTCGAACGAGATGCCCGCGATGAGCGGCACGCCCACGATGCGGGTGAGCACGAGCAGGTACCACGCCGGGAGCCCGATCGGGGCGAAGACGAAGATCGCCACGATCATCACGACGAGCAGGAAGCTCGTGCCGCAGCGCGGGTGCAGGCGGCTGAAGCGCTGGGCGTTCTCGGGCGTGAGCTCGAGGTCCGCCTCGTAGCAGGAGATCGTCTTGTGCTCGGCGCCGTGGTACTCGAAGACGCGGCGCAGGTCGCGCAGGCGCGAGAGCAAGAGCAGGTAGCCGAGGAAGATCGTCGTGCGCACGACGCCCTCGACCAGCCAGAACAGGAACGACGAGTTCAGCTGGTCCTTGATGAGGCTGGTCAGCCCGACCGGGATCACGAAGAAGAGCCCGACGGCGAGCACCAGCGCCACGACCACCGTGCCGATCCACATGCCGCCCGAGATCTCCTTCTCGTCCTCGGGCAGCTGTGCGTTGGCGGAGATGCCCAGCGCCTTGAAGCCGATGACCAGCGACTCGACGAGCGCGACGACGCCGCGGACGATCGGCAGGCGCAGCATCCGGTGCTTCTTGAGCACCGAGGTCAGCGGGAACGAGGTGACCTCGATCTCGCCGTGGGAGCCGCGCTCGGGATCGACGCCCTCCTCGGAGAGCTCCTCGGGCAGCGGCGTGCGCACGGCGACCGCCCATGTCGAGACACCACGCATCATCACGCCCTCGAGCACGGCCTGACCCCCGACGGGGGCGTCGCGCTGGGCGATGAGTGCCCCGTCGGGCAGGCGCTGCGTGGTGGACATACCCGCCCCTACGAGCGGGCGCCGCGCTTGGCCGCGCGGCGCTTGAAGCGCTCCACCCGACCGCCGGTGTCGACCAGCTTCTGGCGCCCGGTGTAGAACGGATGGCAGTTCGAGCAGATCTCTACGTGGATCTCGGACTGGGTCGAGCGTGTCGTGAACTCGTTGCCGCACGTGCAACGCACGTGAGCCTCGACGTATTCAGGGTGAATTTCGGTCTTCATGGCCCAGTCCAGTGTAGCGGCCACCCCAGTGCGCTGGATTGCAGCACAGCGGGCCTCCTGCCGATATCCCGGGGGATGGTTTCGACACCCCTGACGGAGGATCACACGAACGTCCGCTTCCGCCTGCGCAGCGTGCAGGCGGGCGCCGCCATCTCCACGGTGGCCGCCTCCGCGTTCCTGCTCTACGAGCTGCAGACGTGGGACCGTCCCCACCGCGGGGTCGTGGCGGTGCTGTACGTCGTGACGATCCTCTTCTCGGCCGTCCTGTGGCGGCTGAACCTCGAGCCGGTCATGCGCCGCCCGGTCCTGCGCGAGTCGTTCTTCCTGGCCTGGAGCGCGGCCATCGTCGCCCTCGTCTCGATGGGTCCGATCACCGACGGCGGGGCGAGCAGCCCGCTCGTCGCCGGCCTCTTCCTCCCGCTGGCCTTTGCCGCGCTCTCCTATCCGCTCGGGTCGATGCTGGCCGTGGGCGCGATGGTGGTCGGTGCGTACCTCGCCATCGCCCTGGGGATGGGTGGTGTCGAGACGCCCGCGGTCTGCTTCATGACCCTCGCGCTGGCCTGCGCGACCTGGATGTGCGCCTCGCAGGCGCGCAACCACGACCGCCAGCGCCATGAGCTGCGACGCGTCTCGCGCTCGGACCCGCTGACGGGGTGCCTGAACCGCCGCGGCTTCGAGGAGCGCTTCGCCGCCGAGCTCAACCGCGCCGCGCGCGCGGACGGCATGCTGGCGATCGTCCTGCTCGACCTCGACGACTTCAAGCGCGTCAACGACGAGCACGGCCACGCGTTCGGCGACGAGCTGCTGTGCTGGGTCGTGAAGACGATGGGCGCCGTCGTGCGCCCGTCCGACGCCATCGGCCGTCTGGGCGGCGACGAGTTCGCGGTCCTGGCGCTGGGCGCCGGGACCGCCGAGGCCACGCTGCTCGCCGAGCGCCTGGGGACCGCGCTGGCCGCCAGAGCACCGGTCTCCTTCGGCATCTCGACCTACCCACAGGACGGCGTCGGCCGCGACGAGCTGCACCAGCAGGCCGACCTCGCGCTCTACGCGGTCAAGCACGGCCGCGCCACCAAGGCGCCGGCCGGTCGCACACGCGAGCTGAGCTGGGCCGCCGCCCTGGCCCGCGCGGTCGACGTCCGCATGGCCGCCGCCCACGGGCACTCGGGCGCCGTCGCGGACCTCGCCGCGCGCATCGGCACCGCCCTCGGGTGGACCCCCGAGCGGCTGGCTCGCCTGTGCCTGGCGGCCATGCTCCACGACGTCGGCAAGATCGTCGTCCCGGAGGCGATCCTGCGCAAGCCCGCGGCGCTGACCGAGGACGAGATGGCGATCGTGCGCACCCACGCCGACGCCGGCGCAGAGATCGCGGCCCAGATCGAGGGCATGGAGACGATCGCGCCGTGGATCCGCCACTCCCACGAGCACGTCGACGGCTCGGGCTACCCGCTTGGCCTGCGCGGCGAGGACATTCCCTTGGAGTCGCGCATCCTGCTCGTCGCCGACGCGTTCGACGCCATGACCTCCGACCGCGCCTACCGTGCGGCGATGCCCGTGACCGATGCGCTGGCCGAGCTGCGCCGCTGCTCCGGGCGGCAGTTCGACGAGCGCTGCGTGGAGCTCCTCGCGCAGGCCCTACGTGAACGGGCAGGCGCGCTCGACCACGTCGTCGGGCTCGCCTGACTCCTCGACTTCGTCCTCGGCGTCGAGCTCGAAGCGCAGCGTCGAGTCGGCTGCGCAGCGCGGCGCCAGGAAGGTGACGGTGTAGGAGGCGCCCGGCGCGACCCCGCCGAGGACCCGCTCCGCCGGCTGCTCGGCGCCGGCGACGGTGAGCACGACGTCGAACGGACCGGCCGCCGTGTGACCGTCGTTGCGCACCTCGAGCCGGTAGAGGGCCTGGCCCGACTGCGTGCTGCGGAGGGCCTCGAGGTCGCCGGCCTGCAGATCGGGGCGCTGGTCGGGCTGCTTGCAGATGGAGCTCTCGCGCGTGGTCGAGCGCAGCAGCCTGCCGGCCTTGTCGTACCAGCGGAAGTGCACCCGCGCGCGGTACGCGCCGGGCGCCGCGAGTGCCTGCACGCGCTGGGTGAAGACGAAGCCGGTGCTGGTGCGTCCGGGCGAGGACTTCTGCCACACGCCGAGCTTGGGCACCTTCACCGCCACGAAGCTCGTCGCCGGCGGCGTGCGCGCCAGCAGGTCGAAGCGCATCCACATGCGCCTGGTGGCCTTCACGGCGGGCATCGAGCCGACGAAGGTCGCGGTGCGCGCGGCGGCCGCCGGCCCGCTCTGGCACGCCGCGAGCTTGACCCGCAGCGGCGGGGCCTGCGCCTGCGCAGCGGCGGGCAGCGCGAGCAAGACGAGCGTGATGATGAGCGCGACGCGCCGCATGGCGTTGAAGGAACAGCCACCGGGCCCAGATGTTGCGCGTACCGGCTCAGTTGATGCGTTACGTCACCTGGTAGAGCGGGCCGTCCCCGCCCTCAGGTGTCGTCAGGCGTCCGCCCTTGGCCGTGATCGCGCCGCACTGCACGCAGTTGGTGTAGTTGACGATCACGTCGACGTTGCCCTCGGCCGGCGCGTCCTCGGGGACCTCGTAGACCCCGGCAGGGCACATCCACGCCCACGCCTCGGCCACCTCGCGCGGCACGTTCTCGCGCACGCGGATGTGGTTGGGCGCGTCGTCGCGGGTCGCGTTGCCCGTGATGTAGACGCTCGAGAGCTTGTCGAAGGTGTACTTGCCATCGGGCTTGGGATAGCCGTCCTTCTTCTCGCCGATCTCCACCGGCGACTCGGCGTCGCGGTGGTTGCTCCAGCGTCCGCCCGGGAAGCGGCCCTTGGAGATGACCATCGCGTTGGTGATCGCGCCGCCGACGAAGAAGCCCTTGGCGAACGGCTGCTTCATGTTGCGCGACTCGTAGAGCTCCTTGCCGATGAGCGAGTCCTCGACGGCCTGCTCATAGCCCGAGAAGTCCTGCGAGCCGCGCTTGAGCTGCTCGAAGATCTGCTCGGCGGCCAGGATGCCGGCGTGGATGGCGTAGTGGATGCCCTTGAGCACCGGCACGTTGACCATGCCGCCGGCGTCGCCGGCGATGACCATGCCGGGCGCCGAGAGCTTGGGCATCGCCCAGTAGCCGCCCTCGGGGATCGCCTTGGCGCCCCAGGCGACGCGCTCGCCGCCCTCGAGGATCCCGCGTACGAGCTTGGAGGTCTTGAACTGCTGCAGCAGGTCGTGGCCCGACACCGTGGCGTCGGTGTAGTCCAGGCCGACGACGAAGCCGATCGACACGCGGTCGTCGCCCATCGGGTAGATCCAGGAGCCGCCGAACTCCTTGTGCTTGGCCCCGTAGCGCAGTGGCCAGCCCAGCGTGTGGATGACGCGCTCGAGCTTGCGCGGGACCTTCCAGACCTCCTTGACGCCCAGCGCCCACACCTGCGGCTCGCGGTCGGCGGCGAGGTCGAACTCGCGGATCGCGGCGCCGGTGAGGTGGCCCCAGGTGCCCTCGGCCAGGACGGTGGCCTGGGCGGTCACGTCGGAGCCCGGCTCGAAGTTGCCCAGCGGGTTGCCGTCGCGGCCGCGGCCCTTGTCGCCCGAGCGGATGCCGCGCACCACGCCGTCCTCGACGAGCAGCTGCGAGGCGGCCGTCTCGGTGAGGATGTAGGCGCCGGCCTCCTCGGCCTTCTCGGCCAGCCAGCGCGACAGCTCGGCCACCGAGACGACGTAGTTGCCGTGGTTGCGGAACGGGGGCGGCGTCGGCTTGAGCGGCAGGGCCCGCTTGGGGCTCAGCATCCAGTAGACCGAGTCCTTCTCGACCTGGCCGTAGGTGGGCCAGTCCTTGGGCTCTGAGTCGGGGAAGAGCTCCTGCAGGCCCGACGGGCGCATCATCGCGCCCGAGAGGTTGTGGGCGCCGCAGACCTTGCCCTTCTCGATGACCGCCACCGGCACCTCGCCGAGGCGCTCCATGACGTCGGGCCCACCCACCTGCTCATCGGCCAGCAGCTGCAGGAGCTTGTTCGCGCACGCCAGGCCGGCGGGGCCGCCGCCCACGATGCCGACCCCGACCTCGATGCGCTCCTCCTCGTCGTCGAGCTCGCGCTTGATGAACTCCTGCCGGGAGTCGACGGCGGGCGGGAACTGAGACGGCGCGACGACCCTGCCGTTCGGCGACGCCATTGGCTCAGCCGCCCTTCTTGGCCTTGATCGCCTCCGTGAGCTTGGGGACGATCTTGTTGAGGTCGCCGACGATCCCCAGGTCGGAGAACTCGAAGATCGGGGCGTTGGCGTCCTTGTTGATCGCCACGATGTTCTCCGCGGACTGCATGCCGACCTTGTGCTGGATGGCGCCGGAGATGCCGGCCGCCAGGTAGAGCTTGGGCGCGACGGTCTTGCCCGTCTGGCCGATCTGGGCGGCGTAGGGGTACCAGCCGGCGTCGACCACGGCGCGGGTGGCCGCCACGGCGCTGTTGCCGCCGAAGGCCTTGGCCAGCGCCTCGACGAGCTCGAAGCCCTCGGCCTTGCCCAGGCCGCGGCCGCCGGCGATGAGGACGTCGGCGCCCTCGATGTCCACGTCGGCGCCGCGCTGCTCGCCGCGCTGCACCATCGTGGCCTGCTGGGCCTGCGGGGAAGGCTCGACGTCGACGTCCTCGATCGCCGCTGCGCCTGAGCCGCCCTCGGTGGTCTCGAAGGCGTTCAGCCGGCCGATGATGATCCCGACGTCCGAGCGGAAGTTGATCTCCGAGATGGCCGAGTCGCCCAGGATCGGACGCTCGGCGACGAGCTTGCCGCCCTCGGCCCGCACGGCGGTGACCTCCATGGCCACGCCGGCGCCCAGGCGCGCGGCGAGGCCGGCACCGACCTCGAAGCCGAGCAGGCCGCCGCCGAAGAGGGCGTAGCCGTGGCCGTTGTCGGCGATGACCTTGGCCATCGCGTCGACCACCGGCTGGGCCAGGCCCTCGGGCCCCTTGGCGCGGTAGACCTTCGTGGCGCCGTAGGCGCCGACGGAGCCGGCGAGCTCGTCGGTGAGGTCGTCGCCGCCGACGACGATCGCGTGGCATTCGCCGCCCAGCTCGGAGGCCAGGCGGGCGCCCTCGGACACCGCGCCGAGCGAGTTCTTGTTGATGGCGCCCTCGTAGTGCAGGGCGTAGACCAGGATGTTCGCCATGGTTAGAGCAGCTTCCTCTCGTCGAGCCACGCGACGATCTTCTCGACCGTCTCGTTGGTGTCCTCGTCCTCGATGATGGTGCCGGCGGACTTGGCCGGCGGCGCCTTGGAGGAGGTCCACTGCGCGGCGGAGTTGTCGCCGCCGACCTTCGACGCGTCGATGTCGGCGTCGGCCACGGCGACCGTGTCCAGCGGCTTCTTCTTGGCGCCCATGATCGCCTTCAGCGACGGGTAGCGCGGCTCGTTGATCGCGTCGCCGACCGAGATGACGGCGGGCAGCTTGACCTCGACGGTGTCATAGCCGTACTCGGCCTGGCGCTCGCAGCGCAGCTTCTCGGGGTCGACGTCCATCTTGATGACCTGCGTCAGCGAGGGCATCTGCAGGTGCTCGGCCACCACGGCGCCGATCGTGTAGCACTCGCCGTCGTCTGACTGCTGGCCCAGGAGCACGAGATCCGGGCTCTCGCGCTTGAGCGTCTGGGCGAGCGCGTAGCCGGTGGCGGCCACGTCGGAGCCGGCCAGCGCCGGATCGGTCAGGTGCACGGAGCGGTCGGCGCCGAGCGACACCGCCTTGTGCAGCGCACGGACGGCGGACTCGGGGCCCATCGTCACCGCGATGATCTCCTCGACCTCCACGGCGCCGCCCTCCTTGATCTGCATGGCGGCCTCGATGGCGTGGGTGTCATACGGGTTGAGGTTCTTCTCCCCGCCGCGGTCCATGCGCCCCGTGGACGGGTCGATTCGCTTCTGCACGGCGGCGTCTGGCACCTCTTTGACGAGGACACAGATCTTCACTTGACGGCCTCCTCTGGCAAACGAACGTTCGGGATCCTACCTCATTGACTGACGAGTCAATCGGTCTTTTCCACCGATCTGTTCCCCGTCAGACGCGCGGCGCGTTGGGGACTAACTGCGCTCGCGATCGCCGACTGCGCCCTGGATGAAGTCGATGATGTCCTGCGTGGGCGCGCCCGGCGTGAAGACCTCCGCGACGCCCAGGCGCTTGAGCTCGGGGATGTCGTCGGCGGGGATCGTGCCCCCGACGGTGAGCAGCACGTCGTCGATCCCCTGCGCCTCGAGCAACTCGACGATCCGCGGCACGAGCGTCATGTGCGCGCCCGAGAGGATCGACAGCCCCACCGCGTCGGCGTCCTCCTGGATGACGGTCTCGACGATCTGCTCGGGCGTCTGGTGCAGCCCGGTGTAGATGACCTCCATGCCGGCGTCACGCAGCGCGCGGGCGATGATCTTCGCCCCGCGGTCGTGGCCGTCGAGGCCGGGCTTGGCCACGACGACGCGGATCTTGCGGGCCGTGGG
>Ga0307502_10000313_pt1 | contig 12946 bp, 12 predicted proteins | sample 16_S_MG_FD_201364 | JGI IMG/M metagenome (GOLD analysis project Ga0307502, IMG submission 201364) | Soil microbial communities from Populus trichocarpa stands in riparian zone in the Pacific Northwest, United States - 16_S | ecosystem: Environmental > Terrestrial > Soil > Riparian zone > Trees... | reverse complement strand
CTCGATCCGCACGTGGATCACCAACTGGAACGATCACCCCAAGCCCTACGTCTGGCACAAGACCGCAGACGAGATCCTCGACAGCCTCGCCTCCTACTGCCAGCGGATCTCCGACTCAGGTCACTAGAAGCGCAGGACCGCCGCGATGTGACCATGCGAGGCCAGCTCGGCGCGGTCGCGCAGGACACGGACGTCGGCCGCCTGGGTCAGCGAGCGCTCCACGGCGGCCTCGACGAGGTCGTCGAGGCGCTCGGTCGCGCTGCCGTCGGCCGGGCAGACCGTGGCCTCCTCGGTCCCCAGCCAGTGGCACGTGGGGCAGAGGACGCCGGGCGCCGCGAAGCCGGCCTCGACGAGCAGGATCTCCACCCGCTGCTCATGGACGGCGGCGACGACCGCCGGCAGCCCGCTGGCAGCGCGCCCGGTGGCGGCGCCGAAGGCCTCGGCCATCCGCGCCAGCGCCTTGTCCTCGCGGGCGCGCGCGGCCTGCTCGATGCTCGGCTCCGCGGCGCGGCGGACGTCATCGGCGCTCGTGTGCTCGACGTCGATGTCCAGCCGGCCGGCGAGGCGCTCGCGCAGGTAGGGATGCAGATGGCCCTCGAAGTCGCCGGCCAGCTCGTGCGGGGCGCCGATCAGGATCCCCACGGGCAGATCGTGCTGCAGGTGGGCGAAGGCGACCTGGGCCGCGTGGCGCAGGTGGTCGGCGACGTCCTTGTCGATCGAGCGCTGGTAGTTGGCCTGCGACCAGCCGCCCTGGTCGTGGCGGCGGCGCAACTCGTCCTCGATGAGCTCGACCTCCTCGAGCGCCGCGCCCGGACCACAGAAGAGCCGCGCCATCCGGCGGTTGACGAGCAGCACGCACCAGCGTTCGGGCGCCCCGATCGCCGACAGCGGCTCGATGAACGGGGCGTCGGCGATCACCGGTTCGTGGTCGACGGGCTCTGCGAGCTTGAGCACCTCGAAGAGGTCGGCCGCATCGGAGGCGAAGACGGCCAGGCCATGGGCGCCCTTGGCGTCCAGGCCGCCGCTGCCGAGCTCCGACTGGATGCGCTCGAGGTCGGCGCGCAGCGATGTCCGCGCCGTGGGACCGAGCGCCTCGTCCTCGCGGATCAGGCGTGCCGCGCGGTCCAGCACCGAGCGGAGCTCGGTGCTGCGCGCAGACGCGGTCGCGAACTCGCGCGGGTCGAGGTTCAGGAAGAGCGAGAGCACCTTGGCCTCGCCGGTGCGGATGCCCGCGAGCCGGCGCAGGCGCTCACGGGTGATGTCGTTGGCCTGCATGGCGCGACGCTACCCCGGTCGGCGGAGCGTTGTCGCGCCGATGCGAACGCGCCAGGTCGAGCGCACGCCGTTCGGTGGTGTTTTGCCCCGTTAGACCCGTAGAATACGCCGTTCGCCGAGGATCCGGCCTCGGACCGTGGGGTGTGGTACTCACCCTGAGGGGAAGGAAGTTCCCCATGCATTTTCCGGTCCGTTGGCGAGGATGCTGGCGCCTGTGCAACCGGTCCGGCAGCAAGACCATGACGTGCGTGTCGTCGTAGCCCACCAGAGCTCGCTGCTGGCCGAAGCCCTTGGCCGGCTTCTCGACGGCCTCGGCCTGGTCGTCGTGGGCTCGGCCTGCGATCCACAGGAACTGTTGGGCCGGCTGCCCGCCGCGGGGGCGGATGCGCTCGTGCTCGATGCCGGGTTCGATCCGCTCGGCGGACCGCTCGCCACGCTCGATCGCATCCGGGCCGTCGCGCCGGACCTCCACGTGGTCGTCATCGCCGACGCGCTCGACGAGGCCCTGAGCGTGGCTGCCCGCGACGGCGAGCTCGAGGGCGTGGTGCTGACCAGCGGCGGCGGCGCGGAGCTCGTGGCCGCGGTGGCCCAGGTGATCGCCGGGCACGCGGTGTTCCCGGCCGGCTGGCTGCGTCAGGTCAAGCAGTCGGCGCAGGCCAGCCCGCTGGCGCAGCTGAGCCCGCGTCAGCGCGAGGTTCTCCAGCTGCTGTCGCTCGGGATGGACAACGACCAGATCGCCGCGCGGCTCTACATCTCGCGCAACACCGTCAAGTTCCACGTGCGGACGATCTACGGGCGCCTCGGGGTGCACAACCGGGTCGAGGCGGCCCGCGTGCTCGCCGGCGCCGACGTCGTCTCCGCGGCCTGAGCCGGGCCCGCCGGTCGGCGGGCCCGCGGCAGGCCGCCGGCTAGGCGGTCGTGATCGTCAGGGTGTGCTGCGCTCCGGCCTTCGCGGTCACGGTCAGCTCGAGCCCGCGGTTGGTCTGGCGGGCGTCGTAGTGCTTCACGCGACGTCCGTCGAGTCGCACGACCGCAGGCCTGGATCCGCGCGGCAGCGTGTGGCCGATGACCAGCTCGTGCACCGGCGTGCGCGTCGCGTCGACCTTGGTCGCGTAGCTGGAGCCCGAGTGCGACGCGAACACGCCAACCGCGCCGCGGCCGAGCCTGATGTTCGACCCCTCCACGCTGCGCTGGCCCGGCGGGACCTGCGGCACCACCTGCAGCTCTGAGTCGTTGAGGAACGGGCGCACGCCGAGCTGCTGGTGGATCACCGGCCACGCGGTGCCGTAGTTGCCCCACGCCTGCATGACCATCGACCGGCATGTCCAGCAGCGGGTGAGGTTCGGCGTGAATCCGGTGCTGAGGTCGCCGTTGAGCCCCGACGGGAAGATCTCCGGCATCGCGCCGGGCTGCTCGTCGGGGGTGTTGCCCGTTGCCGGCTCGGAGAACATCGTCTCGGCGTTGGCGTGCGTGTAGCGCTGCTGCTGGTCGCGACCCAGGCGCCCGTAGTTGCCCTCGCCGACGGCCTGGATCCCGGTCCCCAGCGAGAAGATGCTGAACTCGCCCTTGCCCTCGGGGCCGCCCTCGCAGCCGGTGTGGAAGAGCCCGAGGCTCCCCGGCCGGTCGCCGCTGTAGCACGACGTCTCGCGCCCGGCGAGCGCGGTCGTCCCGTGGTCGCGCGATGCGACGCCCGGCGTGGTGGTGTCGCCGCTCGTCAGCTCGGCCTCCATCGGCACCTGGCCGATCCAGTGCTTCTGGAAGGACTGGACGTTCCCCGGATCGACCAGCGAGTCGGCGTACTGGTTCGCGGCGGTGTCCCACCACGTGCCCTCGAACTGCTTCTGGAGCTTGCGCGCGAGGTTCGTTGCCCACGCGAACGTGCTCCCGTCGTGCTTGGAGCGCGCCATGTCGGCCAGGTCGTAGAGCGAGCGCATGTAGTAGACGCCGTTGTCGAGCTTCTCGGGGCCCATGCCCGTGCGCTCGACGTTGCCCGACCCCTCCGGCCAGCCGTCGCGGTCGACGTCGAGACGCTGATCGACGACCTGCAGGTTGCGCTTGGCGAAGTCGTACATCTCGTCGCGGAAGCCGTTGTCACCGGTCCAGCGCCAGATGAGGGCGACGGCACTGGGGAACTTGATCGTCTCGTCGCTGTTGAAGTCGTTGGTCTTGGTGCCGTCGGCCGCGGTCGTCTGCGAGTCGTGGCCGAACCAGATCGATCCGTCGGACACGGCCTCGTGGACGACGATCCCCGATCGGTCGTTGAGCACCTCGGAGATGTCGCGCAGGGCCCGCAGGTGGTCCTCGGCGACGTCGAACTGGCCGAGCGCCACCGCCGCGAAGTTCGTGTACTCGCCGTCGGTGGCGAAGATCCACGGGTAGTCGGGGTAGCCGGCGCCGAACCACCGCGCGTGCGCGACGGTGCCAGACGGCGCTGGGAACTGCTTGCCCTGGTTGGTCCAGCGGATCTGCAGGTCCGAGGCCGTCTGCGTGGTGTCCGCGAGGTTCTGCTTGCCCCAGTCGATCGCGTTCTGCAGCAGCCTGTCGCCGGGCAGCGACACCTGCGACCACTCCGAGAGCTTGTCGCGCGCGGCGATCTTGGCCGCGAGCGCGCCAGCCGGGTCCTGCAGCGCGCCGGCCAGCTCGCTGCGGGCCTCGGCGAGGCCCTTGTCCGAGCCCGCGACGGCCACCCAGAGGGTCTTGGCGGCGCCGGCCGGCACGGTCACCTGGTAGCGCAGCTCACCGCCGGTGCCCTTGCCGAATGGGCCGTCGTCGCATGCGCTCGGCATCGAGGTCCCGTCGTCGCCGGCGCAGACGTGACCGGGCTGCGGGCCGCGGAAGCCGCCGCCCGACGCGGCCGCCTCGCCGGACGCCGGGTCCTGGTTGGAGGCCACCAGCGCCGCGTAGTGATGCTCGGGGGCGCCCGGCAGCGCACCGTCGTCGGTGAACTGCAGCGCCGTGCCGGTGAAGGAGCCCTGGTCGGCGATGTTGTCGTTCGCGTTCGGCGTCACGCCGCTGAAGCCCCACGGATATGCGCCCATGAGCTCGGAGTGCGCATCGACCTTGACCGTGACGGTCTTGTCCGCCGACGTCGGGTTGGTCATCTGCAGGCCGAAGAGCGCGGCACGGTTCCCGTCGGGGGCGACGTCGGTGCGCTGCAGGTGCAGTCCGCCCGCGTCGGGCAGGTCGAAGCGCGTATAGCCCCAGCCGCTCGAGAACTTCGTCGCCGGGCCGACCCAGTCGCCGCCGATGCCGAACCAGACGCCGTCGACGAGCTTCAGCGGCGGCGCCCAGACGCCGCCCATCTCGCCGGTCGAATGCCAGCCGTTGGCATAGAAGCGCCCGTCCTGGAAGCCCTCGACGTAGGAGCGCTGGCCGGCCGCGACCTCGCGGCGGTCCTGCAGCCGGTTGCTGGTCGACAGCTCCGGCGTCGCCGCCTGAGCTCCGCTGGCAGAGACAAGGACGACAGCGACTCCGGCTGCCAGTGCACGCGCGATACGCACCGCTTCACCTCCGTGGTGGGACAGTTCCCGCGAGCCCTCCATACCCCGAGCGCGCAGGACCAACCACTACGATGGTCCGCAGGCGCCCTTAGCTCAGCTGGATAGAGCGCGTCCCTCCGGAGGACGAGGTCGCAGGTTCGAATCCTGCAGGGCGCGTATCAGGAAGCCCCGTAGCCACGGGGCTTCCGTCGTTCTCGCTGGGGGCGCCCTCCGCCCGCGCTGGCGGCTCCTACAGTTCCCGCGCATCGGTCGTGGGTGGCACGGGCTCCGCGAACGCTGGGCGAGCGCTGCGGTTGCTCACTCGCGGGGCATTGGCTAGTAGGGCTCCAAGCCGGTCACCTCACCGCGAAAGGCTGCGCCCTTGATGGCGAATGAGACTGTCTCCAGCGGATTGACGTTGGGCTGCGGCCCGGCCTTGGTCGGTGCCTTGACGCCCTCGCTGCCGACCTGCGTGCCTTCCGCTTCGACCGCGAAGTTGTAATTGCCGAACAGCTCCTCGGTCGGGGCCGCGCTGGCGGGCACCGCCGCCGCGAGCAGACCTGCGACGACCCCGAGGGTTGCGATTGACCGCTTGAGGGTGATGCTGAACATGACGCGTTTCCTTCCTGGGTGGGGTTTGCTTGTCGGCGGGTATGACCCCGGACCCGCCGCGCAGGTTGGGCCCATGCGAGCAACCCGGCACTTCGTCGCCACCACCTCACGCGTCCTCGACGAGCGACACACTGCGCAGTCGATGGCGCTCGCCGAGTCAGCACCGCCGCGCACCGCCCCGCCAGCGCCCGACTTCGGGCGGCCTGCGGCGGGCGCCTGCACGTGGACGGCCGCCGAGGTCGCGACCGTCGCGCACCTGCTGCACGCGGCCCACGCAGCGCCCGAGCTCTGGCGCCAGCGACTCCCGGCGGATGCGCCACTGCTGGCCAACCCGGCTCGCCGGGAGCCCACTGCCCCGCACGAGCGAACGCACCGTCGCCGGTGCGACACGCAGCAACTCGGCGGCGTCCGCGATCGTCAACAGTCGGACGGGGCCATCGGCCATCGCACTACGCGCCCCGGAGCTGATCGGCGTCATCGTGCGGCGCACGGTGCCCTACAGCCTGGCCGCCGCGCCAGCGCAACCGCCACGCGACCGCATCGGCCGCGTTCGGCCCGCACATCACGCCAGCGCTGGCGTCGTCCTACTACACGCGAACCATGCTGCGCGGTGGCGCGCCTCCGGAGGACGAGGTCGCAGGTTCGAATCCTGCAGGGCGCGTCTCCGCGGTCGACTCGCGCAGCTCGCGGCGCTTCTCGACCCGCGACATGATCGAGATGACGCCGAGCGTCAACGCGACGGGGGCGAGGAAGAGCAGCGATTCGTACCAGTGGACCACGCACGCGAGGAGCATGAACGCGAGCGTAGGGATCACACACGCCGTCGGGTCGAGGGTCGGCAGCGAACACCGCGTCTCACGCCACGACGCGTGCGGCGCGTCGTATCCGCATGGCACCTTCGCCCCGTACGCACGAGGCCCGACTCCTGGCCGTCCTGCTCATGGCGCCGTTCATGGCCCAGGCCGACGCGACGATCGCGAACGTCGCGGCGCCGTCGATCCACGCCGACCTGGGGACCTCCGGCGCCGAGCTCGAGCTCGTGATCGGCGGCTATCTGATCGCCTTCGCGATGCTGCTCATCACCGGCGCGCGGCTGGGGCAGACCCACGGCTACCGCCGGGTGTTCCTGCTGGGCGTGGGCGTGTTCACCGGCGCGTCGCTGCTCTGCGGGCTCGCACCGGGGCCGATCGTGCTGATCGTCGCGCGCGTGTTGCAGGGCGCCGGCGCGGCGCTGATGTTCCCCCAGACCCTGACCGGCATCCAGCTGAGCTTCTCCGGCACCGAGCGCGCGCGGGCAATCGGCCTGTACGCGATGGCCCTCTCGGGCGGGGCGGTGGCCGGCCAGATCCTCGGCGGGGTGCTGGTCTCGGCCGACCTCTTCGACGCTCACTGGCGCTCGATCTTCTTCGTCAACGTGCCGGTCGGCGCGGCGGTGCTCGCCGCCGGCGCCCGCTACCTGCCCCGCGAGGCGCCGCGCGCGACGCGCGCGGTCGACGTCGCCGGCGTGCTCACGCTGTCGATCGCGGTGCTGCTCGTCGTCCTGCCGCTCATCCTCGGGCGCGCCGAGGGCTGGCCGGTGTGGGCATGGCTGAGCCTGGCCGCAAGCATCCCCGCGCTGGCCGCCTTCGTCGTCGCCGAGCGGCGCGTGTCCGCGCGCGACGGGTCCCCGCTCGTCAATCTCCGCGCGCTGGCGCCCCGCGCGGTCTCGTGGGGTGTCGTCGCCGTCGCGATCGCCACGAGCACGTACTACGGGCTGCTCTTCACCCTGGCCCTCTACCTCCAGCAGGGCCTGGGGCGCAGCCCGCTCGTCTCCGGGCTCACGCTGATCTCCTGGGTGGCGGCGTTCGGCGCCGCCGGGCAGATCGTGCGGCGCCTGCCGCCGCGCTTCGGAGCGCGTGCGGCCCCCGTCGGCTGCCTGGTGCTCGCAGGCGCCTACCTGGCGATCAGCGCCAGCCTGTTCGCCGGCCAGCACCGCGAGGCGCTGCTCGTCGCGCTGTTGGGCGCGGGAGGGCTGGGGCTGGGCCTCCAGTTCAGCGCGCTGATCGGCCACCTGACCAGCGCCGTCTCCACGCGCTATGCGCCCGACATCAGCGGCGTGACGACCACCACGACGACGATCGCGGGCGCGGTCGGCGTCGCCGCCTCCGGCACCGCCTACCTGAGCCTGGCGTCAGGCGGCGCGGCCACGCACGCCTTCGCGGTCGTCACCGTGGCCTTCGCGGGGCTCGCCGTCGTGGCGGCGCTGCTGGCCCACGGCGCCACGCGAGCGGTGGCGGTCACGTGACCACCAGGCCCGGCCCGCGCCCGCCGCGCGCCCGGCGGCGCAGCGCAAGGGTCACGCGGATGCCCTCCAGCGAGACCGCGAGCGTCATCTTCGACTCGCCCGCGATGCGCTCGCTGAACACGAACGGGACCTCCTCGATGCGCTTGCCCATGAGGTAGGCGAGCTGGGTCGTCTCGACCTGGAAGGCGTAGCCGGTGGCCAGCATCGAGTCGAAGTCGAGCTCGGCGAGGGTGCTCGCACGCCACAGCTTGAAGCCACCGCTGAGGTCGTCGAAGGGCAGGCCGAGCACGAGCTTGGAGCCCGTGCAGCCCATGCGACTGAGCACGCGGCGGGCCGTCGACCAGCCCGCCGTCCCGCCGCCGGGCATGTAGCGGTTGCCGAGCACGAGGTCGGCCTCGCGCGCGTCGAGCACGGCGAGCATCTCGGCCAGCTTCTCGGGCGGGTGGGAGAGGTCGGAGTCCATCTGGCCGATCACGCGGTAGCCGCGGTCCAGGCACCACCCGAAGCCGGCGCGGTAGGCCATGCCGAGGCCGTCCTTGCCGGCGCGGTGCAGGACGTGCATCCACGGGCGGTCGGCCGCCAGCGCGTCGGCCAGCTCGCCGGTGCCATCCGGCGACGCGTCGTCGACGACCAGCAGCTCGAGGCCGGTGGCGGCGAAGCGCTCGACGAACTGCGGGAGGGCCTGCGCCTCGCAGTAGGTCGGGACGACGACGATCGTGCCGGCGCGATCGCCGGGGGGCAGGCAAGCGCGGGTGGGGGTCTCCGGGTCGGGCGCGCGCCGCGCGAGCGCGAGCGCCGCGAGCTCGGCGACCGCGATCGCCACCAGCTCGCCGGCGAAGGACACCAGGCGCAGGGCGAGCGCCAGCGCGGTGGCCGGGCCGGCCCCGACGGCCGCACCGAGGGAGAGGATGAGCGAGCCCTCGCGCAGCCCGAGGCCGCCCGGGGCGAGCGGCACGAGGACGCCGAGCAGCCACGACAGTGCGAAGGCGCCGAGGAGCAGGAAGGCGTCGAGGCCGGCGGTCGCGCCGAGCGCCCGCGCCAGCGCCCATGCGCCGAGGCCGGTGGCGACCCAGCCGGCGGCGTCGAGCGCGACCATGAGCGCCAGGGTGCGCCCGCGCAGCGGCCCGGCGGTCTCGATCCCGCGCGCCTGCAGCCGATCGCGGAGCCAGCCGCCGACGAAGCGCGGACGTGCCGCCACCACCGCGACCAGCGCGCCCACGAAGAGCACGATGGCCAGCACCGGCGGATGCACGCCGGCGCCGAGGAAGCCCGCCATCGCCGCGGTCGCGCCGGCGACGACCACGGCGACCTGCTCGTAGCCGGTGACGGTCACGACCTGCGCGGTCGAGGCCCCGACGCGCTCGCGCGCGGTGACCCGGTAGGCAAAGCCGACGACGCCGCTGGGCTCGTAGCGCAGCAGGAACGACCGCGCCCACATGCGCGCCAGCGCACCGGCCGAGCCGCCGGCGCCAACGCGCCGCAGTCCCAGCGCGAAGGTCAGTCCCTGCAGCAGCGGCGCGACGGCGAAGAGCGCGACGGCGAGCACGAGCAGCCCGTGGTCGATCGACCAGTCGAAGGCCCCGATCGCCTCGCGCTGCGACCAGCCCGCGAAGGCGAGGCCGAGGACGGCGGTCACGGCGAGCAGGGGGCGGAGACGGCGTGAGATCCGGGTTCGCATGTGTGTAAGTACACGCTTGCTGACCGTCGGTTAGCAAGGTCGGTTCGAGGTGGCGCGTGGGCGCTCTTCCGCCTGCGCTTGCGGCGCTGCTTTGCGCCTAAAAGCATCACCGAGGGGAAGCGGACCTGAGGGGGCGCGACCGGGAGCGGTCGTCCTCCGCGGGAGTGAGCTACCCCGGGACTGTCCTGACCTGTATGGCTCCTGGCCACACAATCCAGGACAGCGCTGCCTAAGTGTCGTCCTCCGAGCACGCTGTGCTGCCTTTACCCGGCAGGGCCGGGTGAAGTCAGCACAGCGCCGGCGGAACGGCCCGGCCGGGCGCCGCGGGGGACTCCCTTCCCTCGGTGATGCTGTTCAGGCCGGCGCGACTTCGGAGGTGCAGAACGCACACCGGCTCGCCCCGACCGGGATCTGGCTCAGGCACTCCGGGCAGCCGCGCGTGGGGGACTCGACGTCGGGCTCGGTGCGCATGCGCGCCATGAAGAAGTTGACCGGCTTGACCACGAAGAAGAAGACGGCGGCCGCGACGAGAACGAAGGTGAGCAGCGCGCTGAGGAAGTCGCCGTACGCGAACTCGGCGTTGTGGATCGTGAAGGTCAGGCCGTCGAAGCTCGGCTTGCCGAAGACCGCGGCGATGATCGGCGTGAGGAGGTCGCGCACGAGCGCGTTGACGACGGTGGTGAAGGCTGCGCCGAGGACGACCGCGACCGCGAGGTCGACGACGTTGCCGCGCAGGATGAAGGCACGGAACTCCTTGAGGATCTCGGGCATCGGGGGCATGGGCGCGAAGCTACCGAGCGGCCCGGTCGGCGCCGGGCGTCGCCGCGCCGGCGGTACTCTCGACTCCCGGCATGGACCTCTCGCTCTTCTTCGCCGGCACCGCGGGCTCGGTGCCGACCGCCCGCCGCGGCCTGCCCGCCACGCTGCTGCGCCGCGGCGGCGACCGGCTGCTCTTCGACTGCGGCGAGGGCACGCAGCGCCAGCTCCTGCGCACGGTCGGGCTGCCCGACATGCAGGCCGTCTTCCTCACCCATCACCACGCCGACCACTGGCTGGGGCTGCCCGGGATGCTGAAGTCCTTCGAGCTGCGCGACCGTCAGGCGCCGCTGACCGTCTACGGGCCGCCCGGCACCGTCGCCCTCATGCGCGCGATGCGGATCGTCTACGGGCGCCTGCGCTACCCGTTCGACGTCGTGGACCTCGAGGCCGGCGAGGGCGTCGCCTACGACGGCTACGAGGTCACCCCGTTCAACGTCCGCCATCGCGGCCACGCGTTCGGCTACGCGATCGTCGAGGAGCCGCGGCTCGGGCGCTTCGACGCCGAGCTGGCGACGCGCCTGGGGGTGGCCTTCGGCCCCGACTTCGGACGGCTGCAGCACGGCGAGGTCGTCAACGGCGTGCGCCCCGAGCAGGTCGTGGGCCCCGAGCGCGCGGGGCGCAAGATCGTCCTCTCGGGCGACACCTCGCCGTGCGAGATGCTCGGCGTGGCCGCCCACGAGGCCGACGTCCTCGTCCACGAGTCGACCTTCATGGACGAGGAGCACGAGCGCGCGCTGCAGACCGGCCACTCCACGGCCCGTCAGGCCGCCGAGCTCGCGCGCGAGGCCGAGGTCCGCCTGCTCGTGCTCACGCACCTCTCCACGCGCTACGCGGGCGGCGAGGTGCGCGACGAGGCGCGCGCGACGTTCGAGCGCACCGAGGTTCCGCGCGACTTCGACCGCGTCGAGGTCCCGTTCCCAGAGAAGGGCGAGCCCGAGCTGCACCGCTTCGATGCCGAGCGGGCGAGCGCGTGACCGAGCCTGCCGACGAGGAGCGCACGCGCGTGCAGCCACGCCCGGCCCGGCGCTTCGGGCCGCTGGGAATGGCCCTGGCCGGCGCCGGCGGCTTCCTGGCCGGCGTGCTGCTCATCGCCATCCTCGGCGGCGCGCAGCCGGTCTACAAGGAGCGCACGCTGACCGTCGCCCGCCCGGCGCAGGGCAGCGCCGTCCCGGCGCTCGTCGGCCAGCGCCTCGACGTCGCCCTGGACCGCTTGGAGGGCGTCGGCCTCAAGGGCGACGTGCAGGGCGGTGGCCTCTTCGGCATCCTCGACGAGGGCGACTGGAAGGTCGTCGACCAGGATCCGTCGCCGGGCGCACGGCTCGGCCAGGGCGACACCGTGCGCCTGGACGTCGACCGGGCATGACGCGCGCGCTGCTGCTCGACCTCGACGACACGCTGATCGTCGAAGAGCCCGCGGCGGTGGCGGCCTTCGCCGCGACGGCCGCTGTGGCGGCCGAGCGCCATCCGCTCGACCCGCGCCAGCTGGCGCTCGACGCGCGCGCGTGCGCGCGTGAGCTCTGGCGCGGGGCAGAGGTGTCCGCGTTCGGCCGCAGCATCGGGATCAGCTCGTGGGAGGCGCTGTGGTGCCGCTACGAGGGCGACGACGAGGAGCTGCGCGCCCTGCGCGAGTGGTCGCCGGGATTCCGCCGCGGTGCCTGGCGCGCCGCGCTCGAGCGCCAGGGGATCGAGGACGACGAGCTGGCGACCGAGCTCGGCGAGCGCTTCGGCGAGGAGCGCCGTGCGCGCCACGAGACCTTCGAGGACGCCGCCCCCGTGCTCGACGCGCTGCGCGGCGACTATCGCCTCGCGCTCGTGACCAACGGCGCCTCGTGCCTGCAGCGCGAGAAGTTCGAGGCCTCCGGCCTCGCGGACCGCTTCGACGCGGTCGTCGTCTCGGGGGACCTGCGCAGCGCCAAGCCCGACCCCGCCGTCTACGCCCATGCCCTCGCGGCGGTCGGCGCGCGGCCCGGCGACGGCGTCATGGTCGGCGACAGCCTCGCCAACGACGTCGACGGCCCGGTCGGGGCCGGCCTGCGCGCGATCTGGCTCAACCGCACCGGCGAGCCGCGGCCGGGCGACCGCGAGGACCTCGTCGAGATCGTCGATCTGCACGCGCTGGCCGGGGCGCTGGCCAGCCTGGCGTGAGCGGCTTCCGCGCCCGCCGCTGCTAGGCTCGCTCCACTGCCCCTTTAACCCGGTCCCGAGAGGCCTGGAAGGAGCCATGAGCAACGACAAGGTCGTCCTCGACGGGGACGACATGCGCCGGACGCTCGTGCGGATCGCGCACGAGATCGTCGAGAAGAACCCCGAGCACGACCGCCTGGCCATCGTGGGCATCCACCGCCGCGGCGCGCTCCTCGCCCGCCGGCTGCACGGGCTGCTGAACGACCTGCTGGAGGCCGAGGTCCCGCTCGGGGAGCTCGACATCTCCTTCTACCGCGACGACCTCGGCCGCCGCGCCGACGCGCCGACCGTCCACTCCACGCAGCTGGACTTCCCGCTCGACGGAGCCACCGTGGTCATCGTCGACGACGTCCTCTTCACCGGGCGCACCGTACGCTCGGCCATCGAGGCCCTCTTCGACTACGGCCGCCCGGCGCGCGTGCAGCTCGCCGTGCTCGCCGACCGCGGCCACCGCGAGCTGCCGGTGCGACCCGACTACGTGGGCAAGAACCTGCCGACCTCGCGCGCCGAGCGCGTCAACGTCCGCGTCGAGGAGCTCGACGGCGTCGACGAGATCACCATCACCGAGAATGCGGAGGTGCCCGCATGAGGCATCTGCTCTCCATCGAGGACCTC
>Ga0307502_10000312_pt1 | contig 12948 bp, 11 predicted proteins | sample 16_S_MG_FD_201364 | JGI IMG/M metagenome (GOLD analysis project Ga0307502, IMG submission 201364) | Soil microbial communities from Populus trichocarpa stands in riparian zone in the Pacific Northwest, United States - 16_S | ecosystem: Environmental > Terrestrial > Soil > Riparian zone > Trees... | reverse complement strand
AGCGTTCCGAGGCCGCGCGGCGTGTAGACCAGCGCGGGCTGCCAGGGCTCGTCGGTCATCGCGAACACGCGCGGCCAGGCGAAGGCGGCGGGGACGAGCAGCAGCCCGCGCCCGCGGAGGTCGACCTCCTGGTCGTAGCGGCGATCGACCTCGAGCGTGCCGTCGCGCCAGTGCACCTGGTGATGGAGGTCCTCGAAGACCTCGATCGCGCCGCCGGCCGTCAGGCGGCGCGCGCGGTGCAGGATGTCGCTCTCCAGCGCCGCGCGGATCTCCTGCCACCACGGGGCGATCGCGCGCTCGAAGTAGTCCGCCATCATGGCGGTGAGTTCCGCGAGCCCGCGCTGGGGATCGTCGAGCAGCGTCCGCGCAGCGGCCGGCACGGCCAAGCCCTCGAAGCGCCAGCCGACCTCGGTCGCGACCCGCTCGGGCGGCGTCGCGCGCACGCGAGCGAGCTCGTCCTCGAGCTCGGCCAGCGGCGTGGTGGGGGGCGGGGCGACGAAGTCGGGCGCGTAGCCGCGCCCAGACGCCGTGGCGAGCAGTTCCAGCAGCTCGTAGTCGAACCCCTCCAGTCGCCGCCGCGCGGCGCGCGCCCACGGCAGGTGCAGCGAGTGCGCCGCGGGATCGCGCAGGACCTCCGTGCTCCAGATCAGGTCGAAGAGCGGGGAGACCGCAAAGCGCGTGCGGACCAGGTCCTCGTGGCCGAAGCGGAAGCGGATCACGGCCAGGATTCTCGCGCACCCTTCGGGTGAGAGCGAATCCAGCGGTCTACGGCGCGGGAGCCGACCGCGACTGTCCGTCGTGGTTCCACGCGATCGTCTCGCCGTCCACGTGCAGGGCGCTCAGCGAGCCCGCCGGCGCGCGATCGAGCTCGACGACGTCGCCGCCGGCGGCGATCGCCGCGATCCGCTGCTCGGTGCCCAGCGCGCCCATCCACGCCGGCGCGCCGCCGTCGGTGAACGTGATCGACGTCCGGCGCTCGCCGTCGCAACGCCCGCCATCGGCGAACCGCGATGCGGCCCCCGTCCGCACGTTCACGACGGAGAGGGCAGCGTGGGAGCACCCGTCGTAGCGCGTCAGGCTGTCGACCTCGACGAGCGCCCACGGCGCGCGGCCGCCGGCGACGTCCACGCCGAGGTCGTTGCTCACGCCGCTGAGCTCACCGACGACGACGACCGGATCACGTCCGGTGAGCACATCGCAGACGCGCACCACGTCCCAGCCGGCATCCGGATCGAGGTCGGGGTGCCTGTAGACGGCGCGCGTGACGACGAGCCCCTCGAGCGCGTTCTGCGTAGTGAAGTGTGACCGGCCCGGGCAGCCCGGGCCCGCCGGCCGGATGTCGTGGAAGGAAAGGTCGATCCCATTGCGCCAGCGCAGGGTGCGGTCGTCCTCGATGGCGAGGAAGCTCAGAGTGCGGCCCTCGGCGACCACCCTGCGCGCCAGCCCCGGACGGGCGACCGTCACCTGCTCGGCGCGTGGGTCCGAGGGCGCGGGGGCGATCCACCCGAGCTCCCCGCGCGTCGTCAGCGCGATGTTGAGCTCGCTGAGCTCGCCGGGGTCCACGCCGCGCCGCCACGAGGCCACCGTGCGCCGGCTCAGGCGACGGCCCGTCCGCGCGTCGGCGACCGTCACGACGGCCGTCCACCGGTTCCCCCGCGTCGCGCCGGCGATCCAGGCCACCCGATGGCCCGTGGCCTGCACATCCTCCAGGAGGGCGCCACGGTCCGCCAGGAAGCGGTATTCGGCGCGTGCCACCACGCGCGCCCGCCCGCGGCGGCGATCGCACACCACGACCCGCGTCAGGGTGCTCAGGTGCGGCCCCTCCCGCGAGGCGATATGCGCGTCGTAGCGCGGGCCGTCGGTAGGCCCGCAGGCGGCCGTGGCCGTGGTTGGTGCCACGACGAGCGCCAGCGCGACGCCGGCCGGACCGAGGATGCGGCGCATGGCACGGCAACGGCCCGCCGGCGACGATGTTGCGGTTCGGCGTCAGGCGGCGAGCTCGAGGAGCGCCCGGGCGGGGCGGTGCTCGGGGTGCTTGGCGACCGTCCGCAGCAGCGCCGCGACGATGGCCGGGTCGAACTGCGAGCCCGCGCAGCGCTCGAGCTCGGCGACCGCATCGGCGGCGGGCAGCGCCGCGCGGTAGGGACGGTTGGTCGTCATCGCGCTGTAGGTGTCGCAGGCGCAGATGATGCGCGCCGCGAGCGGGATGGCCTCGCCGGCGATGCCGTCGGGGTACCCGCCGCCGTCCCAGCGCTCGTGGTGATGGCGGACGATCAATCCGACCTCGGCGAGCACGCCGCCCACGCGCTCGAGCATCGCCTGCCCGTCGGCGGGGTGGCGCTTGACGAGCGCGAACTCCTCGTCGGTCAGCTTGCCCGGCTTGTTGATGATCTCGTCGGCGACGCGGATCTTGCCGATGTCGTGCAGCAGCGCGCCGAACTCGAGGTTGCGCCGGTCGCGCGCGTCGAGCCCGAGGGCGTCGCCGACCGCCAGCGCGAGCGCGACGACGCCGTGGCTGTGCTCGCCCCCGGTGTACGCGTCGTCGGCCTCGAGCACGTCGCTCATGAGCAGAGCCGTGCCGCGGTAGGCGTGCGAGAGGGCCAACGCCTTGTCGATGTGCGCCCGGCGCTCGCGCGCGAAGAGCACGAGCAGGCCCATCAGCGGAAGGACAGCCGCCACGGCGAGTGGCGCGCGCGCGCCGGCGATGCCCGCCAGCACTCCAACCGGCGCCAATGCGATGTCGACCGCGAAAACCCAGGCGAAGAAGCGCAGGACCACCGCGGGTGGCACCCCATGGGCGATCCGTTCGCGCAGGATGGAGAAGCAGGCGTCGCCCGCTCCCTGGGCCAGAAGCGCGAGCAACAGCACCGGCCAGTCCCCGACATCGATCTGCCCCCGCGCGAACAGCGCGATGACCACTGCCGGACCGACCGCGTGCCACGCGTCGGGCAGCACGAAGGCCAGACGGCTCAGGTGCACTTCACGGCGCAGATAACCCGGGAGCCGCCCGACGAGCAGGCCGGCGGCGATCAGCAAGGGCACCAGCGCGGGCGGTGCCAGCAGCAGCGTCGGCATGAGGACGAGCTGGGTGGGGATCGTGTACACCGCGCCGACGTCGAACTGGATCTGCTGCGCGATCGCGTATAGGAGGATCAGCCCGATCGCGCCCGCCGGCGTGAGTTCGCGTGCGGACGGCGCCAGCACCGCAAGGGCGGCCACCGCGGCGAGCACAAGGGCCCCGATGACAAGGCAGACGGCGACGTCGCGCCCGCGCAGTCGTGCCGTCGGGCGCTCGGATGCGTCGTCGAGCAGCTGCTCGACGTAGGGATCGTCGTCTGCCAGGGCCATGGTGCACCCCCTTCATCGGCGCGCGCGAGGGCGAAAAGCACCGTCTTCTGGACGCATGTTCGGCACCGCTCGGCGCAGGTTCATGTCCGCTCAGCGGTATGCCGAAGCCGCCTGTGGACGCCGAACGGCGATACGGACATCACAGGGGGACATGCTTATGACAAGGACGTCACTACTTCGCCGGGGGCTGCCAGGTCTGGTCGCCGCGTTGGCGCTGGCCGCAGTGCCTGCTTCGGCCTCAGCGGCCGGGCTCAACATCGGGCTCAGCGGTTGCCCGGCCCAGACGATCGAGCACCCGTTTGCGCGTTGGCTGGACAACTCCAGCTACGTGCTTGCACCAGGCGGCACATTCGAGGGCTCGCTCGACGGTTGGAAGCTGACTGGTGGCGCCAAGGTCGTCGCCGGAAGCGAGTCATTCGCGGCACACGCCGCGGGTGAGAAGAACGCGCTCTCGCTGCCCTCGGGCAGCTCCGCGACGACGCCGCCGATCTGCGTGGCCGTCCTCGATCCGACGATGCGCTACTTCGCCGCCAACGACGGCGGGCTGCTGTCGCTGCTGCGCGTCGACGTCATCTACCACGCCCCGGGTGGCGGCACGCTCACGCTCCCGCTCGGCATCAACCTCCTCGGCAACAAGTCATGGGCTCCAGCTCTGCCGGTCGTCGTCGGCGCCGACCTGCTCGGTGTCCTGAACGGTGGCCAGGCGACCGTGCAGTTCCGCTTCTCGCCCGCCGGTCTCGGCGCGAAGTGGCGGATCGACGACGTCTACGTCGATCCCATGATGTCTCGCTAGTCGTCCGGCTGCGCTAACGCCGTGCGGCGGTGGCCATCCGCCGCGCGGCGCGCAGCGCGCGCAGGGCCGCCAGGTTGCGGCTCCGTTCGCGTCCCACGGCGGCGCGCAGGCCGAAGGTCAGGGCCTGCGCGCCGTCGTCGATTCGTAGGGCCCGCGGGCCCAGGCGCGCGCCGACCACCTCGCGGCGCCGGTGCGCCTGCAGGTCGAAGGCCTCGCCGCCGAACGCGCGCGCCGTGCTGCGCCCGCCCAGGTGGCGCACCACGACCTCGGGATGCAGGACGGTGGGCACGCCGGCGGCGTGCGCGCGCAGGCACAGGTCCATGTCCTCGTAGAACAGGAACGCCTCGGGGTCGAACGGGCCCAGCCGGCGCAGGAGCGCGGTCGGCGCCGCCAGGCAGGCGGCGATCGCCCAGCCCACGCGCCGCGGGCGCCGCGCGCGGTGGGGCTGGGGCAGCGCGCGCGTGGGCAGCACGGCACGCACGAGCGCCGCCGGGCGCCCCGGGAGCGGGTGTGCGCTGCGCTGCAGCGAGCCGTCGGCCTCGATCAGCCGCGGCACGAGCAGCGCGTCGACCCCGGTCGCGCGGGCCGCGAGCGTGGCCAGGCCGGCGTCGGGCAGCTCGCAGTCGGGGTTCAGCAGGACGGTGACGTCGTGGCGCGCCCGCGCCACGCCGGCGTTGCTGGCGGCCCCGAAGCCGGGATTGGCGTCGAGCACGATCGCCTCGGCGCCGGCGGCCCTGGCCAGCGCGGGCCCGTCGTCGCGCGAGCCCGAGTCGACGGCCACGAGCTGGGTGTCGGCGGGGAGGTGGTCGCGGACCGAGCGCAGCAGATGCACCAGCTCGGGCGCGGAGTCGTGCAGGACGGTGACGATCGTGAAGCTCACGCGGCGGCCTCGGCGAGCAGCCCGTGCAGCGCGGCGGCCGCGCGCTCCCACGTGTAGAGCGCGGCGCGCTCGCGCGCGGCGGCGCCCAGGCGGGCACGCAGGGCGTCGTCGCCGGCGATCCGCAGCAGGGCGTCGGCCAGCGCGCCGGCGTCGCCGACCGGGACGCGCAGTGCGGCGTCGCCCAGCGTCTCGGCGAAGCAGGCGAGGTCGCTGACCACGGCGGGGGTGCCGTGGGCGGCGGCCTCCAGGGGCGGCAGCCCGAACCCCTCCAGGTAGGAGGGCGCCACGACGGCCAGCGCGCCGGCGTAGAGCGAGGCCAGCTCGGCGTCGTCGACGCGCCGGCGCCCGTCGCCGACGACGACGAGCTCGGCGTCGAGGCCGCGCGCCTGCGCACTGACGTGGGCCGCGGTGAGGACGCCGAGCGCCTTGCGCGGGTCGCGGGCGCCGACGAAGAGCAGGTAGCGCCCGGGATGCGGCGTCGCCGGCAGCGCGGTGATGCCCGGCGAGACCACCGCGGCCCGCACGTCCCACGCTGCCTCCAGCTCGGCCGCGACCGCGTGGGAGTCGGCCGTCACCGCCGCCGCGCCGCGGGCCAGCGCCCGCGGCCGCGCGACGGCGTGCCAGGCGCGCTCGTAGGCGCTGAAGTCGTGCGGCCGGCGCTCCCAGGAGCGGTCGTGGACCGTGAGCACGTAGCTCGCGCCCGGCGCGACGGGAGCGGGGGCGGGCAGCCAGACGACGTCGACGCCGCCGACCAGGCCGGCCAGCGTCGGGCGCCGCGCCACCGCCGCCGCGCCGAAGAGCACGCGCCCGCCGAGGCGGTGGCGGACCAGCGTCACGCGCGGGTGGACCGGCGCGACGGGCGCGCGGCCGGGGACGAAGGCCAGCCAGTCGTCGTCGCCGAAGCCGTCGGCCAGCGTGGCCAGCATTCCGCGCGTGAAGCGCGCCACGCCGCGCCCGGCGAGTAGGGCGCGCGCGTCGACACCCACCTTCATCGTGACCGGACGGTATAGGCTCGCGCGCCTATGCAGGAGGGATCACGGGTCGCCCTGGTGCACGACTTCCTCGTGGACGTGCGCGGGGCAGAGCGCGTCTTTCTCGCCCTCTGCGACCTCTTCCCGGAAGCCGACCTCTTCACCGCGGTCTACGACGAGCAGGGGACGGAGGGCCGCTTCGCGCACCGCGCGGTGCACACCTCCTACCTGCAGCGCCTGCGGCCCAACGCCCGCACCTTCCGGACGCTGCTGCCCCTGTACCCGGCCGCGATGGAGTCGCTGGACCTGCGCGGCTACGACCTCGTGATCTCGAGCTCGAGCGCGTGGGCGCACGGCGTCATCCCCGACGAGGACGCCGTCCACGTCTGCTACTGCCACAACCCGTTCCGCTACGCGTGGAACGCGCGCCAGGAGACGCTCGCGGCACGCGGGCCGCTGGGCCGCGCGACCCTGGGGGCGGTGTTCCAACGCTGGCGCCAATGGGACTGGATCGCGGCCCAGCGCGTCGACGCATACGTCGCCAACTCGCAGACGACCAAGCGGCGCGTCGCGCGCTACTTCGGCCGCGAGGCGACCGTGCTGCACCCGCCCGTCGACATCGAGCGCTTCACGCCGGGCGAGCCGGGCGAGGCGTACGTCGTGCTCTCCGAGCTGATGGCGCACAAGCGGATCGAGATCGCGGTGCGGGCCTTCAACGAGCTGCGCCTGCCCCTGATCGTGGTCGGCAATGGCCCCGATGCCCGGCGGCTGCACCGGCTGGCCGGACCGACGGTGAGCTTCACCGGCCGCGTCAGCGACGCCGACGCGGCGCGCATCCTCGCCAGTGGCCGGGCGCTCGTCGTCACCGCCACCGAGGAGTTCGGCATCGCCGCGGTCGAGGCCCAGGCCGCCGGGCGTCCTGTGATCGCCCTGCGCGAGGGCGGCGTGCGCGAGACGGTGATCGACGGCGAGACCGGCGTCTTCTTCGATACGCCCGACCCTGAGGCCCTGGCCGAGGCCGTGCTGGCCTTCGACGCGCTCGCCGTCGACCCCGCCGCGTGCGTGGCCAGCGCCCGGCGCTTCGACACCGCTCAGTTCCGTCGCGGCCTGCGCTCCGTCGTCGAGCTCGCGCTCGATGGGCTGGGCTCGCGTCGCGCGGCGCGGCGCCGGCCGCCTCGCCGCGCTCGCGGCCTGGCGCGCCCGGTGTGAGCCGCCGCGAGCTCGCGTCCGCCGGCGTGCGCACCGCGCCGGACTGCCTGATGTTGGTGCGCCGGTAGGCGCTGGACGCCGACCCGAGCCGTATGCGACCCTCGATGCGCCGCATGGCCGCCGAGCCCACCGTCATCCGTGGCGCCTGTCCCCACGACTGTCCCGACACGTGCGCGTGGGAGGTCACCGTGCGCGACGGCGTGGCCGAGAAGCTCGTCGGGGTCAAGGAGCATCCGTTCACCCGCGGCGGCCTGTGCGCCAAGGTCAGTCACTTCCTCGAGCGCACGTACAGTCCCGATCGCCTGCGCCATCCGCTCATCCGCACGGGCCCGAAGGGGGAGGGCGCCTTCCGGCGCGCCTCGTGGGAGGAGGCGCTCGCGCACATCGCCGAGCGCCTGGGCGCGATCGTCGCCGAGCACGGCGGCGAGGCCGTGCTGCCCTACAGCTTCTCGGGCACGCAGGGGCTCGTGCAGGGCGCCTCGATGGACCGGCGCTTCTTCGCGCGCCTGGGCGCCTGCCGACTGGAGCGGACGATCTGCGGCCAGGCCGCGGCCGCGGGGCAGCTTGAGGCCGCGGGCACGCTGGTCGGGCTGCGCCCCGACGATCTCGCCCACAGCCGCTTCATCGTGCTGTGGGGGACGAACACGATCGTCACCAACCTGCACCAATGGCCGATCGTGCAGGCCGCGCGCAAGGCCGGGGCGCGGGTCGTCGTGATCGATCCCGTGCGCACGCGCACGGCCGCCGCGGCCGATTGGCACGTGCGCCCGCTGCCGGGCACCGACGCCGCGCTCGCGCTCGGGCTCATGCACGTCATCGTGGCCGAGGACCTGCACGACGCCGAGTACGTCGCGGCCCACACGGAGGGCTTCGAGCGCCTCGCGGTCGAGCTCGCCCAGTGGCCCCCCGAGCGCACCGAGCAGGTGACCGGCGTGCCGGCGCAGGAGGTGGTCGCGCTGGCGCGCGCCTACGCCACCACGCGGCCGGCGGCGATCCGCCGGCTGATCGGCATCGAGCACCACCGCGAGGGCGCGCGGATGGTGCGCACCATCGCCTGTCTGCCGGCGCTCGTCGGGGCGTGGCGCGACCGCGGCGGCGGGATCCTCGGGCCGACCGCGTGGGCCGCGTACAGCCCGCTCGACCAGGACGCGCTGGCCGGCCCGCAGCCGGACACGCGGCGCGTGAACATGGTCCGTCTCGCACACGCGCTGAACGAGCTCGACCCGCCCGTCCACGCGCTCGTGGTCTACAACTCCAACCCGGCCACGACGGCGCCCGACAGCACGCGCGTCGAGCAGGGCCTGGCACGCGAGGACCTCTTCACGGTCGTGCTCGAGCACTTCCTCACCGACACCGCGCGCTACGCCGACGTCGTGCTGCCGGCCACCACGCAGGTCGAGCACGTCGACCTCGTGCCGTCGTGGGGCCACACCTACATCACCTACAACGAGCCGGCCATCGCGCCGGTCGGCGAGGCGCTGCCCAACACCGAGATCTTCCGGCGCCTGGCGCGGGCGATGGGCTTCGACGGCGGGGCGTTCGAGGCCAGCGACGAGGAGCTCGCGCGTGCGGCGGTCGCGGGCGCCCGGGCGCCGCTGGACCGCGTCGACTTCGAGCGTCTGCGCGCCGTGGGATGGGCCGAGGCCGACCTGCCCGAGGACTTCAGGCCGTTCGCCCAGGGCGGCTTCGGCACGCCGTCGGGGCGCCTGCGGCTGTGGTCGGAGGACCTGCCGCCGGGCTTCGACCCACCGCCCGGCGACGCCGAGCCGCTGGCGCTCATGACCGTCAAGAGCGCGCACCACTTCCTCAACTCGACCTACGCCAACCTGCCGCGCCACCTCGCCGGAGAGGGCGAGCCGATGCTCGAGCTGCACGCCGACGACGCCGCGCCGCGCGGCATCGCCGACGGCGACGTCGTCCGGGTGCGCAACGCGCGCGGCGAGGTCATGGCGCGCGCCCGCATCGGTGACGTCGTCGGTCGCGGTGTCGTCGCGCTGCCCTCGGGCTGGTGGGCCTCGCGCAGCCCGGGTGGCACCATGGCCAACGCGTTGACGACCGAGGAGCTCACCGACGGCGGTGGCGGCGGCGCCTTCCACTCAGCCCGCGTCGAGGTCGAGCCGCTGCTCGCACCGGTGGCAGCGGGCGCCGACCCGGCAACTCATCCAGCGGAGGTCCCATGACCAGGAGCCGACTGTTCAAGCTCGCCCTGCCGGCGGTAGTTGCGCTCGGTGCCGGCACGGCGGTGGCGATCGCGGCGATCCCGTCCAATTCGGACGGGGTCATCCACGCCTGCTACGTGACCACTGGGACGCCAACCGGCCAGTTGCGCGTGATCGACGCAGACGCAACTCCGCCCCAGAACTGCGTCGCCGGCGAGACGACGCTCACCTGGAACCAGACCGGTCCAACGGGCCCATCCGGCCCGCAGGGCGACCCCGGCCCGCCGGGTGACAGCGGTAGCGGCACCGGCACGGACACCTCCGGCGGCGGTGGCTTCGGCAGCGGCGGCGCCTCACCGTTCGACCCCTCGCAGACCGGCGGTCCCTCGGCCGACATCTTCCTCGCCCTCGACGGGATCCCGGGCGACAGCTCCGACGCCAACCACAAGAACGAGATCGCCATCGAGTCCTTCGCGTTCCTGGCCAAGCGCCCGACCTCGCCCCCCGGCTCCACGAAGCTCTCCTCGCTGCGCCTGGACAAGGTCTACGACGTGTCCTCGCCCAAGCTCTTCGCGGCGGCGACGAGCGGGCGCCGCATCAAGAGCGCGATCCTGACCTTCAGCACGGGCAGCGACACCACCGGGACCGACGTCCTCACCTACAAGCTCAGCGACGTCACCGTGACGAGCTACGAGCAGGGCGGCGCCAACCCGGACACCAAGCCGCTCGGCTCGCTGGAGGAGGAGATCGGCCTCAGGGCCGCCAGGGTGACGGTCAGCGAGAAGCGGCTCGGCGCGGGCGGCAAGCCCGGAGCGCCCGTCACCGCCACCTGGCAGGTACCGCGGGCGTCCAAGCGCTAGAGGTCGCGGTATCGCATCTCCGCGGGCGCCGGCGGCGCTGCGCGGCGCTGGCGGACGACGGCCCGCGCTAGAGGTCGCGACGGCCGAACACGAAGGCGCCCAACACCGCGACGAGGCCGAGATAGGCGACGATCCACGGCAGCAGCAGCGCACCGGCGTCGTGCGAGCCGCCGAGCGGGCCGAGCTGGACGATCGCGCCGGTGACGCCGGGGATGTCCTGGACCAGCAGGCGCAGCGCGTCGCGATAGAGGGCCTCGAAGGGCAGCACCCACGAGGCGGTGTTGGCGATCGTCTGCAGGGTGTTCGAGTTCAGGGCGTCGCCGATCGAGCCCAGCAGGCCCGCCAGCAGGCCCGCGCCGAAGAGCATGAGCACGCCGATCCCGTTGGCGGTCGCGGTGAGGAAGATCGAGCCCAGCAGCGACAGCGCCGCCACCACGACCACGCCCAGCGATAGGCGCAGGCCGGCGCCGACGGGCGACGCGGGCCACCAGTCGCCGGTGACGCCGGTGATGACCACGGCGCCCGCGTAGACCACGCCGACGTAGGTGAAGGCCACCGCGGCGGCGGCCAGGAAGCGCCCGGCCAGGTACTGGTGGCGGCCGAGCGGGCGGACGATGAGGGGCTGCAGCAGCCCCGTCTCGGCGTCGCCGCGAACCGACGAGAGCGTGAGGAAGACCGCCAGCACGGCACCGAGGAAGAGCGTGCCGAACATGGCGAGGCCAAGCAGGGTGGCGCCCGCCAGCGTGCGCCCGTCGAGGCCGAACTGGTTGTTGCCGAAGCCGGTGACGTCCTTGAACAGCTCGCTCGCGCCCCACGTGTAGAGCCCGCCGAAGGCCAGGGTGAGCACGACGACGACGGCGAACACGCGCCGGCGCAGCGACTCGCGCAGCGCGTACGCGGCGACGACGAGAACGCCGTTCATGGCCCGTCGGGCTCCACGACGGCGAGATAGGCGTCCTCGAGCGTCGAGCGGACGAGGCGGACGTCGTAGATGCGCTCGCCGGCAGCGACCAGGCGCTCGACGATCTGGGGCACGTCGTCGCGCGTCGCGCCCGCGAAGCGCTGCGTGCCGGACTGCGTCTCGACCTCGACGCCGCGCGGGCGCGACAGCTCGTCCGGGCGCCCCTCGGCCAGCAGCTCGCCGTGGTCGATGATGGCCACGCGGTCGCACACCCGCTCGACCTCGCTGAGCAGATGGGTGTTGAGCAGCACGGCGACCCCGCGACGGCGCAGCTCGGCCAGCAGGTCGCGCACGATGCGCCGCCCGACCGGGTCCAGCGCGCTCGTGGGCTCGTCGAGCAGGAGCAGGCGCGGCCCGCCGATCAGGGCCTGCGCGATGCCCAGGCGCTGCTGCATGCCCTTCGACATCGCCTCGACGCGGCGCCCGCCCTCGTCGCCCAGCCCGACCAGCCCCAGCAGCTCGCCGCGTTCGGGCGCGCCGCCGGTGGAGCCCGACAGGCGCTGGTGCAGGCGCAGCAGCTCGTCGGCGCTGGCCCACCCGGGGAAGCGGAAGAGCTCGGCGAGATAGCCCAGCGCGCGGCGCGCCGGCGCCGAGCCGGCGGCCGCGCCGCACACGCGCACGGTGCCCGCCGAGGGCCGCACGAGCCCGGCGGCGCTCTTGACCAGCGTGGACTTGCCCGCGCCGTTGGGCCCCAGCAGGCCGACGAGCTCGGCCTCGCCGACCGTCAGGTCGACCCCGCGCAGCGCGGCAGTGGCGCCGTAGCGCTTGGCCAATCCCTGGACCTCGAGCGCGGGCGTCACGAGCGGCGCCGGACGATACCGTGCGCCGTATGGCCGCCCGCCTGCTCCTGCTGGGCCTCGTCGTGGTCGGCGCGGTGGTCGCGGTCCACGCGCTGCGCGCCGACCACCGCTGCGCGGAGGTCAAGACCGCGGCCGCCGAGGTACCCCTGCGCCAGCCAGCCGCCGTCGCACGCGCCGCGGCGGATCGCTGCGGCGATCCGCGCGACTACGTACTCGTCGAGACCTTTCTGCTCGGGCGAGGACGCCGCGACGTCGCCTCGGCGCTCGCGCGCCAGAGCACCATCCAGAGCCCGAACGATTATCTCGGCTGGCTCGCGCTCGGGCGCCTGGCCGGCGACCGACGCGCATTGGCGCGCGCGCACGATCTGAACCCGCGGGGCGTACCTTCGACGCGCTGAGCGCTCAGGAGCCGAGGGCCGTCAGGACGCGGTCGAGCAGCGCGTCGTCGAAGGAGCGGTCCCAATCGCGGCTCCACTCCACGGCGCTTCCGCGGGCCCGGCGCTCGAAGTCCTCGACGCCCGCGGCCGCTTGGCCCAGGGCCACGGCGATCGCCTCGATGCCCGGCTCGGCGGTGATGAGGTTCGGCGAGATCGCCGTCAGCGCCTCCGCCGTCTTGTTCTCGAAGCTGTTGGTCACGGTCAGCATGCCGGCCGAGGCCATCTCGATCGGCACGAGGCTGGGGTGCGGCGTGTACATCAGCGCCAGGCCGACGTCATGGTCGCGGAGGATTTCCGCGTAGGCGCGCTGGTCGGTTCGCGCCAGCAGATTCAGGCGCGCGCCGCCCCCGAGGTCGATGCGCCGGCCCCCGTCGACGGCGCCGATGCCGTGCAGTTCCCAGCCCGCCAGCGCGCCCTGCTCGAGCGCGCCGTCGAGCGCGAGCACGCCGAGGTCGAACATGTTGCGCGCCGCGTGGGGCTCCGGGCGCGCGTAGAACAGCAGCCGGCGCGTCGGGCGCCGCGCGAGCTCC
>Ga0307502_10000311_pt1 | contig 12952 bp, 11 predicted proteins | sample 16_S_MG_FD_201364 | JGI IMG/M metagenome (GOLD analysis project Ga0307502, IMG submission 201364) | Soil microbial communities from Populus trichocarpa stands in riparian zone in the Pacific Northwest, United States - 16_S | ecosystem: Environmental > Terrestrial > Soil > Riparian zone > Trees... | reverse complement strand
GCTTTGGTGCTCTCCTTGGGATGAACAGGACGCTGCTCTCGCGATCTTGGCCGAGATCGGCGTCGGCTCCGCGACCGTGATGCGAGCCGAGATTGATCCGCGGAGCACCGCGCAAGCGCTGTCGGCGTGGGATCTGGAGGCGTTGAAGCAGAACTACGTCGAGTTCGAGCAGGAGTTCTCCCCGATGCTCGAGGACGCGCGGCGGGGGGCATTGACCGCATCAGAGGCGCTCGTTATCCGGACCGGGGTCATGGACAGCTGGCGCACGTTCCCGGGCGTCGAGCCTGACCTGCCCGTCGAGCTGCTCCCCGAGGACTGGCCGCGCTCACGGATGCGTTCGCTCTTCGTGGAGCTCTACGACGGTCTCGCCCCCGTTGCCAAGGCGCGCTTCCAGCAGATCGTCGCCCAGCACTCGCCCGAGCTCGCAGCCCTGGCGACCGACCACACCGCAGCCGGGGCAACCGCTGACGGCGGCTAGCAGCCAGCGCGCGTTCATCGCGCCGGTCAGCGGTGGTCGCTGAGCGCGAGGTCGCTCTGGATCCGCTCGGCGGTGGCGCGCAGGGCAGCCAGCAGGATGCCGCGCAGCTTCGCGAGCGAGACGCGGTGCGTGTCCGTGACGATGCCGACGGCAGCCGTGACGCCACGGGCGCCGGCAATCGGCACGGAGACCGACCGCAGACCCGGCTCGAGCTCCTCGTCGACGGACGCCCAGCCACGTCGGCGCACGCCGTCGAGCTCGCGGCGCAGATCCTGACTACTGACGATCGTCGCGCGCGTCAGCGGGCGCAGGTCTGCCCGGGCCAGGTATTCGTTCAGCTCCTCGGGCGTCAGCGCGGCCAGCAAGACGCGGCCTTGTGCGGTCGCATACGCCGGGAGCCGCGTCCCGACCTCCTCCGCCACGCCCATGAGGCGCCGTGCCGTGGCGCGCGCCACACATACGATCGTGTGGCCGTCGAGGATCGAAACCGAGCAGGCCTCCTGTGTCTTCTCGAGCAGCTCGTCGAGATGCGGCTTGGCGACGTCGGCGAGGTCCAGTCCGGACCACTGGCGATAGCCGAGCTCGAGCATCTTGGGCGTGAGTGCGAACCGGCCCGCGTAGGTGCGCACGTAGCCCAGCTGGCACAGCGTCGCCAGGACGCGGTAGGTCCTGGAGCGGCTGAGGCGAAGCTCGGCGGCCACTTCGCTCGCCGTGCGCCCCGGACCGGGCACCCCCAGCGCGCCGATCACCTCCAGGCCGCACGCGAGCGAACGGACGACGTCCTCAGCAGGCGGCTGCGAGGCCGGCGCCTGCGAGACCGTCGACCTCACAGCACCTCGAAGAGCCCGGCGGCGCCCATGCCGCCGCCGACGCACATCGTCACCACGACGTGGCGCGCGCCGCGTCGGCGACCCTCGAGGAGGGCGTGGCCGACGAGGCGGGTCCCGCTCATGCCATAGGGATGACCGACGGAGATTGCGCCCCCGCCGACGTTGAGCCGGTCCATGGGGATGCCAGGCCGGTCCCGGCAGTAGCCGGTCTGCACGGCGAACGCCTCGTTGAGCTCCCACAGCCCGATGTCGTCGATCCCGAGGCCGGCGCGCTCCAGCAGCCTCGGGACCGCGAAGACCGGTCCGAGGCCCATCTCATCGGGTTCGCAGCCGACGACGACGAGGTCGCGGAAGGCGCCCAGCGGCTCGAGCCCCCGCTCGTCGGCCAGCTCGGAGTCCATCACTACGACAGCGGCGGCCCCGTCGGAAAGCTGGCTGGCGTTGCCGGCGCTGACCGTGCCGCCCGCGATCACCGGCTTGAGCGCCGCTAGGCCCTCGAGCGTCGTCCCCGGGCGATTGCACTCGTCGACGGCCAGCCTGACCTCCTCGAACGTCACGGCGCTCGTCTCGCGGTCGACGACCCGCTTGGTGGTGGAGATGGGGACGATCTCGGCGTCGAAGCGCCCCGCCTCCTGCGCGGCCGCCGTCCGCCGTTGGCTCTCGAGGGCGTATTCGTCCTGGGCCGGCGGCCGACGCCGTATCGCTCGGCGACGACCTCGGCGGTCTGGAGCATGGTCATGAAGATCTCGGGCTTGTGCTCCTTCAGCCAGGGGTCCTCGGCCTCGTACGTGTTCATGTGCTCGTTCTGCACGAGGCTGATCGACTCCAGGCCGCCGGCAACCACGATCCGGTTCTGGCCGCTGCTGACCTGCTGCGCGGCCAGCGCGATCGTCTGCAGCCCGGTGCTGCAGAAGCGATTGACGGTCACCCCAGGCACCGTCACCGGCAGGCCGGCCCGGAGTGCGACCTGGCGCGCGATGTTCAAGCCCGTCGTGCCCTCCGCCGGCGATCCGCCGATGATGACGTCATCGACCTCGCTGCCGTCGACGCCCGCGCGCTCGACGGCGGCGGCGACGGCGTGCGCCCCGAGCGCGGCACCGTGCGTGTGGTTCAGCGCTCCCCGGCAGGCCTTGCCGATCGGCGTGCGAGCGGTCGAGACGATGACGGCTTCGTGCATGCTGAACCTCGCAACCGTTCGCTGTCAGCGACGCGCAGCCCGCGCGCGCTGCGCGCAGCCTAGCATGGTGTGCACCGATATATGCGACGACCGCTAGCTGATCTGCAGCATATTTCTCCCACCCGCGCACTTGATCGGTAGAGTTCCGCCATGCCGCTGGGTCCTGAGCGACGAGTACACATCGCTGTAGGCGTCGCGACGTGACGCCTGTTGCGTCGCCCAAGACCTCGTCGGTCGCCACGAAATCTGTCGCCGGTGGACTGCTCGGTGACGGCGACCTCCCTCGGACACGCGCGCGCACGACGCCGCAGCATCTGCTCATGACGCTGCTGGGCGACTACTGGTTCGGCCGGTCCGAACACTTGCCGTCGTCAGCGCTCGTCGACCTTCTCGCTGAGTTCGAACTCAGCCAACCCAGCGCCCGGGCGGCGCTGAACCGGCTCACGAAGCGAGGACTTCTCGTCACGTCGAAGCGCGGAAGAAACACCTACTACGGGCCGTCTGATCTCGCAGTGCCGCTCGTGCGGGAGACGCTGAAGCGGATCGTCGCCTTTGGGACGCAGGAGGCCAAGCCCTGGGACGGCGCGTGGACGATCGTCGCCTTCTCCGTGCCTGAGGTGCGGCGCAGCGTGCGCCACACCATCCGGACGAGCCTGCGCTGGCTGGGGTTCGCCGCCCTCTACGACGGGCTCTGGTGCTCGCCCTGGGACGAGCAGGAAGCCGCTCTCTTGATGTTGTCGGAGCTCGGAGTCCATTCGGCCACCGTCATGCGGGCCGAGATCGACGCACGGAGCACCGTCCAGGCACTCTCGGCGTGGGATCTCGATGCCGTCGCGGACGAGTACCGCGAGTTCGAGGCGGAGTTCGCCCCCGTGCTCGACGACGTGCGGCGCGGCGCGCTGACCACGTCCAAGGCGCTCGTCGCGCGGACCGAGGTGATGGACAGCTGGCGCAGCTTCCTCGGCGTCGAACCAGACCTGCCTGTCGAGCTGCTGCCCGAGGACTGGCCGCGCTCGCGCATGCGCGAGCTCTTCGTAGAGCTCTACGACGGCCTCGCGCCCGTCGCCAAGGGACGCTGCCAGCAGATCATCGCCGTTCACTCGCCCGAGCTGGCGAGCCTCGTAACGCATCACACCGCGGCCGAGCCGACGACCTGACGCCGCGGAGGGGGTGAACCCTCGTGGCTCACACCAGGGGTCGCGACCGTTCGGGCAGGGCACTGTCCGCATGTGCCGCGAACTGCTCGAGTGCCGAGCGCGTCTCGGGCAGGAAGTCGAAGAGCGCGAACGAGTGGACCGTGTCCGGGACGACGTTGGTGGTGACCTGCACGCCGGCGGCCTCCGCGACCTCGGCGAGCCGCTTGGCATCGTCGCGCAGCGCCTCGCCGTCGGCCGCCTGGATGAGCAGCGGGGGCAGGCCGCGGAGGTCAGCGTTCACCGCAGAGACGAGCGGCTCCGCCGGGTCGGCCGTATGGATGTAGGACGCGACGGACAGTCGGAGGCGGTCGCGATTGAGCCACGGATCGCGACCCGACGTCTCGTTCGCGGCAGGGCTCGTGACGGTGAGGTCACAGAACGGCGAGACGACGTGCAGCGCAGCGGGAAGCACGGCGCCGGCGTCGCGCAGCCGCACCGCCATCGCGATGGCGAGTCCGCCGCCTGCGCACTCGCCGCTCACGACGGTGCGTTCCACGCCGTGCTCGCGGGCAAGCCAGCCATGGACCGCCACGACGTCGTCCAGGGCCGCGGGATACGGGTGTTCGGGAGCCAGGCGATAGTCGGGAACCAGCGCCCAGCCGCCGATGGCCTGCGCCAGGCGCGACGCCAGGTCGATCGCCCCCTCCGCCGAGCCCATCGTGTAGCACCCGCCGTGCAGGTGCACGACAACCGGTCCGTCCTGCGCGCCGCCCCCGGGCGGCACGACGCGGAGTGCAGGCACTCCGTCACAGACCAGCTCCTCGGTGGTCACCCCCGACGGTGCCGGGCAGGTCTGCCGGAGGAAGCGGGCGTAGCCCTCCCGCTCGCCCACCCACATCCGCGAGCGATCCTCCGCGGTCAGCGCGTCGCGCCAGAGCTCGAACGCCTGCTGTGACTCCGGGCGCGACATGAGCTTCGGCGTGCTGGCCGGGGACGCCAGCGGCGCCTCGGCGGCCGCGATCGCGTCGTGGCCGTAGAGCCAGCCGAACATCGTCTCGCCGTCGGGATCCATGCGGAGCATGCCCTGCAGGCGCCCGTCCCGTGCGCGCATCTGCACGGGATCGGGCTCGTTGAACATGCCGAAGTTGATGCGCGCTGCGGTGAGCATGCCCGCGGTCCGCGCATGACGACGCGCGGCGAACTCGGCCAGCGCCGCCGGCACGCCATCCGGGCCGCCGGCCCGTCGCAGGCACGCGGCGAGCGTGACGGAGTCCTCGAGCGCCTGTGAGGCGCCCTGCGCCGCGCTCGGCGGGGTCGGATGCGCCGCGTCGCCGACCAGGACGGTGCGCTGCGTCCCCCACACCGGCAGCGGATCGCGGAAGTAGATGGGTGTGATGAGCGCGGACGTCATGCGGTCGATCAAGTCCAGCACGTCCCCGGTCGCCCCTTCGAAGGACCGCCGCAGGTCCCCCAGGTCGCCGGATGGCCCCCACGCCTCGCGCAGGATCTCTGTCGTGGGGACGAACCCGTTGAACGTCTGCAGGTCGGCCCGGATCGGAAAGGTCATCGCGTGACGGCCCGGTCCCAGCCACATCACGAACGCGCGCTCGAAGCCGGGCGGCATGTCGGCGGCGGGGATCGTGCCGCGCCAGGCGGCAAAGCCGGTGAAGCGCGCCTCCTGCTCACCGAACAGGATCGTTCGCGTCGTGGAGCGCAGGCCGTCGGCGCCCACCACCACGTCGCCGAAGAGCTCCTCGCCGTTCTCGAGGATGGCGACGACGCCGTCGGAGCGCTCGTCGAGCGCCACCAGGCGGGCGTTGAGACGGATCCGCTCTGCTGGGACGCGCTGAGCCAGGCTCTGCAGCAGGTCGGCGCGATGCATGGAAAGGATGTAGATGCCGCCGTGGCGTTCCGCCTTCGCCGTGTAGGACTCGGTGAAGATCTGCTGACCGCCGTCCAGCCGGTACCACTCGTTGGTGTCGATCGGCACGCCGGTGCTGCGGACGTGGTCGGCCGCACCGAGCTGCGTCATCACGCGCATGCCGTTCGCCTGCAGGCTGATGCCGGAGCCGATCTCGCTCACCTCGGGCGCCTGCTCGAGCACCAGCGGGTCCAATCCGGCCTGCTCCAGCGCGATCGAGGTGGCCATCCCGGCGATGCCGCCGCCGACCACGAGGACGCGCATCGTCATGGCGCGCGCTCGATGTGGGCGCGCACTCCTGCATCGTCGAGCCACCCGCGCTGCTGCGCGTACTCCAGCATCTTCCCGAGGCTTTGCCGCCATTGCGGATCGACGGCACGCTCGCCCGCGAGCGCCTCGAGCGACTCGACGGGGACACGGGCGTGCTCGGCGTCGCGCACGACGATCTTGAAGCCCGTGAAGTCGTCGGGCTCGCGCAGGGCGGTTGCCGGGGGCACGACGCTGAGGTCGATCTCGATGTACATCGCTAGTCGACCCCGAGGTACTTGCTCTCGAGGTCGCCGACGTTGGCGCGCAGCTCATCTGTCGTGCCCTGGCTCGCGACCCGGCCGTTGACGAGGACGTAGACCCGATCCGCCACGTCGAGGGCGAGTCGCGCGAACTGCTCGACGAGCACCACCGCCGCCCCACCGTCTGCTGCCTGACGAACCGCCTTCATCAGGCGCTGGACGATCCGGGGGGCCAACCCGAACGACAGCTCGTCGATGAGCAGCAGCTTCGGCTCCCTGGACAGGACGGTCGCCAGGCCGAGCATCTGCTGCTCGCCCCCCGACAGCAGGCCGGCGGGCTGGTCGAGGCGCGACTCCAGCTCCGGGAACAGGGAGAGGACGTCGTCGTTGCCGCGCGCCAACCGCAGGTTCTCGCGGACGGTGAGGCCGAAGAAGATCGAGCGATCGTCAGTCATGAGACCCATGCCCCGCCGCGCGCGCCCGGCCAGCGATGACCTGTCGGCCGCACCCATGAAGCGGATCTCGCCGGAGATGGGACGCAGTGCGCCGGCCATCGTCAGCAGCGAGGTGGTCTTGCCCGCGCCGTTGCGACCCAGCAGCGCGACGATCTCCCCCACGGAGACGGTGAGGTCGAGGTCTCGGACGACGGTGACGTCGCCGTAGCCGGCGTGCAGCTCGCGGGTCTCCATCACCACGCTCATGTCCGGACCGTCCCTTGTTGCGTCTCGCTGACCTCTCCGAGGAACGCCGCCATGACGCCCGGATCGGACAGCACACCCTCGGGCGTGCCCTCGGCGATGATCTTGCCGAAGTCAAGAGCGACGATCCGGTCGGCGACGCGCCTCACCAGATGGATGTCGTGCTCGACCAGCAACACGCCCATGCCCCAGTCGTCTGCGAGCGTCCGGATCACCTGCCCGACCTCTTGTCGCTCGTGGTGATCGAGGCCCGAGCACGGCTCGTCGAGCAAGATGGTCGAGGGTGCGCTTGCGATCGCGCGAGCCAGCCCGACCATCTTCCGCTTGCCGGTGCTGAGCTCGCCCGGCATGTCGCCGAGGTTCTCTTCGAGGCGGAGCGCATGGATGGCGCGGAGCATGGAGGTGCTTGGCGCACCACGCCGCGGCCGCACCAGATCAGCGAGGACCGACCACCACCGGCGGGAGTCGGACGCGATGCGCAGGTTGTCCAGCACCGACAGGTCGTCGATCAGCTCCAGGCTCTGCCATGAGCGAGCGATCCCGGCCTGCGCCCTCCCGTGCGTCGACACGGCCGAGAGCTCCTCTCCGCCGAGCTCGATGGTGCCGGTGCTGCGAACGAACCCGGTGATGGCGTCGATGAGCGTCGTCTTGCCGGCGCCGTTGGCGCCGACGACCCCGACGACCTCACCCGGCTCGACGCGAAGACCGACGCCGTCGACGGCTCGGACGGCGCCGAACGCCACCCCGATGGAGCTCACCGCCAGCGGAGCAGACCTCACGCGGTGAGACACCGCCCCATCGCGCTTGAGTGACGATTGCAGACGACGCTCGGTAGGGGCTCGCCCGAAAGGGAGGCGACTGCGGATCGAGGCGAGGCCCTCCGATGCCGCCATCGCGATCCCGTCGGGCGAGACGATGATGTTGAACAGCAGGAGGATGCCGCTCAACAACGCCATCGTCACCGGCCCCACCCCGGAGAAGATCGAGCTGAGCGTCGCCGCCCCGGTCCCGGCCGGTTCCAGCGTGCTGCCGAACAGCGCACCCACAACGGCGCCGGCCCCGCCGACGACGCTGTTGCCCAATGTCGCGATGCTGGCCGTCACCGAATAGCCGGTGAAGAGGGCGGTCGGCGCGCTGTATGCCACCAACGCCCCGCCCAATCCGGCGATCGCAGCGGCGATCGCGAAGGCCCACAGCTTCGTCGTGACGACATTGATCCCCAGGCCGGCCGCCGCTCGCTCGTTGCCGCGAACCGCGATCATGCGCCGTCCCGACGGACTGCGCCGAAGATTGGCGATGAGCACCGCGAGCACGAGCACGAAGCCGAGGACCAGGTACGCGAAGCGGTCGATGTGCAGGAAGCTGTCGAAGTCCACGCCGAACACGCGGAAAGAGCCGTCGTCGCTGAGCGGGATCCCCTCCTGCCCACCGGATATCGACTCGTTGTTGAAGACCAGCGCCTGGATCGCGACCGCTAGGCCGAGGGTCGCCACCGCAAGGCTGACACCGCGCGTGCGCGCGGACGGCAGCCCCACGATGAGGCCGACGGGCACGGTGCCGAGCATGGCGACGAGCAACACGAGCAGGAAGGGCAGTCCGGCCTCTCCCGCCAGGCGCGCCGCGATGAGCGCCCCTATCCCGGAGAGCGTGATCTGGGCCAGCGACATCTGACCCGCGTACCCGAGCACCACCGTGAGCGACAGCAGCGGGATCGCGGCCAGGAGCGAAGTGGTGACCGCCGCGGTGCCGTTGTCGTTCAGAACCCAGCCAACCAACACGACGAGCAGCGCAACGGCCGCGACGACCCAACCGAGGCGGATCTCGCCGGTCCCGACCCGTGGCAGCCGCTCACCCACGAAGCTCCGCAGCGGGAGCGAGCGTCCCCGCAGGACGATCACCGCGATGATCGCCACGAACGGGACGGCGTCGGCGAGACCGGGGATGCCCAGGTCGTGGATGCTGAACAGCGACTGCAGCATCCCGATCACCATCCCGCCGACCAACGTCAGCGGGAACGAGCGCAGGCCGCCGATGAGCGCGGCGGCCAGCACGGTCACCGTCAGCACCTCGGCGTTGGTGATCGACGCGCCGATGATGGGCGCCAGCAGGACACCGACCAACCCAGCCAGCGCGCCGCCCACGCCCCAGTTGATCCCGCCGACCATCCCGATGCGCCAGCCCAGAGCCGCGAGGGTGCGCGGTCGCTCGGACACCGCGGTCGTCGCCAGCCCGAAGGTGGTTCGGGAGTAGATCGCACCGAGCGCCAGCGCCAGCGTGATCGCGACGCCCAGGAGGATCACGCGACTCCATGGGATCGCGATCCCGCCTCCGAAGTCCAGGGAGCCGCCCGGCAGGAAGTCCTCGACCGCCAGCGGATTGGGGCCGTAACGCAGCTGGGCGGCGGACTGGAGGATGATCAGGACGGCCAGCGTCGCGATCACGCGAGTGAGGTTGGAGCCGTTGCGCGGCAGCACCATGACCAGGACGTAGGTCACGACGCCGAGCGCCGCGCCCAGCAGCACACCGACCGCGCCCGCAGCCGGGGTCGACCAGCCGGCGTTGCGGGTCAGGTCCCACAGCGCGAACGAGCAGACCATCGCGATACCGCCCGTCGCGAAGTTGACCACGCCGCTGCTGCGGTACATGAGCACCAGCCCGAGCGAGGGCAGCGCGATCAGCGATCCCGCGCCCAGGCCCAAGAGCAGCAGCGTGATCGTCTCAGCCATGACGTTCCGCCGACGATGCGCTCGCTCGGTGCAGCACCCGCTCTGCCTCTCCTCCTCGATCGAACCCCAAAGGATCTCCGACCTGCATTGGAGCCCCGTGCACACTTAGGCCGCACTACCCTCGACGGTCGTTATGCGACTCGAAAAGCTAGCTGCACAGGGTCATCGGCGTCAAGCGGCTACCGCGCAGGGATGGCGGAATGTGACCCTCCGGCTGACCAGCTGCTCGTCATTGCACGACAGATCTCGTTGCGGTCGTCGTACAGTTCGCTGCATTCCGTGGTAGGTTCCAAATCATGGGTCCGGTTCGCCGAGGACTTCGTGGTCAGTGGTGGCAAGCCGGTTGAGGAGATCTGTGAAAGTCGTTGTCGCGCCTGAGCGAGGCTTCGCTCCCGGTTCGCACCGGATCGTCACCGTGGGTGGGCGCTCGATCGGCGTGTTCCGGATCGGCGACCGTTTCTACGCGATCCGCAACCGATGCCCGCATCAGGGCGCGCCGCTGTGCCTCGGGAGGGTGCTTGGCGATGCGATCGCGAAGGTCCCGGGCGACGTCGAGGTGTCCAGGTCGGTGCTCCTCCTCGCCTGTCCATGGCATGGATGGGAGTACGACCTGGAGACCGGGCAGTCGTTCATGGGCGCCAGCGAACCGCGCGTTCGCAGCTACGGGGTGCAGGTCGAGCCGGGAAGCGCTCTCGTGGAACAGCTGGAGCAGGCCCGCACGGAGCGCGTGCCTGGGCCGTACGTGGCGGAGACCTTTGACGTGTTCATCGAGGACGACTACGTGGTGCTTGAAACGTGAGCGAGACGATTGAGCTCAGCACGCCGGACGGGACCGAGAGCGAGCGCGCGGTCCGGCTGATCGATTGCGACGTCCACGCGCAGCCGACGCCGCCCATGCTGATGCCGTACCTCAGCACCCGGGCCCGGCGCTACGTGGAGCGCTACGGGCGCCGCGCACCCAGCGAGCCGCACACCTATCCCCGCGTTCGCGGTGGCGGCGTGCGGCTCGACGCCTGGCCCGACAAGCCAGGGCATTGGCCCGGCAGTGATCCCGAGAAGCTGTGCTCCCAGCTGCTCGATGAGTGGGACGTCGACTACGCGGTGCTCGAGGCGCTGACGAGCCTCGACTGCTATGACCAGCCGGAGGTCGCGGTGGAGTTCGCGCGCGCGACCAACGACTGGGTGGCAGAGGAGTGGCTCGACTTCGACGATCGCCTGCGCGCGGCGATCGTCGTTCCGCACGACTACGCAGAGCTGGCGGTCGCCGAGATCGAGCGGCGCGCGACGGATCCACGGTTCGTGGCGGTGTTGATGCCCGGGAGCGCCCAGGAGCAGCTGGGCTCCCGGCGATACTGGCCGGTCTACGAGGCGGCGAGCGCGCGCCGCCTACCGATCGCCTTTCACACGGGCGGCTTCATGCGCCACCACGGCGCCGGGCCGCCGTCGTCCTACCTCGCCTACCACGCCAACATCTCGTGCGTGATGCAGAGCCAGCTCGCGAGCATGGTTGCGAGCGGCATGTTCGCGGCGCTTCCGAACGTGCGCGTGATCCTCACCGAGTGCGGCGTCTCGTGGGTGACGTCGCTGCGCTGGTCGTTGGACGCAGCCTGGGAGCTGATGGGCGCCGATCACCCCCAGCTGGAAAGGCGGCCGTCGGAGTACATCCGCGACCACGTCTGGTTCACGACCCAGCCGTTCGAGGAGCCCGCGGACCCCACGCACCTGCTGTATGCGATCGAGCAGGCCCAGCTTGCCGACCGCCTGCTGTTCGCGACCGATTACCCGCACTGGGACTTCGACTCGCCCGCTCAGGCGTTGCCGCGCGCGATGAGCCCCGAGCTGAGGAGCGCGATCCTGTACGGCAACGCGCTCGACCTCTTCGGCTTTCCGCCTTTCCGCAGCGAGCCCACCCCGGACCAGGCACCGTGATCGACTGCGACGTTCATTGCGCGCCCGCTTCTATCGACGCGCTCACCCCGTATCTGAGCGACTACTGGCGCCAGTACATCGAGGGCGCCGCCGTCCATCTGCACGGGCTTGTCCTCGCCTATCCGCCGGGGGCGCCGACTTCGGCCTCTGATCGGGCGCGAGGGTTCCCCGCGCCGGCCGTACCGGCCAGCTACGACGCGTTGAAGGAGCGGGTGCTCGACGAGACTGACGCCGATCTCGTCGTGCTGAACTGCCTGACCGCGTTGGAGGCCCATCGCAACCCCTACTACGCGGCCGCGCTTGCCACGGCGGTCAACGACTGGGTCCGCGACGAGTTCCTGGAGCGTGACGAGCGGCTCCGCGCGAGCATCGCCGTGTCGATCGCCGCGCCCGAGGACGCGGTCGCCGAGATCGAGCGGCGCGCCGAGGATCCGCGCTACGTACAGGTCCTGCTACCGGTTCGCAGCGAGCTTCCCTGGGGGCACAGGAGCAACCACCCGATCTTCGCGGCCGCCGCGCGCCACGACCTGGCGGTGGGCCTCCATGCCTGGGGGCGACCCGGTCAGGCCCCGACTCCCAGCGGCTTCACGACGACCTACCTCGAGGACTACGTGGCCAACCAGACGATCGCTCAGTCGCAGCTGATCAGCCTGGTGTGCGAGGGCGTGTTCGACAGCCACCCCGACCTGCGGGTGGTGCTGATCGAATGTGGCTTCGCGTGGCTCGCTCCTCTGCTTTGGCGCTTCGAGAAGGACTGGAAGAGCATCTGGCGCGAGGTGCCGTGGGTCAAGCAGCCGCCCTCGGAGTACGTCTACCGGCACTTTCGCGCAACCACCGCGCCGGCCCACCTCCCGCGCGACCAGCACGCGATTCGGCAACTGGTCGAGATGGTCGACGTGGGGCGCCTGCTCGCCTACGCCAGCGACTATCCCCACGATCACGGCGACGGCCTCTCGCTGCTGCTGGCGGAGCTCGACGACGAGGGCCGCGGGGCGGTGCTCAGCACCAACGCGGCCGAGCTCTATGGCCGGGCGACGCCCGGCCGTTCCGCGACTGCGCGATGAAGTTCGACTACGTGGTGGTGGGTGGCGGCACGGCTGGCTGCGTCGTCGCCGCGCGGCTCTCCGAGCGAGAGGAGTGCTCGGTGGCGCTCCTCGAAGCAGGGCCCGAGGACGACCTGCCCGAGATCGCGATGCCCGCAGCCCTCGGTCTGCTGTTCAAGACGCACTTGGACTGGGACTTCGACACCGACCCCGAGCCTCAGCTCGGCGGGCGCTGCTCCTATCTGCCGCGTGGCCGCATGCTCGGCGGCTCCAGCTCGATCAATGGGATGGTCTACATCAGGGGCAACCGCGCCGACTTCGACGAATGGGAAGCGCTCGGCTGCGAGGGATGGGGCTACGCGGACGTGCTGCCGTACTTCCGCCGCTCCGAGGACAACGAGCGGGGCGAGGACGAGTACCACGGCGTTGGCGGGCCCCTGGGCGTCTCCGACCTTCGGTCGGGCTACGCGCTGTCCGATGCGTGGGTCGAGGCCGCGATCGGCGC
>Ga0307502_10000310_pt1 | contig 12952 bp, 11 predicted proteins | sample 16_S_MG_FD_201364 | JGI IMG/M metagenome (GOLD analysis project Ga0307502, IMG submission 201364) | Soil microbial communities from Populus trichocarpa stands in riparian zone in the Pacific Northwest, United States - 16_S | ecosystem: Environmental > Terrestrial > Soil > Riparian zone > Trees... | reverse complement strand
CAGCGCGTGTCGGACCGCTGCACTGCGACTCGCTTGCGACTGGAGCAACGCGCCGAGCCGCGACTTGCGTGCGACTCGATCGCCGGTGTTCTCGCGGAAGCCTGCAAACCACGTCCCCCTTGTCGCAACAAATCCCGCTCCAAAGAGCGGGATTTGCAGGTACGTCCTGGACTGTCGGTTCAACTCGAACCAGTGGAGACGGCGGGAATCGAACCCGCGTCCGCGATCGTGCATGAGGTGGCGTCTACGAGCGTATCCGGCGCTCTGATCTCGTCCCGAGGTCGCCTCGCCGGCGGGGTTCCTCGGGACCAGCCTCCTGAAGCTTTCCCCGGTTTGGCGGAGGCGGACCGCCCCGGGTGAGCCGGCATTCTGATCCAGGCGATCCCCGCGGCCGGCAGGCGGGGGCCCAGAGCTCCTGCTTAGCTAGTGACTAAGCGAGGAGCGCGTACTCGTGAGAGTCCGCACTTATTGTTTTCCCGGGTGTTTTACGAGGCCGCCCGGGACCTCGACTCGCAACCACCCCTGCTAGACGACCACGTCGAAGCCTGTCGTCCCCAGGAGCACTTCTTCTCTGTAGGCCCATTCTACTGGCCGGAGGATCGTCGGGCGCATGGCGCCTTAACGAAGACGACGCGGTCCCGAGCCACTTGGGGTGCTCTCCGCCACTTCGTCTCCGTGAGGAGATTTCCGTGGCTTCAGAGCGGCGGGCCTCGCAACCCCTGGGCCTCGCTCTCTGCGGCTCGGTTCCGCGTCGAGGGGCAACTTAGGCGGAGGCCCCACGGCGGTCAAGACCCCCCAAACGATGAAGCCGCATTCTCCGCAGATTTCGCGTGGGGCCGCCATCCTTGTCGCCCATGCCGACCACCGAGCGTCTCCTGCTGCGCTCCTGGCGCCCATCGGACCGCGCGCCCTTCGCGAGGCTCAACGCCGATCCTGACGTCCTGCGCTTCATCAACGAGGGCGTGCCGTTGACGCGCGCCGACAGCGACGCCCTGCTCGACGCCATCGAGGCCCACTGGCACGAACACGGCTTCGGCCTGTGGTGCGCCACCGCACGCGAGGACCCGGACGAGTGCCTGGGCTTCGTCGGGCTGGCCGTGCCGTCGTTCCTGCCCGCGGTGCTGCCCGCCGTCGAGCTCGGCTGGCGCCTCGCGCGCCCCGCATGGGGGCGCGGGCTGGCCACCGAGGGCGCGCGCGCATCGCTGCGCCACGCCTTCGGCGACCTGGGCCTGCAGTCGGTGATCTCGATCATCGACCCGGACAACGAGCGCTCGATCCGCGTCGCACAGAAGCTCGGCATGCGTCGCGGGGCCGATCACGTGCACCCTCGGACACGCCGCCGACTGAGCGCATACGAGATTTTTTCGCACGATGCGGCATTTTCACCCGAGCCCTCTTGACCCGCCGGAGAGCGCTCGCATACGTTCGGTCCAGACGCGGAACCGAGCCGCAGAGAGCGAGGCCCTGGGGTTGCGAGGCCCGCCGCTCTGAGGTCACGGCGCTCCCTTGGGAGCCGACGTGACGGAGAGCACCCCGAGCGGCTCGGGACCGCGTCGCCTTCGTTAAGGCACACTTGGTCGAATGACCCTCATGGACGTGCAGGAGGTCGCCTGGGACCTCGATCCGCTGGTCGACGGCGAAGGCCCGGAGGGCGCCGACCGCCTGCTGGCCGAGGCCGACGAGCGCGCCGGGCGCTTCGCCGAGGCCTATGCGGGCCGTGTCGGCGAGCTCGACGGCGCGGGCCTGGCCACCGCCATGGCCGAGCTCGAGACGATCGTCGACCGCCTGGGCCGCGCCGGCAACTACGCGATGCTGCGCTTCGCCGTCGACACCGCCGACCCGGCCAATGGCGCGCTGCTCGCGCGCATGCAGGAGAAGGCCACCGCGGTGGAGACCAAGCTGCTCTTCTTCGAGCTCGAATGGGCGGCCGTCGAGGACGAGCGCGCCGACGAGCTGCTGAGCGCCGACGGCCTGGAGACCACGCGCCACCACCTGCGCACGCTGCGCCGCTACCGCCCCCATCTCCTCTCAGAGCCCGAGGAGAAGCTCCTGACCGAGAAGGCGCTGACCGGCAGCGACGCCTGGACGCGGCTGTTCTCCGAGCTGACGAGCGCGATCCGCGTCGAGCTCCCCGACGCGGAGGAGGGAGTCGCGCTCGACGTCGCCCTCAGCCGCCTGGTCTCCCCCGACCGCGAGGTGCGCCGCGCGACGGCGCAGGCCGTCACCACCGCGCTCGAGCCGGGCCTGCGCACGCGCGCGTACGTCTTCAACACGCTGCTGCAGGACAAGGCCGTCGACGACCGCCTGCGCTCCTATCCGAACTGGCTGGCGGCGCGCAACCTCGCCAACGAGGCCAGCGACGAGTCGGTGCATGCGCTGCTCGAGGCCGTGCGCTCCAACTACGAGCTGCCGCGGCGCTGGTATCGCCTGAAGGCCGAGCTGCTCGGCCTCGACAAGCTCGCCGACTACGACCGCATGGCCTCGGTGGCCGACGAGGAGGTCGCGGTCGACTGGCCCGAGGCCACCGACCTCGTGCTCAGCACCTTCCAGGAGTTCTCGCCCGTGCTCGGCGACCTCGCCCAGCGCTTCTTCGACGAGCACTGGATCGACGCTCCCGTGCGGCCGAACAAGCGTGGCGGCGCCTTCTGCGCCTACACCACGCCCAGCGTCCACCCCTATGTGATGCTCAACTACACCGGCCGCCGGCGCGACGTGCTCGTGCTCGCCCACGAGCTCGGCCACGGTCTGCACGCAGGCCTCGCGATCCCGCGCGGGCCGCTGGAGCAGCACACCCCGCTGACGGTGAGCGAGACGGCCTCGGTGTTCGGCGAGACGCTCGTCTTCCGCCGGCTGCTCGACGCGGCCGACACGCCCCGCTCGCGACTTGCGCTGCTGGCCGAGAACATCGAGGGCTCGATCGCGACCGTCTTCCGCCAGACGGCCATGAACGGCTTCGAGGCGCTCGTGCACACCGCGCGGCGCAGCGAGGGCGAGCTCAGCGTCGAGCGCTTCGGCGAGCTGTGGCAGCAGTCGCAGGCCGAGATGCTGGGCGACGCGGTGGAGATCACCGACGGCTACCGGCTCTGGTGGTCCTACGTCCCGCACTTCGTCGGCACGCCTGGGTACGTCTACGCCTACGCCTACGGCCAGCTGCTGGCGCTCAGCGTCTACCGCCGCTACCTCGAGGAGGGCGAGGGCTTCGTCCCGCGCTATCTCGAGCTGCTGAGCGCGGGCGGGTCGCGCAGCCCCGAGGAGCTCGCCGCCATCGCCGGGCTCGACCTCGAGGACCCGTCGTTCTGGGCGCAGGGCCTCGAGCTCGTGCGCGACCAGCTCGACGCCGCCGAGGCCGCCGCCGCCGAGGTCCGCGCCGGCGGCTGAGGCTCAGGCGGGCACGCGGCGCCCGAGGAAGTCGCGCACCGCGGCGAGGTAGGCGTCGTTCTCCTCGACGAAGGTCATGTGCCCACTGTGCTCGAAGACCACGAGCTCGGCGTCGGGCAGGCCGGCGGCCATCGCCTCCGCGGCGGCCACCGGGCAGGTGCGATCGTGGCGCCCGGCGAGCACGAGGACGGGGTGAGTGACGTCCGCGAGGCGATCCTCGACGGCGATCGCCCCGTAGTCCTCGGTCGCCGCCGCGCGCAGCACGTCGGGTCCGTAGACCGCGCCGGTCATGGCGGCGCGCATCTCGTCGATGCGCGGGTCGCGCGGATCGGCGAAATGGAAGGGGAGCTGGTCGGAGAGCAGCGAGGCGACGTCCTCCTGCGTGTGCGCCTGCGCCTCGCGCGCCCACGACGACTGCACCTGCTCGCGCAGCTCGACGGGCTCGAAGGCGGCGAGCTGCTGCTCGACGTGCGCGAGGAAGCGCGCGTGGGCGATCCCGCTGGAGACGACGCTGGCCGCCGGGCTCCCCGGGAAGTCGACCGCGTGCTGCAGCGCGATGAACGCTCCGTAGGAATGGCCGAGGACCGCGTACCGGTCGAGCCCCAGCGCGCCGGCCATGGCCTCGACGTCGGCGGCGTGATGCGCGAGCGCCCACGTCCCGGGCGGCGCAGGCTCCGAGCGCCCGGTGCCGCGCTCGTCGACGAGCAGCAGGCGGCAGCGGTCGCCCAGCGCGTCCAGGTAGGAGCCGAACATCGTGTGGTCGAGGCCCGGCCCGCCGTGCAGCACGAACATGGCCAGCTCGCCCTCGCCGCGCTCGGTCACGTGCAGGCGCGTGTCACCGACGTCGATGAGCATCGCGGCACCCTATCCTCGGTGTGAGATGAGCGAGCAGGGAACCCACGAGCTTCCGTCCGGCTGGCTGCCGCCTGCGGCGCCGGAACCGCCGGCCGAACGCCCCTCGGCGTTCGGCGAGCCGCGGCGTCCGTGGTGGCGCCGCGCCGGCGGCGGCCTGCTCGCGACGCTGGTCGTGATCGGGGCCAAGCTCAAGGCGATCCTCCTGCTGCTGCCCAAGATCAAGGTGCTCACCACCTCGGGCTCGATGCTCGTCTCGGTGGCCGCTTACGCGCTGATCTGGGGCTGGAAGTTCGCCGTGGGGTTCGTCGTCCTGCTCTTCATCCACGAGATGGGCCACGTCATCGCGCTGCGCCGCGAGGGCGTCGAGGCCAGCGCGCCGCTCTTCATCCCCTTCCTGGGCGCCGTGGTGTGGGCGAAGTCGCTGGGCGGCAACGCGCTGGCCGAGGCGCGCGTCGGCCTCGCCGGACCGATCCTGGGCACGATCGGGTCCGCGGCGTGCCTGCCGATCGCCGCGGCCACAGGCAGCGACCTGTGGCAGGCGCTGGCCTTCACCGGCTTCTTCCTGAACCTTTTCAACCTGCTGCCGGTGACGCCGCTCGACGGCGGCCGCGCGATGGCCGCCCTGGCGCCGTGGATGTGGTTCGTGGGCCTCGGGGCCATCGTCGCGCTGGCCTTCGCCTTCCCCAACCCGATCATCCTCATCATCGCCATCGTGGGCGCCTTCGACGTCTACAAGCGCTGGACGAGCCGCCGGCGCGGCGGCGAGGAGGCGCGCGCCTACTACGACGTGCGCCCGCGCGACCGCGCGCTGGTGGGGCTCGTGTACCTGACGCTCATCGTCGTGCTCGTGCTCGGGATGGACGCCACGCACCTCGAGCGCGACATCCCCTCGTAGGCGATCACGTCGCCGGGCGCGCGAGGTGTGCCAGCGTGCGCGGCGCGAACAGGGTGGCCGGCGATTGGCGGCGCGCCCCGATCGCCTCGAAGACGCGGTAGACGTGGTCGTCGGTCACCGCGCCGCGGAACATCGCGCGCTCGACCGGATTGGCGGGGCGGGCCGTGGCGATGTCGGAGATGAGGAAGTGGTGCGGGCCCAGGCGGCGGCGGTGGACGCGGCGGTAGGACTCCAGTGCGCCGTCGAGGTCGCCCCCGCCGACCAGCGCGTCGGCCGTCTCCTCGACGAGCCAGTCCGCGCTCTGAAACGCCCACCCGCAGCCGACGCCCCACAGCGGGTCCGAGGCGAGCGCGGCGTCGCCCACGAACGCCAGCCCGGGTCGTGCGGCCGGCCGGCTCACGCTCGGCAGGTCGAGCTTGCCCAGCAGCTTGGACTCGCGCGTGGCTTGACTGACGTCGGGGGCGTCGGGCAGCTCGGCGAGATAGCGCATGTACGCGCCCTCGAGGTCGTCTCGGAACTCGGGCAGGCGGTCGCGGTGCGGCGCGGCGAGCAGGAGGCAGAGCCCATTCTCGTTGGGGAAGCTGTAGGCGCAGTCGGGCTCCATGAACCACATCCGCGAGCGGTCGCCGGCCGGCTGCACGCCGCGCCAGTAAGCCCAGTAGAAGAAGCGGTTGTGCGGGCGCACGCGCCCTGGCGCTCCCGCCAACCGCGCGATGTGGGTGTCGCGCCCGTCGGCGGCGACGACGAGGCGCGCGCGCAGTGCGGTGCGCGCGCGCTGGCGATCCTCGACCACGACGCCCGGTTGGCCGTTCGCCAGCAGGTCGGTCGCGGTGTGGCCCGAAAGCAGCTCGACACCCGGCGTCTCGGCGGTCATGCGGCGCAGGAGCGGATCGAGCACCTCGCGCGTGACGTTGTAGCCGTAGGGCGTGTCGCCGCGGTGGCGGATCCAGCCGCCGTAGGGCGTCCACAGGTCGATCGAGTTGCGGACCGCGCCGTGCTCCTCGATGAGCGGCGCGAGCCCGAGCTTCTCGATCGTGGGCGTCGCGCTGGGCTGGATGTAGTGCGTGCAGACGGTCTTGTAGGCGTCGATGTCGGGCCGCCTCTCGACGAGCGCCACGCGGGCGCCACGTTGCGCGAACAGCCGCGCCGCGGTGCAGCCCGCGACGCTCGCGCCGACGACGACGGCGTCGAAGTCGCTCATCCCGCGCGGCGGCGGAGCATCCTCGCCTGCAGGCGCTGGAGCGCGACGACGGCCTTCTCGGCGCGGCTCCCCGGCGCCGGCGCGATGGCGAGCTGGCGCGCCACGTCGTTCATGTCGTAGAAGGCGCGGTAGCGCGCGATGCGCCCGTCGCGCATCGTCCACAGGTCGACGCCCTCGACCTCCATCGAGTGGCCGGTCGGCGCGAACCCCGGCGGGTCGATCGCACCGGTCATCGTCCCGCGCATCCGCCAGCGCCAGGCGACCTGATCGCCCTCCGCGGTGAGGTGCGGCGTGTCCGTCTCGTCGAAGCGCAGATCGGGAAAGCCGACCCAGCTTCCGCGCATGAAGTCCTGAACGGCCGCGATCCCACGCGCGGGCTCCGGCAGCGCCGGGTCCTCCCAGACGATGTCCGGCGTGAGCAGCTCGGCCATGGCGCCCGCGTCGTGGTCGTTCCAGGCCGCCATGTAGCGGGTGCAGAAGCCTGCGAGGTCGAGAGTCGAAGCGGTCGTGGACATGCGACGACCCTACGCCCACCGCTCCGCGGGTCGCAAGGACTACCACCCGCGGATGTATCAAGGACCGGGCGGTCCGGATCCTCCAGCAACAGTGACACGGTTGCTGACTTGGAGTCATTCAACGGGAGACCGCGTTTCTACGTGCCGATCTCGCCTACCGACGCCCGAGAAGAAGGTGCATCCTCGCCACACTCCGGCCCTTCGGTCTATCCCAACGCGGAAGAGCGGATCTCCGTGAACAGGCTCTTGACCGCGCTCCACGTGCTCGTGCTGTTCCTGGTCGCTGCGGGCGTGGTGGCACTGTGGAGCGATGTGACGGTGATCTGGCGCGTGGTCATGGCCGTGATCGTCCTGACAGTTGCGGGGGTGCGCCTGTTACCGCTCACGAGTTGGCTCGGGTCCGCCGGGACCACGATCGAGCATGTAGGCGCGGTGGCAGGCCTGCTGGTCGTTCCTGTCTTTGCGCTGCTTGGCATCGACGCTCTGCTCGCACAGCTCGACGTAGACCTGGTGTCGCCGTTGTGGCGCCTGATCGTCGGCGGAGTGATTGTCCTGCTCGTCGGCAGGATCTCGCTGGAGCCATTCTGGACCTACCACGAGATCCCATATGCCTGGGCGCTCGCTGGCGGCAACGTCGTCTTGCTGCTGGTCGTGCCCAGCCTCGTGATCGCGCTTATCGGCCAGCTCAACGGTGACGAGAAGACGCTTGACCAGCGAGCTGTCGTCTCGAAGCTGGACGTCATCGTGCTGCGTGGCGATCCGGCTCCGAGCGCCGCCACGACAAGCGCTCAGGGCAACTGGCGCATCCACACTTGGACGGCTCAGGTCTCGGGCGACCGGATCACCTGGGCCGACGGACAGGAGCCGAGGCTGGACGGGGAGGCGGACGCCGATCGCGTCCTGCTGCTCCTCCCGCCGCAGTCCGACAACGGAGCGGTCGATCGCTGGATGGCGCTCGCCGACCGCGTCGAGCCCCGCGCGACGCTCACGTACGCCGCGTTGCGCAGCCCCAACACCGCGCAGCTGGAGGCGTGGCGCCGCCCACTGTCGGGTGTCGTCGGGCGTGCGGGCGACGCGCTCGACCTCGCGGAACTCGGGGGCGACAGCGCTTCGGAGGCCGATCTCGGCCTGCGCGCCGCCACCCAGCGGCCGACGGCCGGCGCGGACCTCGCGCTTGCCATCGCCCATCGGCCTGTGCTGCGGTTCGACACCAGCGAGCCCGTCCCACGGCCGCTCGACGTCAACGCACTGCTCCACACGGGGCAAATCTCAATGTGCGAAGGCGGCCAGAAGCTCCGCTCGCAATGCATCCAGATCTTCCGCGGCGCCGATCTTCAGACGGGCTTCGACCACCTCGCGTTCGACACGGACACGCTTGCCACCGCTGACGTCGTCAGCCGGATCTACGTCCATGTCACACACACCTCCCCGGACGCGTCGTCCAACGCCGACGCGGCGAGCCTCATCCACCTCGACTACTGGTGGTACCTGCCCGACAACCCCGCCCACTCGGGGAGCGGGGCGTTCTGCGGACCGGGCTTCAGCATCGCCGGCGCCACGTGCTTCGACCACCAGTCCGATTGGGAGGGGGTCACCGTGATCCTCGACGCGGCCGACGCCGCAGGCACACCGGTGGCCGTCAACTACGCCGAGCACGACGGAACCGTCCGCTATTCGTGGGCGGCGCTGCGGCGCCTATGGAAGCAGACCCACGTTGAGGGCCTGGCCCCGACCGGCGCTCTCGACAGCCGCCCACTGGTCTTCTCCGCGCGCGGCACCCACGCCTCGTATCCGGTCGCGTGCGGCAAGCACTCATGCCCGCGCAACGTCGTGCCCGGAGTCCGCCACACCGCAGCGCTGCAGGACAACCCGCACGACGGCATGATCCCGTGGTCGGGGAACACGGACGACGGGGACACCGATGGCGCGAGCGCGGACGACGGCTGCGCCAGCACCTGCGTCGCCGAGCTCCCGACGCGCCGCGGTGGCGCCGAGGCGGAGGGCTGGAGCGCCTGGCCCGGCGAGTGGGGAACCTCCAACTGCGTGATGGGCCTTTTCTGCGCGTCCGCCCACCCGCCGCACTCGCCCGCACAGCAGGGACGCTACAAGCACCCGTGGTGCACGAGCGGGGTCTTCGACGTCGCCGGCGGACACTTCACGGGGCCCAAGCCCGTGCCGCCCTGCGCCGCGCGGCCGGTCTCCTCCGGCCAGGTCGTGCCGGGGAAGCGCGTGCTCGCGCTGGGCGACTCTTACTCCTCGGGCGAGGGTGCCGGCGACTACGAGCCCGGCACCGACACGCGGAGCAACAGCTGCCATCGCTCCCGCAGCGCGTGGCCGGCGTTGTTCGCCCAGCAACGCCGCCTCAAGGCGCTCCCGTCGTTGGCGTGCAGCGCCGCGACCGTGACCGACGTCGTCACCGGGCGGGCGAAGGGCGAAGGCGAGCGACGGGATAGCCAGATCGGTCGCATCGCCGGCAACCCCGACGTTCTCACCATCACGATCGGCGGCAACGATCTCGGCTTCCGGTCAGTCCTGGAGCGCTGCATCGCCCTGAACTGCAACCACGCAGCCGCTGGCGATCCGCTGGACGCGAAGATCGACGCGCTCGCACGACGCCTCCCCGACGTGTACCGCGCGATCCGGGACGCCGCGCCGCGCGGACGCCTCGTCGTCGTCGACTACCCCAGACTGTTCCCTGACTCCGATCCCAGCAACCCGACGCCCAATTGCGCCGCCAAGGGGCTCATCACCCCGGCGGAGGGCAACTACCTCAACCGCAAGGTCGAGCGCGCCGACGTGGCCATCCTCGACGCCGCCCGCGAGGCGGGCGTCGACGCGATCGACGTGTCGAACGCGTTCGAGGGCGGCGAGCTGCGCTGTTCGGGCAAGCAGTACCTCAACCGCGCGAGCCCGCAGCTGAAGGTACGCAGCGGCTCGTTCCACCCCAACGCGGACGGGCAGGAGCGACTGGCACAAGTCGTCGCCGCCCGTCTTGCGGCTCTGGATCGCTGACCCGGGGTTCAGCACCACGGCGACGTCGAGCGCCTCCTCGGCACGATGTTGCGGCTGCGTGTCGCGGGGGCTGATCGACCCAGCGAGCGCCCCGACTAGCGGTCGTACACCGTCGCCAACCGCGCCAGCGTCAGCGCACCGAGCATCAGCCCGAAGTCGCGCAGCGCGATGTCGTAATACCCCGAGTAGGTGAGCAGGTTGAAGATGATGCCGCCGAGCCAGCCGGCGACCAGGAGGGCTCCGTAGCGCGGGCGCAGGGCGACGGCCAGGCCGGCGACGATCTCGACGACGCCGATGACGTACATCGCCTGGTCGGCGCTGCCGGGCAGGATGTCGTTGATCCAGGGCGCCAGATAGACGCTCCAGTCGACCATGACGTTGGTGAACTTGTCGAGGCCGAAGAGAATCGGAGCGACGGTGAAGCCGATGCGCAGCAGCGTGAAGGCCTGGAAGGCGGCGTCGGTGCGCAGACGGGTCGAGACGGCAGTGGCGGGTGCGGCGGATGCGCCGACGGTGGTGGCAGACATGGGTCTCCTCCTTGTGACCGGGTACGGAGGAGTTGGCGTCTGGACGGCCCGGCGGCCTTACCGGGCGCCGGCGCCGGAGGTGTCGGCAGCTACCAAGGCCATGAGGCTCTCGTGGTCCTCGTGGCACGCCGGGCAGCCCTCCAGGTGGGCGCGCATGCCGGGCACCGCCGCGTCGGCGTCGGCGCCGGCCAGCGTGAGATCGACGTGGCGGTCGAGCTGCTCGAAGCACGCCTCGCAGGTCAGCTCGTGCCCCGCGGGGCCGAGGACACCGTGCAGGCGCTGGTGAAGGTCGCGTTCGGGGCTCATGGCGAGGTCCCGCGGTCGTGGAGGTCGGGGTCGAGGCCGCGCGCGGCCAGGCACGAGCGCAGCCGGCGGCGCGCGTCGTGCAGGGTCTTGTAGAGCGCGCCGCGCGTGGTCTGCAGGCGCTCGGCGAGCACGTCGATCGGCACGTCGTTGAGCGTGATCGCGACGAGCACGTCGCGCTGGTGGGTGGTCAGGTCGCCGGCGATCGCCTCGCCGACGGCGGCCAGCAGCTCCGCCATCTGGGCGTCGTAGTACGGCGAGGCTCCGGGGTCCGCGAACGCGGGCCAGCCCGCTGGCTCCAGCGTGACCTCACGGTCGTTCCACGCGCGCCGGCGCATCTTCACGCCGGCCTCCAGGAGGGCGAACTTGTAGGCCCAGGTGGTGAAGCGGCTCTCCCCGCGGTAGTCGTCGAGCTTGGCCAGCACCGCGACGAGCGCGTCGTGCGCACTCTGGTGGGCGACGTCGTCGAGCTGCTCGGCGCCGACGTGGCGTGCCGCGCCGGACCGCCGACGAACCTCGAAGCGCGCCGCACGCAGCAGCAGCTCGTGCAGGCGCCCGACGGCCTCGGCATGGGTGCGCGGGTCGGCCGAGCGCAGCGTCGCCAGCCATTCGCGCGAGTCGGCGTCGGGAGCTAGCTGAGTGACCGGGCGCGCGCTGATGGGGAACGCGACGCTATCGCGCAGGCGGCGCACGCGGTGGCTCGGTGGCGCCTCGGCGCGGTCGCGGCGATGGTGGGCAGCGGCTTCCATCATCTTCTTCGCGGCGCCGCGCCGCCTGCTCTTACCCCCGAGGACCCGACGCGCCGGCGTCAGGAGCGCTCGTTCAGCGCGCGCTCCATGTCGCGCTTCTGATCGCGCGCCTTCATCGACTCGCGCTTGTCGAAGCGATCCTTGCCGCGACCGAGCGCGATCTCGACCTTGGCCCGCGCCCCTGAGAAGTAGATGCGCGTGGGCACCAGCGTCAGCCCGCGTTCCTGGGTCTTGCCGATCATGCGCTCGATCTCGCGCTTGTGGGCCAGCAGCTTGCGCGGACGGTCGGGATCGTGGTTCTCGCGGCTGGCCGGCCCGTAGGGCGGGATGTGGACGTTGTGCAGCCACAGCTCGCCGTCGCGCACCTGCGCGTAGCCGTCCTTGATCTGCGCCGTCCCGCTGCGCAGCGACTTCACCTCCGTGCCGGCGAGCACGACGCCGCACTCGAGCCTGTCGGTGAGGTCGTAGCGGAAGCTCGCGTAGCGATTGGTGGCGACGTCGCCCGGCGCCACCTTGCGCTTCTTGCCCTTGGCCATCGCAGACCACAGTAGCCTCCCTGCGGTGAGGAGGGTTCGGGCCGTGGCGATCGTGCTGGCGCTGGCGTCGGGCGCCGCGCTGCCGTCCGCCGCCCTCGCCAAGCGCGCGCCGTCGCGCCTGCACGCCTTCGCCTCGTGCCCCGAGATCGTCGGGTACGCGCAGCGTCACTTCGTCCAGACCAAGGGGGCACCGAGCCCCGGCGTGGCGCCACTGGCCGAGCCCTCCATCCCGGCGCGCACGCCGGCCGACGCGACGACCGCCCCGCCGTCGCCCAACGCGAGCGGCGCGAAGGAGGCGGCGCCGACCTACTCGACCACGAACGTGCAGGAGGCGGGCGTCGACGAGCCCGACGTGGTCAAGACCGACGGCACGACGATCTTCACCGTCGTCGGCCAGACGCTCTACGCCGTCGCGGCGACCGGCCCCGGAGCGCCGCGGATCGTCGGGTCGCTGGCGCTCAGCCGCTTCGGCGGCGACCTGCTGCTGCACGGCCAGCGCCTGCTCGTGATCCAGACCGCGAGCCCGATCGCGGTCGAGCCGCTGGGCGGTGGGGGCATCGCGCGGCTCGCCCCGAAGATCGCGGCGGCGCAGGAGCAGACGCTGATCACCGAGGTCGACGTCGGCGACCCCGCGGCCCTGAAGGTCGCGCGCACGCTCACGCTCGACGGCCAGTACGTCAACGCGCGCCAGAACGGCGCGACCGCGCGCGTCGTGCTCTCCTCGACGCCGCGGGCGTACGCGCTGGCCGGCGTGCGCGGCCGCGCGTCGGGCTGGCTGCCGCGCTCGCGCTTCGCCTCGAGGATCTCCGGCCGCCATCGCACCCGCAAGATCGTCGCGTGCCGCGCGGTGCGCCGGCCGCCTGCGTTCTCGGGGCTCGGGATGGTGTCGATCCTCACCATCAACCTCGACAAGGGGCTGTGGGAGGTCGACGCCGACGCGGTCATGACCGACGCGCAGACCGTCTACGGCTCGGCGGGCCA
>Ga0307502_10000309_pt1 | contig 12961 bp, 13 predicted proteins | sample 16_S_MG_FD_201364 | JGI IMG/M metagenome (GOLD analysis project Ga0307502, IMG submission 201364) | Soil microbial communities from Populus trichocarpa stands in riparian zone in the Pacific Northwest, United States - 16_S | ecosystem: Environmental > Terrestrial > Soil > Riparian zone > Trees... | reverse complement strand
GACGATGAGCGGCGTGGGCGTCAGCGCCTGCCCGAGGGCCTTGTCGCCGCGGACGATCGCGCGCTGCCTGAGGCTCGCGCGGGCGCGCAGCAGCGCGGTGGCGTCGATCTCGCGGTAGTCGATGATGCGCGGGACCTCGAGCCACGCGCGCGTGAGCGTGTGGGCGATCGTGCGGCGCACGCCGCGCAGGGGCACGACCTCGCCGGGCGTCGGAGCCGAACGCGGCGCGGGCGCCGGGACCAGGGCCAGAGGCGGGGCGGGCGCGGCGGGGGCGCCGGCTCCGGCCGCGGCGCGCTCGACGTCCTCGCGCACGATGCGCCCATGCGGGCCGCTGCCGGCGACGTCCTCGAGCGCCACGCCGAGCTCGCGCGCCAGCCGGCGCGTCGTCGGCGCCGCCAGCGGGAGGCCCGCGCGCGGCAGCGCGGCCGCGGCGCCATCGCTCTCCGCGCCGTCCCGCGCAGCGCGCTCGCGGGCGCCGTCGGCCGGCGCGACCGCCGCGACGGCGCTTCCATCGGCCTCGATCACCGCCAGCACCGCCCCGACGTCGAGCGTGTCGCCGGGCGTCCCGCACAGGCGTGTGACGACGCCGTTCGCCGGGCACGGGATGACGACCGTCGCCTTGTCGGTCTGGATCTCGACGAGGTCCTGGTGCTCGCGCACCTGGTCGCCCTCGGCGACCTGCCAGGCGATGATCTCGGCCGACGCGATGCCCTCCCCCACGTCCGGCAGGCGGAACTCGAGCGCGGCCATCGCTCACGCTTCCAACGCCGCGCGGATCGCGTCGAGCACGCGGTCGACGGAGGGCACGTAGAGCTCCTCGACCGTGCCCGGCGGGTACGGCGTGTCGTAGGCGGCGACGCGCCCGATCGGCGCCTGCAGGGTCCAGAAGGCCTCCTCCTGGATGGTCGCCACGAGCTCGGCGCCGAAGCCGGCGCTGAGCGAGCCCTCGTGCAGCACCACCGCGCGCCCGCAGGCGGCCACCGCGTCGCGCAGCGCTTCGACGTCGAGCGGCACCAGGCTGCGCAGGTCGAGCACCCCGACCGAGTAGCCCTCCTGCGCCGCGCGCTCGGCGGCGCGCTCGGCGACGACGACCGCGGCGCTGTAGGCGACGATGACGAGGTCCGTGCCCTCGCGCACGGTGCGCGCCTTGCCCAGGGGAACGGTGTAGTCCTCCTCGGGGACCTCGTCCTTGATCAGCCGGTAGCCGCGCAGCGGCTCGCAGAAGAGCACGGGATCGGGGTCGCGAATCGCCTCGGCCAGCAGGCCCTTGGCGTCGCGGGCGGTCGCGGGCATGACGACCTTCAGCCCCGGCGTGTTGACGTACTTGGCCTCGTGGGCGTCGGAGTGCAGCTCGGGCGTGCGCACGTTGCCCCCGAACGGCGCGCGGATGACCATCGGCATCGGATAGGAGCCCTGCGAGCGGAAGCTGTAGCGCGCGACCTGGCCCTCCATCTGGTGGAAGGCCTGGCTGCCGAAGCCCAGGAACTGCAGCTCGGGGATCGGGATCATGCCGCTGCAGGCCAGCCCGACGGCCGAACCCACGATGACCGCCTCGGCCAGCGGCATGTCGACCACGCGATCCTCGCCGAAGCGCTCCTGCAGGCCCTCGGTGGCGCGGAAGACGCCGCCGTTGACCCCGACGTCCTGGCCGAGCACGATCACGCGCTCGTCGCGCGCCAGCGCGTCGCCGAGCGTCGAACGAATCGCCTCGATCATCGTCATCTCGGCCATCAGCCGGCCTCTTCCGCCGCCGCCGTCGCGCGCTGGCCCGCCAGGCGCCCCGGCGGACGCGCGTACACGTGGTCGAAGAGCGCCTCGGAGCCGGGCGACGGGCTCGCCTGCGCCTCGGCGAAGGCAGCGTCGACCTCGGCCTGCAGCTCCTCCACGAGCCGCTGCTCGGAGGCCTCGTCGATCAGCCCCTCGGCGGTCAGGTAACGACGCACGCGCTCGACGGGATCCAGGGCGCGGCGCTCCTCGAGCTCGACGGGGTCGACGTAGCGCGTCGGGTCGTCGGAGGTGTTGTGCGGGCCCATGCGGTAGGTGCGGGCCTCGATCAGGGTCGGCCCCTCCCCCGTGCGCGCTCGCGCGACCGCCCGCGAGCAGGCGTCGTGCATGGCGAAGAGGTCGTTGCCGTCGACGAGCTCGCCCGCCATGCCGTAGCCGGCCGCGCGCGCCGCGAAGCTCGTCGCGGCCGTCTGCTTGCGCACCGGGGTGGAGATGGCCCAGCCGTTGTTCTTCAGGACGAAGACCACCGGGGCGCGGCGCACGCCGGCGAGATTCAGCGCCTCGTGCGCATCGCCCTCCGACGACGCGCCGTCGCCGAAGTACGTGCAGACCACGGCGTCGGAGCCCTGGTGGCGCAGCCCCCACGCCAGGCCGACGGCGTGCGGGAGCTGTGCGGCCAGTGAGATCTGGAAGGGCAGCACGTTGACGTCCGCGTCCATCTGGCTGCCGGCCGGATTGCCGGTGTAGTACTGCATCGCCTGGGCCAGCCGGTACCCGAGGCGCAGCATCGCCGGCAGCTCGCGGTACTGCGGCACGATCCAGTCGCGCGCGGGATCCAGGGCCCAGGCCGAGCCGACGACGGCGGCCTCCTCGCCGTTGACCGGCGAGAAGGTGCCCAGCCGCCCCTGGCGCTGCAGCGAGAAGCAGCGCTCGTCGCAGACGCGCGAGCGCAGCATCGCGCGCCAGGCGTCGAGCAGCGCGTCGCCGTCGAGCGCGGGCACGTGGCCCTCGGCCAGCGTCCCGTCGGGCGCCAGCAGGCGCAGCGGCTCGGGGATCTCGACGGTCGACGCGGCGCTCATGGTGGGCGCAGCCTAGACGCCCTGCGCGTCAGGCCGGCGCTGCCTCCTTGTGATCGGAGGTGAGCTTGCCCGGGAACGCATCGTTGGCGATCAGCGGGCCTGGCGCGCTGTCGAACGTGCGCCCCACGATGCGCCCGTGCTCGACGACGCCGGGCCGGTCGTGGGCCGGCAGGACGAAGCGCGAACCGACCAGCGCCTTGCGGATCGCGGCCTTCTCGCCGCGCTTGCTGCCGCTGTGGTTGCCGGTCACCGCCGGGTCGAGCTCCATCACCTGCAGGTGCGGGTCGACGAGTTGGTGAGCGATGTCGTAGATGACGTCGCCGCAGATGCAGGCGACGCCCTCGTCGGTGTCGACGAGGATGTTCATCGAGCCCTCGGTGTGCCCGCCCGCGGCCACGCAGCGCACGCCGGGGATGATCTCCTCGTAGTCGACGACGTCGAGGTCGAGCAGCCGCAGCGCGCCGGGATGGTGCAGGCGGTCGACGAGGTGCTTGATGTAGGGCGCGGGGTACTGCTCGCCCATCAGCCCGGAGACCGAGTGCTCGAGCTCGCGGCGGTTGATGACGACGGTCGTCCCGTCCATCGCGAACTGGTCGTCGTAGCCGGCGTGGTCGATGTGCAGATGGGTGTGCAGGACGTAGCGGACGTCCTGCATCTCCAGGCCGTGCTTGGCGAGCTGCTTCTCCATGCCCTGCTCGTCGCGCCACCAGCCGGTCATGCCGAGGTTGCCCATGATCGACGGGTCGCTGAAGCCCGTGTCGACGACGATCGGCGCTTCGCCGCCGGTGATCAGGAAGCCCAGCGTGGGGACCTCCTGCGCCTGTCCGGGCTCGAGCGCGAGCACGAGGAAGCTCGTGTCGAGCTCGATGTCGCCCAGGTCGAGGACCTTCACTTCGAGACCCATGCAGTCCTCCTTCGGGGGTGGGATGCGTTGGGTCGACTATCCGCCGCGGGCGCAGCGCCCGCCATCGCACGTTCGGATGAGGTCATCAGGCGAACGCGCAGCACGTCATCAGGCGAACAGGCCGCGCTCGCGGGCGGCGTGGACGGCCTCGGCGCGCGACGTCGCGTCGAGCTTGCGGAAGAGGTTGCGCGCGTGGGTCTTGGCCGTCGCCTCGCTGATCTCAAGGCGCCGGGCGATCTGCTTGAAGCGCAGCCCCTCCTCGAGGCTCGCCAGCAGCTCGCGCTCGCGCGCGGTGAGCGCGACGCCCTCGGCCCGCGCCACGCCGACCGCGAGCAACGGCGCGAGCACGGCGCCAACGCGCTCGAGCTCGATGGCGAAGTCGCCCATCGCCCGGTGCGACGCGGTCGCCGAGAGCGACAGCGCCCCCACGACGCCGCCGTCCGCGCGCAGGGGCACCGAGCATCCGCAGTGAAATCCCGTGAGCAGGACGATGCTGTCCAGCGGGCGGTCGAAGGCTTCGGAGGCGTCGAAGTCCTCGTCGTGGAAGGCGCGCCCCTCGGCCACCTGGGCGAAGTACGAGCACGTGCTCACCGGCAGCTCCGTGCCCGGCGCCAGCAGCTTGGCGCCGGCGTCCGCCGTGATCTCGAAACGGCTCGCCTGCAGGTCGATGCGCGCCAGCGACACGCGGTCGACCGCGAAGGCGCTGCGAAGGACCTCGAGGGGCTGCTCGGACGCGCCGAGCTCGCGCTTCAGCGCAGCGACGCCCAGGGCTCCTCCTCGAAGACGTCGATGACCTCGTAGCCGCCCTCGCCCGCCGTCGGGGTGAGGATCACGGTGAGCTTGGCCGGCTCGTCGCCGAGCGTGTAGGAGCCGTGCACGATGTCCTTCTCGATGTAGACCGCCTCGCCGGGGCCGAGCTCGTGCTTGGCGTCCTCGAGCCACTGCTCGATGTGGCCCTCGCGCACCCAGATGATCTCCTCCTGGTCGGGGTGGCGGTGGAAGGGATGGCCGGCGCCCGGCTGCAGCGTGACGTCCATGACGCACATGGCGCGCGACCCGGTGAGCTCCGGGCGGCTGACCCAGCCGGCCTCGCCCCAGTCGAACTGGTCGCGCACGATGTCACCCTGCGTGATGAACCGGCTCATGCTGTCTCCTGGATCGGGATGGACTTGAAGCGCCTCATGTTCTGCGTCATGGCCACCTCGGTCGGCAGGCGCTCCATGCTCGAGGCGCCGAAGAAGCCGACGATGCCCGTCGTGCGCTCCAGCACGTACTGCGCGTCGTCGGGCTCGGCGATCGGGCCGCCGTGGCAGAGGCAGAGGATGTCGGGGTTGACCTCGCGCGCCGCGTCGCCGCACGCCTGCACGCGCGCCACCGCCTCGTCGAGCGAGATCCCCGAGCGCGAGCCGATCGACCCGCCCGTGGTGAGCCCCATGTGCGGCACGAGCACATCGGCGCCGGCGCCGGCCATCGCGCGGGCCTCGTTCTCGGTGAACACGTAGGGCGCGGTGAGCAGATCGAGCTCGTGGGCCTGGCGGATCATCTCGACCTCCAGGCCGTAGCCCATCCCGGTCTCCTCCAGGCCGACGCGGAAGGTGCCGTCGATGAGCCCGACGGTGGGGAAGTTCTGCACGCCGGTGAAGCCCGCGCGCTTGACGTCCTCCAGGAAGCGCGCCATCAACCGGAACGGGTCGGTGCCGCACACCCCGGCGAGCACCGCCGTCTCGCGCGCCACGGGCAGGACCTCGCGGGCCATGTCCATGACGATTGCGTTGGCGTCGCCGTAGGGCATCATGCCCGCCAGCGAGCCGCGGCCCGCCATCCGGTAGCGCCCGGAGTTGTAGATGATGATGAGGTCGGCGCCGCCGTCCTGCGCGCACTTGGCCGACAGGCCCGTGCCCGCGCCGGCGCCGATCACTGGACGCCCCTGGGCGACCTGCTTGCGCAGTGCGGCCAGGGCCTCGTCGCGCGTCATGCGCCCTCTTGGATGAGTGCGTGGAGGCGGTCGGCCATCGCCGTGGCGAAGGCCGGGTCGTTGACGTCGGCGTCGACCTCGTGGACCTCGACCTTGCCGGGGTCGATCCCTTCGCGCAGGGCGGCGAAGAGCGCCGCGTCGGCTTGCGCGTCGTGGAACGGCTGGCCCTCGACGTCGATGGCCGAGACGCCCTTCAGCGGGATGAACAGGACCGTCGGCGACTCCGCGCCGTTGAGCTTGGCCGCAATCCGCCGCCCGAGCTCGGCCATCTCCTCGGGCGTCGTGCGCATCAGCGTGATCGTCGGGTTGTGGACGTAGAGGTTGCGGCCCTCGAACTGCGGCGGGACGCTGTCGCGCGGGCCGAAGTTGACCATGTCCAGCGCGCCCAGCGAGACGACCTGCGGGATGCCCGCGCGCCCGACGGCCTCCAGGCGCTCGGGGCCGGCCGAGAGGACGCCGCCGACGAGGTCGTCGGCGAGCTCGGTCGTCGTGGCGTCGAGCACGCCGACGAGGTAGCCGCCGGTGGCCAGCGCCTCGAAGGACTGCCCGCCCGTGCCGGTGGCATGGAAGACGAGCACCTCGTAGCCGAGCTCCTCCAGGCGCTCGCGCGCCTGCGTGACGCAGGGGGTGGTGACGCCGAACATCGTCGCTCCCACCAGCGGGCGCTCGCCCGTGCGCTCGGGGACGGCGGCCGTGGCCATCCCGGCGATCGCCCCGGCGGCGTTGGTGAGGATCCGCGAGGAGATCTGGTTGATCCCGGAGATGTCGACGACCGAGTACATCATCGTGATGTCGACGGCCCCGACGTAGGGGCGCGTGTCGCCCGAGGCCACGGTCGAGACGATCAGCTTGGGCACGCCGACCGGCAGGTCGCGCATGGCCTGCGCGGCGATGGAGGAGTTGCCCGAGCCGCCGACGGCGGCGACGCCGTCCAGGCGCCCGTCGGCGTGCAGCCGCGCGAGCACCGCCGCCGCGCCGCGCCCCATGGCATCGACCGCGGCGCCGCGGTCGCCGGCGCGCACCAGCTCGGCGTGGTCGGCGCCGCCCGCGCGCGCCACCTCCTCGCGGCCCACGTCGGGCTCGATCTGCGGCTCGCCCAGCACGCCGGCGTCGACCAGCACGACCTCGACGCCCGCCTCGCGCAGGCGATCGCGCAGGAAGCCGTACTCGATGCCCTTGGTGTCCAGCGTGCCGACGAGAACGACGGTGGCGGCCATTTAGTGGTTCCTCCGGTGAGTCGCCATCAGCCGCGCTCCACGCCGAGGTAGCGGCGCTGCAGCTCGGGGTCGCCCACCAGCTCGGCGGCCGTCGTCTCGGCCGAGATCCGCCCGGCCACCATCACGAGCTGGCGCTCGGCCATCGCCGTGGCCATGGCGAGGTTCTGTTCGACGACGAGGATCGCGAGGCCCTCGGCCGCGAGGCCGCGGAAGGTCTCGATCAGGGTCTCGATGATCGTCGGCGCGAGCCCCTCGGAGGGCTCGTCCATGATCAGCAGCCTGGGGTTGCTCAGCAGCGCGCGGCCGATGGCGAGCATCTGCTGCTCGCCGCCGGAGAGCTGCATGCCGCCGTTCTGGCGGCGCTCGGCCAGGCGCGGGAAGAGCTCGTAGACGGCGTCGGGCGTCCAGCGGTGGCTTCCGCGCCGCGGCGTGGCCATCCGCAGGTGCTCGTCGACGGTCAGCGACTCGAACAGCCGGCGCCCCTGCGGGACGTAGCCGATCCCGGCACTCGCGATCTTGTACGAAGGGCGCCCGAGGATCTCGCTGCCCTCGAAGGCGATCGACCCGCTCGAGTGGGCCGGAGGGATCCGCATGATCGCGTTGCAGAGCGTCGTCTTGCCCATGCCGTTGCGCCCGATGAGCGCGACGGGCTCGTCGGTCATCTCGAAGCTGACGTCCTGCAGCACGTGGGCGCGCCCGTAATAGACGTTCAGGTTCTTGACCGCCAGCATCGGGCGGCCGTTGCCCTCCGCGCTCACGTGCTGACCTCGATGCCGTCGTCGGTGACGCGGCCGCCGAGGTAGAGCTCGTGGACGAGCTCGTTGGCGCGGATCTCGTCGGGCGTGCCCTCCACGATCTTGCGCCCGTCGTGCATCATCGTGACGCTCTGCGCCACGCGCAGCGCGACGTCCATGTCGTGCTCGATGAGGATCAGCGTGATGCTCTTGTCGAGCTCGAGCAGCAGGTCGGTCAGCGCGACGCGCTCGCCGCGCGAGAGGCCCGAGGCGGGCTCGTCGAGGAGCATGAGCTTCGGCTCGGTCGCTCGGGCCATGGCGACCTCGAGCTGGCGCTGCTCGCCGTGGGAGATCGAGCCCACGAGGGTCGCGATCTGGCTCTCGAGCCCGACGGTGCCGGCCAGCTCGCGCGCGCGTTCGCGCATCTCGTCGTCGATGGCCTTGCGCACCATCCGCTGGTGCCCGCCGCGCGAGCCAAGCACGGCGAGGTAGAGGTTGTCCTCGACGCTCAGGCCGAGGAAGAGACGGGACTTCTGGTAGGTGCGCCCCATCCCGAGGCGCGTGCGTCCCGGGGCGGGGACGGCACCGATGTCCTGTCCGAGGAACTCGATCGTCCCCGAGGTGGCGGGCATGTCGCCCGAGATGACGTTGAACAGCGTGGTCTTCCCCGCCCCGTTGGGGCCGAGGATGGCGCGCCGCTCGCCGTGCGCGACGTCGAGGTCGACGTCGCGCACGGCATCGAGGCCGCCGAACCGCCGGCCGACCCCCCGCAGGCGGAGGATCGGGCCGGCCGGCTCGGTGGTGACGTCCTGCACCGGTTCGCTACGCGCCGACGACCTTCACCGGCGTCGCCTTGCCAAGCCACGGCAGGCTCTTCTTCTCGCAGCCGGGGAACTTGCGCCCCGGAGCGGGAGTCGAGCCGCTGAACGTGCCGCCGAACGTCTGGTCGACGTCGGGGATGCTCGTCACCGTCTTGACCGCCAGCTTGCCGTCCTTCATGTACAGCTGCTGGTCGTAGACCGTGAAGATGGCCTGACGGTTCGCGTCGAGCTTCACCGTGCCGTACGGCGCCGGCAGCTCCACCTTGGCCAGTGCGGCCTGGAGCTTGGACTGGTCGGAGATGTCGCCCTTGACGGCCTCCAGCCCCTTCACCAGCCCCCACGCGTTGAGGTAGAAGCCGTAGGTGAACGTGCTCGGCGCGGCCGACGCCGCGTCCTTGCCGGGCGGGATCACCTTGAACCACTTGCCGATGATGTTCGTGGCGTAGTCCTGGGCCGCCGGGGTGTCGAGATCGCCGGCCGTACCCGCGCCGCCGATGTACGCGCCCGACACGCGCGGGCCGAGCTGCTCGAACTGGCCCGGGGTGCCCCAGAACAGGTTGCCGATGAACTTCTTGGCGTCGATCGGCCCCTTGGCCTGCTCGTAGGCCTTCAGGAACGGGATCAGGCCCGCGCCGCCGACCGCCACGAAGGTGCCGTCGACGTCGGTGGGCATCTGCTGCGCGTAGGACGAGTAGTCGGTCGTGTTCAGCGGCGGGAAGACCCGCTTGCTGATCTGACCGCCGGCCGCGCAGAACTCCGCGATGAAGCCGGCCGCCGACGTCCAGGCGAAGCTGTAGTCGTCGGCGACGACCGCAGCCTTCTTCCACCCCAGCTTGTTGTACGCGATGTCACCGAGCCCGGCGTTCCACTGCGCGCCGTCGCCGTTGAAGCGGAAGAAGTTCGGCGCCTGCACCTTGAGCGTCGTGTCCTGCGCGCCCGCGGAGCCGTCGACGAACGTCTTGTCCGGATGCTGCTTGGCGTAGTTGGCGACCGCGATCGACTCATCGCCCGACAGCGGGCCGATCATCACGTCGGCGTCGAGCTGCTCCATGAGCCGCCGCACCTCCTTGATGGCGGTGTCAGACGTGTCGTCGCCGCAGCCCACGCCGACGAGCTTGAGCGGGTGGTCGCCGATCGCGCCGCCCGTGAAGCCGTCCCTCGGCTTGTTGGGGTTCTTGGGCTTGGCACCGGCGAACTGGGACAGCGCCGCGACCGCCCCGGCCATGTTCTGGTTGTCGAACGAGCCGAATGCGCCCTTGCACTCGGACATGATCGCGATCTTGATCGGCGTGCCCGAGCCGCCACTGCGCGGCTCGACGGCCGGCTGCGGATCGGGTGCGTCGGTCGGCGCCGCGGCCGCTGGCGTGCTCGTGGACGGCGTGGCCGCCGGCGTGCTCGTCGAGCTGCTGCTCTTGTTGTCGTCGGATCCGCATCCGGCAACCACGAATGCGATCACTGCGGTGATGACGGCGAGCCAGAACGCCCCCCGGCTCGAATGTCGTGCGACAGGCATAGCTTTGTCTCCTCCTAGAAACGGATACCGCGTCAACCGACGGGTGTGGGTTCTGCCGACCCCCTCTCCTGGGTGATGTCCATCGGCAGCGTGCGCCGCGGGCCTGCCGTCACGCGCTCCCACAGCCCGATCAGGCCGGTCGGCGAGACGAGGACGATGACCAGGAAGATCACGCCGATGAGCGTGTGGAAGCGATCGGCGACCAGGTCGACGTCCTGGGCGTAGTTGTTGATGAACACGAAGACGAGCGCGCCCAGCCACGCGCCCTCCAGGCGGTAGAGCCCGCCGATGACCGCGATCACGAGCACGTCGATGGTGGCGCTCAAGCCGATCGTCGACGGCGCGATCTGCGCGTTCCACCACACGAAGAGGATCCCGCCGATCGCGGCGATCAACCCGGCGAAGGCGAAGGCCAGCGTCCGGTGCAGGGCGACGTTGTAGCCCAGCGAGCTCATCCGCACCGGGTCGTCGCGGATGCCCTGCAGGGTCAACCCGAACGGGGTGCGCGCGACGTAGCGCAGCGACACGTAGACGATCAGGGCCACCGCGAGCGTCACGAAGTACAGGCGGTCGGGATGGGCGGTGCGGCTGATGAAGTCGGGGATCGGGATACCGCTGATGCCGCCAAAGCCCGACACGCTCGTCACCTGACCGAAGAACAGGTTCGCGATGACCGAGAAGACCAGCGTGATCATCAGGAAGTAGATGCCGTAGCTGCGGCTGGAGAGCGCGCCGAAGACGAGCGCCACGATCACCGCGATGACGAGCGCGACGACGATGCCCGGGGCCTCGGCCCACCCGAGGTTCAGCCCCTTCGTGTTGCCGTTGGTCGTCAGGTTGCCCAGCACGAAGCCCGCGACGCCGTAGATCGACACCTGCGCGAGCGACACCATGCCGCCGTAGGCCGACAGGAAGATCAGGCTCGCGGCCGCGATCCCCAGGAAGAGCATCTGCGTCAGCAGCGTCGCCACCCAGTACTCGCTGAAGAGCAGCGGCGCGAAGACGGCGAGGACGACGAAGATCGTTCCGACGACGCGATCGGCGGAGAGCCGCGAGCTGCGCGAAGCGCTCATGCGGGCCGGCCGAAGAGCCCGAGGGGACGGACGGCGAGCACGATCGCCAGCAGGACGAAGGTGAAGATGATCGAGTAGTAGGTGTAGTCGGCCGGCAGGTAGGCCGAAGCGAAGTTCGTGGTCAGCCCGAGCAGCAGCGCCCCGATCGCGGCGCCGCCGAGCGAGCCCATCCCCCCGATGATCACGACGACCAGCGAGTTCAGAAGCCAGTTGGCGTCGACCCCGGGCGCCAGGCTCGCGAACGACCCGCCGATCACCCCGCCGAACCCGGCCAGCGCCGAGCCCACCACGAACGCGATCGCGAAGGTGAGCTGGATGTTGATGCCCATGGCCGAGACCATGTCGCGGTCGTCGACGCCCGCGCGGATGATCATCCCGCTGCGCGTGCGTTGCAGCCAGAACCACAGGCCGGCGCCGATGACGAGGCCGAAGCCCAGGATGACCAGGCGCGTCAGCGTGTACTGGATGCCGGCGACGTGGAGGTTGACGAACTTGTCGAACGTCCCCGGCCACGAGATGTCCTGCGCGACGCCGCCGTAGTGGGCGAGCATCTGGTCGGCGAGGATGATCGAGATGGCGATGGTGATGAGCGCCTGACGCAGGTCCTGACCCTGGTTCCAGCGCAGGAAGAGCTGCTGCATCAGCAGGCCGGCCCCGGCGACGACGGCGACCGCGGCCAGCGCCGGCACCACCCATTGCGCGAGGCTCACCTGCGCGCTGGAGAGGCCGAGCCCCGCGTCGCCGCCGACCATGTTGCGCTGCAGGCGCAGCGCGATGTAGCCGCCCAGCAGGAAGAAGGCGCCGTGGGCCATGTTGACGACGCGCATGAGCCCGAAGATGAGCGTGAACCCGCTGGCCACGACGAAGTACAGCGCCGCGGCGGTGAGCCCGTTGAGCAGCGTGATCAGGAAGTCCTTGGGATCGCTGACCGCGGGCCCGAAGCTCGTCCCCGAGGCGATGAAGAGCACCCAGATGACCGGGAAGACGACGAGTGCGAGCAGCACTGCGCGACCAACCTGGCGCAGTGACCCGTATGCAGCGAACCCGGTCACGCGGGCCGACCATATCCGTAGGCCGATCCACGTTGCAAGAAGAACTATCGAGAATCGGTACTTGGCGCTGCGATGGCTCTAGGCCGGTACGCGACCCACCGGATAGAGCCGCGCGCGGAGCGCCTCGTCGCTCTGCGGGCGCTCGTCGGCGATGCTCCTCATCGCCGTCACGATCGAGCGGTCGAGCGTGCTCGCGTCGGGCCAGTTGACCTCGACGAGGTTGCCCGCGGGGTCGCGCAGGTACATCTGCACGGCGCCGTCGCTGAGTACGCGCACGTCGGGCGACCACGCGTCGCGGTCGAAGAGCCCGCGCTCGCTCGCGAGGGTGTAAGCCGCCTCGAAGTCGTCGACGTCGAGGCCGATGTGGTGGAACTCGGGCGCCGGCGTGTCGCGCAGGAAGAGGTGCAGCTGCTGGTCTCCCACCTCGAGCCACACGACGGGGTGCTCGAAGTCGGGGGCCGGCACGCGCCGCATCCCGAAAAGGTCGACGTAGAAGCGCGTCGACTCCTCCAGGTCATAGGCATGGACGCTGACGTGGGTGAAGCCGGTCGCGCGCATCCGACGACGCTAACGCACCCCGCCCTCGCGCTCCAGGGCAAGGGCGGCGCCGATGACCACGCTCGCGTCGCGGCCGGCCAGCTGCAGCGGCCCGATCGCGATCGCGGGCCAGCCCAGGTAGCTGAAGGCCCGCGCGTAGGCCGAGAAGGGCAGCCGCACGTCGAGCTCGTCGACCCCGGCCGGCGGCAGGTCGTCGTACCCGAGCGTCGGCGCGAGCACGAGGTCGACATCGGGCTCGCGGGCGGCCACGGCACGCCACGCCTCGAGTGCGGCGCGGCCCTCGCGTTCCTGCTCGGCGGTCACCGTGATC
>Ga0307502_10000308_pt1 | contig 12988 bp, 8 predicted proteins | sample 16_S_MG_FD_201364 | JGI IMG/M metagenome (GOLD analysis project Ga0307502, IMG submission 201364) | Soil microbial communities from Populus trichocarpa stands in riparian zone in the Pacific Northwest, United States - 16_S | ecosystem: Environmental > Terrestrial > Soil > Riparian zone > Trees... | reverse complement strand
TGAGCAAGCCGGACGGACTGCGGGTGCTGCTCGCCAGGCCGGCCGTCATCGCCCCCGGCGTGCTCCCGGCGATCCAGACCGTCGCGGCGGCTCGCCCCGGGGACGAGGCGCTGCGGCCGGTGGCGACCGAGGCCGACGACGGCCGGGAAGCGGAGATCCGCGGCAGGATCGACGACCTGCTCGCGCTGAACACCGCGCTCGCCGGCGTCGCACCCGAGGACATCGCCGTTCGCCCGTCCGAGCAACGACCACCAGCGACGGCGTCGACCACCGACCCGGTCGCCGTGCTACGCGGCCGCCTCGTCGAGCGGCTCCTCGCCGGCGAGATCGAGGAGCCACCCCCGGCCCTCGCCGCCAGCCTCGGCGCTCTCAGCGCCACCGCGACGGCAGGCACCCTCTCCCTCACCCCGAGCGCTTCCGGACCCCGGCTCGTGCTCACCGCCGACGCCGTGACCGCTGCCGGCGCCGCGAACCGGTCGACCGCGGACTCCCTCGGCATCGACCTGACGAAGGTTCCCCTGCCCACCGCGGTGGAGCGGGTGCACGCCGCGCTGGCCGCGAAGTACACCGAACTGGCCGAGTTCGCGCCTGCCGACGAGGTGTACGCCGTGGTCGGCGGGGCGGTGCAGCGCCTGCCACAGGCGCTGTCCCCGGCCCTGGCGCCCGCCGCGGTGCCGACGACGCACGGCACGCTCAAGCCGGTCGGCGTCGGTGACCTGCTCGTCGTGCGCCAGCAGCTCAAGCGGTACGAGGGCGGCGAGGTGGGACACGTCGAGAACGTGCTGCGCGGCGAGTCCAAGAAGCGCACCCACCTGCGGTCACGCACCACCGAGCAGACCGACACCACCGAAGAGGTCCTCGAGAGCACCGAGGAACGCGACAGCCAGAGCACCGAGCGCTTCGAGCTGAAGCAGGAGGCGGCGGCGGTGCAGAAGGAGGACTCCACCTTCAAGGTCGGCCTCTCGGTGTCCGGCTCCTACGGCCCGACGATCGAGTTCAAGGCCTCCACGGACTTCTCGCTCAACAAGTCCAAAGAGGAGTCCGCGAAGACCGCGACGGGCTACTCGAAGGAGATCTCCAACCGGGCCGCGTCGAAGGTCACCGAGAAGCACCGTGAGGAACGGATCCTGCGCACGCTCGAGGTCTTCTCGGAGACCAACGAGCACGGCATCAACAACGCGAGCGGGAACGGGCCCGTGGTCGGCGTCTACCAGTGGGTGGACAAGATCTACGAGTCGCAGGTCTACAACTACGGCAAGCGGATGATGTTCGACCTGATGATCCCGGAGCCGTCCGCGTTCTGGCAGTTCGCGATCACGACCTACCCGAAGCCCGGCTCGACGCTGGTCCGGCCCACTCCGTTCACCCTCAAGCCGAAGGACCTCAACAAGGACAACTACGGCGACTACGTCCAGCGCTACCAGGTCGCCGGGGTGAACCCGCCGCCATCGGAGTTCCAGACTGTCGCCAAGACGTTCGAGGGTTCCTCCTCGCACGACGAGCACGTGCTCACCAAGATCGCGGAGCTGCCGCTGCCCGCCGGTTACACGGCGCTGGACGCGTTCGTCGGGCTCACCGGCACGCGGTGGGACGACTGGAAGGACACGTGGTTCGTCGACGTCGTGATCGGCGACCAGCCGCTGCGCTGGGAGGAGGGCGGGTTCATCAACCAGGACGCCAGCCTGGCGAGCGAGGAAGGCGCGGTCGCGCTGACCATGGCGGCGTTCGGCATTCACATCGTGACGCTCGCCGTCGAGGTCACCTGCAAGCGGACCCAGCGAGCGCTCGACGCATGGCAGTTGGCGACCCACCAGGCGATCACGCAGGCGTACCTCAAGATGGAGCGGGACTACCAGGACGCGCTGGCCGCGCTGCAGGTGCAGACGGCCAACCAGATCCTCGGCCGCAACCCGATCGAGAACCGGCTGATCGAACGCACGGAACTGAAGAAGCACGCCATCTCGGTGTTCACCGCCCAGCACTTCGGCTCGTTCGGCGCGGTCCAGACCTCAGCACCGGACGGATACCCGGAACCCATGCTGACCGAGGCCGAGGTCCAGGGCCGCTATGTGCGCTTCTTCGAGCAGGCCTTCGAGTGGGAGCACATGACGTACCTGTTCTACCCGTACTACTGGGGCCGCAAGGCGAACTGGGCCGTACAGGCGGTGCTGCAGGACACCGACATCCAGTTCTCGGAGTTCCTGCGGGCCGGGTCGGCACGCGCGGTCGTCCCCGTCCGGCCGGGTTTCGAGAGCTCGGTCGCGCACTTCCTCAACACCGGCGAGATCTGGAACGGCAGCGAGCCGCCCACGATCACCGACCCGACCTACGTCAGCGTCATCACCGAGATCAAGGAACGCGATCAGGCGAAGGGAACCGAGGTCGCCCAGGGCGACCCATGGGACGTCCACCTACCCACGACACTGGTTCGCCTGCGCTCGGACGGATCGCTGCCGCAGTGGAAGAAGAACCCCGACGGCACCTGGAGCCCGGTGGGCGACAACTGAAGGGGAGGAGATGGCCAAGCCACCGCGTTACCGCATCCACCCCGCGATCGGCATCGCCAGGGTGGGCAACGCCCCGAGGGACCAGTTCTTCATCGGCCCGGAGGCGCTCTACCTGCACGCCACCGGAATGTCCACAATGGGCACGGTCGTGCCACCGTTCAAGACCGCGCCGGGTGGTGAGATCAAACCGCAGGCCGCCCGGTTCCGGGTCTTCGAGTACACCGAGTCGGGCGGGAAGTACACGGCGTCCCGGGAGATCACCCTGGACGAGAAGGACGTCGTCGACCTGACCTGGCAGGTGCACCTGGCCAACCGCAAGGCGTCGTTCTTCACCTTCGACGGGCTGGCCGGCTCGCCGCTGGTGCCGGCGGGGCCGCATCCCCGGCGCAACACCGCGGTGGCGGACCGGCGCACGCTGGAGATCGACCCGGGTGCCCGCAAGATCACCGGCAAGTCGAAGGGGCCGGTCGCGTTCACCAAGGGGACCTCCGCGAACCCGGCCAAGGAACTGTGGCCGGACCCGCAGCCGGCACCGACGCCGCCGGCCGGCTGGTGGCGCTGGGCGGCAAGGGGGTCGCTGGCGCTCGGCCCGGAGCGACGATCACGAACTACGCCAACAACGACGGGTGGTTCGACGATGTGTCGGACGGACCGGTGACCGCGACGCTGCGACTGCGTGGACCCGACGGAAAGCCGCGCCCTGTCACGGTTTCCGGCGCGTGGCTGCTCGTAGGTCCGCCCGACTTCGCCCCGGCCGTCCAGTCGCCCGTGACGCTGTACGACGTCCTCATCGACCTCGCGGCCAGGCAGCTGCCCATACCCGCGGACGAGACCGTCTACGACAAGGACGAGACCTCGCAACTGCGCGCGCTGGCCGCGGAACTTGGCAGCGGTGGCACCAAGCTGACGAAGTTCAAGGTCGACTTCGACCGGGACATCGCCCCGATCCTGCGCCGCTCGGTCATGGCCACGTGGACGTTCGGACCACTCGCCACCTCACACGGCACACTGGGTGCCGAGCCGAGCCTGGCGTCGTTCTGGCCGCTGCTGTCCGATCCGGCGCAGTCGAACGCGATACGCCAGACCCTCGTCGACCGCCTGCGAAAACCGGGCACGCCGGGGATCAGCGGCGCCGACACGATGCCCAAGCTGCTCGGCGACGACCCGTACAACAAGTACAAGACCGAACGCTGGGGCGTGACGCTCACCGTGACGCAGCTGGCGATGCTGACCGAATGGGCCAAGGGCAACTTCGTCGGATCGGTGATGGGCCAGGGCTTCTTCACCTCACCGTTGCCCCCACTGGGGATCACCCCGCACGGCCTGGACCGCGCGGCGCTCGAGTCCTGTTCCGGCGGCGGGTTCTACCCCGGGATCGAGGCCGGCTGGCAGATCAGGTCGCCGGAGCTGTTCGCGGAGCCGTTCCGCGTCCGGCACGGCGCGGCCTCGAAGTACGCCGGTGACGGCGGGGTGACGGTCGGGGCCGGTCACTTCAGCAGGCAGATGGCGTTGCCGTGGCACGCGGACTTCCTGCAGTGCAAGAACGAGAAGCAGAAGGTCACGAGTCAGGTGTACGGGTGGTGGCCCGCACAGCGACCCGACGTGGTCTACCCGACCATCGCCGAGGCGGACAAGCGGGACGCGAGCGGGGTACGCACCGGCAAGATGCTTCCGTGGACCCGGCCCAGTTCGTCGCCGTGGCCGGGCCGAACCGATGACGTGCCCACCTACGACCAGATGATCGCGAACTGGTGGAAGTTCGGCTTCGTCGTCATGACTCCCAAAGGGAGCTTCACGGAGTCGGAGCGTCGCGGCACGATCCCGTGAACGCGGACGTCTGCGTGGTCGGTGCTGGCCCGTCAGGCGCCGCGGCCGCCATCGCACTCGCGAGAACCGGCGCCGACGTGCTCATGGTCGGTCCAGAGAAGGCGCCGCCCGCCGGCACGCTGGAGCTGCTGTCCGGGCATGCCCGCCACTGCCTTGACACGCTCGGGCTGACCGGCGCCGTCGCCGCACGGGCCCCGTCCTGCGCGGCGACGGTCTCCCGGTGGGGCGGTCCGGAGTTCGCCGAACAGTCCAGTGTCCTCGACCCGGCCGGCCCCGGCTGGGTCGTCGACCGCGCCTGGCTGGACCCGGTCTTCCTGTCGGCCGCGCGGGCCGCCGGGGTCCGGCACCTGCGGGCACGCGTGGCCGGCGCGGAACGGGACGGGCACGGCTGGTCACTGCACTGCGTCGACGGTGTCGCCGCCCGGCGGATCTCGGCCCCGCGGGTGATCGTGTCGTCCGGCCGCACCGGTCGCGTCGCGGCCCGGTTCGGCATGCGCAGGATGACCGGGCACCGCATGGTCGCCATGACGACCTGGCTGCCGGGCGACCCGCTGCGCCTCGGCCACCGGCTGCTGATCGACCACGCGCCCGGCGGCTGGTGGTACGCGCTGCCGGACACCGAGGGCACCTCGGTCGTCTACTGCACCGACGCGGACCTGCTACGCCCCGGCACCTGGCACGACGCAGCCCGCCACGTCGGCTGGGCGGAGACGTTGCGGGCGCGGCACCGCCCAGTGCTGCGTGCCGCCGTGACCGGACGGGCCGTCACCGTCACCGGCCGCGGCGTCACTCTCGTCGGGGACGCCGCGCTGGCGGTGGATCCACTCTCCGGGCGCGGCCTCACGCTGGCCCTGGAGACCGCCCTGATGGCCACCCGCGGCGAGGGGGAGTACCGCGACTGGCTGGCGGAGGAGACACGTGCCCACGAACGGCAGTCGCGGTCGGTCTATGGCCTGGTCGGTGCGGACGACCTGGAGTTCTGGCGCCGCCGTGCGGCAGCCGCGTGAACGTCGCACCACTCGGCTGGGTGGGCGTTCCTCATCGATGGGCGCTGACTCCAGGAGTCGACCGTCACGCTCACACGTTCGGCTGACGGTGAGTGTCGTTCCGTAATGCCGGTGTGGCCGAGACCGACGCCTCGGTGTGTCGACCAAAAGGCTGAGCCGGATGGGGCCGTTCGGACCCGCGTCGCAGACGCTGGTGGCGATTCTCTTCATTGCCGGGGTGGTGTTCTTGCTCGACTGGAACGCCGACACCGGCACTGTCGAGAGCAGAGGGGTCGTGAACTCGGTTCCGTGGCTCGTATGGCGGGTCGTGGGCGCTCTCGCGACGTTGGTCTTCGTCGTGTTGTTGCTGCGGGGCACACGAGTGCTCCTCGGCCATGTTGGGCGCAAACCTGGATGCGGGTGGACGTGGATGTGCCGCTGGAGGTCCGGGTGGTGCGGGCGAGTGTGGTTCACGACTCTCGTCGTGCTCTCAGCACGATCTGGATCGCCGCACTCAAGGTCTCCTTCTCGTGGGAGTGATCGCGGCCATCCCGTGGTTGTCCCTGGCCTGGGTGGCGCACGGCGAGTGCCGGGCGATCCGGATGTGGGCCGGCCTGACGACACCACGCGGTACCACGACGCGGTGGTTCGTCTCGGCAGGTTGTGGCAGCAGATCGTCGCCTGCGTTACGGCCTTCACTGTCGCCGTGATGATCATCTCTGTTCCCTGGTGGCTGCCTGGCGGTCGGCCGCCATGCGTGTACTGGAACACGCCGTGCCGATTCCCGACGATCTGAAACGGTAACGCCGCTGGTGTTCACGTTGCTCGCCGCATTCCTACCTGACCTTGCGATCACCTAGCGCGACGCTGGGAGGATGACCGGGTGATGCGACGTACTGGGTCAGCGAGGACTGCCAGCACCGGGGTGGCGCAAACCCAGCTCGCGGTCGTGAAGGACTTGGGATGGGTGTTCCGGGGGCAGCTGTTCGAGGACTACGGGGTCGACGCGTTGGTCGAGGTCGCCGACGACGGCGGTGTGCTCGGTTTGCTGCTGGGCCTGCAGATCAAGGGTGGCCAGAGCCAGTTCAGAAGTCCTGCTGACGATGGTTGGTGGTTTTCGGAGGACACCACGCATTTCGTGTACTGGCTGGGCTTCTCGATCCCAATTGCCATTGTGTTGGCTGACCTGGAAAGCCAGCTGTGCTATTGGGAGTTGGTCACGGAGTCGACCGTCGTGAAAAGCGGCGGGAGCCGCTGGAAGATCCGGGTGCCGCGCAGTCACGTCCTTGACCGGTCCGCGGTCGGACCGTTGCGTGCGGCGGCCGAGGCTGGGGACCGCAGGGCTCGTGATCGCCGGCCGGTGGGTGCGCCGGTCACCGAGTTCGATCCGGCGGAACTCGAGGTGCACGCGGCGTTTCCCGGCGCCGGCGCCTACGCGGAGATGCCACCCGAGTACTTCACTCGTCCCCACGACCAGCTACTCGACGAGCTGGTCGAACGCGCGTTCCAGGAGAAGTCCGGACTCGCGGTTCTCGTGGGCCCGTCTGCCGCGGGTAAGACCCGGGCGCTGTACGAGGCGTTGCACCGGCCAGTCCGAGCCGACCCGGCCGCGGCCAGTCTGGCCCAGGCCGAATGGCGTGTGTGGCCCACTGTGAACCCGTTGCCGCCCAGGCGGTTCCTGGACGAGCTCGCGCTCGTGGGACCACGGACGGTGGTGTGGCTCAACGAAGCGCAGCGATATCTGCGGGACCCGTCCGCCGAACTGCGTGCGGACATCGCGACCGGACTGCGTGAGCTGCTCGCGGACGACTCTCGCGGCCCGGTGCTGGTACTGGGGACCTTGTGGCGTGAGCACTGGAACGAAATCACGAGGAAGCCGGACAGCACGGAGATCGACCAGTTCGCCGCGGTGCGACGCCTGCTCGAAGGCAGCTACGTCAGGGTTCCGGCCACGTTCACCAATGCCGAGGTCAGCGCGGCGCGCAGGTCGGGGGATGAGCGGGTCGCGGTGGCGGCCAGCCAGGTCACCGGTGCCGGGGTCACGCAGTACCTGGCCGGTGCGCCGGACCTCGTTCAGCGCTACGAGACGGCTGACGAGACGCAGCGCGCGGTGATCCACGCGGCGATGGATGCCCGTCGGCTCGGACACCGCGAGTGGTTCTCGGCGAGCTTCCTGCGTGACGCCGCGCGCTGCTATCTGACCGGTTCCGACCGCGACCGCGCGGACGATGATCCCTCATGGTTCGACGCGGCGGTCGAGGACCTGTTGGTCTCGGGCAAGGCGAGTGGACCGGTGCTGCGCCAGAACCTCTTCGGCTACCGGCTCGACGACATCCTCGACCAGGATGGCCGGGCACGCCGCCGGTTCGAGTTCCCGCCGGCGGAGTTCTGGTCGGTTGTCGCCGAGGGTGATGTGGCGCCAGACAGTCGAGTGCGGCTGGCAGACGGCGCCGCATCGCGGATGCGGTTGCAGATCGCGGCACAGCTGTACGACATGGTGGGCACAAGGGACGCCGGCAACAGGATGCACGAACTCGCGATGCATTGCGAGCGCGGCGGAGCTCCGCACGCCGCCGATCGGCTGGTACAGAGGGCCGCCGCCGCGGGCTCCCCGGAGGCTTTGACGTCACTGGCGAACTGGCGGCGTGCCCATGGCGACGAGAGCGATCCCAGCGTGGTGAGGTTGCTGCGGCAGGCCGCGGACCTCGGCGACATCGAGGCGCTCGATCCACTCGCCTGGCTGCTGGAGTGTGCGGGGGACAAGGAAGGAGCCGAGGCGGTCGCGCGGAAAGCGGTCGGGCTCGGATCGTGGGAGGCGACTGCCTCGGTCGCCGAATGGCGCGATATCGACTATCCGGCGGAAGCAGAGCAGTTGGTCTACAACCTGCCTGTCGAAATGAGGTCGGCCGCGTTGGCTCACCTCGTTGACAGCCGGGAAGGTGCGAACAACCCTGACAGGGCTGAGCGACTGGCGCTGTCCGCGGCGACGGACGGTGACGAGGAAGTCCTCCTGACGCTCGCGGAGCAGCGCGCGGAGGGCGGCAAGAAAGCGTCGGCTCGCCGACTGCTCGAGCACATCACCCGGCCTGACACGGCGGAAGACATGTTGCGGCTGGCGTTGATCCATGCCCGCGCGGGAGACCACGCCCAGGCCAGGACCCTGGTGGAGACGGCCGTTGACGCGAGTACCGGGCTTGCCCCGAGTCGATCTGGTTTCGAAGGTCTGGGTGAACGGTTGGCACTGTTCGTCGACATGCGGCCGCAGGCCGTCGACCGACTGGCAGAAGTCCTGACAGTGCTGGATGAACGCGATTTGAGCAGGCAGTTGCACGACGCGTACAACGCGCTGCAACCTCCGTGGCGAGAAATGCTCGCGCAGCTGGACATGTCCGAACCGAGCGACGAAGACGAAGAGCCCCCCGACGAGACCGACGACGAGGTGGGCTGGGCATACGTCACGCTTTCGGGCTTTCATGCGAAGCGTGGCGAGTTCCAGGAGGCGGAATCCTTCGCCCTGCAGGCCGCGGCGGCGGGAACCTCCGCGGGCCTGGAGGTCCTCGGCCGTGAGCTGCTGCAGAACGGCGACCGAGAGGCAGCCGAACGTTTGGCTCTGTGTGCGGTGAACATGACGGAGGCGTCGTTCCTCGCTGACTCGTCGTGGACCGCGCTGGCCGAGGCGCGAGCGGACGACACCCTGCTCGTGTCGGGACTCGACGCCGACGGAGCCACAGCCGCGCCCTGGTGAGGCCTAGGAACAAAGTCGACTGTAAACCATTAGACATGAGCTGTGAGCGACGTTGACTAATGGGTATAGTGACACTGTGGCCATTCAGCCGAGCCTTGCGGACGTGCAGCGTGCGGGGTTCCCCATCGGTGGGGAGCCGCTCGTCGCCCTCGATCTCGTCGACACGTTGATGACCGTCACCGACCCGCCGACCGACCTCCTCGCCGACCCCCACCGCGCGGCCGCGTGGTGGGCACTGCAGGTCCCGCGACTACCTGAGGGCCGCACCCCGGACCCGGTGGCGACCCGGCGCCTGCGCGCGGCGATCCGTGACGTGCTCGACGCGCACCTCGAGGGCCGTACACCCCAGGACACGTCGGTCGAGGACCTCAACGCCGCGGCCGCCGCCGTGCCCACCAGTCCTCGGCTGCTCGCAGGCGGCGGCAGTGCGACCCGCTGGCACACCGAGCACGGCGGCAACGCCGCGCTGGCGGCGATCGCGGGCGAGGCGATTCGGCTGCTCGCCGACGCCGACCGGCTCCCGAAGCTGCGCCGGTGCGCCAACCCGGCCTGCTCGATGCTCTTCCTCGCCGAGCGGCGCAGCCGTCAGTGGTGTGCGAGCAACGTCTGCGGCAACCGCGTCCGCGTCGCCCGCCACTACGAACGCACCCACGGAGGTGACGAGTCATGATCTCCACCGCGGGCTTCCATTCCGGCGAACTCGCCGTCCAGCAACGCGCGGGCGTCACCCACGACGCCGCCCGCCTCGAGGGCATGCTCGCGCCCGCTCGGCTCGACGGCGGCGCGGCGCGCTTCCTCGCCCAGCGCAGGCTCACGATCCTCACCGCCCGCGACCGCGACGGCCTGCTGTGGGTGTCGCCGCTGCTCGGCGAGCCCGGCTTCCTCGACGCGCACGGCACGATCCTCGACGTGCACACGACGCCCGCCGAGGGCGACCCCCTGCACGGCCTGCCCGCGGGGCAGCCCGTCGGACTGGTCGCGTTCGAGCCCGCGATCCGCAGACGCCTGCGCGTCAACGGCACCCTCACCGCGACCGGCCCGACCGGGCTGCGGATCGAGGCCGAACAGGCGTACGGCAACTGCCCGTCCTACATCGTCCCCAGGGAGGTCCCCACCGCGGGCCACGCCGACGGACCGGTCCCGAGTCGCGGCACCGGGCTCTCGATCGCCGACCGCGCCCTCATCACCGCGGCGGACACGTTCTTCCTCGGCACCAACCACCCCGACCGCGGCGCCGACGCCTCACACAAGGGCGGACCGCCCGGTTTCGTCCACGTCGACGGCGACGACCTGCGCTGGCCGGACTACCCGGGCAACAACATGTTCAACAGTCTCGGCAACCTCGCGGCCAACCCCGAGGCAGCCCTGCTGTTCCTCGACTTCACCACCGGCGCCGCGCTACACCTGTCCGGCGCCGCGAGCATGGAGTGGACCACCCCCGACGAACACGACACCGGCCGTCGCGTCCGGTTCCACACCGTCCACACAGCACGGACGACGCTCTGACGGCCCAACCTCACAAGGCTCGTCCGGCAGATAATAGTTGATGTGCAACAATCATTTTCATGAGCAGCTCGCTCGAGACTCCGCTGTCGCCGCGTGGGCGGACCGTCGTGCTGTTGACCTGCTGTTTGAGCGTGGTCGTGGCGGGACTGGACACGACGATCGCCAATGTGGCGCTGCCCTCGATCCAGAAGGCGCTGCACGCGCCGGTCAGCGGCCTGCAGTGGGTGGTCGACGCCTACACGCTGGTCATCGCCTGCCTGTTGATGTTCTCGGGTTCGGTGGCCGACCGGTTCGGCCGGCGCCGGGTGTTCCAGGTCGGGCTGGGGTTGTTCTCGTTCGGTTCCCTGTTGTGCGGCCTCGCGCCGTCCCTGGGGGCGCTGGTCACCTTCCGCGCGCTCCAGGCGGTCGGCGGCGCGATGCTGAACCCGGTCGCGATGTCGATCATCGCCACCACCTTCGCCGACCCGAAGGAGCGCGTTCGCGCGGTGGGCACCTGGGGAGCGGTGGCGGGTCTTGGCGGGGCGTGTGGGCCCGTGGTCGGTGGCCTGCTGGTCAGTGGCCTCGGGTGGCGTTCCATCTTCTGGGTCAACGTGCCGATCGGTGCCCTGGCCATCTACCTGACCCGGAGGTTCGTCCCCGAGTCCAGGGCGGCGCGCGGCAGGCGGTTCGACCCCCTCGGCCAGCTGCTCGTCGTCACGTTCCTCGGCCCGGTCACCGCCGCCGTCATCGAGGGGCCCCGGCACGGCTGGAGCTCGCCGTTCATCGTGGCGTTGTTCGTCCTGGCCGCCGTCTCGGTGCTCGGACTGGTCGTGGTGGAGCGCCGGCGGTCCGAGCCGCTGGTGGACCTCCGGTTCTTCCGCGGTCCGGCGTTCTCGGGGGCGGCGGTTATCGCGGTGTTCGCGTTGATGACCGTGGGCGGGTTCCTGTTCCTCAACACCCTCTACCTGCAGGACGTCCGCGGCTACAGCGCGCTGCACGCGGGCCTGCTCACCATTCCGATGGCCGCCGCGGGGGCAGCGTGCGCGACGATCTCAGGACGCATCGTGGCCGCCCGGGGCCCGAGGCTGGCGTTCGTGCTGGCCGGGCTGCTGCTAGTGGCGGGAACCGGACTGCTTGCCGGGGCTGGACGCGAGACCGGCGTCTGGTACCTCGTGCTCGCCTATCTGCTGTTCGGTGCCGGTTTCGGCCTGGTCGGTACCCCGATGACCAACACCGCCCTGTCCGGGATGCCGCGCGACCAGGCCGGCGTCGCCGGCGCGATCGCCTCGACGTGCCGCCAGACCGGCGGGGCGATGGGCGTGGCGGTGTGCGGTTCGATCGTCGCCGGTGGTTCGGCCGGGTTCGTCTCGGCGAGCCATGCCGCCTGGACCGTACTCGCTGGCTGCGGCGCCGCGACCGTCCTGTTCGGCCTGATCTCGACGGGGCGCTGGGTCAGGGCCCATGCCGAACGCAGTGGCCGGCAGTTGAGTACGGTGGCCGACAGTTGAGCACGCAAGTCATGGACGTGGCCCTATGAACGCCGACACGAGCACCACAGACAGCATCGCCGCGGCGGCACAAGCCTGGGCGGGGATGCTGGCGTTCATCACGGGCCAGGACCGACTCCGCGCCCTGCGCATGGAGTTGGACCTCGGCGTGGGGAAGTCCGAGCTGCTGATCAAACTCGCGCAGTCGCCGATGACACTTCGTGAGATCGCGCAAGCGGCCGAAGTGGACCCCTCCGCAGCCACCGTCGCGGTCGACCGGCTCGAACAACGCGGTCTCGTCCAACGCCGAGCGCACCCCGACGACAAGCGCCGCAGGCTCGTCCACCTCACCGACGCCGGAGAGCGGGCCGCCGCAACCGCCCAACGCATCCTCACCGACCCGCCCCGCGCACTCGCCGCGCTCGACGCAGACGACATAGCGGCCCTCACACGCATCTTCGCTGCCCTGAACGCCGAGTCAGCGCCGCCCGCCGCCGACCACTGAACGAGCGCCGAGCGAGGTCCAGTCGATTCAGGCCGTGCGGCGCGGGTCCACAGTGGCCGCGCACACCGGTCAGACCACCGAACCGCTGGCCCTCATTGGACCTCACGGCCGCGCTTCAGAGGCGTTTACGCGCACCCAGGAAGACCATCAGCAGCCCGACGACCAGCACCACGGCGCCTATCACCACCCAGGTCGGCGAGTTGGACATGAAGCTGCCGCCGATGACGCCGATCCCCTGTAACGCCCAGACGCCACCGAGTAGCACGACCACTACGCCGACGATCACGAGCACGCGGTTCCACACGACGACAGTCTCCCACCTTTTCCGGCCCGCCGGCGCCGAGTTCCGTGCCGATCTGGCCAGCGCTACTGGTTTGGATGATTGAGAGATCGCCAGACGGGGTAACTCTGCCGTCAGTGAGGGCCCGCGACTCGCGGTGGCGGCC
>Ga0307502_10000307_pt1 | contig 12999 bp, 11 predicted proteins | sample 16_S_MG_FD_201364 | JGI IMG/M metagenome (GOLD analysis project Ga0307502, IMG submission 201364) | Soil microbial communities from Populus trichocarpa stands in riparian zone in the Pacific Northwest, United States - 16_S | ecosystem: Environmental > Terrestrial > Soil > Riparian zone > Trees... | reverse complement strand
CGCAACCTCCCACCCTGCCCCCGACGCGTCACCCCCGAGCGCCCGACCCCAAGCGCCAGCAGCTGCGCCAAGGACACCACCCCCCACTGCCGCCCGGCCAGCTCAGCCACCCCAACGTCAGGGGGTATGCGCTCTAACTCCCGCATACCGTGAGGAAGAGCGCACACCCCCCGAGCATCCCAGCCCACCTGCGACAGCGGACACCCCAAACGCAACAACTCTCCGCAAGCGCTCACACCCCTCGATGCCCTGGCCGCGAAGCGCCGCCAACGCCACGCGGACGACCCCAGAAGACCCCTGGTACATAGACTCCCAGCAGCATGCCTGCACACGACGTCCTCATCATCGGCGCAGGCCTCGCCGGCCAGCGTGCGGCGCTGGCCGCCGCAGACGCGGGGGCGTCGGTGGCGCTGCTGAGCAAGGTCCACCCGGTGCGCTCGCACTCCGTGGCGGCCGCCGGTGGGATCAACGCCGCCATCAACCCCGCCGACGACTGGCGCTCGCACGCGTTCGACACGGTCAAGGGCTCGGACTTCCTGGGCGACCAGGACGCGATCGAGATCATGTGCAGCGAGGCGCCCGGCGAGGTCATGCACCTCGAGCACATCGGGGTCACCTTCCATCGCAACGAGTCAGGCGAGCTGGACCTGCGCGCGTTCGGCGGCGCCTCGATGAACCGCACCGCCTACGTCGCCGACATCACCGGCCAGGCGATGCTGCACGTGCTCTACGAGCAGATCCTCAAGTACTCCGATCGCATCGATCGCTACGAGGAGTGGTTCGTCACCTCGCTCGTGCTCGACGACGACGGCGGCTGCGTGGGCGTCGTGGCGCGCGACATCCGCTCGGGGCGCATGGAGACCTTCGCGGCCAAGAACGTGATCCTCGCCTCCGGCGGCGCCGGGCAGTGCTACAAGCCCACGACCAACGCGCTCATCTGCACGGGTGACGGCATCGCGCAGGCCTACCGGGTCGGCGCGCCGCTGATGGACATGGAGATGATCCAGTACCACCCGACGACGCTGGCCGAGAACGGCTTCCTGATCACCGAGGGCGCGCGCGGCGAGGGCGCCCACCTGCTCAACGCCGACGGCGAGCGCTTCATGGAGAAGTACGCGCCCAACAAGATGGAGCTGGCCTCGCGCGACGTCGTCTCGCGCGCCGAGCAGACCGAGATCAACGAGGGCCGCGGCGTCGGCGAGGGCGGCGGCGGTATCTACCTCGACATCACCGTCGTGGACCGCAAGCGCGTGCTCGAGGCGCTGCGCGAGATCGTCAACATCGGCCGCGACTTCGCCGGGACCGACATCACCCGCGAGCCGATCGAGATCCGCCCCGGCCAGCACTACATCATGGGCGGGGTGAAGACCGACATCAACGGCGCGACCCCGATCCCGGGCCTCTACGCGGCCGGCGAGGTGGCCTGCGTCTCGGTCCACGGCGGCAACCGCCTGGGCGCCAACTCGCTGCTCGACACGCTCATCTTCGGCCGCCGCTCGGGCGAGCACGCCGCCGCGCGCGCCACGGGCATGGCCATGCCTTCATTGGGCGACGACCAGCTGCGCCGCGACGCGACCGAGATCGACGACATCATCGGCCGGGAGCGCACCGGCCGGCGCGTGTCGGAGATCAAGGAGGAGCTCGGCGTCGAGATGAACCGCAACGTCGCCGTCTTCCGCGACGAAGCCGGGCTGCGCAACGCCCACGAGATCGTGCGCCGTCTCAAGGAAGAGGCGAAGAGCGCGTACATCGACGATCGCGGCACGGTGTTCAACCAGGACGTGCTGGGCGCCCTCGAGCTGAGCTTCATGCTCGACTGCGCCGAGGCGACGGTCGTGGCCGCGATCGAGCGCAAGGAGTCGCGCGGCGCGCAGTTCCGCACCGACTACCCCGAGCGCAACGACGAGGTGTGGCTCAAGCACATCGACATCGGCCGCAACGGGGACGACGTGCCCGAGGTGTCCTACTCGCCCGTGACGATCACCCAGTGGCAGCCCGAAGAGAGGAAGTACTAGTGGCCGAAGCCCACAAGCCGCCCCAGGACTTCACCCTGCGCCTGCGCCGCTACGACCCGGAATCCGGCGACGCGCCGTTCTGGGAGGAGCACACCATCCAGCTCGGGCCGCATCGCTCGGTGCTCGAGGGGATCCTGCAGGCCAAGGCGCGCTTCGACGGCTCCATCGGCATCCGCTGCTCGTGCCGGGCCGCCATCTGCGGCTCGTGCGGCGTGCGCATCAACGGCCAGCCCGGTCTCGCCTGCCACACCCATCTCGACAAGGCGCTGGCCGCGTCGCGCGACGGCGTCATCGAGGTCGAGCCGATGGGCAACATGCCCGTCATCAAGGACCTCATCGTGGACATGGACGCCGTCCACTGGAAGAAGATCCAGCGCGTCACGCCGTGGCTCATCAACAAGGAGCCGATCCCCGAGCGCGAGTACATCGTCCCGCGCGAGTCGATGATCGACGTGACGCAGTCGATGGCCTGCATCCAGTGCGGGGCCTGCGTGAGCGACTGCCTGTCGATGGAGGTCGATCCGCTCTTCGTCGGCCCGGCCGCCCTGGCCAAGGCCTATCGCTTCGTCGGCGACCCGCGCGACGCCCAGCAGTTCGAGCGCCTCAAGGACCTCGCCGAGGACCCGCACGGGATCTTCGACTGCACGCACTGCTTCAAGTGCATCGAGGCCTGCCCGAAGGGCGTGGCGCCGATGAGCCAGATCATGCGCCTGCGCCGCCGCGCCACGGGCGACCATCACATCGTCGACCGCAACAACGGCGAGCGCCACGAGGCCGCCTTCGTGGGCCTGGTCAAGGACCACGGCCTGCTGTGGGAAGCCGAGCTGCTGCCGCGCTCCTACGGCGGCAACAACTTCTTCGGCAAGTTCGCGCCGCCGTCGGCGCTCGAGCTGATCGACTCCCTGCCGGTCATCACCAAGGCCCTGCTGCGCCGCAAGGTCACGCCCATGGGGGCGCTCAAGCCCCACAAGCTCCCCAAGGACGACCTCAAGCAGGTGAAGCGCATCTACGACACGGTCGAGGGCCGCGACGAGCGCATCGAGCTCAATCTGTACATCTCGGGATACGACGAGGACGTCGAGGAGGCGCCGGCATGAGGGTCGCCTACTGGCCCGGCTGCGTCAGCCGCGGCTTCACGCCCGAGCTGCACGGCTCGATGGCCCTGGTCGCGCCGCTGCTCGACATCGAGCTCGTCCAGCTCGACCGCGCCTGCTGCACCGGCGCCGGTGTGATCGCCGAGCACAACCAGGAGCTGGCCGACACGCTCAACGCCCGCACCTTCGCGCTGGCCCAGAACGTGGACGGCGCCGAGCTGATGATGAACATCTGCTCGACCTGCCAGGGCGCGCAGAGCGAGTGCCAGGAGCGCCTGGACGCCAGCGCGGAGTACCGCGCGCACGTCAACGAGACGCTGGCGGCCGAGGGCCTGAGCTACGAGAAGGGCCTCGACAACAAGAACTTCCTGTGGCTGCTGGTCGAGGAGATCGGGCTCGACGAGTTGCGCGCGCGTGTGAAGCGCCCGCTGACCGACCTGAAGGTCGGCCCCTTCTACGGCTGCTACATCGTGCGCCCGGTCGACCGCCTGGGCATCGACGCCGTCGAGCGCCCGCGCGACACCTACCTCGCGCAGGTCATCGAGACCCTGGGCGGCACGGTCATCGAGTACGCCGGCTCGCACAAGTGCTGCGGCTTCCCGATCATCACCATGAACAAGGAAGCCTCGCTCAAGCAGGCGGGCCGCCACCTGGGTGATGCCGTCGACGCCGACGCCGACTGTCTGGTCACGCCGTGCCCGCTGTGCCACCTCAACCTCGACCTCCAGCAGCCGCTGGCCGAGCGCACGGTGGGCCGCGAGCTCAATATGCCGGTCCTGCACCTGCCCCAGCTCGTCGGCCTCGCCCTCGGCCTCGAGCCCAAGGAGCTGGGCATGCAGCGCCACGTCGTCAAGCCGTCGAGCGTCATCGACTGGACGACGTCGGTGGTCGCGGGCGTCGGCACCTAGCCACACGGACGGCCTTTCACGGCCGTTTCATGAAAGCGCCGTAGCTTCGCCGCGGTGCACCCGATCTCCTACTTCCAGGCCATCGTCCTGGGCCTGCTGCAGGGCGTTGCCGAGCCCTTCCCGGTCTCGAGCCTGGGCCACGCGGTCGTCCTGCCGCGGCTGTTCGGCTGGGACATCCACCAGAACGACGACTACTTCCTGACCTTCCTGGTCGCGACGCACCTGGCCACCGCGCTCGTGCTGCTCGGGATCTTCCTCGACGACTGGCGGCGCATCGCCGCTGGGCTGCTGCGCTCGCTGCGCAACCGCGAGATCGCGCCCGACGACACCGACGCGCGGCTGGGCTGGCTGCTCGTCGTCGGCACCATCCCGGCGGGCATCCTCGGGCTGCTGCTCGAGCACCCGCTGCGTTCGCTCTTCGCCTCGGCTCCGTCGGCCGCCGCGTTCCTGACCCTCAACGGCGTGCTGCTGCTCGCCTTCGAGCGCCTGCGCCGGAACGCGCCGGTCGCCGGCGAGGACGTCGCCCAGAGCGATGAGCGGATCGCGCAGCTGAGCTGGCGCCAGGCGATCGCGGTGGGCACCTCACAGGCCGCGGCGCTGATCCCGGGCATCTCGCGCTCGGGCATGACGATGGGCGGCGGCCTGCTCGTCGGGCTCTCCAACGAGGACGCCGCCCGCTACGGGTTCCTGCTGGCCACACCGATCATCGGCGCCGCGGCGCTGTTGAAGCTGCCCGACCTCTTCGGCCACAAGGGCGACGGGGTGCGCGGTCCCGCGTTCGTGGCCGCCCTGTGCGCCGCGGTCGCCACCTATCTCGCGGTCCGCTTCCTGCTGCGCTACTTCGAGACCAACCGCCTCACTCCGTTCGGCTTCTACTGCATCGGCGCCGGCGTGACGTGCACGGTGATCTTCGCGCTCGGGGGTTGAGGCATACTCGGATCGGCGATGCGCCTCCTGGTCGTCGAGGACGAGCCCAAGCTCGGCGCCCTGATCGCCCGCGCGCTGCGGGCCGAGGGTCACGCCGTCGATCTGTGCGAGACGGGCGAGGACGCCCTCTGGCGCGCGGGCTCGGTGGCCTACGACGCGGTCGTCCTGGACGTCGGCCTGCCCGGCATCGACGGCTTCGAGACCTGCCGGCGGCTGCGCGCCGACGAGGTCTGGGCCCCGGTCCTCATGCTCACCGCGCGCGACGCCATCGCCGACCGCGTCGAGGGGCTCGACGCCGGCGCCGACGACTACCTCGTCAAGCCCTTCTCGTTCGCCGAGCTGGCGGCGCGGCTGCGGGCGCTCGTGCGCCGCGGCAGCCACGAGCGCCCGGCGGTCCTGGCGGTCGGCGAGCTGCGCCTGGATCCAGCGCGCCGGGAGGCATGGCGCGGCGACAGCCCGATCGCCCTGTCGGCCAAGGAGTACGCCCTGCTGGAGGCCTTCATGCGCAGGCCCGGTGAGGTCCTCTCGCGCTTCGCCCTCATCGAGCAGGTCTGGGACGAGAGCTACGAGCAGCGCTCCAACGTGGTCGACGCGTATGTGCGCCTGCTGCGCGACAAGATCGACCGCCCGTTCGGCACCGACTCGATAGAGACGGTGCGCGGCGTGGGGTACCGGCTGTGCGCTCCCTCCGCCAACGGCTGACCGCCCTGCCGCTGCGGGTCAAGCTGACCCTCGGCTACACCGGCGTGATGGCGTTCGTGCTCGCCATCGTCTTCGCCTTCCTCTACCTGCACTTCAAGGCCGGGCTGGACCAGGGCATCGACGACGCGCTCGCCCTGCGCGCCCACGACATCGCCGCCGTGTCGCGCACCGGCGATCCCGCCCAGGTCCTGCGTGCGGCAGGCCCGCCCGCCGGGCAGATCGGCGACGTCGCCCAGGTCGTGGACAGGGGCGGCCGCGTCGTCGCCGGAACGCCGTCGGCGGACACGCGCGTGCTGCTCGCCGCGGACGAGCTGGCACGCGCTCGGCGGGGGCGGATCGTGCGCGATCGCGGCGAGCGCCTGCGCGTGCTGGCCGAGCCCGTCGACGCGGACGGCCGCGTGGTCGTCGTCGGCGTCTCCCTGGCGCAGCGCGAGCGGGCCCTCGAGACGCTCGCCGGAGCGCTTCTGATCGGCGGCCCGCTCGCGCTGCTGCTCGCGGCGGCGGCGGGGTACGCGCTGGCGGCCGGTGCGCTGCGCCCGGTGGAGGCTATGCGCCGCCGCGCGGCGACGATCTCGGCCGCCGACCCCGGCGCCCGCCTGCCGCTTCCGCACGCCCGCGACGAGATCCGCCGCCTCGGCACTACCCTCAACGGGATGCTCGCGCGGCTGGCCGACGCCCGCGGGCGCGAGCGTGCCTTCGTCGCCGACGCCAGCCACGAGCTGCGCACGCCGCTGGCGATCCTCAAGGGCGAGCTCGAGCTCGCCGCAGTCGGCGACCCCGATCGCGAGGAGCTCCAGCGCGTGGTGCGCTCTGCCACCGAGGAGACCGACCGCCTCGTCGCGCTGGCCGAGGAGCTGCTCGCGCTCGCGCGCCTCGACGACGACAGCCTCACGATCCGGCCCGGGCCGCTGGCCGTGCACGAGGTCATGGAGACGGTGGCGGCGTCGTTCGCCGTCGCCGCCGCCGAGGCCGGCCGGACGCTCGTGGTCGAGAGCGGGCCGCCGCTCGTCGCCTACGCCGACGCCGAGCGTCTGCGCCAGGCGCTCGGGAACCTCGTGGAGAACGCCCTGCGCTACGGCGCAGGCGTCGTGCGCCTCGGTGCCCGCGCCGCCGACGGCATCGTCGAGGTCCACGTGCGCGACGAGGGCGACGGCTTCGCCCCCGGCTTCCTGCCCCGCGCGTTCGATCGCTTCGCGCGCGGTGACGGCGAGCGCAACCCCGGCTCCGGCCTGGGGCTGGCGATCGTCGCGGCGATCGCCGCCGCGCACGGCGGCAGCGCCCACGCGGGCAACGGACCCATGGGCGGCGCGGACGTCTGGATCGCGCTGCCCTCCCCGGACGGGGAGCCTTTCACCGCCGCTTCATGAACGCTCAGCACGATGAGCGACGCCATGACCAAGAACCGCTCGCTCATCCTGCCGGCCGTCGTCCTCGGGGTCGCCCTGCTCGCCCTCGCCGCCCTCTACTTCGTCGACAGCGCGAGCGCCCTGCCGTCGTTCATCCCGGGCCACGAGGCGGGCTCATCGCACCACCACGTCAAGCACGGGATCGCCGCAGCGATCATCGGCTTCACCTTCGCCTGGTTTCAGAGCGGCCCGGCGGCTAGATGATGGGTTCCGCGTCCGCCGTGCTCGCATGTGCGCGGGCCGTGGATGCCGGGCGCCGCACGGCGAAGGGGAGCCGGGCTGGTTGCCCGGCCCCTTCGGCGGGTGGCGATCCGGCGCCGCGGAGCGCGTGCAGGCGGGCGCGGGGGCGTGGAATCAGTCATCTAGGGGTCCATCTGTCCGGACACAACACTGAACACGGCGTTGCTCCGGTCGGCGAGGATCGCGAAGCGACCGCCGTTGGGCACGTCGCTGGCGGGCATGATCGTCCTGGCGCCGAGCTCGCCCGCCTGGGCGACTGTGGCGTCGACGTCCTCGCAGGCGAAGTAGAGGTTCCACGCCGGGTGCCCGCCTTCGGGCATCGGCATCATGCCGCCGTTGGGCCTGCCGTCGTTGGCGATCGACCAGTACTGGCCCCCTGCGCCCTCCATGTCGGCGATCTCCCAGCCGAAGAGCGCCCGATAGAACGCGGCCGACGCCTCGACGTCGGGTGAGAGCAGGTCGTTCCACGCCAGCGCGCCGGGAACGTTGACCAGTCCGGCGCCGATGTTGTCCTTGGCCTGCCAGACCGACAGCACCGCGCCCTGGGGGTCCGCGAAGGCCGCCATGCGCCCCGCCTCGAACACGTCGAAGGGCTCGGCCAGGAGCGTGGCGCCGAGCTCGGCGGCCCGGGCGGCGCTCGCGTCGGCGTCCGCGACGGTCACGTAGCAGTTCCAGTGCGGCGGCATGCCCTCGCCCTGCAGCGGGCCCATGGCGGCGACGGAGTGGCCGTCGATCTTCGCCATCGAGTAGGACGCGCCCTCGCCGATGCCGATGTCCTCGTACTGCCATGCGAACAAGGCGCTGTAGAAGGCCTTGGCGCCCTCCTGATCGTCGGTGTTGAGGTCGACCCAGCTGAAGGTCCCGGGTGTGTAGCTCGTACGTTCGCCCATGGCGGCGACGCTACCAGCGACCGGGTAAGCCGAACGTGAAGATCAAGCGGCGGCGGAGGCGCCGACCAGCCCGCGCGCGTGCAGCAGCTCGGCGATCTGCACCGTGTTGAGCGCGGCGCCCTTGAGCAGGTTGTCGCCCACCACGAAGAAGTTGAGGCTGTGGTCGTCGTACAGGTCCGCCCGCACGCGCCCGACCGCAACCTCGTCGCGTCCCGCCCACTCCAGTGGCGTCGGGATGTCGTCGAGCTCGAGGTTCGGGAAGGCGCGCAGCGCCGCCATCGCCTCGCCGAGATCGGCGCGGCGCTCGAAGGTCGCGCGCACCTCGATGGCGTGGCCGACCATCACCGGCACGCGCACGCACGTCGGCGCCATCTTCAGGCCCGGGAGGTCGAGGATCTTGCGCGACTCGTTCTGGAGCTTCATCTCCTCGTCGCTGTAGCCGCCCTCGACCTCGGTACCGAGCCACGGAACGACGTTGAAGGCCAGCGTCTTGGCGTGCACCTTCGACTCGACGGACGCGGCGGCGGCGGCGCCGTCGTTGACGAGGTCGTGCTCGCGGACGCGATCGACCTGGCCGTGGAGCTCGTCCATGCCCTTCTGGCCCGCGCCGCCGGCGGCCTGGAAGGACGTGCAGACCATCGCCGTGAGACCGAAGGCGTCGTGCAGCGCCTTCGCCGGGAGCATGACCGCCATCGTCGTGCAGTTCGGGTTGGCCACGATGCCCTTGCCGATGTGGTCGAGCGCACCGGGGTTGACCTCTGAGACCACGAGCGGGACGTCGGGGTCCATGCGCCAGGCCGACGAGTTGTCGACCACGAGCGCGCCCGCGGCCGCGAAGCGCGGCGACCACTCGCGCGAGGTCGCGCCGCCGGCGCTGAACAGCGCGACGTCGAAGCCCTCGATGGTGTCGTCGGCCAGCGGCTGGACGACCATGTCGCCGATCCGCTTGCCGGCCGAGCGCGCGGAGGCGAAGGGCACGACCTCGGATGCCAACGCCCCACCCACCCAGCCGCGGCGCTCGAGCAGCGCGAGCAGGAGCGTGCCGACGGCACCGGTGGCACCGACCACGGCGACCCTCATGACGCGAACTCCCCGAACGGCTGCTCCGGGCGGATCGTGCCCTCGCCGCTGAGCTCGAAGGCGCTGTGCAGCGCCTTGACGGCGTCGGGCACGCGGTCGCCCGGGACGACGCAGGAGATTCGGATCGGCGAGGTGGAGATCATCATGATGTTGATGGCGTTGTCGCCCAGCGTAGTGAAGACCTTCGCTGCGACCCCGGGGTGCGTCTTCATTCCCGCCCCGACGATCGAGACCTTCCCCATCGTCTCGTCGGTGGCGACGGCCATCCCCAGCTCGGCCGCGAGCGGGGCCAGCGCGGTCTGCGCGGCGTGGATGTCGTCGCGCGGGATGGTGAACGACATGTCCGCGCGCTGGCCCTCGGTCTCGGGCTCGCCCTGGATGATCATGTCGATGTTCACGTTCGCCTCGGCCAGCGCCGTGGTCACGCGCCCCGCGATGCCGGGCGTGTCCGGGACGCCCATGAGGGTGACGCGGGCCTCGCCGAGCGAGTGGGTGACGGCGGTGATGAGGGGCTGCTCCATGGTCTCCTCTTCGGACACGACAACGGTACCGGGGGCGTCGTCGAAGCTCGATCGGCAGTGGATGCGCACGCCGTGGTTGCGCGCGTACTCGACCGAGCGCAGCTGCAGCACGCCGGCGCCCGAGGCCGCCATCTCGAGCATCTCCTCGAAGGAGAGGATCGGCAGCTTGCGCGCGTTGGGCACGATCCGCGGGTCGGCCGAGAAGACGCCCGGGACGTCGGTGTAGATCTCGCAGACCTCGGCGCCGACGGCGGCGGCGAGGGCGACGGCGGTGGTGTCCGAGCCGCCGCGACCCAGCGTCGTCACGTCGCGGGCCGTGCTCACGCCCTGAAAGCCGGCGACGAGCACGATCGAGTCCTCGTCCAGGGCGGCGAAGATGCGATCCGCGCGCACGTCGAGGATGCGCGCCTTCGTGTGCGAGGTGTCGGTCACGATCCCGGCCTGCGACCCGGTGAGCGAGATGGCGCGGTGGCCGAGGTCGTTGATCGCCATGGCGCACAGGGCGCAGGACACGCGCTCGCCCGTCGAGAGCAGCATGTCCATCTCGCGCGGGTCGGGGTGCGGCGAGACCTCGTGGGCGTCGGCGATCAGGCGGTCGGTCTCCTTGCCGCGCGCGCTGAGGACGGCCACCACGCGGTGCCCGGCCTCGCGCTTGGCGACGATGCGCTGCGCGGCGCGCTTGAGGCGCTCGGCGTCGGCGACCGAGGTGCCCCCGAACTTCATGACGACGGTCCCGTTGTCCATGGCGCAGCCGGAAGGATAGGAGGCGACCGGCCGTGGGTAGGGCACGAGCATGCGCCGCATGCTCCTTCCGGTCCTGGCCGCCGCGCTCCTCGCCGCCCCGGCCGCCGCCCACCAGGCTCCCGTCCCGACCAGGCAGCCGACGGCCGTCGGCGTCGGCGGAGGCGCCGCGACGGTCGATCCGCAGGCCACGCAGGCCGCGATCGACGTCCTGCGCCGCGGCGGCAACGCCGTCGACGCCGCGATCAGCGCGGCCGGCGTGCTCGGCGTCGTCGAGCCCTATTCGTGCGGCATCGGGGGCGGTGGCTTCATGACCGTCTACTCCGCACGCGACGGCAAGGTCCACACGATCGACTCGCGCGAGACGGCGCCGGCCAAGATGGACGGCAGCTCGGACACCGCCGGATTCGTCGGGCTGCAGAGCTTCGAGGCCCAGCGCGTGAGCGGCATGAGCGTCGGCGTGCCGGGCACGCTGCGTGCCTGGCAGAAGGCCCTGCGCGAGTTCGGGACCTGGCCGCTTCGCCGCGCGCTGCAGCCCGGCATCGCCGCCGCGCAGCACGGCTTCACCGTCGACCAGACCTTCTTCAACCAGACCGACGAGGCCAAGGCGATCTTCGCCGACTTCCCGGCCACCGCGGCGCTGTACCTCGACCCCGACGGCTCGCCGCGCGACGTCGGCACCGTCGTCGAGAACCCCGACCTCGCGCGCACCTACGCCCTCATCGCCGCCAAGGGGCCTGACGCCTTCTACTCGGGCAAGCTCGCGCAAGCGATCGTCGACACTGTCCAGCACCCGCCGCTGCGCGCTGGATCGACGCGCTCGGTGCGGCCCGGCGTCATGGAGCTCAGCGACCTTGCCGCCTACAAGGCGATCGACCGCGACCCGACGCACATCGCCTACCGCGGACTGGACGTCTACGGCATGGCGCCGCCGTCCTCCGGCGGCTCGACCGTGGGCGAGATCCTCAACATCCTCGAGGGCTACGATCTCGGCGCGCTGGCGCCCGATCAGGCGCTGCACTACTACCTCGAGGCCTCGCGCCTGGCCTACGCCGACCGTGGTGCCTTCCTCGCCGATCCCGGCTACGTGAGCGTGCCGCTCGCCCAGCTGCTCTCCGACCAGTTCGCCGCCCAGCGCCGCGCCAAGATCACCGAGCAGGCGGCGACGAGCCCGGTCGCGCCGGGCGACCCCGCGGCGGTCACCGACACCAGCGCGTCGACCACGCGCACCGGCTCGACGACCAACCTGACCGTGAGCGACCGCTGGGGCAACGCCGTCGACTACACGTTCACCATCGAGCAGACCGGCGGCAACGGCATGGTCGTGCCCGGCTACGGCTTCCTGCTCAACAACGAGCTCACCGACTTCAACCTGACCCTGCAGTCCCCGACGGACCCGGGCGGCACCAGCACGGGCGCCAACAGGGTGCAGGGCGGCAAGCGCCCGCGCTCGTCGATCGCGCCGACCATCGTGCTGCGCAACGGCCGGCCGTTCCTGGCCCTTGGCTCGCCGGGCGGCGCTTCGATCATCACGACCGTCGCCCAGATCCTGCTCAACCGCCTGGACTTCGGGATGACGCTGCCCGACGCCGTCGCGGCACCGCGCCTGAGCCAGCGCAACAGCGCCACGACGCAGACCGAGGAGGCCTTCGTCGGCACGCCTGATTACAACGCGCTCGTCGCTCGGGGCCAGGCGATGGCGGTGACCACCACTCCGCCCTCGAGCAGGGAGATCGGCGCCGCGACGGCGATCGAGTTCCTGGGCCACGGCCAGGTGCAGGTGGCGGCCGAACCGGCACGCCGCGGCGGCGGCAGCGCCATGGTCGTGCGCGGCGCCGGCGGCCCGCACGGCCACGGCGGACGCCACCACATGCGCGCGCCCCACGACATGGCGAAGCCGGGCGGCCGGCGCTAGAGCGTTCGACGCCCGACGAGGGCCTTGCCCAGCGTGACCTCGTCGGCGTACTCGAGGTCGGCGCCGACCGGTAGGCCGGAGGCCAGGCGCGTCACCACGACGTCCGGAGCGCGCTCGCGCAGCGCCGCGGCGATGTGCAGCGCGGTGGCCTCGCCCGTCGTCGTCGGGTTGGTGGCGAGCACGACCTCGGCGATGCCGCCGGCCAGCACGCGCGCGTAGAGCTCGGCGATCTTCAGGTCCTCGGGGTCGATGCCGTCGATCGGCGACAGCGCCCCGCCGAGGACGTGGTAGCGCCCGCGGTACTCGTGGGTGCGCTCGACGGGGATGACGTCGCCGGGCTCCTCGACGACGCAGATGAGGCTGGCGTCGCGGCGCTCGTCCTGGCAGATGCGGCAGCGCGGCTCGTCGGCGAGGTTGAAGCACACCTCGCAGAGCCCGATGCGCTCCTTGACCTCACGGATGGCGTCGGCCAGGCCGGTGGCGTCCTCGGCGTCGCTGCGCAGGATGTGGAAGGCCAGGCGCTGGGCGGTGCGCTGGCCGATGCCGGGCAGCTTGCCGAG
>Ga0307502_10000306_pt1 | contig 13033 bp, 14 predicted proteins | sample 16_S_MG_FD_201364 | JGI IMG/M metagenome (GOLD analysis project Ga0307502, IMG submission 201364) | Soil microbial communities from Populus trichocarpa stands in riparian zone in the Pacific Northwest, United States - 16_S | ecosystem: Environmental > Terrestrial > Soil > Riparian zone > Trees... | reverse complement strand
CGGCGAACTCTCAGGCCTGTCACAACTTAACAGTTCAGTGCTCACGCAGGGGAAGAACTTGGAGGCGCTCGCCGCCCACGAAATTGAGAGCGCTCACATTTGATCGTTGACGAGCCGCGTTGACCACGGTTAGTGTCAGTCGGTGATGCGACGACCCCTGCCCATCGCCTCGCTCTCACTGAACTGACACGAGGAGGCCGTGCAATGACGCACCGGTCGTCGAAAACCCTCCTGGGCAGAGCGTTGGCCGTGCTGGCGTTGACCGGAGCCACCGCCGTGTCGATCCCCCTGACGGCGCAGGCGGCTGTGCCGGTCGACGGGACCGCCTACCAGGTCAGCGTGACCAACAGCGGGAAGTGTCTCGACGTCGTGGCCGGGTCGACGGCCAGCGGCGCCCTCGTCCAGCAGTGGGGCTGCTCCGGTGACGCCTGGCAGCGGTTCACGCTCAACGCGGCGGGTTCCGGCAACCACACGCTGGTGAACGCGAACAGCGGCAAGTGTCTCGACATCCCGAGCGGCACCACCACCTCCGGTGTTCAGCTCCAGCAGTGGAGCTGCAGCGGCGCCACCAACCAGCAGTGGCGCCTCGTCGCCTCCGGCTCCGGCACCTACCAGGTCATCAACGTCGCAAGTGGACTCTGTCTGGCCAACCAGGGCGCGGCGTCGGGCTCCGGGGTGCCGATCGTCCAGGAGTCCTGTACCGCCAACACGAACAAGCAGTGGCTGTTCGGCCCGGTGTCGACCGCGACGCCGACGGTCGCGGCGGACGGGACCGGCCAGTACCGCACCGTGCAGGCGGCGATCGACGCGGTGCCGGCCAACAACACCAGCCGCGCCACCATCACCATCAAGGCGGGCACGTACCGTGAGATCGTCACGATCCCCGCCGACAAGCCCTTCATCACGTTGCAGGGTCTCGGCTCGTCGGCCGGCGCGACCGTGATCGTGAACAACCACAGCTCGGCCGGCGGGTACGGCACCGCGGGCAGTGCCACGGTGTTCGTCAACGGGCACGACTTCGTCGCGACGAACCTCACCATGTCCAACGACTACGGCGAGGGCAGCCAGGCGGTGGCCGCGAGCCTCAACGCGGACCGGTCGGTCCTCAACAACGTGCGGTTCCTTGGCAACCAGGACACGCTGCTGGTGTACCACTACCGCTCGTACGTCGTGAACTCCTACGTCGAGGGCACGGTCGACTTCATCTTCGGCGGCGCCACCGTGGTGTTCAACGCCAGCACGATCCACGAGAAGCGCAACACGGGCGGCCCGGTCACCGCGGCGAACACCGATGTGACCCAGACGTACGGAATTCTCTTCTACAGGTGCACCATCACGGGCGCGACGAACAACACCACGCAACTGGGCCGGCCGTGGGGCGCCGACGCGCAGGTGCTGTACCGGGAGTCGAACCTGAGCGCGACGATCAGCATGGCCCAGCCGTGGATCGACATGTCCGCCAACAGCTGGCGCAACGCCCGGTTCCTCGAGTACCGCAACACCGGCTCCGGCGCGGGCACGGGCACCAACCGCCCGCAGCTCTCCGACGCGCAGGCCCCGAACTACACCCCGCAGAGGTACCTGGCTGGCACCGACGGCTGGAACCCGGTCGGCTGACCCGAAAGGACACACAATGCGCTCCACCAGCCGATGGGCGCGCGCCGCGGGCGCCGTCATCGTCGCCGTCGCCGCGACCGTCGTCAGCGCCTCGACCGCCCACGCGGCCGTACCAGCGGACGGAACCGCCTACCAGGTCAGTGTGACCAACAGCGGAAAGTGCCTCGACGTCGTGGCAGGCTCCACCGCCAGCGGCGCCCTCGTCCAACAGTGGGGCTGTTCCGGTGACACCTGGCAACGGTTCACCCTGAAAGCGGCCGGTTCTAGCAACCACACGCTGGTGAACGTCAACAGCGGCAAGTGTCTCGACATCCCCAGCGGCACCACGACGTCCGGCACCCAGCTCCAGCAGTGGAACTGCAGCGGCGCCACCAACCAGCAATGGCGGCTGGTCGCCTCCGGCTCCGGCACCTACCAGGTCATCAATGTCGCAAGTGGGCTCTGCCTCGCCAACCAGGGCGCCGCCACAGGTTCCGGCGTACCGATCGTCCAGGAGGCCTGCACCGCCAACACCAACAAACAGTGGCTGTTCGCCCCGGCCGGGCGCACGTGGTCGAACAACGCGGACGGGTTCGCGGGCACCAGCGGGATGGGTGTCACCACGACGACCGGCGGCGCGGCCGGCCCGACGGTCACGGTGACCACCTACGCCGACCTCGTCCGGTACGCCACGGCCACCACGCCGTACGTGATCAGGGTCAGCGGCGCGATCACGGTCACCCCGTACGGCACCGAGATCCGGGCGGCGTCCGACAAGACCATCATCGGTGTCGGCACCGGGGGCCAGATCGTCAACGGCGGCTTCTTCCTCGCCAGCGGCGTGCACAACGTGATCATCCGCAACCTGACCATCCGGGACACCCGGGTCGCCTCCGACGACCCGGACGACAAGGACTTCGACTACGACGGCATCCAGATGGACACCGCCAACCACGTGTGGATCGACCACAACACGATCACCCGCATGAACGACGGCCTCATCGACAGCCGGCTGGACACCACCTACCTGACCGTGTCCTGGAACGTGTTGTCGGAGAACAACAAGGCGTTCGGCATCGGGTGGACCAGCAACGTCACCTCGCGGATGACCATCCACCACAACTGGATCCACGACAACAACCAGCGCAACCCCAGCACCGACAACGTCGCCTACGCGCACCTGTACGACAACTACCTCCAGAACATCACCTCGTACGGGAACTACTCGCGTGGCGCCACGAAGATGGTGCTGGAGAACAGCTACTTCGACAACGTGAAGGACCCGTTCTACCACGACGACGCGGCACAGCTGCGCCAGTCCGGCAGCATCGTCGTCAACTCGACGGGCCAGCAGGAGACCGGCGGCTCCGCCTTCACACCGTCCTCCTTCTACAGCTACACCCTCGACCCGGCCGCCGACGTGCCCGCACTCCTACGCACCTACGCGGGCCCGCAGGCCAACATCGGTAGCTGACGGGGACCGCCCCGCTCCCTCCCACCGACGCACAGGATGCGACGAGGGAGTGGGGTAGTCGGTGGACGGGTTCTCCCTCACGGCGTACGACGCTGGCCGTGGACGCCACCCGCTTCTACTCGGTGGCGGAGAACCTGTCCGACATCGTCGCGAACCTCCGCCTTCCTGGTCTCGGTAGCGCCGGCACTCCGCGCGGACAAGGCCACGGACGAGGACATGGCGACTGCGTCCCGGCTGGTCGATGCCACGACGCACCAGGCCGCCCACCTGTCCGCGGCCGTCGACAGCTGGCTGACCACGACGTTCGCACCCGACTTCGAGTCGCGAGCGAGCCGGTTCGCCGAACAGCCCGACCGACCCGACCCAGGACGCCTGGAAGCCGGCATGAGGACGTGAGCTGGACGGTGTCAGCTCCGCCCACCTCGCTCGGACCGAACTTGCGTCCTTACCGATTCCTTTCGTGGGCGTGGGCGGTCTGCCTTACCGAGGGTATCTGGGTCCTGTCCGGACCGAGAGATGATCGAGGTGTGTCAGGTGATGGCGAGGACATGGTGATGACGGAGCGGTCAGCGGAGTTCGTGCGGCGGACCGAGCCGTTGCGGCGCGAGTTGCTGGCGCACTGCTACCGCATGGTCGGCTCGGTGGATGAGGCCGCGGACCTGGCGCAGGAGACGTACTTGCGGGCATGGCGGTCCTACAGCACTTTCGAGGGCCGCTCCTCGCTGCGCACCTGGCTCTACCGCATCGCCACCAACGCCTGCCTGTCCGCGTTGGAACAGCGCGGCAGGCGGGTGCTGCCCTCCGGCCTGGGCGGTCCGGCAGACGATCCTGATGCGCCACCGGACCCGGCGGCGCCCGACGTGGCCTGGCTGGAGCCGGTTCCGGACGCCTTGGTGGCCCCCGACCCCGCCACGCTTGTCGCGGCGCGGGACAGCGTGCGCCTGGCGCTGGTCGCCGCCCTGCAGTACCTGCCCGCGCGGCAACGAGCCGTGCTCCTGCTCCGGGAGGTACTGGGCTTCAGCGCCGGCGAGGTCGCGGCCATGCTCGGTGTCTCGACCGCCGCGGTCAAAAGCGCGCTGCAACGAGCCCGCGCAACGCTCGACGAGGTCGCGCCCTCGCCCGACAGTGTCGTCGAGCCGACCGAACCACACACCCGCGACCTGCTGCGCCAGTACATCGCCGGGTTCGAGAACGCCGACATGACCGCCCTGGAGAACGCGCTACGCACCGACACCGCCATCGAACTGGTAGGCACCCGGACCTGGTTCTCCGGCAACGTGACGTGCCTGCGCTACCTCGCACACGTGATCGGTTCTCCTGGCGACTGGCTGATGACCCCCACCCACGCCAACAGCCAACCCGCCGCGGCCACCTACTACCGCGACCCCAACGGAACCCACCAAGCCCTCGGGATCGCCGTCCTCACCGCCACCCCCACCGGGATCGCCCGCATCACCGTCTTCCCCGGCGGCCCCGCCCTCGTGGCGAGATTCGGTCTCCCCTCCACTGTCACCAAGGAGAGCCATGCCCACCGTGCCAGCTGACCAGGAGTTCCTGACCTACAACCAAGGCGTCATCAGCGAGTTCCGCGCCAACCACGGCACGGTCAGCCAACCACCGTTCCCGATCCTGCTGCTCACCACCACCGGGGCGCGCACCGGACGGCAGACGACCGTGCCACTCGGCTTCGGCGTCGACGACAAGAGCCGCGTGTTCGTCGTCGCCTCCAAAGCAGGCGCCCCTCAGCATCCGGCCTGGTTCCACAACCTGCGAGCCAACCCCACCGTGACCGTCGAACTCGGCGACAGCACCTACCAGGCCAAGGCCGTCGTCACCACCGGCGAGGAACGCGACCGCCTCTACCGCATGGTCTCCGACGGCACCTCCGCCTACGAACACAACACCGACCGGATCTTCCCGGTGATCATCCTCGACGGCGTTCCCGCCCCGGACTAACCTGCAACCCTTACCCACCAGCACTTCCAGGTCAGGATGAAACGGTTCAGTGAGCGGAGTCGCCACCGGCGAACGCCTGCCAGTCCGCCTCGCTTCTCGGGGACGTGGAACTCGTTCAGCATGCGGAAGTGGTCGGCGACGTCGGCGCGAGTCGACCGCTGCCGGATCCAGGGCACCGCAGGATGCCCCGCCGCGGGCCAGTCGAGCTGCCAGTCGACGGTATCCGCGAACAGTTCCGCGATCCGGCCCGGATCCCCTTGCGCCGCAGCGCATCGTCCGGCTCGTTCCACACCGCCGCATGGCGGCCGGTCAGGGTGTCGGTCATGGCCGGACGCTGGCAGACGGGTCGGTGAGCACGTCCGGGAAGCCGAACATGACGACCAGTGCCGGATCGTGGAACTCGATCACGCGGGAGATTCCGGTGGTGGTTGGGGCCAGCACCACGATGCCGTGTGCCCGGAGCGTGCCGTCGGTGTCCCGGTTGTACACGGCGGCGGCGGGCTGGCCGTTGGCTGTGGTGGCGATCAGCTGCCAGTCGCCCGGTGTGCCCAGCACGTACGCGTCGAGCAGGTGGATGCAGTTGACCCGGCCGGCCAGCCAGTCGCGGAACGGGGTCGCCTCCAGTGTGGCGTCCGTGCGCAGCACCTGTTCCAGCAGACCGGCGTCGGACCGCTCGAACGCCGTGATGTAGCCGTCGAGCAGCGCACGCGCCCGCTGGTCGGTCGGCTCGAGCAGCTCCTCGGGTGCCGGCTCCAGTTCGTCCAGGCGGGCGCGGGCGCGCTGCAGACCGCTCTTGACCGCCGCCGTGGTGGTGCCCAGGATCTGCGCGGTCTCGGCCGCGGAGAAGGTCAGCACCTCGCGCAGGATGAGGATCGCGCGCTGGCGGGCGGGCAGGTGCTGCAGGCTCGCGATGAGTGCCAGCCGTAGCGACTCGCGCGCGACCACCGTCGCGGCCGGATCGTCGGCGGCCGGGGCGATCCACTGGTCCGGCAAGGGTTCCAGCCACGAGACCTCGCCAGGCGCGACCTGACTCGGCGGGCGGTCGGGTCCGTCGTACGGACCTGTCAGGCCCGAGGGCAGCACCCGGGCCCGGCGCGGCTCCAGCGCGGTCAGGCAGACGTTCGTGGCGATCTTGTACAGCCAGGCCCGAACCGACGCACGGCGCTCGAAGCCTGCGTAGGCACGCCATGCCCGAAGGTACGTTTCCTGCACCAGGTCCTCGGCGTCTTGCGCCGAGCCGACCATGCGGTAACAGTGCGCCAACAGCTCCCGGCGGAACCGCCCGGTCTCGGCGGCGAACCGGTCCTGGTCCGCCGCCTCCCGCACGCGCGCCGTCATGCCGCGAGCCTAGGCCGCGACTCCAGCCTGCCTGCCATGCGCTGCTGCCCGGTCAGGGCCGCAGGGCCAGTTTGCCGACGGTCGCCCTGGCCTCCAGTTCCGCGAGGGCCTTCGGGCCGTCGGCCAGGTCATAGGTGGTGGGGCTGGCAGGGGTGAGGACGCCGGCGGTGATGAGGGCCGACAGCTCACCCATGAGCTCGCCGAAGATCTGGGGTGCGGCCTGGATCAGCACGCCGATGTTGAAGCCGATGACGTGGACCTGGTGCCTGTACACCAGGTCCCAGTTGGTGATCGCGGCTTCACCGCCCGCCACGCCGTAGACGACGACCCGGCCGGTGACCGGCTTGGCCGCGGCGAGGCTGGCGTTGAAGGTGGCGCCACCCGCCGACTCCAGCACCACGTCGGCACCGGCACCGCCGGTCAGCCGCAGCACGTCGGCGGCGAGGTCGCCATCGAGGGAGTCCAGGACGTGGTCGGCGCCCAGCGCCAGCACCGTCTCGTGCTTGCCCGGCGAGGCGGTGGCGATGACCGTCGCGCCGTAGTGCTTGGCCATGGTCACCGCGGCCTGGCCGGTCGCGCCAGCCGCGGCGTGGACCAGCACGGTCTCCCCGGCGGCGAGGCGGCCCAGGGGCCTGAGCGCGGCGAGTGCGGTGGGCCAGTTCACGACCAGGCCCAGCGCCTGCTCGGCCGTCCAGCCGTCCGGTACCGGCATCGCCGCGGCCGCGGGCAGGACCATGTACTCGGCGAAGGCGCCGTATCCGACGCCGACGACGTGAGCCCCCGGTCGTGGGCCGGTCACCGCCTCGCCCACCGCCACGACCTCGCCCGCGGCCTCGAAACCCGCCAGATACGGAGGCCGCGGGCCGTCCCGGAACGTGCCGTGGGCCTTCGAGATGTCGGCGAAGTTGACGCCGGCGGCGGCGACCCGGATCAGGACCTCGCCCTGGCCGGGACCCGGCACCGGCGCATCGGTGACCAGGCGTGTGTCCTGCGGCCCGTTCAGCGAGGTCTGCTGCAGGGCGCGCATGGTGGCGGGAATGCTCACGGCGATCAACTCTCTTGTCCTTTGCCTCATCGCGGCCTGCCTCCCCGGCATGCCGCACCGTCGACCATGTAGACCTCGGCCACGGCGGAAAGGAATCGGTGGCCGCCGAAGCTGTCGATTCGGGTGCGGGCTGTTCGTAGTGGGGTGTGCGCGGCTCGGCGAGATCGAGCAGGAGATGGCGACGAGCGGCACGTGGGTCTTCTCCGGTCGCCTGCACGAGCCGGACACCGCCACCGTCGTGCGGATGTCGGGTGGCGAGGTGATGACCACGGACGGCCCGTTCGCCGAGTCCAAGGACCACCTCGGCGGCTTCTACGTCATCGAGGTCCGCCCGTTCGCCGGGTTCGCCGACAAACCCCAGGTGCCGTGATCGACGAGGCAGTGGTCGGCCGGATCTTCCGTGCGGAGTCCGGCCGGTCCGTCGCGGCGGTGATCGGTTTCTGTGGTGACATCGACGTCGCCGAGGACGCGGTGCAGGACGCGTTCACCGTCGCGATGCTGAAGTGGCCGGCCGACGGCCTGCCACCCAACCCCGGTGGCTGGATCACCACCACTGCCCGCAACCGCGCCCTCGACCGGCTCCGCCGTGAGGCACGCGGGCGAGAGCTGGCCGGCGAGGCGGCCGTATTCACGGCTCCATCCACCCCGGAGGAGATGGCCACGGTGCCCGACGACCGGCTTCGCCTCATCTTCACCTGCTGCCACCCGGCGCTGGCCCCCGAGGCGCGGGTGGCACTCACCCTGCGGCTGCTCGGCGGCCTGTCGACCACGGAGGTCGCGAGCGCGTTCCTGGTGACCGAACCGGCGATGGCCCAACGCCTGGTACGCGCCAAACGCAAGATCAAGGCGGCCCGCATCCCCTACCGCGTGCCGGCGGCTCAGGAGCTGCCCGATCGGCTGCGTTCCGTGCTGGCCGTCATCTACCTCGTCTACAACGCCGGGCTGACCAGCCCCGGCCTGTGTGCCGAGGCGATCCGGCTCGCACGGACCCTCGCCGACCTCATGCCCGACGAGCCCGAGGTCGCCGGCCTGCTCGCGCTCGTCGTGCTCGTCGAGTCCCGGCGTGCGTCCCGCACCCGGTCCGACGGCTCGTTCGTGCCGCTCGGCGACCAGGACCGCGGCCAGTGGGACGGCACCCTGATCGAGGAGGGGCAGGCGATCGTCCGCCGCTGCCTGCGCCGCGACCGTCCCGGCCCCTACCAGATCCAGGCCGCGATCCACGCCGTGCACGCCGACGCCGCGGCCGCCGAGGAGACCGACTGGGCACAGATCCTGGCCCTGTACGACCAGTTGCTCGCCCTCGTCCCCACCCCGGTGGTGGCGCTCAACCGTGCCATCGCCGTCAGCGAGGTCCACGGCGCCGCCATCGCACTGTCGCTCGTGGACGAGCTGGGCCGCGACAGCGAAGCCGACACCGCCTACCAGCGCGCCGCCGCCCTCGCCCCGACCGACACCGAACGCGACTTCCTCGGAAGCGGCGGCAGAAGCAGCCGCGTACCCGATCAGGGATGATGCCGTCCTCGGCTGTAACGCCAGGCGGGCCTCGAGCTACTCAGGTCGCGGGGACCACTTTCGCCCGACCAGGGAGGACATCATGGCCACCAACGGCGTCTCGGTTTCCCACCTCCGCGCCATCGACCACGACATCGCCACCGGCGTGTGGCCCGACATGACCGAGCACGGCTGGGCACGCGACGACTGGCCGGCCGGCTGCCACACCGACTTCCCCAACCCCGAGTACCGCTGACATGGCTGTCGACGTCAAACCCAGCGTGCTGGTGCGCCGCTCCCCCGCCGAGGTCGCCGCGTTCATGTTCGACCCCGCCAACGACCTCCGGTGGACCGGCGGCATCACCACCAGCACACCCGCCCAACCCGGACCGCTGGTCGAAGGCGCCACCGTCGAACGGACCGCACGGTTCCTCGGCCGTACCTTCACCTACGGCTACGTCGTCACCCGCCACGAACCGAACCGGCTCGTCGAGCTGAAGGTCGACCGCCCGTTCCCGATGACCGTCCGCTACGAGCTCGACGAACACCCCGCCGGCACGCTGGTGACCATCCACACGACCGGCAGCCCCGGTCGCTTCTTCGGCTGGGCGACCCCGCTGATGGCCCGCCAGGTTCGCAAGAGCATCGCCGCCGACCTCGCCCGACTGCGGGACTGCCTGGAAACCGCCTGACGGCACAGCTTCGCTGGGCGGCACACTCGCCAGGCACAGGGAGACCAGGGAGCGGATCGAGGCCCGCACCGACGAACTGGCCGCGCCGGCATACGCCGTACTCATCGCGGACGAGCTCGACGGGCTGGTCGCGGGGCTCAAGCCGATCGCCACCGCGCTGTGTGATCCCGCGACGATGTCGACATGACCACCGCCCACGCACCCCCTGGGGTAGGTCCTCGGGGAGTTGGTCGCAACGCGTTCCGCCACGCGCCCCCGCCATACCGGGTGCGGCTCACCACCTCGCGCGGCGGCCACCTGATCCGGCTCGCGGTCGCCGACAGGCGCGCCGGGCGCCGCCGACGGGTGGCGGTTGGGGCGTGGTCTGATCGTCGTGCGGGCCCTGTGCCCCCGGTGGGGCGTCATGCCGGACCAACTGGACGGCGTCGCCGGCAAGACGGTCTGGGCCGACCTGCCAGTGATGGTGCCGCCACGTAGCCGCTGATCGAGGGCAGGTCACTGACGGCTCGGCCAGGCGCCGGGCGGGGGTTGCGGCGGGATCGCGAGGCCGGAGATACGCGCCCCAGTGCGACCTCCGCCCATACCGTCTTCCCCCAGGACCGCGGGTCCCCGTCGGCCGGAATGATCATCACCGCCTGGCCTTCGGCAAGAGGCGAGGTCATGCCGGCTCCCTGGCCACGAGCCACCATTTTCCCGACCGGCCAAGCTGGTCGACGACCAGGCCCGCCACGACGTCGCCGCCCTGGAGGCCGGTGCGGACGACTTCGCTACCGAACCCGTTCGAGGTCGAGGAGGATCCAGTGTGGTGGTGATACCCGAAGGGCCAGGTCCTATCCGTCGGCGTCCCGCGGTGCGGGTACGACCGGAAGCACCTCAGCCAACCCGGCGACGGCCACCACTCGGGTGACCACCCGGGTGCCGACCACCTCCAGCCGGGTGCCCAGTTCGGCACAACGCTCCTGGTGGTCGAGAAGCGCCGACAGACCCGCCGAACCGATGAAGGTCACCCCGGTGAGGTCGAGGATCACCGGCGCGGGCGGCACCACCACGGCCTCGGCCAACCGGAGCTGCGCGCTCAGCAAGGGGGCGCTGGCGAGGTCGACCTCACCGGTAGCACGCACGATCACCGCATGGTTGTCCACCTTGCGATCGACCCACAATATGTCGGAGCCAACAGAACCGATGTGCTCGACGTGATTTGTCCGGGACACGGAGAGCCTCCGCCCGTCAATGTGTATGCGACCTTGTCAGGCCGCTATGACGTCAGGCTGGAGTCTCAACCCGCTCAGGAATACCAAGGGTAGGCGCTATTCCGGGCTACCGCCAGTTCGAGCGATCGGCGGCGGGTGTGGGTGGCGGGATGCTTGGCTGGGTGTGTGAACGGCGGCAGGTTGGTGGCTGCGGGATGATGGGCATCGCCAGGCGGTCGCGAGTGAGTGGAGGTGGCGGGACGGTGGAGCGTCGGCGCCACGACCAGCTGTGGCGGTTGGTCGCCGAGCGCGTCGAGCGGCGCACGTTCTCCGGCTGGGCGGGTGTCGTGTGTGACCTGGTGGTGGAGGAGGTGGCCGTGGACGCGGCGGCGATCTCGATCCGGACGGTGTCCCGGTCTCAGGAGTTGGTCGCGGCCAGTGACCCGTGGGCGCGTGAGTTGGAAGAGCTGCAGTACACGCTCGGTGAGGGTCCTGGGGCGGCGGCGTTCGCCGAGGGTGGTCCGGTCCTGGTGTCGGATCTCGAGTCCACCGAGAACCGGTGGCCCGGGTTCGCCGACGCCGCGGCGGGTGCCGGGCTGGGGGCGGCGTTCGCGTTCCCGCTGCAGAACGGCGCCATCTGGTTGGGCACGCTGGACCTGTACCGCCGCCGTCCCGGCGCGCTGTCCGAAGACGGGCTCTCGGATGTCGCGGTACTCGCTGACCTGGCCACCACAGCGTTGCTGACCGACGTCGGCAACGACCAGATCGCGGCCGCACCCTGGGCGCGGCCGGAGACGCAGGGCCACTACGACGACGTGAACATCGCGACCGGCATGCTCGCCGCCGAGCTGCGGATCAGCCTGGACGAGGCGTTCACCCGGATGCGCGCACACGCCTTCAGCAACGACCTGCCCCTGCTCGACATCGCCCGCGCGGTGCTGGCCCGCCAACTGCGCCTGGACGTCTTCCATGACTGAGCCGCTGCCCGCCGACAGGCGTGCCGCGTCGCGGCGACCGTATGCTGACGACGTGACGACCGCGCCCAACCGTGTCAGCGACACCGTCGCCGCCATCACCGCCCGGTTGACCGCTCGTCACGACGGGCTCGCCATCCTGCGCGCGGTGACCGACGCGTGCGCGGAACTGCTCTCCGCCGACGCCACCGGTGTACTGGTCCGCGACCCCCGCGGCGGCGTCGCGGTCGGCTCGGCATCCGACGAACGAGCCCGGTTCGTCGAACTGCTGCAGGTCCAGTCCGCCCAAGGCCCGTGCCTGGACTCCATCAACGACAACGCGCAGGTCATGAGCCCTGACCTCGACGCGGACCGATCCCGGTGGCCCGAGTTCGTCGACGCGGCGATGGCCGCCGGATACCGGTCGGTGTACGCGTTCCCGCTGCGGCTGGTGAGCCGCGCCGTCGGCGGCATCAACCTGCTCTACCGGTCACCCACCGAGCTGTCCACGGCCACGCTGAACCTCGGGCAGGCGCTGGCCGACCTCGCGGTGCTCGGCCTGACCCAGGAACGCGACGAGCGCCGGGTCGAGCGGCTCGCCGAGCAGACGCTCACCACCCTCAACGACCGCATCCACATCAGCCAGGCCATCGGAATCCTCGCCGGCGCACTGGACCTGACACCGGACGACGCACGCACCCTGCTCACCGAGCACGCTGCGGCGACCGGCCTGTCCGTGCGCGAACTCGCAAGGGCAATCACCGACGGATCCCTCTCACCGGCAACGCTCACCCCGACCAGCTGATCATCGCCTCGGTCCCACGTCGCGTCCGGGTCCGCCCGGCCGTCACCGGTGGCGTTCACCGCCGCGATCGGCCTCCGCGTTCCGCCCTTCAGGAACGTCCAGTTGGTCATGGGCATGTTGCTGCCCGCAGACTTGCCGCACCCGCAGATTCCGAGGCCCTCGCGCGCCGCCCGCGACCGCATACGCTCCTCGAGTCGCCGGGCACGCTCCGCCCGCCACTGCTCGGAACGCTCGCTGAACGGCACGGGCTCAGGTTCCCGCCGGTGGCGAGTCGGGCCAGCTGGCGTAGTTCAGTTCGGAGTGGTGGCTGGCGAGCAACGCGGCCACCTCCGCCAGCTTCACGTTGAGCTCCTGGGAGAACCGCCGCAACAGGTCGAACGCCTCATCGGCGTCGATCCCGCGACGCTGCATCAGGATGCCCTTGGCCTGCCCGATCACGTCCCGGCTCTTGATCGCTCTGCGTAGCTGCGCCACGGTGAGCTCGCCGCGACTG
>Ga0307502_10000305_pt1 | contig 13034 bp, 12 predicted proteins | sample 16_S_MG_FD_201364 | JGI IMG/M metagenome (GOLD analysis project Ga0307502, IMG submission 201364) | Soil microbial communities from Populus trichocarpa stands in riparian zone in the Pacific Northwest, United States - 16_S | ecosystem: Environmental > Terrestrial > Soil > Riparian zone > Trees... | reverse complement strand
GCCGACGTTGGCCTCGACGTTGAACTCGCGCTTCATGCGGTCGACGAGGATCTCGAGGTGCAGCTCGCCCATGCCGGAGATCTCGGTCTGACCGGTCTCCTCGTTGCTGGAGACGCGGAAGGTCGGGTCCTCCTCGGCCAGGCGGCCGAGGGCGATCGACATCTTCTCCTGGTCGGCCTTGGTCTTGGGCTCGACGGCGACCTTGATCACGGGCTCGGGGAAGGTGATGTTCTCGAGCATGACCGGCGCGTCGGGGGCGGCCAGGGTGTCGCCGGTGACGATCTGCTTGATGCCGACGCCCGCGGCGATGTCGCCCGCGTAGACCTCGTCGACCTCCTCGCGATCGTTGGCGTGCATCATCAGGATGCGCCCGACGCGCTCGGTGCGGCCGGTCGTCACGTTGAGCACGCGGCCGCCCGCGGAGAGCTTGCCGGAGTACACGCGGAAGTAGGTGAGCTTGCCGACGAAGGGGTCGGCCATGATCTTGAACGCCAGCGCGGCGAACGGGGCGGAGTCATCGGCCGGGCGGATGACCTCGCGCGGCTCGTCCTCCCCGCGGACCGTCTCCAGGCCGTACATCGGCGGGACGTCGAGCGGGCTGGGCAGGTAGTCCAGGACGGCGTCGAGCAGCGGCTGGACGCCCTTGTTCTTGAACGCCGAGCCACAGAGGACCGGGGTCAGCTTGAGCTCGAGCGTGGCCTTGCGGATCGCCCGCTTGAGCAGCTCGATCGGGATCTCGGCGTCCTCGAGGATGAGCTCGACGAGCGCGTCGTCGTAGTGGGAGACCTCCTCGACGAGGTGCTCGCGCGCCTCCGCGGCGGCCTCGGCGTACTCCGCCGGGATGTCGGTGACGTCGAAGTCCTTGCCCAGCTCGTCCTTGTAGATGATGGCCTTCATCGCGACGAGGTCGATGATGCCCCGCAGGTCGGCCTCGGCCCCGATCGGCAGCTGCAGCGGCACGGGGTGGGCGCCCAGGCGGTCGACCATGGTGCGGATCGACATCTCGAAGTCCGCGCCGATGCGATCCATCTTGTTGATGAAGGCGATGCGCGGGACGTGGTACTTGTCGGCCTGGCGCCAGACGGTCTCGGACTGCGGCTCGACGCCGGCGACCGAGTCGAAGAGGGCGATGGCGCCGTCGAGCACGCGCAGCGAACGCTCGACCTCGACGGTGAAGTCGACGTGGCCCGGCGTGTCGATGATGTTGATGCGGTGGTCTTCCCACTCGCACGTGGTCGCGGCCGAGGTGATGGTGATGCCGCGCTCCTGCTCCTGCTCCATCCAGTCCATCGTCGCGGCGCCCTCGTGGACCTCACCGATCTTGTAGGTCCGCCCCGTGTAATAGAGGATGCGCTCGGTCGTCGTCGTCTTGCCCGCATCGATGTGGGCCATGATCCCGATGTTGCGGGTCTTCTCGAGTGGGAACTTGCGAGGCATGGTTCAGCTCAAAGATGGGGGGAGTGGGGCAAAAAGAACGGGCCCCTCGGGCCCGCGCGCACAACCGGTCTGATGCCTGGGGGGCGCGCTATGTGCTCGAGGTCTCCATTCGGACGCAGAGAGCCGTTGGACGGCGCAGAACGAACCGGCGCACGCCAAACGAACGACGAACGACTATAGCAAAGGCATGGCGCCCTCCCTCCCCTCCCTACCGAGCGCAAACGCCCTGCGTTTCGCCCTTCTCGCCGCCGCTGCGGCGGGCGTGATCTGCCTGCTCCTGGCCACCTTCGCGACGGTTATCGAGATCAAGGTCGGGACCACCACCAAGGTCCCCGATCACGACACGCACCTCAGCGGCTGGGACCGCCACGGCCCCGCCCTGCTGCTCATCGCGCTCTTCGCCGCGGCCATGATCGCCGGCGCGCTGCGCGGCGCGCGCCCGGCCGCGGCGGCCCTCGCCGCCCTCGGGCTCGTCGCGCTGCTGATCGCGGTGATCGGCGACGTGCCCGACCTCGACGAGACCGGCTTCATCGGCCAGGTCTACGAGGACGCCGCCGCCGGGGCCAAGGCCGGCTTCTACCTGGAGACCCTGGGCGCTGTGCTGCTGCTGGTCGGCGGCGGGCTCCTGGCCTGGCTGCCCGCCGCGAGCGCCCCCGCCCCGCGCGTGCGGGAACGGGAGCGCCCGGCGGACGTGGCCTAGGCCAGGCCGTTGCGCTTGGCCACCAGGCCGAGCAGGTCGGGATCGTCGGAGATGATCCCGTCGACGCCGAGGTCGATCACGCGCTGCATGATCGCCTCGTCGTCGACCGTGTAGGGCACGACGCGCAGGTGGTACTTGCGCTGCAACACGGGCGTCGGCGGCCCGTGGTAATTGCCCGGGTCCTCCTTGGTGTTGAAGTCGCCGGTGTCGTTGAGCGTCTGGTTGGGATCGAGGACCTGCCAGTTCGGGGAGTCGACGTCGGCGTGGGCCGCCTTGAGGAGCTTGCCCACGTCGCGGAACTGCCACCAATCCAGGCCGTTCGTCCACGGGCTGATGACCGACGGGTCGCCCTGGACCGCCTCCAGCGAGCACTCGTCGTCGAGCTTGTCGCAGTCGGCGCCCGAGAACTGCCAGATGAGCCCGACGGTGTCGATCCGCGGGTCGAGCTGCTTGGACAGCATGATCGTGCGCCAGTCGAAGGACTGGATCATGGCCCGGTCCTGCAGGCCGTTGTCCTCGATCGCCTTGACGAGCTTGGCCGTCATGACGTCGTAGGGGACGGTGTCGTCGACCAGCGGGCTGATCTTGGTCTCGATGTTGAAGCGCACGTGGTCGTCATCGCGCGAGGCCACAAGGTCGAAGACCTCCTGCAGCGTCGGCATGTGCTCGCCGGGCTGGCGGACCTGCTTGGGGAAAGCCGGATCGGTGAAGCCGCAGTCGAGCGTCTTGAGCTGGGCCAGGGTGAGGTCCTTGATGTTCCTGCCCGCGTAGGGGAAGAGCGGATCGCCCGGAGTGGCCGGCGCCGTGTCATGGCAGTGCACGCCGTTGACCTGGCGGTTGTGCGACATGACGAGCACGCCGTCCTTGCTCACGCCGATGTCCATCTCGAGCGTGTCCACTCCATGATCGAGGCCGTAGCGGTAGGCGGCCAGCGTGTTCTCGGGGCGGTAGGTGCGCGCGCCGCGATGGCCCTCGATGTCGAAGGGCGACTCGATCTGCTCTGGCAGGTCGAGGCCCTTGGCGTCCATGACGGTGCGGGCGCGGTCGGGGTAGTCGGTGATGAGGCCGTCGAGGTGGCGGTCGATCGCGGCCGCCATCTGCGCTGGGTCGTCGACGGTCCACGGGATGATCGTCAGGCCGCGGTGGTGTGCGGCGCTGATGAGCGCGTTGGTGATGTCGGGGTAGTTGACCGACAGGACCTGGGCGTGGAGCTTGTCGGCCACCACGCGCGCGAGGTCGCCGTTGAACGGGTTGGGCTTGATCTTGATGCCGCCGGTCCAGGGCGTGCCGGGCTTGATCGTGGTGTTGTCCGCGAGCGCCGCCCGGCGCAGGCGCGGCTTGATCTTGCGCGCGGCCTGCAGCGTGCTCCAGTCGAAGGACTGAAGGACCGAGCGCTTGGTCATGTGGTAGCGCGAGATGACGGCGATGACCTTCTTGGCGAACGTCGTCGGGCCCACGGTCTGCTTGGGGAAGTTCGGGTCGCGCTTGGTCTCGATGTCGAACTGGACGTTGTCCGCGCCGTAGCGGTTGACGAGCTGGAAGACCTGGGCCAGGCTCGGCATGTGCGTGCCCGGGACCGCCTCCTGGGTGCCGACGTAGGGATCGGTCGACGGGTTGGGCGGACGGCGGGTACCGCAGTCGAGCTTCTGGATCTGGGCGTACGTGAGGTCGTGGATGAACCTCCCGACGTACGGGCCCTGGCACTCCAGCGGCGAGATCTGCCGCTCGTGGGAGACGACGACCACCCCGTCCTTGGTCACTCCGGTGTCGAGCTCGAGCGTCGTGACGCCGATCTCCATCGCCTTGCCGAACGCCGCGAGGGTGTTCTCGGGCCGCAGCCCGCGGGTGCCTCGGTGGCCTTCGAGATCGAAGGAGCGTGCGGCGGCCGTCTCCGCGCCCGCGCCGAGCACGACGAGCGCCGCGAGAGCGACGGCGACACGTCTGGTGCCTGAGACCATGGAGTCCTCCTGGAAAGGGTTGGGGAACGCGCGCGATCCTCGGTGGGACCACCCCTCACGGCGGTTACCACGCGGTATCGCGCGCGTGAAGAGCCGGTGATCGCTGCCGCCGACCGTACGCCTGCGCGGTGCGGCAGCGCAACCGCGTGTCAGAACGCGGCGACGCGGGCTCAGCCGTTCAGCTCGGCAGCGGCCCACGCGCGCACGGCGCCGACGAGCTCCACCGCCCCCTCGCGGTCGAGGACGGCGTCGTCGGTGTCGTGGTCGTAGCGAGCCTGCGGCGCCCACGGCGTCAGCGTCTCGAGCTCCGCTGCCCGCGGCGGCGCGGGGACCTCGTGGTCCTCGAGCAGGCCGAGGAGGTAGGTGATGCTGTGCACGCGGCGGTAGGTGATGCCGCGGTACGCGAGCACGGCCTTGAGGTACTTCTCGGCCGCCTGCTGGGCGTGCAGTCCGACGACCTCGTCGGCGAGCTCTGAGTCGGGGGCCATCCGCTCGACCGCGACGGCGTCGCGCTCGGCGTTGGTCGAGATCACGCGCGCGAGGTCGCGCCCGTCACGCTTGGGCAAGGACCCGTCCCTCGCGCAGCGCGTCGTGGAGCATCGTGTTGGGCACGTCGCCCCACTCCTCGACGTGCGCTTCGGAGACCACGACGACGTCGGCTGGCAGGCGCAGCGGCGCGAGCACGCGCTGGAGCCTGACGATCTCGGCGAAGCGATCCTCGACGCGCGGCTCGACGACGAGCAGGTCGATGTCGCTGTCGGACCCGGCCTCGCCGCGCGCCTGCGAGCCGAAGAGGATGACGCGCGCGCCGGGCGCGGCCTGCGCGATGCGCCGTGCGGCTTCGTCGATGAGGTCGCCTGCGATCACGCTTGGCGACGCTATCGCAGCAGCGCGCGCAGCTCGGCGAGCATGAGGCGCGGGCGCTCGACGACGTCGCCGTAGGTGTAGCGGCGGAACTCATCGCCTCGTGCGCGCGCCTCGCGCTCGCGCCGGCGGTCCTGCTCCCACGCGTGGCGCGAGTGGTGGTAGCGGTAGCTGTCGAGCTCGACCGTGAGGCGAAGGTCGGGCCAGCGGCAGTCGACGCGGCGGCCGTGGGCGGGCTTGTTGGTCTTGGGGAGCGGGAGGCCTGCTTCTTTGAGCCTTCTCTGGAATTGCCGTTCGAGCTCGCTCAGCGTCACGGGCATGTCGCCGCGCAGGACCGCTCGCAGCTTGGCGGCGCCTTTGGTCTTTGGCCGCTTCGCCAAGACGGCCTCGACCTGGCTCGGCGTTGTGTCGTATTTGACCCCGGCCTCGTGGCAGGCTCTTGCCAGGGCATCGAGGGAGAGGTGGCTTGCGAGGTCGACGAGGGTGCGGGGGACGGTGGTGACCGGGATCCCGCGGTGGGTCGTTCGCTCGATGCTCCGCGCGCGATGGGTGGTGACGCCCTCGATTCGGTGCTCGCCCGGGGCGGTCACCTCCGGCGGCGGCGCTGCGCCCTTGAGGATCCCCCACAGATGCGCCGCCGCGCGGCCGCTGAGCACCGCGGCGTCGCCGCAGGCCCAGACGGCGGCGAGGTAGCGGGCTTCCACGCTCGGCGCGCGGTGCCCCACGCGGTAGACGCCCCAATGCTCTCGCTGTAGCGCGCCGATCGCGAGCCTCTGCCGAATCTCAGCGAGTGTGATCCCCGCGGCGAGCAACTGCCCGCGCGTAACCACCCCGTGCGATCGCGTGGCCAGCTTGGCGACCACCGCCTCTACCGTGCTGGATTTGTGTCGCACTGCGACACTTAGTCAGCACGCTTCGGGATTCACCCCCCTCGCTGCCCGGTAGAACCGCCAGCGAGGGCGGCAAGACCGACCTACCAGCGGTAGTGCGCGAAGGCCTTGTTGGCCTGCGCCATGCGGTAGATGTCGTCCTTGCGCTTGTAGGCGCCGCCCTGCTGCTGCTGGGCGTCGAGGAGCTCGTTGGCCAGGCGCTGGGCCATGGTCTTCTCGCGGCGCTGGCGGGCGAACTCGACCAACCAGCGGACGGCGAGGGTCTTCGCGCGACGCGCGGGGACCTCGACGGGCACCTGGTAGGTCGCGCCGCCGACGCGGCGGGAGCGGACCTCGAGGACGGGCGTGAGCGCCTTGATCGACAGCTCGAGCGACTCGACCGGGTCCTTGCCCGAGCGCTCGCTGAGGACGGCGAGCGCGTCGTAGACGATGCCCTCGGCGGTCGACTTCTTGCCGTCCAGCATCACCTTGTTGATGACCTGCTGGACGAGGCGCGAGCGGTGTAGGGAGTCCGGCTCGACGGGCCGGATCTGGGCGGCGGCGCGACGGGGCATTACTTCTTCTTCACTCCGTACTGGGAGCGGGCCTTCTTGCGATCACTGACCCCGGCGGCGTCCAGCGTGCCGCGCACGACCTTGTAGCGCACGCCCGGCAGGTCCTTGACGCGGCCGCCGCGGACGAGCACGACGGAGTGCTCCTGCAGGTTGTGGCCCTCGCCCGGGATGTAGGCCGTGACCTCGATGCCGCCCGAGATGCGCACGCGGGCCACCTTGCGCAGGGCCGAGTTCGGCTTCTTCGGCGTCGTCGTATAGACGCGCGTGCAGACGCCGCGGCGCTGTGGCGCGGCGACCTTCTTCTTGCGGCCCTTGCCGGACTTCAGGCCCGGTGTGGACAGCTTCTTGCTCTTGGGAGTGCGTCCCTTGCGGACGAGCTGGCTCGTGGTCGGCATGCGGCGCGCATGGTAGCAGCGGCCCATGGCCGGAAGGCTCAAGCCCGGGGGCTTGCGTGCCGATACAAAGGTTGCTAATCTTTAGTTACCTAATTATCTTGAACCTTCAGGAATTGAAGACCGGAGCCGCTGTATGAACACCGACCGCATCGAACCCCACGTCTGGCGCATCGCCGCCGTCGTCGTCATCGGCGCGATCCTCTCGATCCTCGACACGACGATCGTCAACGTCGCGCTCGACACGCTTAGCCGCGACCTGCACTCCCCGCTGGCCGACATCCAGTGGGTGGCCACCGGCTACATGCTCGCGCTGGCCGCCGTCATCCCCGTCTCCGGCTGGGCCGCGGGGCGCTTCGGCGCCAAGCGCCTGTGGGTCGTCTCGGTGGTCCTGTTCACGCTCGGCTCGGCCCTCTCCGGCCTGGCGTGGTCGACCGAGACGCTCGTCATCTTCCGCGTCCTGCAGGGCATCGGCGGCGGCATGATCATGCCCGTCGGCACGATGATGCTCACGCGCGCCGCCGGCCCCGCCCGCCTGGGCCGGATCATGTCCATCATCGGGATGCCGATGATCCTCGCCCCGATCTTCGGCCCGACACTGGGCGGCCTCATCATCGACCACCTCGATTGGCGCTGGATCTTCTATGTCAACGTCCCCGTCGGCATCGTCGCCGTCGCCATGGGCCTGCGCCTGCTGCCGAACGTCGAGGAGGGCGTCTTCCGCACCAAGCTCGATCGCGTCGGCCTCGCGCTGCTGGGCCTCGGCGTGCCGCTCTTCGTCTACGGCCTGGCCGAGATCGGCCAGAGCGGCGGCCTCGCGGCGCCGCAGGCCTACGGCCCGCTGGTCATCGGGGCCGTCCTTGTCGCCACCTTCGTGTTCCACGCGCTGCGCGTCGACCAGCCCCTGCTCGACGTGCGCCTCTTCCGCAGCGCGTCCTTCAGCGCGGCCGCGCTGACCACCTTCGTCCTCGGCGCCTGCCTCTTCGGCGCGATGATCATCATGCCGCTGTACTTCCAGCTCGTCCGCGGCGAGGACGCCGTGACGACCGGCCTGCTGCTCATCCCGCAGGGCATCGGCGCCGCGATGGCGATGCCGCTCGCCGGCCGCTTCAGCGATCGCGTCGGCGGCGGGCGCGTCGCCCTCGCCGGCCTGGCCGTGACGCTGGTGACCACGCTGCCCTTCATCGCGCTGCAGGCCGATACGTCGTACCTCCTGATCTCCGCGGCGATGATCGGCCGCGGCCTGGGCATCGGCCTGACGATGATGCCGGCGATGACCGCGGCCTACTCGCGCCTGCGCCCCGAGGACATCGCCCACGCCACGCCGCAGCTCAACGTCCTGCAACGGGTCGGCGGCTCGATCGGGACCGCCCTGCTCACGGTCGTGCTCCAGCACGGGCTGACCAACGGCGCGCAAACGCCCGAGGCGGCGGCCGGCGCCTTCGGCCACACCTACCTGTGGGTCCTGCTGCTCACCGCCGTGGCCGCGATCCCCGCCTTCGTGCTCGCCCGCTCGGAGAGCGCGGAGCGCGAGCGCGCGCTGCCGGCCGGTGCCATGGCCGAGGCGGCGGCCTAGGATGGCGGCGATGCCGGGCACCGTCACCCGCGCCGAGGTCGCCGTCGAGCTGCGCGAGGCCGTGCAGGCCTTCACCGCGGCCCAGCGACGCCTGCGCGGGCGCGACGCCAAGGCCGGCGGGCTGAGCTTCGCCCAGTTCCACCTGATGCGCCGCCTGGCGGAGGTCGACGAGTGCGCGGCGAGCAAGCTCGCGGCCGGCGCCGAGCTCTCCCCCGCGTCGGCGACCCAGGCCCTGGACCACCTGGCCGAGCTCGGCCTCGTCGAGCGCGTCCGCAGCGAAACCGACCGCCGCGTCGTGCTCAACCGCCTCACGCCGGCCGGCCGCGAGGTCTTCGCCACCAAGCGAGCCGAGCTCGAGCAGCGCTGGCGGGAGGCGCTCGCCGACCTGTCGGCCGACCAGCTCGGCCAGGCCGCGCAGGTGCTGCGGCGGATGGCCGAGGTGCTGGACGGGATCTAGTCTCGTCGCGCCGCTAGCCGAGCCCGGCCACGAACTGCGCCCACGTCTCGCGCCCGTCCGTGTGATCGGGACACGTCGCACGGCCTTCGCGGACGGCCCGCGCGACCGCGCCCGGCAGCGTCAGGCCTACAACCCAGCGCGGGCCCCCGCGCCGCGCGCGCCACGTGTCGACGATCGACCGCGACGTCAGCACCTCGGGGCCGCCGTAGTCCGGGGCGCGGCCCACCGGCTCGCCGTCGAGCAGCGCCGCGATCCGCTGCGCCACCTCCGCCGGGGCGACGGGCTGCAGGCGCAGATCGGGTGGTACGGGCGCCAGCGGCAGCCACTCGGCGCGCCGCAGCCACTGCTCGAGCAGCGTGTGGAACTGGGTCGCGCGCTGGATGGTGTGCGGGACACCGCTCGTGGCGATCGCGTGCTCGCACAGGAGCTTGCGCCGGTAGTAGCCCAACGGGATCTCGTCGACCCCGACGATGGAGACGTAGACCACGTGGCGGGCGTCGCGGACGGCAGGCAGCAGGTGCCGCGTCTGCTGCACGTCGGAACGGCCGCGCTGGCGCACGTCGGAGGCGGCGTGGACGACGAGCTCGGCTCCGGCCGCCGCGGCGTCGACGCCCTCCCCCGTCTTCAGGTCGCCCACGTGCGTGCCGGCGCCGGCGCGCCGCGAGAGCACGCGCACCTCGTGGCCACGCTCACGCAGGAGCGGGACGAGCCGCATGCCGAGGATCCCCGTCCCGCCGGTGACGAGGACGACGCTCACGATCGCGCCTACGCGGCGGGCACCGCCGCGAGCGCGTCGTGCGGTGGGGTGAACTCGAGACCCTGGTCGCGTGCGACCGGCTCGTAGGTCAGCTTGCCCGCGGCCACGTTGAGGCCCTTCATGAACCCGGGATCGGCGCCGAGGGCGCGGTGCACGCCCTGGTCGGCGAGCTTGAGCAGGTAGGGCATCGTCGCGTTGGTCAGCGCCCAGGTCGAGGTGATCGGGACCGCGCCGGGCATGTTGGCCACGCAGTAGTGGGTGATCCCGTCGACCTGGTAGGTCGGGTTGGAGTGCGTGGTCGGGCGCGAGGTCTCAAAGCAGCCGCCCTGGTCGATCGAGACGTCGACGAGCACCGCGTTCTTCTTCATGAGCTTGAGCTGCGCGCGCGTGATCACGCGCGGCGCCGTGGCCCCGTGCACGAGCACCGCACCGATGACGAGGTCCATCTCGGGCAGCCGCGACTCGATCTCCAGGGTCGAGGCGAAGCACGTCGACACGCGCCCGTTGAGCAGCACCTCGAGCTCGCGCAGGCGGTCGATCGAGCGGTCGTAGACGTAGGTCTCGCCGCCCAGCCCGACGGAGATCTCAGCGGCGTTCTGGCCCACGACCCCGCCCCCGATGACCATGACCTTGCCCGCGGCCACCCCCGGCACCCCGCCCAGCAGCAGCCCGCGGCCTCCCATCGGCTTCTCGAGCATGAACGCGCCCGCCTGCGTGGCGATCTTGCCGGCCACCTCGCTCATCGGCGCCAGCAGCGGCAGCCGCCCGCGTGAGTCCTCGACGGTCTCATAGGCGATCGCCGTCGCCCCCGACGCGAGCAGCCCCTTCGTCTGCTCGGGATCGGGAGCCAGGTGCAGGTAGGTGAAGAGCGTGTGGCGCGCCTCCAGGCGCGCCACCTCGGCGGGCTGGGGCTCCTTGACCTTGACGATCAGGTCGGCATCGCCGAAGACCGCGTCGGCATCGGGCAGGATCTGCGCGCCCTGCGCGACGTAATCCTCGTCGGTGATGGCCGAGCCCTCGCCGGCGCCCGCCTGCACCACGACTTCGTGGCCGCTGTCGGAGAGCTCGCGTACCCCCGACGGGGTCAGCGCGACCCGGTACTCGTCGGTCTTGATCTCGGTGGGGACGCCAACCTTCACTGGTGGACCTCGCTGTGCGTGGGGGGACGGGTCACGATCTCGCGTCCGCGCAGCGCCAGCCAGAACTCGATGCGGTCGCGCGCGGAGCTCAGGTCGCGCCCGGTGAGCTCCTCGATCTTGCGGATGCGATAGCGCAGGGTATGACGGTGGCAGTACAGGCGTCGCGCGGCTGCCTCCCACTGGCCGTTGCACTCGATGAAGGCCTCGAGCGAGCGCATGAGCTCGCCGCCGTAGTGGCCTTCGCCGTGCTCGATCGGCCCCAGCAGCGACTCGCAGAACAGCCGCAGCGCGTCGGAGTCCTGCAGCGAGAGCAGCAGCTCGAAGGAGCCGAGGTCGCGATAGGTGGCGACCGACGGCGCGTGCGCGCCGTCGCCGTTGGTGGGCACCGAGCCCAGCTCGCGCGCCTCCAGCGCGCAGCGCGCCTCGTGGTAGGCCTCGCGCGCGCGCCCGGCCGGCACCGCGCGCCCGGCCCCGGCCGCCGGACGCGCGCCCACCACCTGGCCCGCACCGGCCACAGCGCGCTCGGCCAGCTCGTAGAGCTCGTCGTCGAGGAAGCCGGGCAGCAGCGCGACCACGTAGCGCCCTGAGGGAGCTACCAGGCCACTGACCGCCTCGCCGCGCAGCGCCTCGGTTAGCGCGGCCTCGCAGGCCTCGGGCGTCGTGCGCTCCGGCGGGCTGAGCACGAGCGCGGTCACGCGCCCGCCGAGGCCGAAGGGCTCGAGCCGACGACCGAGGTCGGCTCCCTCGAGCTCGCCGGCGATGACCGCCGTGAGCACGTCGCCGGCCAGCCGCCGCTCGGTCGAGTCGGCGACGCGCCGGCGCAGCAGCTCGAGGGCGACGACGGTCACCGCCTGGTGCAGGATGAGCCGGTCGATCTCGGCCAGCCCGTCGGAGTCCTTGGCCGCCACGAGCCACGCCTGCGGCAGCGCGCCGGCGCCGGCCGCGGTGCGCGGCGGATCGCCGCTGGCGATCGGCAGTGCCAGCCCACGCGGTGCGAGCTCGGGGTGGCTGGGGACGAAGCCGCGCCCGTCCCCGCGGCGCGCGCGCTCGCGCAGCTCCTCGCCCAGCGCCGCGACGACCTCGGGGTCGAGCTCGCGGCGGAAGGTGCGCATCGCCTGCAGCTCGCCGCGACCGTCGTAGACGAGCGCCGGGCCGCCGATGAGCGTGGCGAGCGCGCCCACGATCGCGTCGAGACCGCGCTCGGAGAGGACGATGCGCTGCAGGCGCTCCTGCGCGGCGATCGAGCGCTGCAGCAGCGCGTACTGCTCGTTGACCAGGCGCGTGAAGGCCTTCTCGGTGAGCGCGATGAAGGGCAGCTCGTAGGGCACCTCGAAGACGGGGAAGTCGCGCTCGCGCGCGGCCTCCACCAGCGCCTTGGGCACCTTGTCGTGCGTGAAGCCCGTGCCCAGGCCCAGCCCCGCCAGGCCGTGGTCGGCCAGTGTGGCGATGTACTCGCGCTGGCTCTTGGGGCTGTCGAGCGCCAGCCCGGTGGTGAGCAGCAGCTCGCCACCCGACAGCCACGGCGTGGGGTCGCACAGCTCGGAGATGTGCACCCAGCGGACCGGCATGTCGAGGTTCGCCTCGCCCGCCAGCAGGGCGACGTCGACGTCGGCCAGGACCTCGCGGATGGTCAGCATGCGATCACCCGTGCAACATCCTGCGCGAGGCCTCCTCGAGCACGGGGCGCAGCACGGCCTCGATCTCCTCGAACTGCTCGGGGCCGGCGATGAGCGGCGGCGAGAACTGGATCACGGGGTCGCCGCGATCGTCGGCGCGGCAGATGAGCCCTCGCGCGTACATCTCCGCGCTGAGGTAGCCGCGGATCAGCGTCTCGCTCTGCTCCTTCGTGAAGTGCGCCTTGGTCTCGCGGTCGGGGACCAGCTCGAGCGCGTGGAAGTAGCCGGCGCCGCGCACGTCGCCGACGATCTCGATGTCGCGCAGCGACTCGAGCATCGCGCGCAGGGCGCCCTCGTTCTCGCGCACGTTCTCGAGGATGCCCTCCTGCTCGAAGACGTCGATGTTGGCCATCGCCACCGCGGCGGCGATCGGATGCCCGCCGAAGGTGATGCCGTGCAGGAACGAGGTCTTGCCGTCGGCGAAGGGCTCGAACACCCGATCGGAGGCGATCACCGCGCCCATCGGGGCGTAGGCCGAGGTGATGCCCTTGGCCGTCGTGATGATGTCCGGCTGGTAGCCGTAGCGCTGGGCGCCGAAGAAGTGGCCCAGGCGCCCCCACGAGCAGATGACCTCGTCGGAGATGAGCAGCACGTCGTACTCGTCGCAGATCTCGCGCACGCGCTGGAAGTAGCC
>Ga0307502_10000304_pt1 | contig 13077 bp, 11 predicted proteins | sample 16_S_MG_FD_201364 | JGI IMG/M metagenome (GOLD analysis project Ga0307502, IMG submission 201364) | Soil microbial communities from Populus trichocarpa stands in riparian zone in the Pacific Northwest, United States - 16_S | ecosystem: Environmental > Terrestrial > Soil > Riparian zone > Trees... | reverse complement strand
CATGCGCGCGTTGGTGGCGAAGTCGGTGCCGGACGAACAGGACAGGCTGGACCTGGCGGCGTTGGACCGTCCGCTACGTGACCTGTCGTTCCCTTCCCGTGCCGCGCTGACGACGCACCTACGCGCGTACGTGGAGTCGGACCTGGCGAGGCGGGCGGACGCGTCGTACAGCGCGGACCTGGGTGCGTTCTACGCGTTGCTGGCGGTGTTCGGGCAGCTGGCGCGGGTGGTGGCGGCGGGGAGGCTGCGGCCGTCGTCCCAGCTGGACGATGTGGATGGTTGGTGGTTCGGGTTCTTCAGCTTCTTCGCGAGCGGGCCGCCGGGGCATCGGCTGCGAGAGCTGCTGGCACTGGTGGACGCGGGGGTGGTCCGTCTGGTGGGGCCGGACATGTTCGTCCGCGCGGAGAACGGCCGTTTCGTGGCGGGGAGCCCAGCGGTCCCTGGCGAGATCGAGTCGGGCACGTTGGTGGAGGCCCGGCTTCCGGCGCCGAGCATCCGGCGGGCGACGGACCCGCTGCTGCGAACCATGTACGGGAGAGGTGAGCTGGCGGAGGAAGTCCTGCTGGACGCGGCGGCGGAACACAGCACGGGACGCATCCTGACCACGGAGGCGGGGCTGCTGGTGGACGCCACAGGCTGGCCGCACCCGCGACGGTTCGCGCTGGGGCCCCATACAAGCTCGAGGGCTCCGGGCGCGTTCACGAGACCCAACACGAACGCGGTTGGCTTCCGCCAGAACGACGCGGTGGCCCGCCACATCCTGGCCCAGTTCACCTGACCACACGTCCCCACCCTCGCGAGTCTCGCGTTCAGCACCGGCGAGTTCCGTTTTCGTGACGCCCGGGTGAGACAGCCAACTCGCCGCCGCGTCGGTTCCACGATGCGGACTCTGTTGCCTCGCCCGTCGTGCGTGCCTTGAATGGAAGGGCCAGGGGAGAAGGCGGTGACCATGGTCCGGTTCCGGCGCCGGCGCCGCGTCGTCACCGCGGCCCGTCTCGCGGTGGACGCGTGGGCGGCGCTGCGGTTCGCTCTGTCCTAACAGGAGGTTCGGTGCCCTCGATTGTCGCGTTGGCCGGTAGTCCGTCGGTCGACTCTCGAACCGTTGCGTTGCTCCGCCACATCGCGAGTCACACGCACGATGTCGAAGTCATCCCCATCCGCGCGCTTCCCGCCGAAGCGCTGCTCGGCGCGGACGTCGACGATCCCGCGGTCAGCGAGGCCGTCAAGAAGGTCGCCGACGCCGACAGTCTCATCGTCGCCTCGCCCGTCTACAAGGCCGCCTACTCCGGCGTCCTCAAGACCTTCCTCGACCTCCTCCCGCCCGCCGCGCTCGCCGGCAAGACCGTCCTCCCGATCCTCACCGGCGGCGCCCCCGTCCACGCCCTCGCCCTCGACTACGCGCTCCGCCCTGTCCTCACCGCCCTCGGCGCCCGCCACGTCCTCACCGGCCTCTTCCTCATCGACAAGCAGATCGAGCGCACCCCGGACGGCGTCGTGCTCGCGCCCGACCTCCAAACCAAGCTCGACGCCGCGGTGGCCGAGCTATGACCCTTCACCTCGCCGTCGCCCTGGACGGTGCCGGCTGGCATCCCGCCGCCTGGCGCGAGCCGGACGCCCGCCCGACCGAGCTCCTCACCGCCCGCTACTGGACCGACCTCGTCCGGGAGGCCCAACACGGCCTTCTCGACCTCGTCACCTTCGAGGACTCCTTCGGGCTCCCAACGAGGCTCGACGCCACGCTCATCGCCGCCGCCGTCGCGCCACGCACCAGCGGGATCGGCCTCGTGCCGACGGTCATCACCACCCACACCGAGCCCTTCCACATCTCCAAGGCCATCGCCACCCTCGACTACGCCAGCACCGGCCGCGCCGGCGTCCGGGTCCGCGTCGACCCGCACCACACCGAGCACATCGGCCGCCGCGCGCCACTCGACCAGAACGACCTGCTCGACGAGGCCGCCGACTACGTGGAGGTCGTCAGGAGGCTCTGGGACAGCTGGGAAGACGACGCCGAGATCCGCGACACCGCCACCGGCCGCTTCGTCGACCGCGACAAGCTGCACTACGTCGACTTCGCGGGCCGCTGGTTCAATGTCAAGGGCCCGTCGATCACCCCGCGCCCGCCGCAGGGCCAGCCGCTGGTCTTCGCGCTGGCGCACGCCGCACCCGTCTACCGGTTCGCCGAACGCGCCGCGGACGTCGTGCTCGTGACACCCCGCGACGCCGACGACGCGGCCGCGATCACCGCCCAGATCACCGGCGTGCCACACGTCTTCGGCGAGCTGACGGTGTTCCTGGACGGCGCGGACCGTCTCGCCCGCCTGAACGACCGCGCCGAGCTCACCACCGACACCGCCGTCTTCACCGGCAGTGCGACCGAGCTGGCCGACCTTCTCCTTGCCTGGCAACAACACGGCCTCACCGGCTTCCGGCTGCGCCCCGGCACGCTGCCACACGACCTCACCGCGATCACCAGGGGGCTGGTGCCGGAACTGCAGCAGCGCGGCGTGTTCCGCCGTTCCTACGAGGACGGCACGCTGCGCGACCGCCTCGGCCTGCCGAGGCCGGGAAACCGTTACGCGGCAACGCAGGGGGCACGATGACCAACACGAGGACCAAGCAGGTTCACCTGGCCGCGCACTTCCCGGGCGTCAACAACACCACCGTGTGGAGCGACCCGGCGGCCGGCAGCCACATCGAGTTCTCGTCGTTCGAGCACTTCGCCCGCACGGCCGAGCGTGCCAGGTTCGACTTCCTCTTCCTGGCGGAGGGACTTCGGCTGCGCGAGCAGGGCGGTGAGATCTACGACCTCGACGTGGTCGGCCGGCCCGACACGTTCACCGTGCTGGCCGCACTGTCCGGGGTCACCACCCACCTCGGCCTGGCCGGCACGATCAACTCGACGTTCAACGAGCCCTACGAGGTGGCCCGCCAGTTCGCCAGCCTGGACCACCTGTCCGGCGGCCGGGCCGCGTGGAACGTCGTCACCTCATGGGACGCGTTCACCGGCGAGAACTTCCGCCGCGGCGGCTTCCTCGCGGAGGACGACCGCTACCGCCGCGCCGAGCAGTTCCTGCGCACGGCGTGGGAGCTGTTCGACTCCTGGCGCGGCGACGAGATCCTGGCGGACAAGGAGACCGGCGAGTTCCTGGCCGGGCCGCGGCCGGGCGCCTTCGCGCACAAGGACGACCACTTCGACATCTCCGGCCAGTTCAACGTGCCCCGCAGTCCCCAGGGCCGACCGGTGATCTTCCAGGCCGGCGACTCGAACGAGGGCCGCGAGTTCGCCGCCGCGACGGCCGACGCGATCTTCTCCCGGCACGGCACCCTCGAGGCTGGGCAGGCGTTCTACGCGGACGTCAAGGGCCGGCTCGCCCGCTACGGCCGGACCCCGGACTCGCTGAAGGTGTTGCCGGCGGCCACTTTCGTGCTGGGCGACACCGACGCGGACGCCCGCGAGCAGGCGGCGGTCGTGCGGCGCCAGCAGGTGAGCGGCCAGACCGCGATCAAGCTGCTGGAACAGGTGTGGAACCGCGACCTGAGCGCCTACGACCCGGACGGCCCGCTGCCCGAGGAGGACCCGCTGCTCGGCGAGCACACCGTGGCCAAGGGACGGGCTAGCGTGCGCATGACCCGCGACCCCCTTGCCACGGCACGGAAGTGGCGCGAGCTGGCGACGGAGAAGAACCTGTCCATCCGCGAGCTGATGATCGAGGTGAGCTCCCGCCAGACGTTCGTCGGCACACCATCCACAGTGGCCGAACAGATCAACGACCTGGTGCAGCGGGACGCGAGCGACGGCTTCATCCTGGTACCCCACATCACGCCAGGCGGCCTGGACGTCTTCGCCGACACCGTGGTCCCGCTGCTGCAGGAGCGCGGCGTGTTCCGCACGGAGTACGAGGGCACGACGCTGCGCGAGCACCTCGGGATCTAGACGGCCGCCGGTTCCCGCAGCAGGCCCGCGCGGGAGCGGAACGCCGCGACGAGCACGAACGTGACGCTGATGAGCATGGCCCACGCGCCGAACTTCGCCGGGTCCACGACCCGCCACGCCTCCAGCTGGTGCGGGTAGCGCCACGCGCCGAAGAAGGTCGCGATGTTCTCCGCCATCCACAGGAAGAACCCGATGAGGACGAACGACAGCGCGAGCGGCATGCGGTAGCGGTGCCCGCCGACGGTGAAGTGCACCGTCGCACCCCAGGTCACGGCCACGAGCAGCCCGGCGAGCGGCCAGCGAAGGTCCGGCAGCCAGTAGTGGGTGATGAGGTTGACGTAGATCGCGCCGGCGACCGCCGCGGTCGGCACGGCCCGGTAGCCCGAGACCCGCAGGTCGAACAGTCGCCACGCCGCCACGACGTAGCTGCCGACCGCCGCGTAGAGGAAGCCGCTGTAGAGCGGCACGCCGAGCACCTTCGTGACCGCGGGCTCGGGATAGGCCCACGAGCCGAGCGGCACCTTGACCAGCTCGAACACCAGCCCGACCAGGTGGAAGCCGGCGATGACCAGCACCTCCCGGCCCGTCTCCCAGCCGATGAACCAGAACAGCACCGTGACCAGCACGCAGTAGATCAGCAGGGCGTCGTAACGCGCGATCGGCAGGGGCACGATCTTGGACACCGCGAGCCCGCCGAACACCGCGACCGCGAAGGCGCAGCAGCGGGCCTCCGTCCACGCGAAGCGCAGCAGCTGCGTGACGAGGAACCTCATGTCCGGTGGACGTCCTTGCCAGGCGCCGGTTGCTCAGCCAAAGCGAGACCGGCTCGCATGCGATCTTCGGCCGGAAGGGTGACAGCGTGGTGCATTCTCTCCCGGTCTCGACTAAGCTGACTGTTTTCCCAGGTCATGGAGGGTGCCATGCCTGAACTGGACGACCTGCTGTGGATCGAGCGGTTCGTGGAGAACCACTCGGTGGTGGTGCGCGCCGTCGGCGAGGTCGACATGCTGACCGCGCCGCGGCTGTCCCGGCAGCTGGACCTGGCGGAGGCGATCGTCGTCCCGCCGGCGCCGGTGGTGCTCGACCTGAAGGGCGTGACGTTCCTGGCGTCCGCCGGCCTCTCCGTGCTGCTGGCACACCACGATCGTTGCGCGGAGCTGGGAAGCAGGCTGGCGATCGTGCCGGGTGGGCGCGCGGTCACCCGGCCGCTGAAGCTGACCGGCCTTGACAGCCTCCTGGTCGACGATTTTGTCGGTGGGCGGGCCTAGTCTGTCCCGCATGAGCACCGGAATAGCCGCTGACCTGCACCGATACCTCCAGCAGAGCCGAGAGTCGCTGCTGCGTTCGCTGGACGGCCTGCCGGAGTACGACATCCGCCGACCGATGACGCCGACCGCCACGAACCTGCTCGGAATCGTGAAGCACCTGGTGGGCGTCGAGCTCGGTTACCTGGGTGACTGCGTGGGCCGGCCTGCGCCGGTGACGCTGCCGTGGGACGAGGACGGCTCGGTGTGGGACGGCGGCGACATGTGGGCGAAGCCGGACGAGACGCGTGAGTACATTGTGGACCTGTACCGGCAGGCGTGGAAACACTCGGACGAGTCGATCGAGCAGCTGCCGCTGGACGCGCCGGGGTCGGTGTCCTGGTGGGCGGAGGGCAAACGCGAGACGACGTTCGGCTCGCTGCTGGTGCGCGTGCTGGAGGACACGGCCCACCACGCCGGCCACGCCGACGTGGTCCGCGAGATGATCGACGGCCAGGCCGGCAAGGACCACACCGACATCGGCGACAAGGAATGGTGGACGAACTACGTCCAGCGCGTCCAGGAGGCGGCCGACCACCACCGCTGACACCGTCGCCCCGCTCCGCCGCCCCCACGCACGAGAGTCCCTTTCGTGCGTGCCAGGGGGACCCCCGATTTCAACGCTACCAGCGGGCACCGACATTTCCGATCGAGGCGAACGGCGGCCCTGTCCTCGGTGAACAGGGCCGCCAGCCGGGTCGCCGGGCTCGGTTCTTGCCTGGTCGGCGGCGTCCCAGCGGGTGTCAAGCTCCCCGCGCGGATCATACCGACTGGTCCGGTTTGTGGTGTTTTACCTTGCGGGACAACACGTTTGTCGGTGTTGTGCACGCGCACAGCCGACCTAGGGTGCCGCACATGAGAAGAGCCCCTGCACTCATCGCGGCCGGCCTGGCCGCCGTGCTTTTCGCCTCGCCCGCCGCCGCGGCCACCGGGTCGCCCGGTGCGGCCGGCATCGGTGACTCGTACTACCCCCTTGACGGCAACGGTGGTTACGACGTCTCCCACTACGACATCCGGCTCAGCTACGTGCCGACCACCGACGTGCTCTCCGGCACGACGACGCTCCTCGCGCACACCACCCAGGACCTGTCGACCTTCAACCTCGACTTCCTGCTCAAGGTGTCCTCTGTTCGCGTTAACAACGTGCCGGCCACCTTCAGGACCGACGGCGGTGAGCTGACCGTGACGCCCAGGTCGACGCTGCCGAAGAGCACCGACCTGACGATCGTCATCCGCTACACCGACACGCCCGGTAGCTACGAGCTGTACGACTACCGGGCCTGGCACCGCACGCCGACCGGTGTGCTCGCCAATGACGAGCCGCAGATCGCGCCGTGGTGGTACCCGAGCAACGACCACCCGCGCGACAAGGCGACCTTCGACGTGTCGATCGCGGTGCCGCCGGGTGTCGAGGCGGTGTCCAACGGCGTGCTGGTGAGCAGGGAGCAGCAGGTGCCCAACCTGGTGCGGTGGAACTGGCGCAGCACCAAGCCACAGGCGCCCTACCTGACCTACATCTCGGTCGGCCAGTACGACCTGCGGCTGCAGACCGCGCCGAACGGCCAGCAGTTCATCACCGCGTACGGCGAGGACCTCGGCGCGAGCGGTGACGCCGCGCGGGCGTCGGTGGAACGCACGCCGGAGATCCTCGAGGCTGAGTCGGGCTGGTTCGGGCCGTACCCGTTCGAGGCGCAGGGCGGTGTCGTCGACACGGGGCTGGGCTTCGCGCTGGAGAACCAGACCCGCCCGGTCTACGACGACGGGTTCTTCCGCGACGGCGCCGACACCTACGTGGTCGCGCATGAGAACGCTCACCAGTGGTTCGGCGACGCGGTCTCGGTGAACGACTGGAAGGAGATCTGGCTGAACGAGGGCTTCGCGACGTACGCGGAGTTCCTGTGGTCGGACTACCTCGGCGAGGGCACGCCGGCCGAGGTCGCGCAGTTCCGGTACGACAGAATCCCGGCCGACGACGACTTCTGGCAGGTGCTCCCTGGCGACCCGACCGCGGCGAACCAGTTCGACGACGCGGTGTACGACCGGGGCGGCATGACCTTGCAGGCACTGCGTACCGCGGTCGGCGACGACGCGTTCTTCCAGATCCTGCAAACGTGGGTGGCGGAGCACAAGTACAGCACCGGCACGACGAAGCAGTTCATCGCGCTGGCGGAGAAGATCTCGGGCCAGCAGCTGGACGACCTGTTCAACACCTGGCTCTACACCAAGGGAAAGCCGGCGGTGGGCCCGAACGGCACCGCCGCGGCCGCGGCTCGCACGGCGACCGCGAAGCCCAGGTCGTACGACCAGATCATGAAGACGCACCGCCTCCTGGCGGCCGAGGACGAGTAGCAGACCGAACGGCGCGGCCGGCCGGTCCCCCTGGGGATCGACCGGCCGCGCCCTGGTTCACCGGTTGATGACGAACTGCGAGCCGGGCTCCACGACGACGTCACCCGTCGCGGAGTTGGTGATCGTCACGTTCGTCAGCGTCGCGCTGCCGCGCGCGCCGCTCATCGCGAGGATGCCGGCGCCGTTGTTCGACTTGTCAACGCGAACATTCGTGATCGCGACGTTCGGGATCTGGCCGCCTCCCGTCTTGAACTGGATGCCGTCGTAGGTGGAGTCGTAGATCTCCGTGTCCCGCAACGTGACCCCGGTGATGTCCCGGCTCTGCGCGAAGAACGTGATCGCGCCGAACTTCTGCTGCTCGCCCCAGAACACGCCGCCACAACGGTAGAGCGCGTTGTTAGCGATCACAGTGGTGCCGGAGAACGGCAGCGGGTCGTGGTCGGTCGCCAGCATGATGCCCGGGTAGTTCATCGTGTCGTAAACGAGGTTGTTCTCGATCCGGTTTCCGTAGCCGCCGTAGATCGCGATTCCGTTGGCACGCCAGGGAAGCTGGATCGTGTTGTTGGTGAAGACGTTGTCGTGCGCGATGTCGACGTTCGGGTCCTTCACGTAGCGGTTGGCCCACACGGCGAGCGAGTCGTCGCCGGTGGTGCGGAACGACGAGTTGAACACCCGCGAGTTCCTTGTCCCGTTGGTGAAGTTGATGCCGTCCGCGTACGTGTCGCGGATCCGCATCCCGCTGAACTGCAGGCCGTCCGCCGGGCCCCACAGCGCCGGGATGTTGTCGTAGTCGCGGCCGACCCAGACGGCGACGTTGGCGTGCTCGATCCAGACGTTGGTGATGCTGGTGCCGGTGCCGAAGCGCCCGTTGAGGCCGACACCACCCTCCTTGTTGCCGTCACCGCCGCGGATCCGGCCGGAGCCGAAGATCGCGATGTCCGAGATCTGCACGCCTTTGTCGATGTCGAAGCCGAAGTTGCCCTCGTGCGGGTGGTTGATGCCGCCGGCGTCCTGCGGCTCGATCAGCGAGTACAGCTGCGAGCGCCACATGCCGGCGCCGCGGACCGTCACGTTCGAGATGCCGATCTGGTTGTACTGACCACCGCCGTTGGGCACGTTCGGGTCGTCGGTCAGGATCTTCGACTCCTGCCGCCACTGTCCCTCCGGGATCCACACGCAGCTGATGACGCCGTTCTGGTCGTCGGTCACCGCGCGCTGGATCGCCGGGGCGTCGTCGATCCCGTCGTTCGGCACCGCGCCGTACTGCGTGATCGACGTGCAGCCCGACGGCTGTGGCAGCGCCGGCGCGACCTGCTCCAGGTCGATCATGTCGATGATGTAGAACGCCGCGTCGTCGCTCGCGTCGCGCTGCAGGCGGAACTTCGTGCCGATCGGGTAGGACTGTGGCAGCAACGCGTGCGACTCGTCGAACAGCCGTCGCGCGTTGGCCTGCGGCGTGTTCGTCAGTCCCTCCGGGTCGTCGGTGGTCCCGTACAGCCAGCTGTGCTTCGACGACAGCGTGAGCTTCTGCACGAAGGTTCCGTTGGCGTACAGGCTGATCGTCTTGTCCTGACCGCCGCCACCGGCCGCGTCCGGGATGGAGTTGCGCACCACGATCGAGTTCGACGAGGTGGTCGACGTGAACTCCACGAACTGGCCGGTGCTGTTCAGCCGCACTGACCTGCGGCCGGACGACTCGGTCGCGAAGTTGGTGTGCCCGAACGTGCGCAGCGGGTCGGCCTCCAGCAGCTGGCCCTGGTACTGCGCGGCCTCCGCCTCGTACTCGACGAACGGCACCGCCGCGCCGCGGCCCACGACGATGGCGACCGCGAGCTGGTTGTTGGTCTCGTTGGTCTCCGCGACGGCGTTCGTCGCGTCGGCGGTCGCGGTGACGGTGGCGCCGCCGCTCGTGGCCGTCCAGGTGCCGGCGGAGACGGTCACGGTCGCGCCGGCCGCGATCGTCGCCGTGTTGGCGTTGAGCGTGGTGCTGCCGACGGTCACCCTGGTGACCGTCGCCGCCGCGGCGCTGGTGCCCCGGTTGTGCACGCTCACAGCGAAGGTGACGGCCGCGCCGGCGGCGGGGTTCGGCGGGTTCGACGTGATGCCGGTGACCTCGAGGTCCGGCCCCGGCGTCTGGGCGATCACCAGTGGGGATGGTGCGGTGTAGGTGTTGTTGGTGTCGCTCTGCTCGACGACGGTGTTCGTCGGGTCCACAGTGGACGACACGGGGTAGGTGCCCATCGGCCGGGTGCCGACGTTGACGGTCACCGTCGCCGACGCACCCGCCGCCAGCGCGCCGACCTGCGCGTTGCCGGCGACCGCGCCGCCGATGTTCACGTTCACAGTCGTGGCCGGCGCATTCGCGGTGCCCGTGTTCTCGACGGTCGCGGACATCGTGATCTGGCTGGCCTCGGTCGGGTTCGCCGGCGTCCAGGTCGTGTTCGTGACGACCAGGTCGGGGTTCGGCGCCGGGGTGCCGAAGACCTGCAGCTCGGCGACCTGCCCGCCGGGCGCGCCGCTGTTCGTGTAGAACTGCAGCCGGACGTCCGCGGTCCGCGCGGTGACCGGGATCGTCACCGTGTTCTGGTTGGTGGACGGGTTGAACGAGTAGTCCGCGCGCGCCACCAGCTCGGTGTAGTTCGCTGCGCCCTGGTCACGGCCGAGAACCTGGAAGTTCTGCGTGCGCGGGCCCCAGACCGGGTCGGGGTTGAGCTTGACCGCGACCGAGGTGACGTCGGCGTTGGCGCCCAGCTTGACGGTCAGCGTGCTGGGGTAGCCGCCCGACTCCCAGTAGGTGCCGGTGTTGTCGTCGTTGGCATTCGTGGCGACGAACGAGAACACGCTCGACGACGCCTCGATCGGCTTGCCGACGGCCAGGTTCGCGCCCGCGATGGGACCGGCGCGCACGACGTGGTTGCTGTCGGCGGACTCGTTGCCTGCCGCGTCTCGCGCGCGGACGAAGTACTCGATCCGCGTGCCGGCGGGCTGGGTCTCGGTGAACGTCGTGCCGGTGAGCGTCGAGACCGCGACGTTGTCGCGGTAGACGGTGTAGCCGGTGACGCCGACGTTGTCCGTCGAGGCGGACCAGGCAAGGCGGAGCTGGCCGCTGCCCGGCTCGGTGAGCACGAGGCTGCCCGGGGCGGACGGCGCCTGGGTGTCGCCGGAGTCCGGCCCGTACAGCTCGAACTCCGACAGCTGCGCGGCCGGCCAGCCCGTGTTGGCGGTGATGTTAACGCGCACATAGCGGGTGCTCGCGGTGAGCGGGACGGTGACCGTGTTGGCGCTCGGGGAGAACTGGTAGCCGGTCGAGCCGGCGAGGTTGGTGAACGAAGTCCCGTTGGTGCTGCCCTGAACGGCGAGGGTCTGTGTGCGTGCCTCCCAGTCGGCCGGCAGCTTCAGCACGATCCTCGTGAGCGCCTTGGTGGAGCCGAGGTCGGCCTGGATCCATTGTGGGAACGCGTTGTTAGCGCTCTCCCAGTAGGTGGCCTGGTTGCCGTCGACGGCGTTGCCGACCGGATAGCCCGCCAGCGCGCTGCTGGCGGAGATCGTTCTGGCGAGCGGCACGTCGGCGACCGCCGCCGTACTCGGCGGCTCTGGCCCGCTCGCCGCGGAGGCCGGGGTGACGGAAATCCCGATGGCGGTCAGCCCCGCCACGAGAAGGGCAGCGGTCAGCCGTGAACGCTTCATGGGCGTCTCTCTTCTTTGAGACAAGCAGGGGTGCCGACGTTCGAATAACAGCATGCAACATCACGGCTGCTGCTAGCAAGAAGTGGACGACGATTGGCAATTTCACGACAGTGTCACATTTGTCCACTGTCACGTCCGGTGACAGGTAACCCAAACCTCACGATCGTCGAAGCAACGGATTTGATCGCCGAACGAGCCGTGGGCAGAAGAAAGTCAGCGGGCCGCGGGCTCAACCGGCCCGTGGCCCGCGGTGGGGGACCTACTCCCCGTCGTTCGCCGGGCTGGAGCTCCTGGTCAGGGCGGCCAGCTCGTCCACGACGGTCACCGCCTCCACGTAGCGGCCCAGCCCGCTGAGCGCCTGCTCCAGGTTGCGCAGCGAGGCGATGAGATCCGGCTCGAACCGCGCACGGTCCTCGGCCAGCAGCCGTCGCCGGATGGCGACCGCCTCCTCGAGCGGCGGCAGCGCGTCCGAGGTCCGCCCGACCTCCTGAAGCACCGCGCCCAGGTTGTTCAACGCCATCGCCCGGTCCGGCACCCGCTCGGGCGGCAGGCGCCGCGAGAGCACCGCCGCCTCCTCGAACGGACCCAGCGCCGCGGCGAACTCACCCCGCTGGTGCCGCCAGAACCCGAGCGACGTCAGCGCCGCGAACAGGATCGGCTCGAAACGCACCTGGTCGCCGGGCACCAGGGTCCGGTAGATGTCGACGGCGCCCTTGGCCGACGACATGGCCTCCTCGAGATGCCCCAGCTCGGCCAGCAGATGCCCCTTCATCAGCAACGCCGCGGCCAGGTTCGGCGCGTACCGCACCGGTTTCGCGTGCACGTGCCGGCGCCCGATGGCGATGGCCTCGTCGAGCGCGGCGAGCGCCTCGTCGTGCCGCCCGGCCTCGTTGAGCCGCCGGGTGTAGTCGAGCAGGATCGAGCCGACGTCGAAGTCGTGGCGCGTCCAGCGTGACGCGAGCCAGCGGGTCAGGCGCAGCATGAACTCGGTGTTGTCGAGGTCGCGCGTGAGCCAGTCCTGCCTTCGCCGGCGCCACCGCCAGCCACGTCCCATGCCCCGTCTCCCTAACCGGGTAACAGCCCGCGCACGAACGCGGCCTGCCCGGCGTGCTGCAGGTCGTCGGAGACGACGCTGACCAGCCGAACCCCGAGTGTCACCGGCGGATCCCAGCGCCGGTCCACGATCCGGTCGAGGTCGGCGTCGGTGATCTGGCGAAGATACTCCAGAGTCCGTTCGTACGTCTCGTCGTGGTAGGCGGCGAGCAACTCGGCCGGCACCCGCACCGCGGCGACGTCCGCGGAGCCGTGGCCGTAACCGGTGTCTTTCAGGTTGAACGGCAGCCCGAACCGGTCTGCCCACTTCGGCCAGACCTGCTCGGTGCCCGCCACGCCGGCGACGTGATCGTCCTGGATGCGTGTCAGATGCCAGATCAGCCAGGCGATGGAGTTCGCCTCGTCCCCCAGCCGGTAGGTCAGTTGGTCCTCGCTGAGTCCGTCGACGGTGTGGTGGACGACCTCCCGGATCCGTCCGAACGCGTCGACCAACAAGTCCGCACTCGTCACCTTCACGACGTTACGCCGCTTGACGTTCGGCCGGACGGTACGGCCGGACTGAACTCCGGATAGCGCGCTTGGCGCAGGATGCGACCTCCTGGCGCGATCGGCCCCGCGCTGGCCAGCGACGTTGGACACTGGTGTCGATCACGGTGGTCGACTGTGGGGAGTCGGACATGGCAACGAGGATGAGGACGAGGTTGACGACGCTCGACGGGCGCGCGGTCATCGTGACCGGGGCGGGGC
>Ga0307502_10000303_pt1 | contig 13098 bp, 16 predicted proteins | sample 16_S_MG_FD_201364 | JGI IMG/M metagenome (GOLD analysis project Ga0307502, IMG submission 201364) | Soil microbial communities from Populus trichocarpa stands in riparian zone in the Pacific Northwest, United States - 16_S | ecosystem: Environmental > Terrestrial > Soil > Riparian zone > Trees... | reverse complement strand
TCGACGCCCGGGTGCACCGCGTCGAGGTGGTGGAGGTAGCGGTCCATGTCGAAGTCGACGTGCGGCAGCAGGTCGAGCTTGTTGACGATCACCAGCTCGCAGGCGCGGAACATCAGCGGATACTTGAGCGGCTTGTCCTCCCCCTCGGCGACCGAGGAGACCATGATCCGCACGTCCTCGCCGACCCGGAACTCGGCCGGGCACACGAGGTTGCCCACGTTCTCGATGATCAGCAGGTCGATGTCGTGCAACGGCAGCGAGGGCAGCGCGGAGCGCACCATGTTGGCGTCGAGGTGGCATTCGCCGCCGAAGCCGGGGTCGGTGTTGAGCTGCGTGACCGGCACGTGCAGGCTCGCGAGCCGGTCGGCGTCCATCGACCCCTGGACGTCGCCCTCGAGCACGCCGACGCGGACCCCGTCGATCCCGTCGGCGAGCAGCGCCTCCAGCAGCGTGGTCTTGCCCGCCCCCGGTGAGCTCATGAGGTTGATGACGGTGACGCCGTGGGCGTCGAAGTCGGCACGGTTGGCGCGGGCGATCGTGTTGTTGGCGTCCAGCGCGTCCTCGACGACCCTGACCTTCACGCGGTGCATGCCGGCTCCTGTTCCTCGACGTCGATCGATTCCACCAGAAACTCCTCGCCGCTGACCACCCTCGCGTCGGCGGCGCCGCAGGCCGCGCAGCGGAAGTCGATCCCGTCGAGCGTCCACTCGTGGCCGCAGCCGCAGCGCAGGCGCGCCCGGACGAGCTGCTGCTCCAGGCGCGCACCGTCGCACACCGTGCCGCGCGCGACGTGCGCGAAGTAGAACTCCAGCGACGCGGGCACGACCTGGCGCAGATGGCCCACGGTCAGGTACACCGCGGTCACGCGACGGCCCGCCGCGTGGCGCTCGACGGTGTCGATGACGGCGCTCGCTAGAGAGAGCTCGTGCACGTCGACTCCACGAGCTCGACGGCCCGGTCGACCGCGGCGCTGACCTCCGCGCTGAGGCCCAGGCCCATCTCCTCGATCTGCGCCGGCTCGCAGGCGATGACGACGACCTTGCCCGGCCAGCCGCCCACGGCGCGCACGAAGCGCAGCACGGTCTGGGGATCCATGCCGTGCGGGTCGAGCATCTCGCCGTCCTCGATGCCGGCGGCGATGTCGGCCTCGTCGGGCTCCATGACGTAGAGCGTGCCGGGCTCGCCGCCCTGGCGGCTGACGTCGACGAGCACCAGCGCGTCGTAGCCGCGCATCACCTCGTAGGCGAGGTCGAGCCCGCCGGTGGCGAAGTCGCCCACGCTGACGCCCGAGGGCAGCTCGCGGTCCTGCAGGCGCTTGATGACCTCGCCGCCGAATCCGTCGTCGCGCAGCCACGCGTTGCCGATGCCGGCCACGAGGATCTGCTTCTCGGTCGGCTGCGTCATGTGGGGCACACCTCCAGCTCGCCGGTGAAGAAGAAGAGGAAGCGCCCGGTGTCGCGCATCAGCTGCTGGCCGGGATCGTCGTCGACGGTGACCCCGAAGTAGAGCTTGTCCTCGTAGTCGAAGTAGATGCGCTCGACCGTGGCGATCCTGCCGTTGAGCATCTGGTCGTAGGGATCGGGGCGATGCTCGAGGCGCAGCACGACCTTGTCGCCCAGGCGGTAGGTGACGCCATCGACGTCGACCTGCTTCTCGCCGGGCGGCTCGGCGTGCGGCGGCGCGGGGTCTGAGAGCACGGTCCGTCCGTGCAGGGCGAGGATGTCCTCGGGCGTCGCCGCGGCGGCGCGGGCGACCATCTCTCCCACGGCGGGATCCGCGGCGGAGATCGCCGCGCGCTCGTCGTCGCTGAGCGCGAGGACGTGCAGCAGCAGCGCCTCCTCGATCTCGGTGCCGTCGAACAGGTCCCCACGGCTCTCGGGAGCCAGGCGCGGGTGGTCGGGCAGCATGATCGCCGCACCGAGCAGCGCGTCGTCGGCCTCGGTCGCGAGCACCGGGAAGGTGTTGACGCTCTGCGCGTTGGTCGCCTCCAGGGGCGAGACGAAGCGCCCGCCCGCGAGCCGGAGGACCGGGTGTGTCGAGAGCAGGCTCGCCGCCAGCGCGCCGGCGCGGTCCAGGCCCTCGGCCACCGGCGTGGTGTTGTGCACGCAGAGCATCACGCGCCAGCGCCCGTCGCCGAGGTCGTCGGCCGACATCCGCACGCGTCCGTGCAGGCCCCCGTGCTCGAACGGCTCCACGTGCGGCGTCTGCGCCAGGTCGGCGAGCGTGCGCCCCGGCGCCTCCAGGCGCCGCGGCACCGCCTGGTGGGTCTCCCCCGCGCCCTGCAGGAAGCGCACCTCGCCGGTCAGCACCGCGTCGCCGTCGGCGCGCGCGATGCCCTGCATGCGCAGCTTGTCGAACGTGCTCGGGGTCGCCTGCGCGTAGACCGGCGGATAGACGATCCCGAAGGGCGTCGGCGTCGCGTTCTTGGTCGCGCCGGGCGTGTAGGGGTACAGGGCGTAGCCCTCGTACAGCAGCGTTCCGAGCAGCTCCTCGAGCGCGGGGTCCACCTCAGCCCTCCTCCAGCAGCGCGGCCACGCAGGCGTCGTAGGACGGCAGCCCCTGGCTCGCCGTGCGCCGCCGCAGTGCCTCCAGCGTGTCGGCGCCCACGCGCACCCACGCGCCGCCCGGGTAGTGGCGCGCCATCATCTCGCGCCAGGTGGCGACCGGCATCCGCCACTGCGCCGAGCACGTCCACGGGATGAGCACGACCTGCATCTGGCCGTCGTCGCCGCGGTGCAGCACCGAGCCCGTGAAGTGGAAGCTGAGCGGCGCCTCGCCGTCGGGCAGGCTGTAGAGGTACTTGGCCGCCGCCAGCTCGAGGTCGTAGCTGCAGGGCATCGGCAGCGTGAAGGTGGTGTGGCCGGTGAAGCTGGGCACCAGCGTGGTCGCGTGGGCCCACAGGATGCTGTGCGTGGTGGAGCCCCAGCGCTCGGGCTCGCCGAACAGGTCGGCGAGCGCGGCGCGGGTGTCGGCGTCGTAGGAGCGCCGCGCCGGGTCGAGGTTGATCTGCGCGGTGAGCGCGATGGTGAAGACCTCGCGGCCCGACGTCTCGGTCACCCCCAGGGCGAAGGAGAGCGTCGGCGCCGCGGCGTCGCTGACCCAGGCGACGTCGTGGACCTCGAACTCCGGGGCGATCCGCCCGGCGGCGACGACGTCACCGGTCACGCCGCGCTCCGGGTGTCGCGCAGCCGGGCGAAGAACGCCTCGACGGAGGTCGGCACCGCGTCGCCGCCCGAGATGCCCTCCCAGCTGGCCTTGATCATCCCCACCAGCTCGTAGCAGCGGTCGATCGGGACGATGGCGTGGGCCGGCGGGTCGGCCAGGCGGTTGACGATCAGGGCCTCGACGTCGGGCTCGAGGTCTGAGAGCACCGGGTTGGCCGCCACGAGCTCGTTCCACGCATCGAGGTAGAGCTCGCACTCGGTCGCGCCGGCCGGGCTCGGGTAGAGCGCGACCACGCCGCCGGCGTTGCGCAGGAAGAACGCCAGCCCGATCGGGATCTGGAACTTGGCCCACAGCTCGTCGCCGAGCTCGAAGCCTTCCAGCAGGAGCACGCGCGTCCCGGTCGGGCGCAGGTGGTCCTCGCCGGAGCGCATCGCGACGCACGGCTCGCAGGCGCACAGGATCCGCCGCTCGTGGACGTCGAGCAGATGGCGGTGGTCCTCGGACATGCGCCCGCCGCAGAGATCGCAGCGCGCGCCCTCGACCGCCGCGGCCGCGGTCGCCGCCGGCGGCTCGGGCGCGGCCCGCCCGCGCGCCATGCGCCGCAGGCGCGCGACGACCTCCGGGTCCATTGCGCCGTTGGCGGGGCGGTCCGTCACCGGGCGAGCGCCACCTCCACCCCGGCCCCGGCGCGCCGCAGCAACGGCACCGGCTCGAGCTGGGCCGGATCGGAGCCCAGTGCGCGTCCGGCGCGCGGCAGGTCGAAGCCGCGCCCGCAGCGCGCGCAGGTGAGGATCTCGCCGCTCAGCGTCGCGTCGCCCAGACCGGCGTCGCAGCCCGCGCATGCGCTGCGATAGGCCAGCAGCGTCCCGTCGACGTTGGCGACGATCAGCTCGGCCCCGCGGACGGTCACCGTGCGCAGCTCGCCGGGCGCCACGTCGGCGACGCTGTCGAGTGCCATCCACGTCGGCGTCGGGGCAGGCGCGTCGCCGTTGGGCATCTGGATCTGCAGCAGCCCGGGCGACGGCCCGGGCGGCCTGCGCGCGGGAGCCACGCCCTCGACCTCGAGGCCCTCGAGGTCGGGCGCGGCCTCGTCGATCGCCTCCTTGATGGCCAGCTCGAGCGTCGCGGCCGACGCCGGACAGCCCTCGCAGTGCCCGACGAGCCGCAGCCGCGCGATGCCGTCCTGTAGGTCGAGCAGCTCGACGTCGCCGCCGTGGGACTCCATGTAGGGGCGCACGGTCGCCAGGGCCTCCCGCACGCGCGTCTCGAGGTCGATCGGATAGAGGTCGTGGATGAGCAGCAGGCTGGCCACGACGCCGTCCTGGACGAGCTGCTCGTGGATCTCCTGCCCGGCCGCTCCCGCCGCGTGAAGGCAATCCACGACGCGCGCGAGCCCCTCGCCGTAGAGCTCGACGATGGCGCCGACGAGGTCCTCGGCGACCTCCCGCGCGTGCCGGTCCTCGAGGCCCTCGAGCGCCTCGGTCAGCTCCTGCACCCGCGCCAGGTGGCGCTCGGAGTGCAGCGGCACCCTGTCGGTGGCGGGCTCGGTGGCCATCAGCAGAGGCCCGTGGGTCGGTGCACGACCTTCCTCACCCTGCCGGCGCCGGTGTACATGTGCACCCCGCACGGCAGGCACGGGTCGAACGAGCGCACCGCGCGCATGATGTCCACGCCCTTGAAGTTCTCCGGGCCGTTCTCCTCGAAGATGGGCGTGTTCTGGACGGCGTCCTCGTACGGGCCGGGGGTGCCGTAGACGTCGCGCGGGTTGGCGTTCCACGGGGTCGGCGGGTAGGGCTGGTAGTTGGCGATCTTGCCGCCGCGGATGACCATGTGGTGCGAGAGCACGCCGCGTGCTGCCTCGTGGAAGCCGACGCTGACGGCCTCGTCGGGGACCTTGAAGTCCGCCCAGCTCTTGGTCCGTCCGGCGCGCACCTCGACCAGGGCCTTCTCCAGGCAGTGCAGCCCGACGAGGGCGGAGTAGGCCTGGTGATAGGTCCGCGCGCGGTCGCGCTCGACCGCGTTGGACTTCTCGGGCACGTGCCACTCGAGCTCCATCTCGGGCATGCCGGCCGTCTTGGGCAGCACCATCTGCAGGCTGTGGCCCGTCGCCTTGAGGTAGCCGATGTCGACGAGCCCGGCCTTGGCGGTGACCCACTGGCGGGCGAACGGGCCGCCGCCGGTGTCGCACGCGACGTAGGTGTCGTTGCGCTGGTCGTACATGCGCGGCGACACGACCCAGCTGTACTTGTCGGCCCAGTCGCGCTTCTGGGGCTTGGGCAGCGTCACCTTGTTCCACGGGTGGCGCTTGTCGACCGGGTTGCCGAGCGGGTCCTCGGTGACGAACGTCTCCTCGCTGGTCCAGTCGTCGAAGTACGAGCTGCCCAGCAGGATCCGCATTGCGAGGTTGATCTCGACGAGGTCGGTGGTGATCAGCTCGCCCTTGAAGACGAGGCCGGGCGTGATGTAGCGGTGCCGGCCCCACTCGCCCATGTTCTTGTAGCTGTAGTCGACGTAGTCGGGGTCGTCGAAGCAGCCCCAGCACACGAGGTCGGTGTCGCGGTAGCCGACCATGTCGTACCCCGGCAACTCCTGCAGGAAGAAGTCGTAGAGGTCGTCGTGCATCGGCACCGTGCGCTTGACGTACTCGATGTAGCGCATGAGCCGCACGTAGTAGTCCGTGCACGTCTGGTGCGTGATGTGGGCGCTCACGCCGCCGGGCATGATCGTCGAGGGGTGCGTGTGACGCCCGCCGAAGAGGCAGTACATCTCGCGCGTGTAGCGCGCCACCTGCAGCGTCTCGAGGTAGAAGCTGCCGGTGAACGGGTTCAGCGCCCGCATGATGTCGGCGATCGTCTTGTAGCCGTGGATGTCGCCGTGCGGTGACGCTGTCTCCTCTGCCTTCTTCAGCAACGTGGGGTTGGTCTCCTTGACCATCTGCTCGCAGAAGTCCACGTTCGCCATGCAGTCGTTGAAGATCGCGTGGTCGAACATGAAGTCCGCCGACTCGGCCAGGTTGTAGGCGTAGTCGCCGAGCTTGGGCGGCTTGACGCCGTAGGCCATGTTCTGGTTCAGGCACGAGCACGTGCAGTGGTTGTCACCGCAGATGCCGCAGATGCGGCTGGTGATGAAGTGCGCGTCGCGCGGGTCGATCCCCTTCATGAAGATGTCGAACCCGCGGAAGACCATCGAGGTCGAGTAGCACTTCATGACCTGACTGTTGGTGAAGTCGATCTCGGTGTGGATGCCCAGCGACCCGACGATGCGGGTGATGGGGTCCCACGACATCTCCTTGACGACGACCTTCTGGTCCTGGGGTGTCTCAACGGCCATGGTTGCCTCCTCCCTACCAGCGCTTCTCGTAGCCGGTCGTCAGCTGGCGCCCGGGCTTGCGCCACTCGGGCTCCTTGTCGAACTTCGTCCTGATGTTGCGCTGGCGGAAGAACTTCAGGATCGGGCCGTAGGTGAACTTCGTGGCGTTCGCCGCCGTCAGGCCCCAGGTGTCGGGTTCCATGAACGGCATGTACTTGTCGGGGAAGCCCGGCATCGTGCAGGCCATGCAGATGCCGCCGACGTTGGGGCAGCCGCCGATGCCGTTGACCCAGCCGCGGACGGGCACATTGCAGCGCACCACCGGCCCCTTGCAGCCGAGCTTGACCAGGCAGCGCGGGTCGTCGCCGTACTCGGTGGCGAACTGGCCCTGCTCGGTGTAGCCGGCGCGGTTGCAGCTCTCGCGCACCGACCGGCTGAACAGCCACTTGGGGCGCAGCTGCTCGTCGAGCTCGGGCACCGGCGCGAGGCCCCCGAGGTGCAGGACGAGGTAGAGCAGCGTCTCGGTCATGTTGTCCGGCTGCGCCGGGCAGCCGGGGATGCACACGACCGGCAGCCCGGCCTTGGACTTCCACTTCCAGCCCAGGTAGTCGGGCAGGCCCATGGCGCCGGTGGGGTTGTTCTTCATCGCCGGGATGCCGCCGTAGGTCGCGCACGTCCCGATCGCGACGACGGCCGCGGCCTTGCTGGCGAGGCGGTCGACCCACTCGTTGGTGGTGATGGGCTGGCCGTTCTCCGGGTTGACGCCGAAGCCGGTCCAGTGGCCCTCGCCGTTGATCTCCTCGTTGGCGATCGAGCCCTCGATGATGAGGACGAAGGGGTCGAGCTTGCCCTGCTCGGCGTCGAACCAGGCCTGGATGTACTCCTGGCCGACCTCGTAGGCGATCACCTGGTTGTGGATCACCACCCGCGGCATGCCGGGGATGACGCCCTGGATGATGTCCTCGAGGCTGGGGTTCGTGGCCGAGGTCATGGCGACGGAATCGCCCTCGCAGGAGAGCCCCGTGGTCATCCACAGGACATGAGCGGTGATCTGCTCGGTCTTCTCCTGCCCTGGTACGAACTCGACTGTGCCCGCCATCGGTACTCCTTCCTGCTGATCAACAGATGCGGGGCAACGGGTCACCCACCAGCTGGTCCATGACCCGCTTGCCGCCAAAGGCCGTCTGCACGAGCACCATCCCTGGTGGCTCGGTCTTCACCTCGCCGATCTCCATCGCGCGCTCGCAGCCGGGCACGGCGCGCAGCGCCGTGAGCGCCGCGTCGGCCGCCTCGGGCGCGACGAAGGCCACGAGCTTGCCCTCGTTGGCCACGTACATCGGGTCGATGCCGAGGATCTCCGCGGCACCGGCCACCGCCGGCTGGACGGGGACGTCGCCCTCGCGCACGATCATCGCCACGCCCGAGGCGCGCGCCAGCTCGTTGAGCACCGACGCAACACCACCGCGCGTGGCGTCGCGCAGACAGCGCAGCTCGGGGCCGGCCGCGTCGAGCAGGGCGTCGACCGCCGGCCACAGCGAGCAGGTGTCCGACTCCACGGCCGCGTCGAGGTCGAACTCGCCGCGGGCGAGCATGATCGCGGTCCCGTGGTCGCCGATGGTGCCCGACACCATGATGCGGTCGCCTGGGCGCAGGCTCGCCGGCGACAGCGACGCGCGCGCGTCGATCGCGCCGATGCCGGCCGTGCACAGGTACATCTGGTCGGCGTGCCCGCGCTCGACGACCTTGGTGTCGCCGGCGACGATCTCGACACCGGCCGCCTCGGCGGCGGCGGCGATGGCGTCGACCTCGGCCCGCAGGACGTCGGCCGGGAGGCCCTCCTCGAGCACCATCGAGAGGCTGAGGGCCAGCGGGCGGGCGCCCGCGGCGGCGAGGTCGTTGACGGTCCCGTTGACCGCGAGCTCGCCGATCGAGCCGCCGGGGAAGCGGATCGGCTTGACCACGAAGCTGTCCGTCGTCAGGGCGACGTCGACGCCGCCGATCGAGAGCGTGCCGGCGTCGGCCAGTGCCGCGAGAGCCGGCGAGCCGAACGCGGGGACGAAGAGGCCCTCGACGAGCGTCTGCGTCGCCTTGCCGCCCGCGCCGTGGGCCATCGTGATGTGCGCGTCCTTGAACCGCGGGCGCTTGGCGCGGGCGGTCTCGATGATCCCGAGGACGCGCTCCTCGCGGTCGGTGACGGTCACACCACCTCCCGCTCGCGCGCGAAGCGCCCGTAGTTGTAGTAGGCCGCGCACGCCCCTTCCGGCGAGACCATGCAGGTGCCGATCGCGTGCTCGGGCGTGCAGGCGCTGCCGAAGACCTTGCACTCCCACGGCTTGATCACGCCCTTGAGCACCTCGCCGCACTGGCAGGCCTTCGGGTCGGCGACGCGCACGCCGGGCACGCTGTAGCGCAGCTCGGCGTCGAGGTCGGCATAGGCGTCGGAGAGGCGCAGCGCGCTCTGCGAGATGAAGCCGAGCCCGCGCCACTCGAAGTGCGGGCGCAGCGCGAAGACCTCGGCCATGGCCTCGAGCGCGCGCAGGTTGCCCTCGTGGGGCACCACGCGGCTGTATTGGTTCTCGACCTCGCAGCGGCCCTCGCGCAGCTGGCGCAGGATCATCTCCACCGACTGCAGGAGGTCGACCGGCTCGAAGCCCGAGATGACCACCGGCCGCGCGTAGTCGGCCGGGATGAACTGGAAGGGCCGCGCGCCGACGACGGTCGCCACGTGGCCGGGGCCGATGAAGCCGTCCAGGCGCAGGTCCGGCGAGTCGAGCAGCGCGCGCAGCGGCGGCACGATCGTCACGTGGTTGCACATGCACGAGAAGTTGAGGATGCCCTCGGCCTTCGCGCGCATGAGTGTCAGCGCCGTCGACGGCGCCGTGGTCTCGAAGCCGATGGCGAAGAAGACGACCTCGCGGTCGGGGTTCTCGCGCGCGATGCGCAGAGCGTCGAGCGGCGAGTAGACCATCCGCACGTCGGCGCCCTGTGCCTTGGCGTCCAGCAACGTGCCGTCGGCGCCGGGCACGCGCAGCATGTCGCCGAAGCAGGTGAAGATCACCCCGGGCTCGTGGGCGATCGCGATGCCGTCGTCGACGCGCCCCATCGGGATCACGCAGACCGGGCAGCCGGGCCCGTGCACGAGCTCGACGTTGGCCGGCAGCAGGTCGTCGACGCCGTACTTGTAGATCGAGTGGGTGTGCCCGCCGCAGACCTCCATGATCTTGTAGTGGCGGCCCGGCTCGACGGTGGAGAGGATCTCGCGCGCGAGCGCCCCGCCGAGCTCGGCGTCGCGGAACTCGTCGACGAACTTCACGCCGCGGCCCTCGCTATCGCGGTGCCGGCATGGACGAGCAGGTGCTCGCCGGGGTCCACGGGCGCGACGAGCAGGACGTCGACCTCGGTGCTGGCGCCGAACTCGTCGGCGCAGACCGCAAGGCCGCTCGCGTCGTCGACGCTGACCACCTTCAGCTCGACGGCGACATCGCCGCAGGTGATGCAGCCGTCGAAGTCGGCGATGCAGGCCGGGATCGCCTCGCTCATCCGATCACGCTGCCCTTGAGCTCCTCGATGGCGCTCTCGAACTCGCTGCCCATGCCGCGCAGCAGTGCGAGCGTCGCGTGCGCCTCCTCCTCGTCGACCTTCGAAAGCGCGAAGCCGACGTGGATGAGCACCCAGTCGCCCGGCTGAGCGCCGCCGTCCTCGGCGTCCAGCAGGCCGACGTTCACGTTGCGCCGTACTCCGGCGACGTCGACCTTGGCGAGCCGATTGGCCTCGTCGACGAACTCGATGACCTGCCCTGGAATCGCCAAGCACATGACCCGTGCTCCTCCGACAGCGGACGCCAGGCGGTTCTATCAGCGGGTCAAACGGCCCCGCACATCCCTGTAATGCGGATTACCACGGGCTGGCGTAACCGCGATTACCTCGGGTTTCGCTTGCGAACGGACCCGGCGAGGCACTTGCGCTGTGGTGAGAAGATGGCCGCTGTCCATGCCGTCGCAGCGGCGAGAGCAAGGGGTCTCCACGGGCGAGCCGGGCTCCGTTCGGGGGCGTCTGCGCCCACAGGCCTCCTACTGCTACCTGCTCGACGCCGACACCGACCTCGCCCAGGAGTTCGACCTGCGTATGCGCGTCGTGGCCCGCCAGGCAGTGACGGTCGTGGTCTTCGAGATCCCGCTCGGCGAGCACCTCCCGACGGACTGGCTGGAGCCGAACATGGGCGGCCTGGGCCTGCTGCTGCTCGACGGCGTGATCGCCGTGGGGGTCCAGGTCGGCGACCGGACCGCGACCGAGCTGATGGGCGCCGGTGACCTGCTGCAACCGCGCCCGCCCGACGGCGACGACCTGCTCGAGCATCTCGACGGCTGGCAGGTCCTGCTTCCCGCCCGCGTGGCGACGCTCGACGCCGGGTTCGCCGAGCGCGTCCGGCCGTGGCCGCAGATCACCCTCGCCCTGCTGCGGCGCGCGGGCAAGCGCGCGTGCGACCTCGACATCCAGCGCGCGATCGCGTCCCAGCCGCGGCTCGAGGTCCGCCTGGCGCTGATGCTGTGGCACCTCGCCACGCGCTGGGGGCGCGTCGAGCTGGGCGGCATCCGCCTCTCACTCCCGCTGACCCATCGCCTGCTGGGGCAGCTCGTGGGCGCCGAGCGCCCGTCGGTCTCGCACGCGCTCGCGCGCCTCGCCGAGGCCGAGCTCGTCACGGGGCGCGGCGACGAATGGCACCTGCACGGCACGCTCGAGCATCACCTCGTGTGCCTCGCCGGGCGCACGACACACGACACGCGCAACGGAGACCGATCGCCCGCCGTCCCGGCGCGCCGCTGATGCTGCACACCGAGTTCACCCCCGGGCAGCAGCGCAGCGAGCGGCTGCTGGTGCACGTCATCTGGATGACGAGCGGCCTGGGCTGCGACGGCGACACCATCGCGCTGACGGCGGCGACGAGCCCGTCGCTCGAGGACCTGCTGACCGGCGCGATCCCGGGGATGCCGGGCGTCGTCATCTACAACCCGGTGATCGCCTTCGAGACGGGCGAGGACCTGATGCGCGCGTGGTACGACGCCGAACGCGGTCGCCTGGACCCCTTCATCCTGGTGCTCGAGGGGTCGGTGCCCAACGAGCACATCAACGGCGACGGCCACTGGGCCGGCTTCGGCGTCGACCATGAGACCGGCCAGCCGATCACGACCTGCTCGTGGATCGATCGGCTGGCGCCGAAGGCCGCCGCGGTGATGGCGATCGGCACGTGCGCCGCCTACGGCGGCGTGCCGGCGATGCGCAACAACGCGACCGGCGCCATGGGCCTGCGCGACTACCTCGGCTCGAGCTGGACGTCGCGGCTGGGCATCGGAATCGTCAACCTCCCCGGCTGCCCGGTGCAGCCCAACAACGCCACCGAGACGTTGCTCGCGCTGATCCTGCAGCTCGGCGGGCTGGCGGGAATGATCGACCTCGACGACCAGGGCCGCCCACGCTGGCTGTTCGACCGCACCGTCCACGAGATCTGCAACCGGGCGGGCTTCGCCGAGCAGGGCCGGTTCGCCGACACGCTCGACGATGATCTGTGCCTGGTCAAGCTCGGGTGCAAGGGCCCGGTGGTCAAGTGCAACGTGCCCGTGCGCGGCTGGGTCGGCGGGATCGGCGGCTGCCCCAACGTCGGCGGCGTCTGCATCGGGTGCACGAGCGCCGGCTTCCCGGATCGCTTCATGCCCTTCATGGAGAGCGATCGCCTCGGCGCGCTGACCGCGCACGGTGCGCGCTTCACCTACGGCCCCCTGCTGCGCTACTTCCGCGACCGGCGCATGCGCACCACGTACGAGGTCGAGCCGGAGTGGCGCCGGCCGGCGGCCGAGCTGCAGACGGGCTACGAGAGGCGCTGGTGACGGGCCGTGCCCGTCCGCATGATCTTCCGCTGTCAGTTCTGCGCCGCGACCCCCGACGTCGAGACGCAGCGCAGCCTGGAGCGCCAGCTGCGCGAGCTCGTGTGCGGCGAGTACCTCGACGCCCTCCCGGGACGCTGGCTGGTCTGGCACGGACGCGGCCCCTTCGGGCCGACCCGCTACGCGTGCCCTGAGCACCGCGGCGACCTGACCGCCTACCTGCGCGAGCACTACGGGACGCTGGGATGGCAGCCCTGGAAGATGCCGCCCTACGCCGTCACACGCCGCTCGCGCGACACCGATCGGGCGCTGCGCCTGCGCACCCTGTCGCGGGGATCGACGTGGGGTCCGCGCGCGTGACCGGCGACGACGACCTCTTCGCACGCCCGGTCCACGCGGGCGGGGCGGACAAGCGCTTCGGCGAGCTCACCGTCGGCGACGTGCGCGCGCACGCCGCCGAGCTGCGCTCCGCCGCGGGCTGGGGTCCCACAGCGCGGATCGCGACGGTCGCGCAGGCGTGGCGCGAGCTGGCCGAGCACATGGCACAGGCCAGCGCCGGGACCGTGGCCGACCTCGGGGCGCAGACCGCCGCCGAGTTCGCCGAGCGCCTGTGGGTGCTGCCGCCGGGCGGCAGCCTGCTGCGCTGACCGCGCGCGGCGCCATATGCTCGCGGCCCATGCGCCGCCTGCTCTGTGTGCTGCTGGTGCTGACGGCGACCCTGCCCGCGAGCGCCGCCGGCGCCGCC
>Ga0307502_10000302_pt1 | contig 13100 bp, 12 predicted proteins | sample 16_S_MG_FD_201364 | JGI IMG/M metagenome (GOLD analysis project Ga0307502, IMG submission 201364) | Soil microbial communities from Populus trichocarpa stands in riparian zone in the Pacific Northwest, United States - 16_S | ecosystem: Environmental > Terrestrial > Soil > Riparian zone > Trees... | reverse complement strand
CTCCGGCACCTCTCGTCATCGAGTTCGTTGGCTTTTCACCAACAGCGGTCCGAACAGGACGGAGATTAGTGCGGCGCGGTGGAGAGCGCGACCTTGGCGCCATGGATGCCCAAGATCGGCACAAAACCGCAACTCAGGGTGTCTGAACGCGAGACTCGCGGTGGCTGAACGCGAGACTCGCGATGTTCGGGCGACACGCGACGTATGGAACGCGCGAGTCTCGCGTTCAACACCCGCGAGTCTCGCGTTCAACACCCGCGAGTCTCGCGTTCAACACCCGCGAGTCTCGCGTTCGGCACCCGCGAGTCGCGCGTTCGGCACCCGCGAGTCGCGCGTTCAGACATGGTGAGTTGCGGGTTCGTGCACACCGGGGCCGGCCAAGATCTGCACGAGACCGCGACTCGGTGTGTGCGAACGCGGGACTCGCGGTGTTTGGGTGCGGGACTCGCGGGGGGTTAGTGCGGGGTGCCGGCCAGGGCCAGGACGGCGCCGTCGTGGGCGCACAGGATGTGGCCGTGGGGGCCGGGTGGGTCGAAGGTGTCGCGGTCGAAGCGGACCTTGTGGGTGGCTTCGGGGCCGATGACCAGGGTGCCCGGGGCGTCCAGTGCGATCACCTTGCCGTCGATCGGGAGTAGGACCGGGCCCGTGCGGTCCGCCGACACCGCGGTGCGGCCCGCCCGTAGTCCCTCCAGCACGGCCGGGACCAGTTCGTCCGCGTTGCGTGCGTGGGCGTCGACCGCCACCCACGTGGTCGGGGCGCCGAGGCGGACACCCGCGTCGGGCCCGTGCCAGTCGCTGCCGCCGATGGGGGTCGCCGCCGTCCCCCACGCCTGCCACCACGCCACCGGGCCGCCCCACTCCGGTGACTGCCAGCTGGAGTGCCACACCTCGGCCAGCGGCGGGTGTTCCGGCAGCGGATGCCGCCACGCGCAGTCGCCGCCCAGTGGGTGGTTGATCGACAGCAGGCCGCCGCGCTCACGGACGGTCTTCACCCAGTTGGCCGCCGGTTCGCGGAAGTCGACCCAGCCGATGTCGCCGAAGGCGTTGGCGTGGCCGAACTCCGTCGTGATCTCCTGGCCGGGGATCAGCGCGATGCCGTACCGGCGACCGACCTCGGCCAGCTCCGCGTGGTGGCTGACGGTGTTGTGGTCGGTGACCGCCAGTGCGTCCAGGCCCGCGGCTACGGCCTCGGCGGCCAGTTCGGCGACGGTCGCGGTGCCGTCGGAGTGGAGCGTGTGGGCGTGCAGGTCGGTGGCGACCCAGCGCAGACCGGCACCCGCGGGCAGGCCGCGCGGCCGCGGCTTGGCCGGCACGGGTGGGTTGGGGCGCTTCGCGGGAAGCTCGACGTCCTCGTCGGTGCGGATGGTGACCGTGACGTCGATGCCGTTGGCCGGCAGGCGATGCAGGCCGAGGACCACGTGCCACTCCCCCGGCTCCAGCTCACCCGCGACGTAACCGGGCGTAGCCGCCTCGGGGGTGATCACGTAGCTCCGCCGGGCGCCGCCGGACCAGCCCCGCCACCCCCGCGCGCCCTCGCAGCCCAGGTCGATCACGGCACCCGCCGCCGGATCGAACTCCAGCTCGACGGCGATGGACCGGCAACCCGGCGACACCTCGAACGGAAGTAGTGGCCAGTGCTTGTCAGCTCTCAGATCGCGAGTCCAGAAGCCTCTGTGGATCTTGGGGGCGCCCATGGGTAGATCCTGCCAGTAACGGATGGGACAGGAGAGAGGAGAATGCATCTGCTGGGCGCGGCTTCCGCCGCGATGGTCGAGTGGACGGGGTAGCGTGCGAGCCGTGACGGATCCGGTAGACGTCCGACTCCTCGGCGTGGTTGCCGAGATGGGCAGAGCAGCGGTGCACGAGGTAGCCGCCCGGCTGGGGATGGACCCGCGGGAGGTCGCGTCGCGCCTGGTCGCGCTCTCGGCGACCGGGTTGCCGCTGCTCGTGGGCGTCGAATGCGACCCCGGCCGCCTCCGTCAGGCCGCGGCCGCCCTGATGGCCGCCGCGTCGCCGCCGTACGGGGTGCCTTACGGCGTGCAGGGCACGCCGACCGGGCAGTACCCGCCGTCCGGGCCGATGCCCGTGTCGGGACCTGTTCCCGGTCCATACGGTCAGCCGCAACCCCAGCCGCAGCAGGGACCGTCAGGGCCGCACTCGGTGCCACAGCCCGTCATGCCGCGCACGGGACCACCCAGTTCCCCCTTCCCCGCCCAGACCGGGCCGCCCAGCCAGCCGTTCCAGTCACCGGTACAGCAGCAGCCAATGCCTCAGGTGGAGGCGCCGATCAGCATGTGGGGTCCGCCGCAGACGTCGACGTGGGCCCGGGGCGACGCGCCGCCGCAGGATGTGACGCAGCCCACGGTCCGCGCGGAGAAGCCTGACGTGCGGCACGGCAAGGTCGGCTCGGCCTTGCAGACCGAAGGGCTGGAGGGCGAGCGGCTGTCGATCACGCTCGTCGAGGTCGTTGACCCGGCCGACTACCTGTTCACCGCCGCCGGCTACCGGCTGCAGGAGGGTGAGCGGTCGGTGGTCGTGCACACGGAGCTGACCAACCGCGGCAACGTGGCGTTCCAGTCGCTGCCGGACCTCTACCTGGTGCTGGTGACGCCGGACGGGAAGACCATCTCGAAGGCGCCGGTGTCGCTGTCGTCCCGGCCGCCGCACCGGATCGGCGTGCCACCGGGCGAGACGCAGGGCGGCCACACGGTTTACGTGGTGCCGGAGCACACCGAGGTCACGTCTGTGCGCTGGAGCCCGCGGCCGGACGAGGAAACCCGCGCCCTCACCTGGACCGTAGACAACTAGTCGCCGGGTAATCGGAAGACCCGCGACACCCATGATTTGCGCTTCTCGGGCTGCTGCGCGGGTGGCTGGATGGCGGGGATCGGCGAGGTGGGCGGCTCGGCGCGGTTCTCACCGGCCGGCGCGTAGTGCGGGCTCAGGCCGGCGGGCTGGTGGTAGTCGGGCCGCGGTTGCGCGGGTTGTCCGTAAGGGTCGGTGTGACGCGGCGGCGTGCCGTAGCCGGGGCCGCGCGGGGTGGATGCGTTGGCGTCCGCGCGATGTCTGGCCGGCGGTTCGTAGTAGTCCGGTTCGGCGTCGAAGGGCTCCGGCGGGCCGCCGCCGATCACGGGTGGCGCGACACCGTCCACGAGGAAGTGCTCCTCGCCGTCGCCGTCTGCTCTCTCGCTCGGCACTCCGCACCACCGCCCCTCGCTGGGTTGTCGCCCAAAGTACGCGAAACGCGAGGGTTGTGGGAGATTCTCAGCTCTCGGCGGTCAGCCGGTCCAGCGCCGCCTGGAGGTCCGCCGGGTACTCGCTGGTGAACTCCACCCACCGCCCGTCGGCAGGGTGGTCGAACGCGAGCCTCCTGGCGTGGAGCCACTGGCGGGTCATGCCCAACCGCTTGGCCAGGACGGGGTCCGCGCCGTAGGTCAGGTCACCGACGCACGGATGCCGCAGTGCCGCGAAGTGCACGCGGATCTGGTGTGTCCGCCCGGTTTCCAGCCGGATCGCCACCAGCGACGCCGCACGGAACGCCTCGATCGTCTCGTAGTGCGTGACGCTCGGCCTGCCGCTCGCGACGACCGCGAACTTGTAGTCGTGCTTGGGATGCCGGTCGATCGGCGCGTCGATCGTGCCGGCTGACGGGTCCGGGTGGCCCTGCACAAGCGCGTCGTAGCCCTTGTCGACCGTCCGCTCCTTGAACGCGCGCTTCAGCACGGTGTACGCGTGCTCGCTCTTGGCCACCACCATGACCCCGGTGGTGCCCACGTCAAGCCGGTGCACGACGCCCTGCCGCTCTGCCGCGCCGGACGTCGACACGCGCACGCCCGCCGCCGCCAGCCCGCCGATGACCGTCGGGCCCGTCCAGCCGGGGCTCGGGTGCGCGGCGACGCCGACCGGCTTGTCCACGACCACGATGTCGTCGTCCTCGTGGATGATCGCCAGGCCGGGGACCTCGATCGCGGGCACCGGCTCGCCCTCGCGCTCCGGTTCGGGCAGCGTGATCTCCAGCCACGCGCCCGCGGTGAGGCGGTCGGACTTGCCGGCGGGCCGTCCGTCGAGGCTCACGTCGCCGGACTCGGCGATCGCGGCGACCGTCGTGCGGGACAGGCCGAGCAGCTTGGCCAGGCCGGCGTCCACGCGCATGCCGTCGAGCCCGTCCGGCACGGGCAGTGTGCGTGAGTTCATTTCTTCCCCACTGTCCGCCGGCCGTCGTAGTCGCGGCCGAGCAACGCCATCAGCACGATCAGCGCGCCACCGCACACGATCGACGAGTCCGCCACGTTGAACACCGGGAACACGTCGCCGTTGGGCGCGAACGGCGACAGGAAGTCGACGACGTGCCCGTGCAGCGCGCCGGGGGCGCGGAAGAACCGGTCGACCAGGTTGCCGACGGCGCCGGCCAGCACGAGCGACAGCCCGATGGCCCAGCCGACGGACCGCAGCTTCGGCATCACCCAGATGATCCCGACGACGACCGCCAGGGCGACCAGCGTGAGCACCCAGGTCATGCCAGTGGCCATGCCGAAGGCGGCACCGGGGTTGCGCACGATCTGCAGGTAGAACAGCCCACCCAGCACGCGGACCGGCTCTTTGCCCTCGAGTCCGGTCAGCGCGGCCTGCTTGGTGATCAGGTCGGCGGCCAGCACGATCGGCGCGACGATCGCGACGAGCCATGCCCGCCGGGGCGGCAGGGGCGGCGCCACCGGTGTCTCTGTGTCAGCCCCCGCGTCGGCGCTGGTCTCGTCGGTCACCTACCCATTGTCCACGGTCTGGTCACTCGCTCAGGAAGGCGGGCAGCTCACGGGGGTCGTCGACCGGTGCGTACCGGCCGTCGACCAGCGTGTACCCGACGGCCGGGCCATGCGTGACCAGGTTCCGCAGCGCGGTGAGCAGGCGGTCGACGTGCTCGGCGGTGCTGCCAAGGCCGATGCTCGCGCGCAACGCGCGGTCGCCGGTGAGCCGCCGGACCGCGATGTGCGCGCAGAACGCGCCGTCCCGCACGCCGATGCCGTGCTCGGCGGACAGGTACGCGGCGACCAGCCCGGGGTCGTGGCCCTCGACGGTGAAGCTGACGACGCCAACACGCGGTGCTTCGTCGCCGAAGAACGACAGCTGCCGCACGCCCGGGATCGCGGCGAGCCCGGTGCGCAGCCGGTCGAGCAGGTCCTCCTCGTGCGCGAACACGACGTCCCAGTGCCTGCTCAGCGTCTTGCAGGCCACGGCCAGCGCGTGCGCGCCGACGACGTTCGGCGAGCCGGCCTCGTGCCGCTCCGGGCCGTAGTTCCAGGACACGCCCCGCTCGGTGACCTGGCGGGTGGCGCCGCCGCCTGCCAGGTAGGGGTACGCCGCACGCAGCCAGTCCGCGCGGCCGACCAGCGCGCCGGCGCCGAAGGGGGCGTACAGCTTGTGCCCGGAGATCGCCACGTAGTCGACGTCCAGCGCGCGGATGTCGACCGGGCGGTGCGGGGCGAGCTGGGCGGCGTCGAGTGCGATCCTCGCGCCGTGCCGGCGGGCCACGGCGGACAGGCGGGCGACCGGCCACAGCTCACCGGTGACGTTCGCGGCGCCGGTGACCACGACGAGCCGCGGCCCGGTGGGGGTCTGCGCGAGGGCCTCGTCGAGGTCGCGCTCGATGTTCGCGGTGGGGGTCACGCGGTACACGTACGGGCCGCGCCACGGCAGGATCGCGGCGTGGTGGTCGGTGTCGAACACGATCACGGACGTGCGCTGCGGCACGGCCCTGGCCAGCAGGTTCAGCGCGTCGGTGGTGTTGCGGGTGAAGATCACCTCTTCGGTGCGGCGGGCGCCGACGAAGTCGCGGACGACCTCCCTGGCCCGCTCGTACACCTTCGTGGACACCTGGGAGGCGAACCCGGCGCCGCGGTGCACGCTCGCGTACCAGGGCAGCAGTTCGTCGACCGCGTCCCGGACCGCGTCGAGGCATGGTGCGCTGGCCGCGTGGTCGAGGTTGGCGTACTGGACGTGCCGGCCGTCCACCAGCGGCACGGTGAGCCGGCTGCCGGCCACCGTGGGCAGATCGTTCTTCGGTGCTTCGACCGCGGCTCGGGCATGGGGGATCGCAAGCGTCATCGAGGCGCTCTCCTGGCTCGGGGACCCCGTGGGTCCGCGCTTGCCTACCCGCCGGTCGCGGGAGGCCTGGTCCTCACCCGGGGCACCCCACCGCGGTTGGAGGGTTGCCGTCCAGCTAGCCGGGGCTTCGTGCTGGCTCTCATGACCTACGTGAAGAAAAGGTAGCCGATGGCCGTCTGAACTGTCCAACGGTTGTGACCCTTGCCAGACTGGCGGCATGGCGGACTACGACCTGCTGGTGTTGGGCTCGGGACCAGGCGGACAGAAGGCGGCGATCGCGGCCGCGAAGCTCGGCGCGACCGTGGCGCTGATCGAGCGGCGGAACATGATCGGCGGCGTGTGCATCCAGACGGGCACGATCCCGTCGAAGACGCTGCGTGAGGCCGTGCTGTACCTGACCGGCATGTCCCAGCGGGACCTGTACGGGCAGAGCTACCGCGTCAAGGAGGACATCACGATCGGCGACCTGACCGCGCGCACGTCGCACGTGGTCGGGCGCGAGGTGGACGTGATCCGCAGCCAGCTGACCCGCAACGGGGTCGCGATACTGCCGGGCCTCGGCCGGTTCGTCGACCCGCACACGATCCAGGTGTCCGACGGCAGCGGGCAGGAGCGGAAGGTCACGGCCGACAAGATCGTGATCGCGACCGGCACCCGCCCGGCCCGACCCGCCACGGTGGACTTCGACGAGCAGACGATCATCGACTCGGACGGCATCCTCGGCCTTGACCGCATCCCCCGGACCATGATCGTGGTCGGCGCCGGGGTGATCGGCATCGAGTACGCGTCGATGTTCGCCGCGCTCGGCACGAAGGTGACGGTGATCGAGCAGCGGATGCGGATGCTCGACTTCTGCGACACCGAGGTCGTCGAGGCGCTCAAGTACCAGCTGCGGGACCTGGCGGTGACGTTCCGGTTCGGCGAGACGGTGACCGCGGTGGAGCGCCACGCCAGGGGCACGGTCGTGATCCTGGAGAGCGGCAAGAAGATCCCCGCCGACACGGTCGTGTACTCGGCGGGCCGGCAGGGCATGACCGACGGGCTGAACCTGGAGGCGGCCGGGCTGGCGGCGGACAAGCGCGGCCGGATCAAGGTGGACGGGTCGTTCCGGACCGAGGTGGAGCACATCTACGCGGTCGGCGACGTCATCGGCTTCCCCGCGTTGGCGGCGACGTCGATGGAGCAGGGCAGGCTGGCCGCGCACCACGCATGCGGCGAGCCCGTGCACGAGATGCACGAGCTGCAGCCGATCGGGATCTACACGATCCCGGAGATCAGCTACATCGGCCGGACCGAGGACGAGCTGACCGAGCAGCGGGTGCCGTTCGAGGTCGGCGTGTCCCGGTACCGGGAGCTGGCACGTGGGCAGATCATCGGCGACTCGTACGGGGTGCTGAAGCTGCTGGTGTCGCCGGAGGACCGGTCGCTGCTGGGTGTGCACGTGTTCGGCACCAACGCGACCGAACTGGTCCACATCGGACAGGCCGTGATGGGCTGCGGCGGCACGGTCGACTACCTGGTGGACACGGTGTTCAACTACCCGACGCTGGCCGAGTCGTACAAGGTCGCCGCGCTGGACGCGACGAACAAGATGCGGCAGATCAGCCTGCTGACGGACTGATCACCGGAGGAAGCGGGCCGGTGGGAAGCCGAGCTCGGCGCGGAAGGCCGCGCTGAAGGCGCTGGGCGTCGAGTAGCCGACGGCCGCCGCGACCGACTCGTTGCCGCGTGGTGCGGGACGGTCAGGTACAGCGGCGCCGCGGCGACGACGTACAGGATCAGCTCCCGCAGCAGCGGGGCGACGGCGAACACCTGGCAGCGCGACGGGCGGCCTTTCCTGAGGTACACGATCCGCAGGGAGGCGCATCGGCGAATGTGCGCAAGTCTGTCGCGTGCCTAGGCTCGGTCGTATGCCGAGACTCACGCACTTCGCCATCAACGCCGACGACGTCGACGCGGCCCGCGTTTTCTATCGACAGGCGTTCGGTTGGCAGTTCGCACCGTGGGGCCCGCCGGGTTTCTACCGGATGGAGGCGGACGACCCGGCTGGACCGGGCGTCACCGCGGCGATCCAGCAGCGGCGCGACCTGCTCGCCGGTCCGACGACCGGGTTCGAGTGCACGGTGGGGGTCGAGGACGTCGACCGGACCATGAAGGCGGCGGTGGCCGCCGGCGGGCGCGTCCTGATGGACCGGACGACCATCGCCGGCGTCGGCCACCTCGTGTGGCTGGCCGACCCGTCGGGCAACGTCGTCGGCGCGATGACGTACGACAGCGACGCCGACTGACTGCCTAGTCCTTGCCGGTCTCGCCGCGCCAGCGGGCGAAGCGGCCGGCGCGGTCGACGGCGCGGATGCGCTGCTCGGTCTCCCCGCGGGCCTGTTCGGTGGCTACGACGAGTAGCTGGTCCTTCTCCTGCAGGCGGGTCGTCGGGGCCGGGGTGTGGCCGACGCCGCCGCGGACCAGGAGGCTGACCGTCGCGCCGGTCGGTAGGCGTAGCTCCCGCAGGTACACGCCGTGCATGCGGGAGGCGTCGGGCACGGTGAAGGTCAGCAGGACCGCGCCCAGCTCGTCCAGTGGCGCCGCGTCGACCTCCACCTCGCGGGTCTCGCCGGGCTTGGACAGGCCGAGCACCTTCGCGATCAGCGGCAGTGTGCTGCCCTGCACGACCGTCAGCACGATGACCAGCACGAACACCGCGTCTACCAGCTGGTGCGCGCCGTCGACGCCCTCCGTGATCGGGATCATCGCCAGGACGATCGGCACCGCGCCCCGCAGGCCCGCCCACGACAGGAACGCCTGTTCACGCCACGGCACGCGGAACGGCGTCAGTGACACCGCGACGGAGATCGGCCTGGCCAGGAACGTGACGACCAGGCCGGCTACCAGGCCGGGCACGATCGCGGCCAGCACCCGGTCAGGCGACATGAACAGTCCCAGCAGGACGAACAGGCCGATCTGCGACAGCCAGCCCAGCCCCTCGGCGAACGAGAGCGTGTCGGTGCGGTGCGGGAGCTTCGAGTTGCCGAGCACGAGCGAGGCGACGTACGCGGCCAGTAGTCCCGACGCGTGCACGAACGACCCCGCGGAGAACGCCAGTACCGGGACCGCGACCGTCGCAAGTGGATAGAGGCCGGTCGCGGGGAGGGCGGCGCGCCGCAGCGCCCACGCCCCCAGCCAGCCGAACAGGACGCCGATCAGGCCGCCGACGACGAGCTCGTAGACCGCGAGGAGCGGGTCGACCCAGGTGGCGGTGCTGCCGGCGGCGAGGAGCACGACCACGAGGTAGGCCGCCGCGTCGTTCATGCCGGACTCGAGCTCCAGCGCGCCGACGAGCCGGCGGCCGACCGAGATGTTGCGCAGCACGCTGAACACGGCGGCGGCGTCGGTCGAGGCGAGGACCGCGCCCCACAGGAGGGCGAAGCGCCAGTCGAAGCCGAGGATGAGGTGCAGTGCGGCGCCGGTGACCGCGATGCTGACCGCGACGGCCACCGTGGACAGCACGACACCGGGCCAGAAGGACGCGCGGACGTCCGACCAGCGGGTGGTGAGCCCACCCTCGGTGAGGATCAGCACCAGGGCCGCGAGCCCGAGTGACTCGGTGAGCGAGGCGTTCTCGAACTGGACGCCGATGCCGGCCTCGCCGAGCAGGACGCCGATGGCGAGGTAGAGCACGAGGGACGGGAAGCCGAGGCGCACGGACACCCGCACCGCGACCACCGAGAGCAGCAGGACCGCGGCGATCGCCCCGAGCACGACCGACAACTCCTGGGCCACACCTTCCTCCTGACCTCGTGATCGATTCGGATAAACCCGACGAAAGAACCTAGCGTGCGCCGGGGTTCGATGGCACACACCGGGTCGACCTCACGGGTTCGAACGCACCGTCGTTGGTACGGCAGGTCGTTGCGGCGCAAGTGTGTTCGGACCACACCGAGTTGCGTTCGCGGCCCGGTGGACTCGCGGGTGGAGCACAGCACTCCTGAGTCACACGGCCCGCTTGAGCTTGGGGTTTGGCCTCCGGCCCCCGGTTTCCAGCCTACCGTGGTGGGCCGACAAAGATCGAGAGTCGCGGGCGGCCTGTGGATGGGTCCGTCCGCTGTGGACAACTCCCCCGGCACTGTCGGCGCCCCGTGAGACCATGGAACCGGGGGCCGGAGGCCACTGGAGGCATGCCAGTTGAGGTTCGCGGTGCGGGTCAAGCCCGGCGCCAGGCGGGAGGTCGTCGGCGGGCGGCACGGTGACGCGCTGGTCGTCGCGGTGACGGCGCCGGCGGTCGAGGGCAAGGCCAACGCGGCCGTGTGCAAGGCGCTCGCCAAGGCCTTCGGCATCCGCAGGCAGGACGTCACGATCGTGGCCGGGGAGCGCGGCCGGGACAAGGTCATCGAGGTCCCGGACGCGCCCGATCGGCTCGACGAGCTGCTCAGATACTGAGCTCCGGCTTCAGCTTCGAGATCGTCCACTCGCGTTTGCCCCGCACCACCAGCGTCGTCAGCACCAGCGACACCACCAGGAAACCGGCCAGCACCAACACATCCCGCACCAGGTGCGCGTCGTTCCCCCCGGTGATCGTCACCCGCAGGCCGTCCACGAAGTAGCTCATCGGCAGGAACCAGTGCAGCGCACGGAAGAAGCCCGGCAGCGTCTCGTACGGGTAGGTCCCCGCCGACGTCGTCAGCTGCAGCAGCAACAACACCAGCACGACCGCACTCGCGACGCCGCCCAGCCACGTCCGGAACAGGTGCGCGATCGCCGTGAACGCGGCCGCCGCCAGGACCACCAGGCCGATCATCGCCCACGCCATCGTCGGATCGAGGCCCAGGAACACGTCAAGCACCACGAACAGCACCAGACCGCCGACCGCGCAGCACGTCGCCGCCGGCAGCCAGCCCGCCAGCGCGACCGTCACGTCGCCGGCGCGGGAGGCGAGGGCCCGCGCGGACACCGGCCGCAGGATCAGGAACGCCGTGATGCCGAAGACCACCAGCGCGATCGCGAAGAAGAACGGCGTCAGCCCGCGCCCGTACGTCACCGCCGGGTGCAGGTTCTCCGTCGCCACGTCAACCGGGGACGCCAGCGTCGCCGCGTTGCTCTTCTTCTGGTCGTCCGACAGCACCGGGATCCGCGCCTCCGCGTCGGACAAACCAGAAGCCAGCGACGACGCGCCCGACGACAGCTTCGCGATGCCGTCGTGCAGTGTCGACGCGCCGGAGGCCGCGGTCCCCAGCCCGCTGTCCAGCCGCGCCGCGCCCGACGCCACCTCCTTGGCCCCCGCGTCGAGCGTGGAGATCTTCGTCGCCGCGTCGCGGACCTTGGCCTGCAGCTGCGGCGCGTTCCGCGCGAGCGCCTGCGCGTGGCCGTTCACCGACGCGGTCGTGGTCTTCAGCGCGGCCGCCGACCCGTTGACCTGGTTCGCGAAGCTGGCCGCCGACCCGGTCACCCGCACCAGCTCCTGGTACGTCGGGTCCGACTGCAGCTCCGGGTGTGCCTGTCCGAGCGCGGTCACCTGGCTCTGCACCGAACCGGCCCCGCCCGCGACCGCACCGGCGGCCTGCGCGGCGGTGCCGGCCAGGGCGTCGGCCGCCGACGCCGCGTTCGCCGCGTCCTGGGTGAGCGACGGCAGCGCGTCAGCGATCGTGTTGGCGGCGGGCACCACGACGTCGGCGATGGCGGACACGCCGTCGGACACCTGCTGGGCGCCCGGGGCGAGCTTGTCCGCGCCGGCCTTCAGGTCGTTCAGGCCGCTGGACAGCGACGCGCTGCCCTGCTCGGCGCTCGCGGCCCCGTCCCGCAGCTGGGCGGCGCCGTCCGCGGCCTGCGAGATGCCGTTGCGCAGGCTCTCGAGGTTGTCGAACACCGACTGGAAGTACGCGCTGACCGCCGCCGCGCTGATCTTGTTCTCCAGGGACGCCTGCACGGTCTGCGCCATCTTGCCGACGATGTAGCCGTTGGCGTCGTCGAGCGTGATCAGCATGCGGGCGCGTTGTGGTTCGGCGTCGGCGCCGCTGGCCAGCTTCCTGGAGAAGTCCGGCGGGACGGAGATCTCGAAGTAGTAGTCGGTGTCGTGGACGCCGCGGGCGGCCTCGGCGCGGTCGACGAAGTGCCAGTCGAAGATCCGGTCCTTCTTCAGCTCGTCGACGAACAGCCTGCCGGCGTCGACCTCCTGGCCGTTGACCGTCACCGGCTGGTCCTCGTTGACCACCGCGACCGGGATCTGGTCGAGCTCGCCGTACGGGTCCCAGTTCGACCACAGGTACAGCCCGCCGTACAGGAGCGGGACGAGCACGACGAACGCGAGCGCGAGCCGTTGCAGTGGTGTGTGGAACCGCTTGATCTCGAACCACGCCAACCTCAGCGGTCGCATGGTCACTCCCCCAGCCGGTAGACGAGCGCGTCGCCGGCGAGGCCGGCGTCGAGCGTGCTGGCCACGACGGTGATCCCGGCCTCGGCGACGGCGGCGAGCGCGGCCCAGACGCGGCGCTGCTGGTCGGGCGTGGCGTGCGCGTCGACATCGTCGAGGACGAGGGCGGCCGGGCGCGCGGAGGCGGCGAGCGCGACGGCGAACAGGGCCGCGTCGTCCGGGGCGAGGTCGCCGATCAGCGTGGTGCCGTCGAGCTGGATGCCGACGAGCCGCTCGGCCCAGTCGAGGTCGGCGCCGTAGAAGAGGAGGCCGGCCTCGCGGCGGCTGTCGCCGACGGTGAGGTCGGGGTCGAGCTCGACGGCGCCGGTGGCACGGGCGACGAGGACCTCGGCGCGGATGTCAGGTCGGTTAAGAGCATCGCCGACACGGAGCTCACCCGTGCTCGGCTTGGCTCGGCCCGCTAACGTGAGCAGGAGCATCGTCCGCCCGCTGCCGGCAGGCCCGGCGATCGCGGCCAAGGAGCCCGCGGGTAGCGAGAGGTCGACGTCCCGGTACACCCAGCCCTGACGAGTGCGCAGGCCCAGGCCCGTCGCCTCGATCATCCCCGACCTCCCAAAAATATACATTCCCGTATCCGATA
>Ga0307502_10000301_pt1 | contig 13132 bp, 15 predicted proteins | sample 16_S_MG_FD_201364 | JGI IMG/M metagenome (GOLD analysis project Ga0307502, IMG submission 201364) | Soil microbial communities from Populus trichocarpa stands in riparian zone in the Pacific Northwest, United States - 16_S | ecosystem: Environmental > Terrestrial > Soil > Riparian zone > Trees... | reverse complement strand
CTGTTGAGCGCGGCGAGCTTGTTGTCGTTGGGCGGGATGAGCGTGCCGATGTACTCGTGCACGAGGTCCTCGTGCTCACGCAGCGCGGTGTCCATGTCCATGAACACGACGCCCTGCTTCTCGAGCTGCTCGTTGACCTGGTGGTAGACGGACTCGGACTCGTACTGGGCCCCGACGCCGGAGAGGAACTTGCGCTCGGCCTCGGGAATGCCGAGGCGGTCGAAGGTCTTCTTGACGTCATCGGGGACGTCGTCCCACGAGCGCTCGGAGCGCTCGGAGGCGCGCACGAAGTAGTGGATGTCGTCGAAGTCGACCTCGGCCAGCTTCGGCGAGCCCCACGTCGGCATCGGGCGCGCGAGGAAGTGGTCCAGCGACTTCAGGCGGAAGTCGCGCATCCACTGCGGCTCGGACTTGAACTCGGAGATCTTCGCGACGAGCTCGCGGGTCAGTCCCTTGGGCGCCTTGAACAGGTAGTTCTCGGCGTCATGGAACCCGTATCGCTCGGTGTAGTCGCCGCCGAGCGTCCTGAGCGATGCCTCCTCGGGCGTGAGCTGCTTGGGGGTCTCGGGTGTTGCGGCCATGGTCTCTACTCCACCTCCACCTTGATGCGGTCGTCCTCGACGACGACGGGGAACGTGTCGACGGGAACGTACGCGGGCAGGGTCGTGGGCTTTCCGGTGTGCAGGTCGAACAGCGAGCCGTGGCGCGGGCATTCGACGGTGCACGTGGCGGGATCGAACTCGCCTTCGGCCAGCGTGCCGTTGTCGTGCGAGCAGCGGTCTTCGATGGCGAGGATCTCGCCGTTGCAGTTGAAGACGCCGATCTCGAGGTCCTCCCATTCGACGATGCGGGCAGCACCGGGCGGAAGCTCGGAGAGCGGGCAGACGTCGATGAGAGTGGTGTTCATGTGCGAAGGCGTGCGAAATCCGTCTTGGACGGTATGAATTGTAGCTGCGCAGGCACGCGGACCTGCTCCGGTCGACGGGCGGCTACTGCAGTCCGCGGCGCGGAGCCCTGGCGGCGGCCAGATCCCACACGCGTGTGGCGGCGGTCGAGCGATCGCTCGCCCCGAGCTTGCGGAACGCCTGCTCGAGGTGCTTGCCGACCGTGCGATGGCTGATGCCCAGGCTCGCGGCGGCATGGCGGTTGGACCCGCCCAGCGCCACGAGGCGGGCCACCTCGGCCTCGCGCGCCGTCAGTCCGGCCTCGCGCAGGGCGGCAAGGACGGCCGCGCCGTCGCCGTCGGGCCGGCCGGTGCGGGCGAGGTCATGGGCGATCGCGTTCTGGTAGGCCTGGATCAAGAAGGGCCGCGCGAGGTTGACCATGTCGCGCTCGGCGTCTGAATAGTCGCTGCGGCTGCGGCTGAGCGCGACGCCCAGGATCCGGCCGGAGGCGTGCGGCAGCGTGAACGCCATCTGATGCTCGACGCCGAGGAGCGCGTAGAAGTCGCGGTAGATCGCGAGCGCGTGCAGCTCGTCGCGCGAGACGACGTCGGAGAAGCGGTAGGCCCGCCCGTCCTGTGTGGCGACATAGCGGCGCACCAGCGGGTTTTCGTGCGCGAGGCGTGCGAAGCGCTGCACCCACTCGGCCGACATCACCGGGCGCATGATCACCGCGACGCTCTCAGCATCGGGGCCGACGTCGTTGAGCGAGACGTACTCCGAGGGCAACGCGCGGTTGAACGCATCGAGCAGGCCGTGACGCAGCTCGTCGAGGTCCAAGAGACCGTGAACATCGGCGACGAGGGCGAGAACCTGGCTGGAAGGCGAGAGCGGCACTGGCCGTAGGTATCGGATCTGCGTCGAAACGACGTAGGGCACGTTTGCACCCCCCGGACGGCGCCCCTACGTTCACCGGCCATGCGTCGCAGCCTCGCCACCCTGCTGTTCTCGTTGCTCGCAAGCGCAGCGCTGGCGGGGTCCGCGCAGGCCTCCACCACGATCGACCTCCGCGGCACCTGGGCCGAGTCGACCGCGGCCGGCGGCAGCACCTACCACGCCACCCTCACGTTCACCGACGAGGACTTCGCGACCGGCGCCATCAAGGGCACCGGCTCCGGCGGCGGCGAGACGTGGCCGGAGGCGGGCACGTTGACCGGCACCAGCTACACGGCCACCGACGGTCCCTACGACCACCTTCCCTCCTACACGTCCTACTCGACCGGCACGGTCGCCGCCGATGGCAACTCGGTGTCCGGCACGTTCACCGACACCTTCGGCCACAACGGCACCTTCACGCTCACGCGGCTCAGCGGACCTCCGGCCGGCGGCGGCCCAGCTCCCACTCCAACGCCGACGCCAACCATCGATCACGGCCAGGACTGCACCAACGCCACGACGCTGCTCGTGCACTGCGCCAACCCCAACGGGCCGCCCGGCGTCTGCGGACCGACTGGGACGATCCTGCCGCAGTGCTACTGGCCGGTCGACCTGCCGACGGTCTGCGGCCCGAGCGGGACGATCCTCGTGGCCTGCCGGTCGCAGGGCCCCTACATCGTCGCCTGCGGCGGCATCGGCACGATCCTCCCGCAGTGCCACCTCCCGCCCCCGCAGATCCCGCAGGTCTGCGGCCCTACCGGCACGCTCCTGCCGCCGTGCACCGGGGCCAACAACCCGATCACGGTCTGCGGACCATCGGGAACGATCCTGCCGCAGTGCTCGTTCACCACGCGGATCAACGCAGCGGTGATCGACGTCCCGGCGGATCCCGAGAAGGACGCCACGGGCGAGATCGACGTGACCGTGAGCTGCTCGGCGTCGCTGGCCACGGCGAAGGCGCGAGCGACCGCCGTAGCGCAGGCGGCGAAGACCAAGGCTCAGCAGTGCGACCTGACCACGGTGCTCGAGACCCTGCGCGACCAGAAGCTCAAGACGCTCCGCCAGCTTGCCCTGCACCTCGCCGAGCGCTACCGCGACGCGGCGGTCGACCACGCGAATCTCAGTGCGCTGAGCTACAACGGCCAGCCGGTAGAGATCGACCCGGTCATGACCACGCAGCAGGCCACGGCCTTCGGGACCGCCAACGCCCGGGCCTTCGCGCTGCGCGCCTACGCGATCCTCGACCGCTACTTCACGACCGGCAAGCTGGCGCGCCCGCCGGTTCCGATCGACATCGGGCTACCGCTGAACTCCCGCCTCGGGACACCGGGCTACGTCGGGCCGCTCGCGATCACCTCGTCGCCGCTCCTCGACACCCCCGGCGGCGACTTCGCGACGCAGATGGTCGAGTCGTACACGGAGTACTACGAGCTCTCCTCCCAGCTGAAGGCGAAGGCGAAGGCGAAGGCGTCGAGCCTGGCCACGGCCGCCGCCTCGGCGAGCGCCCAGAGGACCACAAGGGTGGTCAAGCGCGTGAAGCTCACACGCGGCAAGCACCGCATCCACATCCGCATCCCGCGCGCGACCGTGCGCGCCCTACTGCGCGAGGCGGGCGCGCACGCCAAGGTCGTCCCGATGCGCGTGACCATCGCCTTCAGCGCCAAGCCGCGTCCCGTGGTGCGCTTCGTCGACATCCCCGTGCGCATCCGCCGCGCATCGGTGGGCAAGCGCCGCTAGCTCTACCGCGATCGGTGCCGCGCTTACCGCGCCGCAGGCGTGATGCGCACGGTGCGGTGCACCACCACCACGCGGGTTCCGGCCGTTGCCCGCAGGGTCAGGCGGACGACGACGGGATGGCGGCCGGCGAGCGCCCGCCGGGCCTGTGCGGGGAGGGTGAGGCGCACCTGTACGCGCGCCGGCTTGGGCAGCGTGCGCCGCGTGGTGGCCAGCTTGTATCGCTTGCTGCCGACGGCCGCGGTGCCCTCCAGCACGACGCGGCAGCCGCTGCTGCAGGCGACCGATGTGCTGATCGCGCCGCCGGTGCCCTTCTGGCGGGCGCGCGCGGTCAGGGTCGCCAGCGGGGCCTGGGTCGTGGCACCCGCGGTCGTCGCCTTGGCCGGCTTCTGTGCGGTGGCGGCAGGCGCGGGTGCGGGCGCAGGCCCCTCTCCGGGCTCCTCTGCGGTAGCCGACCACACGAACGAGACCGCGGTCGCCGAGCCCTGGTAGGTGTTGTCGACGTCGCCGGTGAGGCCGACGGTGAAGCGATAGCGGTGCGCCTCGCCCTGCACCATGTTGCCGAGGCCGACGGTCGACAATGCGCCGAGCTTGCCGTAGTAGACGGTGATGACGGGCCTTCCGGGCGTCACGTCCTCGACCACCAGATCGAGCTTGCGCCCAAGCGGAGTGTCGACCAGGCCGCTGGTCCCGAGCGCGAAGGCCCCGGACAGGTCGCCGACGTTCGTCACCGTGATCTCGCCGACCCGGCCGTGGCCAGGCGCGAGGTTGGTGACGTCGAAGATCGCCGCGCCCGCGAGCGAGGAGCCGATCAGCGGTCCCGTCGCCTGGCCGACGGCGGCGCGCGCGGCGCCGTGGTCGCCGCTGATGCAGGCGGCGCCGACCACGCCGAGGGCGGCCAGCACGGTGGCGATGCGGGAGCGCGCGGCGCCCATCAGAAGTCCACCGTGCTGACGGACTCGGTCCAGCTGGCCGGCGTGGCGATGGCGTTGCCCACGAGGTCCGTGATGCCGGCGCCCACTGTCCAGATCATGTTCTTGGCCGTGACGGCGGTGCCCTGCACGCTGCCGGGCGTGCCTAGGGTGACGATCGCCGAGGCGCCGTCGGGCGAGAGCACCACCGTGGAGTTGAACGTGGTGGTCGCGCTGACGTAGTTGCCGCCTGTCGCGACGCTGCCGAGGTGGAGTGCTACGTCGGACGTGTCGAGCACGGTGAAGGTGTCGTTGTTGGCCGAGTTGGTGAAACGCACGTGCACGTTCGCGGTCGACCCACTCCAGATGCTCCACACCGAGGCCGCGGTGATCGGCTCGGAGTAGGTGTAGGTGATGGTGTCGCCGCTCTCGATCTTGCCGGCCGTGCCGCCGGCCTTGTTGGCCGCCAGCACCCTGGTCGCGGTCGGCTTGGCCGCGTCGACCGTGAAGGTGACCGCTGCGGTCGTGCCCGTGTTGACGCCGTCGCTCTGCGTGGCCTGCGCGGTGTAGGTCCCGGTGGTGAGCGCCGGCGTCGTGGTCCACGTCCAGGCGTTGCCCGTGCGCGTTACGCCCTGCGTCCGCACCGCGGTGCCGGTGGCGGTCGAGCCGCTGTAGATCTTCACGGTGACGGTGGTCGAGTCCCCCGTCGAGACACCCGCGGCGCCGCTCAGGATCGGCGTGCCGTTGGTGACCGCTCCGGCGGCCGGCACCGTGAGGGTGACGGCCGGCGGGAAGTTGGCGGTGGTCGTGAAGGCCGAGCCGGCGTTCGTCTTGGTGGCCGTGAACGTGGCCTGGGAGCCCTGCACCGCGAAGGCGGCCGCCAGGACGGCGGCGAGCAGTGCGAGGGCGCGGATCATGCTGGCTGCGTGGGCCGCGGCTCGGGGGTGGAGTCGCGCCACAGGCCCGCCATGGCGGCCAGGGCGATGAGCAGCGCGGGGACGCCGATGACGATCATGCGCACCTTGCGCTCGCTGAGCGTCGCGATGCCATAGCCGAGGTAGGGAAGGTGGAAGGCGACGCGCGCCTGGCGGGCGTCGCCGAGCGCGATCTCGCCCCACGCGTCGGCGGCGCGGTTGGCGTCGCCCTTGGTGGTGAAGACGCGCTGGCCGCGGACGGTCCGCACGGAGGCGATGCGGTGCGTCACGAAGGCGGGGTGCCCGGGCGGGCGGAAGGTGATGACGTCGCCGGCGCGCAGGCTCCCGGTGGGAACGACGCGGTCGAAGACGAGTGAGCCGCGGTCATAGGTGCCGGTCATCGAGCCACTCGTGATGACGTAGCGCTGGAAGCCCAGCAGCGCCGGCACGAGGACGGCGGCGGCGAGGATGAGCGCAGCGGCGCTCAGGAGGATGCCGAGCACGCGGCGTACGAGCGGGAGAGTCGAGGTGAGCGACATGGAAGCCTCTCTGCGAGAACGCGCGGTCGGGGAGCCCGCGGGAAGGCCGTGCCGCCGGACACGGCCAGGCCTTCCCGCGCTGTGGGCTCCGAGGGACCTAGGACTGGGTCGCCGACCAGGTGAAGTCAACCGAAGCCGTCTTGCCCTGGAAGGTGTCGTCAGTGCTGGCCGGCAGCGTCGTCGTGAACTTGTAGCGGTGCTTGATGGCACCGGCGTAGTTGCCGAGCGAGGCGTTGGTCAGCGCGCTGACCTTGCCGGTGTAGACGGTGGTCGTCCCGGTGACGCAGCCAGGAGCGGAGACGGTCCAGGCGCCGCAGTCGAGGACGACGAGGTCCATCTGGGCGAGCAGCGCGGCGTAGCCGGTGGTGTTCGCGGTCTTCAGCGCGAAGTCGCCGGCCAGCGAGCCGGTGTTCGTGATGTCGACCGTGCCGGTGGCGGTGTCGCCGGGCTTCAGGGAGCCCGCCGTGAGCAGCGCGGTACCCGGCGTGTTGCCGATCGTCAGCGTGCCGGTCGTGAACACGTTGCCCGGATTCGCGGCCGATGCGGTGAAGCTCGCGCCGGATCCAACGGTGATCCCGATGGCGGCCAGGACAACGGCGAGCGCGCCGAGGGTGCGACGCGGATGCGCCACGAGTGCGTGCAGACGGGTCAAGACTTCCTCCAGGGGGGGAGAGACGGATATTGAGGCGACCCGTTGCCCGATACGAGGGCGGGGGAGAGAGAGGCCGAGCGCCTACTCCATATGTCGGCATCTCAGGCGCCCTACTTAAACTCTTTCGGCTATTGGCGCGCTCGCAATACCTTATCCCCAGAAGTGGGGATGGCCACCCCACAGAAGTGGGGATGCCCCTTTCCAAGCCAAAAAGCGAGCAGTCATTGCGCCCGCAACGACCTAGGAGGAGGGCGTCGCGGGCTCCCAATCGACCGCTCCGCCGAGGCTCGCGCTCTTCAGAACCTTGAGCGAAAGCAGGGCGCATTTCATGCGCGTGGCGGAGATGTCGATCCCGAGCAGATCGAGGACGAAGGAGCGGTCCAATCGCAGGACGTCGTCGACCTTCATGCCCTTGACCTCGTCGGAGGCCATAGAGGCCGCGGCCTGGCTGATCGCGCAGCCGTGACCTTCGAAGCGCACGTCCTCGACAGTGCCGTCGCCGCCGACGCGCAGCATGACCGTGAGCTCGTCGCCGCACAGCGGGTTGTTGTCGGAGAACTCGAGGTCGGGGTCCTCCATCGGCCCCCAGTTGTGCGGGCGCTTGTAGTGCTCGAGGATCTCTTCGCGGTACAGGTCGTCCATCAGGCGAAGATGTCCTGGACCTTGGCCAGCCCGGCGATCAGGGCGTCGACGTCCTCGTCGGTGTTGTGCACCGCGAACGACGCGCGCGAGGTGGCGCCCACGCCGAGGCGGTGCATCAGCGGCTGCGCGCAGTGGTGCCCGGCGCGCACGCAGACGCCGTCGCGGCCGAGGATCTCGGCCACGTCGTGGGGGTGGATGCCCTCCAGGGCGAAGGAGATCAGGGCGCCGCGGTCCGCCGGATCGGACGGGCCGTGGAGGCTCACGCCGGGCACGGCGCGCAGGCGCTCCATCGCATAGGCCACGAGCTCGCGCTCGTGCGTGCGCACGTGCTCCATGCCGATGCCCTGCAGGAAGTCGACGGCGGCGCCGAGGCCGATGGCCTCCGCGATGTTCGACGTGCCGGCCTCGAACTTCGCCGGGCTCTGCGCCCAGCGCGTCTCCTCGGCGGAAACCGACGCGATCATGTGCCCGCCGGTGATGAACGGCGGCATGGCGGCCAGCAGGTCTGCGCTGCCGTGCAGGACGCCGATGCCCGTGGGCCCGTAGGCCTTGTGGCCGGTCCAGCCGTAGAAGTCGGCCCCCAGCGCGCCGAGGTCGACGGGGATCTGCGGCACGGCCTGGGCGCCGTCGACGACGACGATCGCGCCGGCGTCGTGGGCACGGCGCACGATCTCCTCGAGCGGGTTGATGGTGCCGACCACGTTGGAGATGTGCGCTACCGCCACGACCTTGACGTCGCCGCCGGCGAGCAGGGCGTCGAGCTCGTCGAGCGCCAACCGGCCCTCGTCGTCGACGCCGAGCACCGAGAAGGTGGCCCCGCGGCGCAGTGCGAGCTGCTGCCAGGGCACGAAGTTGGAGTGGTGCTCCATCTCGGTGACCACCACGCGATCGCCGGGCCCGACGTTGGCGTCGCCCCACGCGTAGGCCACGAGGTTCAGCGCCTCGGTGCCGTTGCGAGTGAAGATCGTCTCCGCCGCACCCCAGTTCACGAAGCGCGCCACGCGCTCGCGCGCGCCCTCGAACAACTCGGTCGCCTCGACGGCCAGCGGGTAGACGCCGCGGTGCACGCTGCCGCGGTGATGTGCGTAGTAGTCGTCCATCGCGTCGAGGACCGTGCGCGGGGTCTGCGACGTCGCGCCGGAGTCGAGGTAGACGAGCCCGTCGCGGTCCAGCGAGGGGAACTCGTGAGCGAGTGCGGTGTCGGCGAGGGCGCTCATGCCATCAGGCCGCGGCTGCCGCCTCGTCGCGCACCCAGCCGTAGCCCTCGCGCTCGAGTTGCTCCACCAGCTCCGAGCCGCCCTGCTTGACGATCCGCCCCTCGTACATGATCGAGACGCGATCGGGCGCCACGAGGTGCAGGATGCGCTGGTAGTGGGTGATGATGAGCACGCCGAGGTCGGTCTCGGCGGCGACCGTGTTGACCCCGTGGGCGACGGTGTTGAGCGCGTCGATGTCCAGGCCCGAGTCGGTCTCGTCGAGGACCGCGATCTCTGGGCGCTGCAGCGCGAGCTGCAGGATCTCCAGGCGCTTCTTCTCGCCGCCTGAGAAGCCCTCGTTGAGGTAGCGCGAGGAGAACTCGCGCGGGACGTGGGTGAGCTCCATCGCCTGCTCGACGAGCTTGCGGAAGTCCTTGAGCGACACCTCGGCCTCGCCGCGCGCCTCGCGGTGGGCGTTCATGACCATCCGCAGGTACTTGGTGATGGTCACGCCGGGAATGGAGACCGGGTACTGGAAGGCCATGAAGAGGCCCATGCGCGCCCGCTCGTCAGGGTCGGCCTCGGTGATGTCCTGCCCCTTGAAGATGATCTGGCCCTCGGTCACCTCCAGGTTGGGCTGGCCCATGATGACGTTGGCCAACGTCGACTTGCCCGAGCCGTTGGGGCCCATGAGGGCATGGATCTCGCCCTTGCTGACCGTGAGGTCGAGGCCGCGGAGGATGTCCTTGTCGGCGGCCCGGACGTGGAGGTTGCGGATCTCGAGATCAGCCATGCGCTTTCCGTGTCGTGGTGTGAGTCAGACGGCGACGGGCGCCGTCGGGGGGGAAGGGACCTGCGTGCGCTCGGAGAAGGCGACGAGCTCGGCCAGCGTCGTGTGGGCCAGCGCCTTGATGACGCCGCCCTGGACGCGCGTCCACAGCAGCTTGGTCGCGCACGCGTGCCCGTGGTCGTCGAGGTGCGAGCACAGCACGCGGCCTTCCTCGGAGTCGTCGACGAAGCAGCTCATGGGTGCGACGGCGCCCTCGAGCGCGAGCACGGCCTCGTCCATGGTGATCGACTCCGCGGGGCGCGACAGCTTGTAGCCGCCGTGGGCGCCGCGCGTGCTCTCGACGAGGTCGGCCTTCTTGAGCAGCGCCACGATGCGCTCCAGGTAGGCGAGCGGCAGGCCCTCGGCCTCCGAGATCGCCTTGAGCGAGACCGGTTGCCCAGAGCCCTGGCGACCCAGCTCGACGAGCAGGCGCACTCCGTACTCCGCCTTCGTCGTGAAGATCATGAGCTCAATCCTACCAATGAGGTAGGAGATCTCCGGGAGGCCAGGGCGGGCGGTGCCGTGACGCCGACGAATGGAAAGTGCGTTTCAAGCATCCCCCAAGTCTGGAAGGATGCCGGTTGTCCAAGCGGACGAGGGCGTCGTCCGCAAGGTCCAGTCCCCCCACCCATGGCCCGACACCGCACTCTGTGCATCGTGGCGGCCTCAGTGGCGTGCTCGCTCGTGCCGGCCGCCACAGCGTCCGCCTGCGCCGGCGCACGCAGCCGCCCCTCTTCAGCATCGCTCGATCGAGCGATCCGCGCGACCGTGTGCCTGATCAACCAGGCGCGCGGCGATCACGCGCTCGGCGCGCTGCGCGCCACCGGCTCGCTGGAGCGCGCCGCCAGCGCCCACAGCCGCGACATGGTCCGCCACGACTTCTTCGCGCACGACTCGCCGACGGGGTCGACCCCCAAGCAGCGCATCGATCGCGCCGGGTACTTCGAGGGCGCCTCGTCGTGGGCGCTGGGCGAGACGATCGCCTGGGGCAGCGGCGGCCGCGCCAGCCCGGCGTCGATCGTGCGCTCGTGGCTGCGCTCGCCCGGCCACCGGGCGATCCTGCTCGACGGCCGTTACCACGACCTCGGCGTCGGCATCGCCCTCGGCGCCCCCGGCCGCGGCGGCGGCGCGACGTTCACCGGGGACTTCGGCGCGCGCGGATAGCCGCGCGGGCGGTGCCGTCACCCGCGGCGGCGATGATCCGCCGCGATGGCGTCCTCCGACGATCTCGCCGCGCACATCGAGCACGAGATGGCCGTGGCGCAGCGGCGCTTTCGCAGCCGCATCGCGAGCCTGGCGCTGGCCTCGGTTGCGGTCGACCTCGTGGCCGCCGGCTTGGCCAAGGTCTTCGAAGACGGGGCGCGGCACAGCTTCGCGACCTACTTCGACGCGCTCTTCTGGACGACGACGCAACTGCTCACCGTCTCCTCGCAGCTGCCCAATCCCGAGCGCGCGGCGACCAAGGTCCTCGACGTGGTCCTCGAGGCGTGGGCGATCATCGTCGTGGCGTCGCTCGCGGCGACCTTCAGCGACCTCCTGCACCACCGCACGCGTCATCGCGCCATGAAGGAGCGGCGGGCGGCGTCTCCTAGCTCGACCGTGCGGTAGGCTCGCGCCAGCATGGTCCTCGGACTCAGCGCATGGGCCGCCACCTTCGGCCTGGTGGTCGTGTTCTTCGTCATCTTCCCGGTGCTCGTACAGGGCCTCATCGCCTTCGCCGTCGCGGTGGGGCTCGGTGAACGTGCCGACAACGAGGAGTACGCACACCGCCACCGCATGCCGGGCACGTAGGGGCCGGACGAGATGGCACGACCGGTTGCCGTCGTCACCGGCGCCGCGCGCGGCATCGGCCTGGAGACCGCCCGCCGGCTGTCGGCCACCCATCGCGTCGCCCTGCTCGACCTCGACGCCGATCGCGTCGAGCAGGCGGCGGCCGGCCTCGGCGACGCGGTCTGGGCGGGCTGCGACATCACCGACCCCGGGTCGGTCGCCGCGGCGATCGAGGGCGTGGTCGCCGAGTGCGGAGGCATCGACGTCTGCATCTCCAACGCGGGCATCGCCACCGCCGGCACGCTGCGCCATCTCGACCCCGACGTCCTCGCCGCGCAGCTGAACGTCAACCTCACCGGCAACTGGCGCGTGATCCACGCCTGCCTGCCGCACGTCATCGCGCGCCGTGGGTACGTACTGGGCGTCGCCTCGCTGGCCGCGATCATCGCTCCGCCTGGGATCGGCCTGTACGGCGCGTCCAAGGCCGGGCTCGAGCAGCTCCTGAACGTGCTGCGCCTGGAGGTCCGCCACCTCGGCGTCGACGTCGGCGTCGCCTACTTCTCGTGGATCGACACCGACATGACGCGCGGCGCCGAGAGCCACCACGCCGGCTTCGCGGCGATGCGCAAGGGCCTGCGCGGTCCGGCGGGCAAGACGCTCCCGGTGGGCGCTGCCGCCGACGCCATCGTGCGCGGGGTGCAGCGGCGCTCGCGCCGCGTCGTCGCCCCGGGCTTCGTCGGCGCGCTGTTCCGCCTGCGGGGCCTGATCCCCGAGCTGATCGATCGCGAGGCCTTCAAGGTCGCGCCGGACTTCGATCGCTTCACCGCCGAGATGGTGGCCGAACGCGGCACTTTTGCCGCCGGCCTGCGCCCCGGCCAGGCGTCCAGTGACGCCGCCGCTCGCTCCGCCGGGCGCTGATTACCCACCGCTCGGCGCACTCGTACGAACGTCGAGCGGCCTTAAGTTGCGCCGAGCGGCCGTCCGATAAGGCGTCTGTGTGCCGAACGTACGGCGCCGGGGGCAACGCTGGAGGACGCATGAACGTGGTGTGGGGCATACGTTGGGATCGCGAGGACGACCGTCGTCAACGACTGCTGCTGGCAGCGGTTCTGTTGGCCGCGCTGGCCGCCGTCGCGCTGCTGCTGATCCTGCGCGGTCCGGCGCCGGTCCCCATGCACGCGGTGATCGTGCGCGCCGAGCCCGGCGGGCTCGCGGCCGCGCAGCGCGCCGTGGAGCGCAACGGCGGCACGGTCGGGCAGTCGCTGCCGGTCGTCGACGGCTTCGTCGCACGGGTCCCCGCCGACTCCGAGCGCGCCGTGGGCGCGAGCGCCGGGGTCGTCGCCGTGGTCGGCGACGATCGCGTGAGCGGCTGGGCCGGCAGCAATCAGGACGCGGCCGCGGCCGCTACGCCCGGCACGTCGCTCGCCGACGTCCGCGAGGCGATCGGCGCCGCGCAGTCCGGCGCGACGGGCGCGGGGGTTGACGTCGCCGTGATCGACACGGGCATGGTCCCGGTGCCGGCGCTGGCCGCAGCGGGCAAGGTCGTGCAAGGCCCCGACTTCTCCAACCAGGGCCGCGACAGGCACCTGGCGCACCTCGACACCTTCGGCCACGGGACGCACGTGGCGGGGATCATCGCCGGCAACGACGAGGCGACCGGCTTCCGCGGCGTCGCCCCGGGCGCGCGCCTGGTCAACGTCAAGGCCGCCGGCGCCGACGGCTCGACGACGCTTGCCGCGATCGTCGCCTCGGTCGGCTGGGTCATCGCGCACCGCAATGACAACGGCCTGCACGTCCGCGTCCTGAACCTCTCCTTCGGCACGCCGCCGACCCGCTACCAGAGCGACCTGCTCGCCTACGCGGTCGAGCAGGCGTGGAAGGCCGGCATCGTCGTGGTGGTCTCCGCGGGCAACGAGGGCGACAAGCGCCCCGGCCTCACCTCGCCCGGCTACGACCCCTTCGTGCTGTCGGTCGGGGCCAACGACCTCGCCGGCACCGCGGCGGTCGGCGACGACGTCGTGCCCGCCTGGTCGAGCCGCGGCGCCGGCCGCAACCCCGACCTCGTCGCGCCCGGCCGCTCGATCGCCAGCCTGCGCGACCCGAACTCGGCGCTCGACCTCGCCCACCC
>Ga0307502_10000300_pt1 | contig 13140 bp, 14 predicted proteins | sample 16_S_MG_FD_201364 | JGI IMG/M metagenome (GOLD analysis project Ga0307502, IMG submission 201364) | Soil microbial communities from Populus trichocarpa stands in riparian zone in the Pacific Northwest, United States - 16_S | ecosystem: Environmental > Terrestrial > Soil > Riparian zone > Trees... | reverse complement strand
GCCTCCTCGAGGAGACCGAGGCGGCTTCCGAGAGCTAGGCGGCCACCGGCGCGGCCACGGGCGCCGCGACGGGCTCCGGGCGGCGCACCAGGGTCAGCGCGTAGACGGCGGCGAGAGCGCCCAGCACGACGAACGCGCCGCGCAGGCCGAACAGCGTTACGAGCGGCGCGGCGACGAGCGAGCCGGCGACGATGCCGGCCAGCGCGGCCGGGTAGGCGATGCCGTAGGCGCGCGCGAACACGTCCTCGGGCAGGGTGCGCTGCAGGCCGGTGTCGGCCAGGACCTCGACGATGATGCAGCCGGCACCCGAGACGACGCCCAGCGCGAGCGCGCCGCCGATGCCGAAGGGGTTGGCCAGCAGCGCGGTGCACGCGGCGACCAGAGCCAGCGCCCCGACCAGCACGGCGCGGGTGCGCCCGCTGGCCGCGGCGCGCCCGGCCACGCCGGCGCCGAGGACCCCGCCCAGGCCGAAGCTGGCGAGCAGATAGCCGTAGCCGTGGTCGCCCAGGCCGAGGTCACGGCTGAGCATGAGCAGGAGCACGGTCTCGGCGCCGTAGACCGCGCTGCAGACGACGTCGGCGCCGACCAGGCGCAGGGCCGCCGGCTGCTGGAGCAGCGCACGGGCGCCCTCGCGCAGCTCGCGCACGACGTTGGGCGCCTCCTCCGGCTCGCCGCCCGGCGCGAAGATCGGGCCGGCGGGGAGCGAGGCGACGGCCAGCGCTGACAGCGCGAAGGTCGCGCCGTTGAGCGCGAAGGCGAGGCTCGGCGGGCCGAGCAGGAGCAGCAGTGCGCCGAAGCCCGGGCCGGCCACGATGCAGATCTGCCCGATCGCCGAGCGCGCGGCGTTGGCGGCGGGCAGGTCGGCGTCGTCGACGAGGCGCGGCGTGGTGGCCGCCACGCACGGCATGTAGGCGCTGGAGGCGGCGGTGGAGAGAGCGGCGATGAGCGGCGCGAGCGCGACGGGCAGGCCGGCGGCCGCAACGCCGGCCAGGGCCAGCATGAGTACGAGGCGGATGCCGTCGGAGGCGAGCATCAGCCGGCGGCGGTCGTAGCGGTCGGCGAGGACGCCGCCGAGCGGGCCGCAGACGACTATCGGCAGGACGCGCGCTGCGGTCGTGACGCCGAGCCACGCGGACGAGTGCGTGCGCTCGTACACGAAGGCGAGCAGCGCGAGGTTGTAGAGCCAGTCGCCGGCCTGCGAGACGGCCAGGCTGGCCAGCAGGCGGCGGAAGCGGGGATACCGGCGAGCAACGTTCATGACGGCGAGTCTGCGCCTGAGGGCCGTGCCGCCACATCGGAAGGCAGCGTCGTCCTGCGCTCGGCGCCCCTCATATCCGCGACCGGGCTCCTTACGCGAGCCCGTAGGACCCCCTCAGACAGAGGTACGTCCACCCCGCCATCAGACCGGGAAGCGGCGTGGGTGGACAATGAGCCTCCCCGATCGAAACGAGTCTTCGATGAACGACCGCACGCTTGGCCGCGAGGGCCTGATCGTGTCCGCCCTCGGCCTGGGCTGCATGGGCATGTCCGAGTTCTACGGGCCGACCGACGACGAAGAGTCGATCGCGACCATCCACCGCGCGCTCGACCTCGGGATCACGCTGCTCGACACCTCCGACGCGTACGGCCCGTACACCAACGAGCAGCTCGTGGGGACGGCCATCGCCGACCGTCGCGACCAGGTCGTGCTCGCCACGAAGTTCGGCGTCGTGCGCGACGAGGGCGAGCGGCGCGTCGACAACACGCCGCAGTACGTCGCCCGCGCCTGCGACGCGTCGCTGCGCCGGCTCGCCATCGACCACATCGACGTCTACTTCCTGCACCGCCGCAACCCCGACGTGCCGATCGAGGAGACCGTCGGGGCCATGGCCGAGCTCGTCGACCAGGGCAAGGTGCGCTACCTCGGCCTCAGCGAGGTCAGCGCCGAGACGCTGCGCGCCGCCTGCGCCGTGCATCCGATCGCCGCCCTGCAGAGCGAGTGGTCGCTGTGGACACGCGGCATCGAGGAGGAGATCCTCCCCACCGCCCGCGAGCTCGGCGTCGGGATCGTCGCCTACAGCCCCGTGGGCCGCGGCTTCCTGACCGGCCGCTACGGCTCCGTCGACGACCTCGCCGACACCGACTTCCGCCGCTACCAGCCGCGCTTCCAGGGCGACAACCTCAAGGCCAACCTCCGCCTCGTCGAGCGCGTGGGCGAGCTCGCGCAGGACGTCGGCTGCACGCCCGTCCAGCTCGCGCTGGCCTGGCTGCTGCACCAGGGTTCCGACGTCGTGCCGATCCCTGGCACCAAGCACGCGCGCTACGTTGAGGAGAACTCCGAGGCCACGGACATCTCCCTCAGCGCCCACCATCTGGAGGCGCTCGACGACGCGATGCCCGCCGGAGCGGCCGCCGGGGACCGCTACACGCCGGAGGGCATGGCCGCGGTCGAGCTCTAACCACTCGCGTGCGAGGGCGGCCAGTCGATCAGCGGCTTGCCGATCTCCCAGTGATGGCCGAAGGGGTCCTCGATGCGGCCCAGCAGCCAGCCGTGCTGGGGCTCGACCGCGTACACCTCCGTGGCGCCGAGGCCGATCGCGCGCTCCACGACGGCCTGGGGATCGTCGTCGATCAGCAGCAGCTTCACCGTGCTCCCGCCCAATGACTCGGGACTGAAGTTCTTGCTCGCGGGCGCCTCGTCGGCGACCCAGAAGGGCGCGCCGCCGACCGCGAGCTGGGCGACCACCTCCTGTTGCTCGTCCGTGCCGCCGACGCGATAGAGCTCCCGCGCGCCGAACGCGGCCTTGTAGAACGCGATCGCCTCGCGGCCACGGCGGACGGCGAGTTGTGGTGAGACGGCCGGCTCGTATCCCATGGCGCCGTGAGGCTAGCGTGCCTCGTCGGCGACCCGCACATCGCACCCGACCGCCGCGAGGTCGGCGAGGATCGACGGGTCGGCGCTGGCGTCGGTGACGACGAGGCTCACCTCGGCGAGGTCGCAGATCTTCGCCACCTCGACCTCGCCGAGCTTCGAGCCGTCGGCGACCACGACCGGTCGCCGCGTGGAGAGCAGCATCGCGCGCTTGACCTCGGCCTCGGGCAGGTTGACGTTGGTCACCCCGCCGTCGACGTCGACTCCGTTGCAGCCGATGAAGGCGATCGTCGCGTTGAGGCTGTCGAGCAGGACCGTGCCGAGCGGGTTGACCAGCGAGTGCTGCAGGGGCCGCAGGGTCCCGCCGGTGACGACCACCGAGATGCGCGGCCAGGCGCGCTCGAGCACGAGGGCGACCGTCAGCCCGTTGGTGACCACCGTGACCTCGCGCAGCTCGGCGCGCGCCACGAGCGCCCGCGCGATCGCCGTCGTCGTGGTGCCGACGTCGAGCAGGACGGTGTCGCCGTCGGCCACGAGCGCGGCCGCGCAGCGGCCGATGGCCGCCTTCTCGGTCGCCAGGTCGTGCTCGGCGACCTCGAACGGCTGCTCGGCGCGCTCGATGCCCGGCGACATGGCGCCGCCGCGAATCCGCCGCACGCGCCCGTGCGATTCCAGCGACTGCAGATCGGTGCGGACCGTCACGGTCGAGACGCCGAAGCGCGCCGAGAGGTCTGAGACCCGCACGAAACCCTGCTCCTCGACGAGCGCGGTGATGCGCTGCTGGCGCACCTCGGCGGGCTCCGGGCCCGCGGGACTCCCGGCCACGGGCCGCACGCTAATGCAGTTCGACGCCCGGCACCTCCAGCTCTCCGATCGCCACGAAGCCGTTCGACGCCTTTGGATGCGCACTCGTCAGGTCGAGGCGCAGCCGCGTGGTCGAGACGGGATCGAACGTGATCACCGTGGGCTCGCCGGACGCCGTGGCCGGCTCGACGTGCGCGTTGCTCACCGCGACCCAGCGCGTGCCGTCCCAGTAGCGCACGGCGATGTCGGCCGGGAGCGCATGCGTGGCGTCGATCGTGAAGGTCGCGCGCACGCTGCCGACCGACTGCGCGTCCGGCCACGCGACCGACACCCAGTCGCGCGCGTGGGCGAGGCTGAAGGCGGGCAGCAGCGCGGTCGCCTGCTTGAGGTAGTAGTTCGACCACGCCGTGGCGGGATCGCCGTCGATCAGGGCCGCCGGCAGGGTGTCCTTGGCGCCGGAGTAGCTCGCGTCGGCGGTCGGGCCCGCCGGCGGGGCCGGCGGCCCGCCCGCGTTGCCGTCGCCGACATAGGCGCGCGCCGGACCCTGATGTTGCTCCGTCGCCCCGTGCGCCCGCGAGGCGAAGATCGTCGTCCGCGCCGCCGCGAGGCCGGGAGCGGTCGCCGTCACCGCGATCGGCCCCGGGTGATCGCCCGACGCGACGATGGCCAGCGCCTTGCCGTTGAAGGCCTCGCGCGTGGAGGCCTTGTAGTTCTCGGCGTCCTCCTGGCGGCCGTTGTCGAGGCCGGCGAGGCGCCCCGCGCCGCGGACGTCGAAGGAGATCGCGTCGTCGGCGTCGGGGACGAGCACGCCGTGGGCGTCGACCACCTCGGCCGTCACGTAGGACAGCGAGCGCCCGTCCGCGGAGATCGCCCGCCTGTCGGGCGTCAGCCGCACGGCCGCCGGCGGCCCGGCGGTGTCGACCTCGTCGCGCGCGACCTCGCGCCCGTCGCGGCGCGCGACGGCGACGAGCTTGCCCGGCGCGAACGGCACGTCCCAGGTCAGGTGCAGCTTGCCGGCGCTGCCGTTCGGGCTCGTGTAGCTGCCCGGGAACGGCCCCGTCGTCACGGTCTTGTCGTCGCCCGTCGCCTCGGTGGTCTCCAGGTAGGGCCGGCCGTCGACGGTCGTCTTGTGGTCGAAGCGCCGGACGCCGAGCGAGTTGCCGTTGAGGAACAGCTCGACCGTGTCCACGTTGGCGTAGGCCCACACCGCCACCGGGTCACCGGGCTCGTGGTTCGTCCAGTTCATCGGGACGAGATGGACCATCGGGTCCCTCGTCCATTGGCTGCGGAAGAGCCAGTAGGCGTCCTTGGGGAAGCCCGCGGTGTCGACGGCGCCGAAGAACGAGGACTTCACCGGGAAGACGTCATAGGGCGTCGGCTCGCCGATGTAGTCGGTGCCCGACCACAGGAACTGGCCCTGGAAGTACTTGCGGTCGCGGTCCTTCTTCAGGCCGTACTCGCCGCTCATCGTCCATGAGGCCAGGTTGTTGTCGTAGGACGACGTGGCGCGCTTGCCCGGGGTGTAGTTCTCGCCGGTGTTGAGCTGGTCGGGGTCCTGGTAGACGCCGCGGGAGGAGGTCTCCGACGAGGACTCCGACTCGAACAGGAACGTGTTCGGGTACTTCGCGTGCAGGGCGTCGACCGACGCGGCGGTGTTGTAGTTCAGGCCGAGGCCGTCGAGCAGGCCGAGGATCTGGTCTGCGCCCGAGCCGGTGTTCGGGACGCTGCGGTACTTGTCCGAGCCGATGACGATCGGGCGCGAGCTGTCGATCGCCTTGATGTCGGCGACCAGGCGCTTGGCGATCGGCAGGCCGACGGTGGCCGACGTCGAGTCCGGGATCTCGTTGCCGATCGACCACAGCACGACGGCCGGCGAGTTCTTGGCGGCGTTGACCATCTCCTTGATGTCGGAGTCGCTGTTGGCGTCGAAGAAGCGCCCGTAGTCGAACGGCCGCTTCGGCGTGTGCCAGGTGTCGAAGGCCTCGACCATCATCACGATGCCAAGCTCCTGGCAGACCTCGATCATCTCGGGCGAGGGCGGGTTGTGCGACGTGCGAAAGGCGTTGACGCCCATGCTCTTCATGATCTTCATCTGGCGCATGAGCGCGTCCTTGTTGACCGCCGCGCCGAGCGCGCCCTCGTCGTGGTGCAGGTCGACGCCGTAGATCTTCATCGCGCGCCCGTTGAGCGAGAACCCCTGCGCCGGGTCGAAGCGGAACCAGCGCACGCCGAAGGTCGTCGCGGTGCGATCGACCACGCGGCGCCCGACGCGGACCTCCGTCTGCAGCGTGTAGAGGTAGGGGTCGTCGGTCGACCACAGGTGCGGGTGGCCGAGCCGCAGGTCGGCGGTGGCCGCGTCGTGGGCCAACGTCGTTGGGCGGCCGCGCGCCACGGTCCGCCCGCGGGCGTCCTGGACGCTCGCGACGACGCTCACGCCGCGCGCGCTCGCGCCGTCGTGCGCCACGTCGGTGCTCACGTGGACGGTGGCAAAGCCCTTCTTGATGGTGTCCTCGACGTGCGGCGTGGTGACGAACGTGCCGTGGCGGGCGACGTGGACGGGGTCGGTGGTCACGAGGTGGACGTTGCGATAGATCCCGCTTCCCGAGTACCAGCGGCTGCTGGGGAGCTTGTTGCGGACCTGGACGGCGACGACGTTCGGCGTGCGGCCGTCGGTGTGAGCGTCCGCGAGATCGACGGCGAAGCCCGTGTAGCCGTAGGGATGGCTGGCGACCTGCGTGCCGTTGAGGAAGACGACCGAGTCCATGTAGACGCCGTCGAACTCCAGCGAGATGCTCCTGTGGGCCAGCGAGCGCGGCAGGGTGAAGGTCTTGCGGTACCAGCCGAGGCCGCCCTGCAGGTAGCCGGTCTCGCTGTTCGTGCCCTCGGTGGTGGGGTCGAGCTCGATGCTCCAGTCGTGCGGGAGATCGACGCTGCGCCAGGGGCCGTCGTCGTAGCCGGGGTCGGCGGCATGGGCGTAGGCCCCGGTGGGATCGGTGATGTCCGTGCGGTTGACGAGCGCGAACCTCCACCCGCGGTCGAAGTCCGTGCTGCGCTGGCGCTGACTCGCGCCGGCCGCGGGGACGAGCACCCCGATCAGCGCGCACGCGACGACGAACGAAAGGACCCACCGGCCGCGATCTCGCACGATCTTCTCCTTTGGCGAAGCGAAAGCCTTCGAAAGCAAACGACAAAGACTGAAGGCTCTGTGCCCGCGGCCGGCGGGCTTGAAACCACTATCGTCGTCCGCGCATGGCGCAGCCACACAGCGTCAGCCGCGAGCTCGAACGCTGGCTGCACAGCGACGGTGAGAAGACCCTGGGGAGCCTCGTCGAGCTCTTCGAGGAGAAGAGCTTCGCGATCCTCTTCGTGCTGCTGCTCGCGCTCCCGGCGCTCCCGCTGCCGACAGGCGGCGCCACGCACGTGTTCGAGGTCATCGCCGTGCTGCTCGCGCTGCAGCTGATCGCCGGACGCGGCGAGATCTGGGTGCCCCAGCGCTGGCGCGGGGTGGAGCTGGCCGGCGCCAAGCAGCGGCGCCTGATCGCCGGCCTGATGAAGCTGATCCGCCGGCTCGAGCGCTTCTCCAGGCCACGCCTGCGCTTCCTCTTCGATCACCGCCTGAGCAACATCGTCTTCGGGCTGCTGGTCATCGCCGGGTGCACGGGCGCCTTCTTCGCCCCGCCGTTCACGGGCCTCGACACACTGCCCGCGCTGGGCGTCGTGCTGCTGTCGCTCGGCGTGCTGCTCGAGGACGTCGTCGTCGTGATCCTGGGGCTCGTCGTCGGCGTCGCCGGCGTCGCGCTCGAGATCGCGCTGGGCAGCGCGGCGATCCACGAGATCCGCAAGCTCCTGTAGGAATCAGGAGATGAGCGGGCACGAGCCGAACGATCCGGTGCGAGTGACGGTGTGGGGCGAGAACGTCCACGAGCGTCAGGAGGAGGAGGTGCGCGCGCACTACCCGCGCGGGATGCACGCCGCGATCGCGGACGGCCTCGCCGCGCGGCTGGGCCAGCGCGTACGCGTGCGCACCGCGACGCTGCAGGAGCCCGAGCACGGTCTCACCCAGTCGGTGCTCGACGAGACCGACGTGCTCACCTGGTGGGGGCACATCGCACACGACGAGGTCGACGATGGCGTGGTCGAGCGCGTACACCAGGCGGTGCTCGGCGGGATGGGGCTGCTCGCGTTGCACTCCGCGCACTACGCCAAGGTCTTCCAGCGCCTGCTCGGCACCTCGTGCAGCCTGCGCTGGCGCAACGACGGGGAGCGCGAGCTGGTGTGGACGGTCGATCCCGCGCATCCGATCGCGGCCGGCGTCCCGCACCCGATCGTCATCGACGCGCACGAGATGTACGGCGAGCACTTCGACATCCCGGCACCGGACGAGTTGGTGTTCGTCAGCTCCTTCGCCGGCGGCGAGGTGTTCCGCGGCGGCTGCTGCTTTCGGCGTGGTGCCGGACGGATCTTCTACTTCAGCCCCGGCGACCAGGACTACCCGATCTACCACCACGGCGACGTCCAGCAGGTCATCGCCAACGCGGTCCAGTGGGCGGCCCCGCGTCCCGGCGTCCGCGGCGCCGTTCCCGGCAGTCCCGAATCGCCGCGCGCCTGGTTCGAGCGAGGGGGCGCATGACCGCGCCACGCGACGCCGACCTGCGCGTCGGCGTCATCGGCCTTGGATGGGCGGGCCAGCAGCACATCGCCGCCTACGACGCCCTCGCCGGCACGAAGCTCGTGGCGATCGCCGGGCTGGAGGAGCCCGTCCGCACCAAGCTCGCCGCGGAGTACGGGATCGAGCACGACGTCGCGGCCTGGGAGGACCTTCTGGAGCTCGGCGACCTGGACGCGGTCAGCGTCGCCGTGCCGACCTTCCTGCACGCCCCGATCGCGATCGCCGCGCTGCAGCGCGGTCTCCACGTCCTCTGCGAGAAGCCGATCGCGCTCAACGCGCCCCAGGCCGACGCGATGGTCCAGGCCGCCCGCACGGCCGACCGCGTGCTCGACGTCGCCTTCAACCATCGCCAGCGGGGAGACATCCAGAAGCTCAAGGAGGTCGTCGACGCGGGCCGGCTCGGGCGGGCGTACTACGCGAAGGCCTGGTGGCTTCGGCGCACCGGGATCCCCACCCTGGGCAGCTGGTTCACGCAGGCCGAGCTGGCCGGCGGCGGCCCGCTCGTCGACATCGGCGTGCACGTCCTGGACTACTCGCTCTTCCTGCTCGGCAACCCCGAGGTGGTCGCCGTGAGCGCGTCGACCTACGACCTGCTGGCGACCGCGGGCTTCGGGTCGGACACCAGCCTCATCAAGACCGGGACGACCGGCACACCCACGTTCGACGTGGAGGACCTCGCCTCGGTCTTCATGCGCCTGGCCGACGGCGGCACGCTGCTCGTCGAGGCGAGCTGGGCCGCGCATCGCCGCGACGGCGACGAGTTCGGGATCACGCTCTACGGGACCGATGGAGGCGCGGAGCTGATCGTCGACGACTACGCGCCCAAGGGCTCGCTGCGCATCTTCACCGACGACGACGGCGCTGCGATCGCCGCGCGCGTGCCCGTGCAGCCCGGGCGCGGCCACAAGGCCGTCATCGAGCAGTTCGTGGAGAAGGTCCGCTCGGGCGCGTGGCAGCAACACGACGGCTCCAACGCGGCGGCGCTCGCCCGCGTCGTCGACGCCTGCTACCTGTCAGCCGCCGAGCAGCGCGAGATCCGGCTCGACTCCTAGCGCTACCCCAGTGGCCACGGGTTGGGTGTCGATTGCCGCGGCTCCTGGCGCCAATCGGCGTAGGCCTCCGCGGGCTCGTCGGTCGTCTTCGTCACGGAGGCGTCGTACTTGGCGGCCACGTCGCTGACCGGATAGTGGGCGGCGTCCTCGCGCCGCGAGCCGATCATGAGCACGGCGCAGGGCCCGTCGCCGGCACCCACGAAGACGTGCGCGATCCCCGCCGGGCAGTGCAGCAGGTCCCACTGGCGCAGCGGCCGCTCCTCGCCGTCGAGGATGGCGACGCACTCGCCGTGCAGCACCAGGAAGTCCTCCTGCACCGGCTCTGAGTGGTAGCGGCAGTTGGGCTGGCCCGGCTGCAGGATCTGGATGTTCACGCCGGTGTCCGGCCACGGCGCCTCGTCGGGCTCGAAGTCGATGATGGTCGCGCGCCGCGAGTGGCTCAGCGCCGGCGCGTCGGCGACGTTGATGATGAGCGGTTCGTCCACTCGCGGACCGTACCGGTCCGGGGGCGCGCCCCTAGCGGACCACGCGGTAGCTCAGGTGCGTAACGAGATCGCTGCCGCTGACCTCCAGCCGCTCGAGGTCGAACGCGCCGACGCCGTCGAACAGCCGCTCGCCCGCGCCCAGCACCACCGGCACGACGTGCAGCCGCAGTTCGTCGATCGATCCCGCCGCGAGGTACTGGTTCACCGTCGCGGCCCCACCCGCAATGGCGACGTCCCCGTCGCCGGCCGCCTCGCGCGCCTGCGCCAGCGCGGACTCGATCCCGTCCGTGACGAACGTGAACGTCGTGCCGCCCTGCATGGCCAGCGGCTCGCGCGGTTGGTGGGTGAGCACGAAGACCGGCGCGTGATAGGGCGGCTCGTCACCCCACCAGCCCTTCCACTGCAGATCCCAGGCGCCACGGCCGGGGCCGAACATGTTGCGCCCCATCACGTAGGCGCGCGGTGCGTCGATGGCCGCGAGCACCGCGGCGTGCGCCTCGGGCTCGTCGAACATCCACCGGTGCAGACGGGTTCCGACGCCCTCCCCGAACGGCTCCGCCTCACTCTGGTTGATGCCCGCCACGAAGCCGTCGACGGACATCGCCATGTCACACGTGACCTTCGTCATCTCGCTGATACCTCCCGCGTGAGCGGATCGATGGCCGGCGCTCTCAGCGGCGCCGCTCACGAGTAGGTCGGAGCCGCGCGCACGTTCTCGACACTGAGGGCTCAGGCCGATCGAGGTGAGGCGCTCGCGCCGTCGGGCGGCTCGGCGACCGCGATCGCGTTCCCATCCGGGTCGGGGACGTTCACGTGGCGGACACGGTTCGAGTAGGTCTCGATCGGCTCGTGCTCGATGCCCTGGGCAGCGAGGCGCTCGAGGAGCGCGTCGAGCCCAGCCACGGCGAGCGTGATCCGGCCCGCGCCCGCCTGCGCCGCGTTGGGCTCGATGAAGAGCCAGGCGTGCTCGTCGATCTCCCACAGAACCTCTTCCCCGACGCGACTATCTGGCGGTCGCCCGAAGAAGCGCGTGTACCAATCGATGCTGGCGTCGAGATCGGAGACCGGGACACCGGCGAAGAGGTCGGTGATCGCGCCCATCTCAGCGGCTCCGCCGTTAGACAACCTCGGCCATGATCAGCGCGGCGATCTCGTCCGGGGCCTCCAGGTAGGGCAGGTGCGCGCGACCGGGCAGGCTCCGGTAGGTGGCGTTCGCAAGCGCGTGGGCCAGCTCGGCGCTGCGCCGGACCTTGATCGCGACGTCGAGCTCGCCGCAGGCGACGATCGCGGGGATCGCGATCTCGTGCACGCGACTCGCGGCGTCGAGCCCGCTGGCGCCGTCGGCGTCGGGCTCGCCGTTGGCGATCACGATCCGGTTCATGTCGAGTGCCAGCTCGCGCGGTGGACCGCTCACCCGTCCCTCCGGCCCGGCCGGCCCGTCGAGCCACAGCCAGACCTCGAGCCGGTTGCATTCCTCGAGTGCGCCTGCGGTCCAGGCGGCATCGATGGCGCCCGCGAGCCCGTCCGTCGCGGCGTTGTAGGCCTCGTCGTCGGGCGCGGGGTCGCCGCTGATCGCCGGTGCCAGGAGCACGAGGCCGGCGATGCGCTCGGGCGCCTCGAGCGCGGCGTCGAGCGCCACCTGGCCGCCCATCGAGCTTCCCACCAACCAGGCGGGCGCATCCGGCGACACGGCGTCGAGCACGGCAAGCAGGTCATCGACGTGCCGGAAGGGCCCGCCGGCCGGCCCCACGTCACCGAACCCTCGCCGGTCATACGCGACAACGTCTCGTCCGGCGCCACCGAGCCGCGCGCCCACCTCACGCCAGCAGCGCCGGTCGCACACGCCCGCGTGAAGCAGGGCGATCGTTGCGCCGGCACCGCTCCACCGATCGCCGACGAGCGTCGCGCCCCCGGCCACGATCTCCACCGGCTCATACGCCATGCCGGCAGCCTACTTCCGCCGGCGCGCTGACCGTTCGTGGCCATGCGAGCGTAGAGTGCGGGCGCGTGCTCGGTGTCTTCGCGCTACCGGCGGTGCTGCTCACGCTCGCTCCGTTCCATGCCTCGAGCGAGCGGCTGCCTCAGCCCGTCCAGGCGCAACTGAAGGCCGAGGGCTTCTGGCGCTCCGGCTGCCCGGTCGGGCTGGACGGCCTGCGGCTGCTCACGGTCTCGCACTGGGGCTTCGACGGACGGGCGCACGCCGGGCAACTCGTCGTCAACGCCGGTGCCGCCGGTCCGCTCGCACGCGTGTTCCGCAAGCTCTACGGGCTGCACTTCCCGATCCGTCACCTGCAGCTCGCGGACATGTACGGCCCGACCCGCGGCCGTCCGCGCGACGGCGACGTCAGCGGCTCTTTCGACTGCCGCCAAGCGGTCCCGTCGCCCTGTACCGGCGGCCGCGGCACGGGCACGTGGTCGATGCACGCCTACGGGCTGGCGGTCGACGTCAACCCGGTCGAGAACCCCTACGTCGGCTGCGGCCAGAGCCGCGACCCCGCGGCCAAGCGGTACTTCAACCGCTCGCGTCATCTCCGCGGGATGGTGACGCCGCGGGCGATCGGAGCCTTCCAGGCGATCAGCTGGGGCTGGGGCGGGTCCTGGGCGGGCGACACCAAGGACTACATGCACTTCTCATCCAACGGCCACTGACCGGAGCCACCGTCAGCCGTGTTGCGTCACCGTCAGACCACTCGGTGCTGGAGCCCGATCAGCCGGCGATGGGAGCTCCTCCAGGCGTCGGTGAAATGCGTCGGCCACCCGCAGCGCGTGAGTCTTAGCCAGCTCGGCGCGGTCGCCGGCGAACAGCTCGTCGACGGTGTCGAACCAGAGCGCGAGCCACCGCTCGAAGTGCCCTCTGCGCAGTGCGACCTTCGCGTGGAGCTGCGCGTGGGGGCGGAACGCGCCGCCGCCGTAGGACTGGGCTCCGAGCAGGATCGTCTCCCAGAACGAGGTGATCCGCGGGACGTGCGCCTCGAGGTCGAGCTTCGCGACGTCGACGAAGATGAAGCCGATGATCGGGTCCTCGAGCGCCCGCCCGTAGAAGGCGCGAACGAGCCGTTCGCAATCGGCGCGGCTCTCGATGTCACGCGGGCCGTGGCGCACACCCATGCCCACCACTATGGCACCGGGCCGGACTCCCCCAGGCTGGGCTAAGCCGCGTCCTTCGGGATGAAGGCACCGCCGACGTCGCCGTACATCTCGGGCGCGACGTCGATGGCGAACAGCGCGAGCAGGATGCACACCATCTCGTGCTGCAGTCCCGGAGCGTGGCCTCGGTCC